>Ga0193741_1000012_pt1 | contig 57306 bp, 77 predicted proteins | sample L2s2metaG_FD_143059 | JGI IMG/M metagenome (GOLD analysis project Ga0193741, IMG submission 143059) | Soil microbial communities from a riparian zone of the East river system, Colorado, United States - L2s2 | ecosystem: Environmental > Terrestrial > Soil > Riparian zone | place: USA: East River...
GTTGCAAAATCCAAATCGGTCTTTTCGGTCAGAAATAAAGGGAGATAATGCTAAAATGCGAACACGTGGAAGAGTGAGTACTGCAGAGCTTACAGTGGTCGGCGGTGCTGGTGGCGTGAGGTTTACTGAAAAGCCGAAACCGCCACCGGAGCTGGAAAAGGAAGAAGTCGAGGAGTGGCATAAAATCGTGGACCGTATGCCCCCCGACTGGTTTGGGCCAGAAAGCTTGCCGTTATTGATCCAATATGTGCACCATATAGTCAGGGCGCGTAAAATCAATGAGGTTGTTAAAAAGATGGAATCTACTCGGGGGTCAAAGGACTTTAATCCTCGGACCTACATGAGCCTTCTCCGGTCCGAAATAAGTCAGTCAAGGGCGCTGGCCTTGCTGGCCACGAAGATGCGCATCAGCCAACAGAGCACATATGACAAGAGAGTCCGTAAGTCCCCAAAGGTTGAGGAAACCAAGAAGCTTTGGTCCTCAAACTATTGAAGAAGAATCTATTGGTGATCAGTCAATTCGTTGGATCCAGGACCACTGCCGTATCCCTGAGGGCAAAGATGTTGGCAAAGAGGTCGTGCTGCGTGATTGGCAAAAGAAGGAAATATGTAGAATCTACAATAATCCGGCGGGTACGCGCCGTGCGATTATTTCCTTTGGCCGCAAGAATGCGAAGACTACGCTGGCGGCTTTTCTGCTTTTGCTTCACTTGTGCGGTCCGCGTGCCAAGCCCAATTCACAGTTATTCAGCGCCGCGCAGTCAAGGGATCAAGCCGCTGTCATATTTGCGCTGGCTGCTAAGATAGTTCGATTGTCTCCTACGCTCAGAAATCAAGTAATCATCAAGGACAGTTCCAAGCAACTTGCGTTTCCAGCGGCTGGCACTTTGTATAGGGCATTGTCAGCAGAGGTTTCTACGGCCTTTGGATTATCTCCCGCGTTCATTGTCCATGATGAGTTGGGTCAAGTCAAAGGACCGCGGTCCGACCTTTATGATGCGCTTGAAACCGCCACCGGCGCACAAGAAAGTCCATTGTCTGTGATCATCAGTACGCAGGCGCCGACTGATGCAGACTTGCTTTCTGACCTTATCGACAAGGCATTGGCCGGTCATGACCCGCGTGTCATTGTTTCGCTGTACACTGCACCTATAGAAGAGGATCCGTACAGTGACAAGGCAATTAAGAAGGCTAATCCGGCGTTTGGGGACTTTCTTAATCCAGTTGAAGTGCGAGCGATGGCAGAGGAAGCCCGACGTTCACCGGCTCGTGAAAGCTCTTATAGAAATTTAGTTCTCAATCAGCGCGTCGAAGCTAACAGTCCGTTTGTTTCTAGATCGTTATGGGATAGCTGTGGGAAGGTCGCAGTCAAGCCGATTGATAAGGTGCCGGTATATGGAGGTCTTGATCTTTCTGAGACCAAGGATCTTACGGCTTTGGTTTTGATCGGCAAGGTTGATGGGATCTGGCAGGTTCATCCAACATTTTGGCTACCGGCAGGCGGACTTAGGGAAAAGTCCAGAACTGACCGTGTACCGTATGATCAGTGGCATAAGGAAGGGAAATTGATCGCTGCGCCGGGCAAATCTGTCGATTATGAATATGTTGCCATATGGCTGCGCGAGCAATTTAATAAATATGATATCTGTAAGCTTGCATTTGATCGTTGGAATATCAGACATCTAAAGCCGTGGCTTTTGAAAGCTGGATTTAATCTTGAAGAAATTGGAGATGGTGCCAGCAAGGAAAGAGCTAAGTTTATTGAATTTGGTCAGGGTTTTCAAAGCATGTCGCCGGCGCTGCGTGATTTGGAAAGCGAAATTTTAAATAAACGTATTGCGCACGGCAATCATCCGGTGCTGGCCATGTGCGCGGCGAATGCTGTGGTGCAGACTGATCCTGCAGGGAATAGAAAACTGAACAAGGCCAAAAGCTCCGGCCGCATAGACGGAATGGTGGCATTGACAATGGCGATGGGTGCCGCGCCCATTACAGGTGAAGCGGCAGTATCAATCGATTCGATGATTTTTTAGTTGGTGACTGGGCGCACACTCATTCTTCGGACCCCTCCTAATGAGTTGCCGATCAAGGGCCCCACTTTGATCGGTTGTGCGTTCAGTCACCTCTATCTATTGATAGCCGGGGGGGGGGATGAAGACTCAATCAAAGGAGATGATGATGCTGAGAATGTTGGTTACGACTTTTCTGTTGACTGGACTTGGGATTGCTTTGGCGTCTTGTGCTAGCGCGCGGAAGCCGGTCGTTGTTGTCAGTACTCCTACTCCTAGAGCTGATGTTTTTTATGTTAGGAAGCCTGTTCCGCTTCCCCGTCCGCGTTATGGTGTTCGCGTAAGGCTATGAACTGAGGATCTTTCAATTATGAAACCAAAGGTGATCCACAAAGTTTTCATGGCGCAGGTAACGCGCGCCGCCGATGGCGACTTAGAATTTGTTTTATCTGATGATACCAAGGATCGCTTGGGTGATGTTATTAATCCCAAGGGTTGGGTCCTTGACAACTTCAAGAAGAATCCAATCGCGCTGTTCAATCACATTAGCAGTTTTCCTATCGGCACTTGGACCAGCGTCCGTGTCAAGGCGAACAGGCTTATTGGTAAGCTAAAGCTGGCGGCGCTTGGTACGTCTGAGCGCATCGATGAACTGATTCGTCTTGTCGATCAGGGCATCATCAAAGCTGTGTCTGTGGGCTTCATGCCGCTGGACATGGAACCATTAGCAGATAACAGTGGGATTTTATTCAAGGAGCAGGAGCTCCTTGAGTGCAGTTTGGTGACAGTGCCAGCTAATCCGTCTGCAATACAACTGGCACGTTCATTGAAAACTTCCGACGAAACTATGGCTCTTGTGTTTGGCGAGCAAGCCAGTAAGACCAAGAGCGGTAGTGGCGACGGAATAAAAACTGGCGAGCAAGCCGGAACGATGACTGCGAACGAGATGCGCCACTGCCGTGGCCTCCCGTCGCTACCGAAAGTCACAAACATGGAAACCCTCAGTAAGCGCATCGAAAGTGCGCGGGAGCGCTTGAATGCGCTCAAGGACCAACTGACAAAGCATCTGGAAACCCTCGGTGACGAGCCGGATGATTCGGCGACAGAAATTACCAAGGAGCTTAGCAGCAAGATCGAAGTGCACCAGAAATCTTTGGACACTTTGGTTGAAGCCGAGCAGCGCCTTGGCGTGCAAAGCGAAGAGATTGATCAGTCTCAGCAGCAGCAAACTTCGGTTCCTGTGATCAGCAAGAATCAGAAGCCTTTTGCCGTTGCTGCACAGAAGGTAAAACCTTCGGACTATGTCATGCGTTCGCTCGTGGCTGTTGTTCTTGGCCACATACAGAAGCGCAGTCCGCGTGAAGTTCTCATTGAGCGTTACGGTCAGGACAGTAAGATTGACGAGGTCAGTAAAGCTGTTTTCAGCTTCGTCACTCGTGCCGCGTCAGCTCCGGCTGACACTACGACATCGGGTTGGGCCTCCCAGCTTGTTGAGACTTCCGTTGCTGACTTTATGCAACTGCTCATGCCAGCTTCGGTTTATCCGGGCTTGTCGGCTAAGGGTCTTCGCCTGAACTTTGGACGCAGTGGTATCATCTCTATTCCGGCGCGTCTTGCTACGCCTACAATTGCGGGATCGTTTGTCGCTCAGGGCTCACCTATTCCAGTGCGTCAGGGCGCGTTCACGGCGATCACCCTCACCCCGAAGAAGATGGCAGTGATTTCCACGTTCACTCGTGAGATTGCTGAGCACTCAACTCCGGCGATTGAGGGCCTGATCCGCAATGCTATCCAGGAAGACACCAGCGTCTCGCTGGACACGATCTTGCTGGATGCCGTGGCGGCTTCTGCGGTTCGTCCTGCTGGTCTTCGCAACGGTGTGACCGTTACGACTGCAACGGCTGGCGGCGGCTTTGCCGCTCTGGTCGGTGATCTCAAGGCGCTCATCGGTGCATTGATTACAGCAAGTAATGGAAACATTCGTAGTCCTGTCTGGATTATGAATCCAATCCAAGCACTGGCGATCAGTGTTACGCAGAACGCTGGAGGTGATTTCCCGTTTGCTTCCGAGATCAATCAGGGACGCTTCCAAGGTTATCCGTTGATCCTGTCGTCTACAGTGACGGCTGGCATGGTTCTCTTGGTTGATGCCGCTGACTTCGTTTCGGTCGAAGGCGATGCACCGCGCTTTGATATGAGTGATCAGGCTACGCTCCATATGGAAGACACCACGCCGCTTGCCATTGGCACGGCTGGCTCTCCTAATACTGTGGCCGCGCCGGTTCGCTCGCTCTACCAGACTGACTCCTTGGCTTTGAGAATGATCATGGACGTCAACTGGGCGATGCGCCGCACTGGCGTTGTTGCTTGGACGCAAGCTGTTACTTGGTAAACTGAGATGCCGTAGGCGAGCGAGGGCCAAGAACCCATTGCTCAGCCTCCCGATGCCACTTGGTCTGTTGACCTTGCCTACGGTACTTTTTATTAGGAGAAGTTTAATATGGGCAGGAAACTTACTACCAGAAGGACAGGTGGCACCAATCCCGCAAGCATCATTGCTCCGTCGATCAGCGGAACGCTGATTGTTGGTCAGGTTCTGACATGCAATCCTGGTTATTGGACTGGGCTAAATCCTTTTACGTTGGCGTATCAGTGGATACGTGGCGCGGCCACGCCTATCGGCACGAATTCACCGAATTACACTCTGGTTGCTGGCGACTCCACGAACACCGTGAAGTGTCAGGTGACCGTCACTAACGCGCTGGGAGCAGCGACGGCTACTTCTCCAAGCACGTCAACTATTCCTTAGCCGGTTGGATACAAATGGAGGGCCAGATGGCCGATCAGAACGTGTTGAATCAACAGGCTGCCGCCGCTGCCAAGTCTGCTGAAGAGCAGCGCAAGGCAAACGAGGAAGCCAAGAAGATTGCTGTGGAAGGTGTGGATGCGCGGTTGAAGGTGAAGGACGATCAGGTTCAGGCGAAAGCTGAACGTGAAGCCAATCTTCAACCAACGCCAACACAGCGGGAAAACGATCTTGCGCGCGTAGGTGCGCTGGACATTGATGATAAGGAAGATGATGGTTCTGAGGCTGATGCCGAGAATGTCAACCGTGTCTTGGCTGCTAAATTGCCGGGAGCAAATCCTTATGAGAACGCTACCAGTGAAAGTAGCGAGGAATCTAAGCCGAAAGCTGCTAAGCGCGGCAAAAGAAAAGGCAAGTAAACATAAATGAGCGCTTCTGCAAAAGCGGAAGCGCTCATTCCTTCTGAAATCTTGCGTGCGCCGGTGGTGCCTGACTTGTTTGGTCTTTCTGTTGGTGTTTGTGAGAGATCTGGTCTCCATATGGAGTTCGGAGTGGCTACCGGCAGGAGCTTGAAGATAATCCGAGAGCTTCTGCCAATAGATATTCCGTTGTATGGGTTTGATTCGTTTGATGGTTTGCCTGAATCTTGGAATGGTTTTAAGAAAGGCTCTTTTTCAACAGGGCTTAGAGTATCTCTGGCGAATACCAAATTGATAGTTGGACTTTATGAAAATACTCTCAGAGAATTTGTCGATCTTAATCCCGGTCTTGCTAGTTTTATTCATATTGATTGTGATCTTTATTCGTCAACGAAGACAGTTTTAACCGAGTTTAGGCGGCGGATAATTCCGGGAACGATAATCTTGTTCGATGAGTTGTTTGGATTTGCTGGTTATGAGCAGCACGAATACAAAGCTCTGCGCGAAAGCGGTATTCGTTACGAAGTCATCGGACGGTGGAATGCTTACCGCGCAGCAATTAGAGTGATCAAATGACCTCTAAAATTATTGATCAATATGGAAACCCGATGGTAGCCAAACATACGGACGGCGCGTATCATGATGGTCCGTGGATTCTTCCTCTTACTGGAGGATATCTGCCACATGATGTTGGCGTTAACTGGAATTGGTGGCAGCACGGTTATGATTCTGTCAATTATAGTTCGTCTGCGATGGTTGAAGCCTGTGTGGCTGCATACTCGCAGACTATTGCGATGTGTCCCGGGGATCATTGGCGTTCACAGGGTAATGGCGGTCGTGAGCGTGTGACTACGTCCGCGCTTTCTCGTATTCTTAAACGGCCAAATACTTATCAGTCGGCTTCCGACTTTTTACTTAACCTTGTTCGCAATTTGTATTGTGAGGGGGAGGCGTTTGCATTGGCATTGCGCAATAGTCGTTTTGAAATTCAAGAACTACACTTGATGAATTCTGCACAGTCCGGTGCGCGGATAGCTTACAACGGTGATATTTTCTATGACTTAGCGGGCAACGAAATTATTGATCGCTTGATCGGCGGTGGTTTGATTGTGCCAGCACGTGATGTTTTGCACGTGCGATTGCATACTCCGGTCCATCCGCTTAAAGGCGTGTCACCGATTGTTGCTGTTGCTCATGATATTGCGATAGGGTCTGCGATGACGCAGCAGCAGATCTTGTTCTATATGAATCAGGCACGACCATCTACTGTTCTTACGACTGATTTGATCTTGACCAAGGAACAGGCGCAAGAACTTCGCGAGCGTTGGAATGAGCAAAGTCGCGGGTTGTCGTCTGGTGGTACGCCTATCTTAGGAGCAGGTGTAAAGCCGTTTCCTCTTTCTTCTTCATCGCGTGATTCTCAGCTTGCTGACATTATGAAGTTAACGGAACAGCATATTGCACTGGCGTTCCGCGTCCCGCTGCAAGTTCTTGGGATAGGTGGTTCACCATTTGCTTCTACAGAAGCATTGATGCAGTTCTGGCTCGCTGGCGGATTGAACTTTGCGCTCAATCATATTGAAGTAGCTTTCGATGCTCTGTTTGGTCTTAAGGGTCAACCTGATGAATATACAGAATTAAACACGGATGTTCTGCTTCGATCTGCCTTGAAAGATCGTGTTGAGTCATACGCAGCTGGAACGCGCGCTGGTATCTTTGCTCCAAATGAAGCGCGCGCAGCATTTGAATTACCCGAGGCAAAGGATGGCGAAGAGCCAAGGATGCAGCAGCAAGATGTGCCACTCTCCTACGGGGCAAAGCTGGATCCAAATCCCGCTCCTCCGGCACCGCCGTCTCCTCCAACAGAACCTGAAGAGGATAAGCCGGACGATGACAAATCATTCGACGCGGAAACAATTATCAACCGGCTCTATGAACACGCAGCACGCATACAGTGACGCGCTTGAACGTGCACTTGGCCGCGTTATTGCCGATGCGCAGCGGAATGTTGCGCAACATGCATCTGAGGCCAGGGCAATCATAGCTGAATGTCAGGCTAGGGTGGTTAAGCTTGAATTTGAAATGCGTGAGATGGTCAGGGTGAGTTTGGCTGCCGTTAAAGATGGTGAAAAAGGAGAGCAGGGTGAAAAAGGTGAAAAAGGCGAAACGGGCGAGACAGGCGCGCAAGGTTCACAAGGCGAGAAGGGTGAGACCGGACTATCCGGTGAGAGGGGCACGGACGGGAGCGATGGAAGTCCCGGTGCGCAAGGCGAGCGAGGAGAACCAGGAGGTCAAGGACCTCCTGGAATTAAAGGAGAAGATGGAGCACCGGGGCATCCCGGTGAACGAGGTCTTCAAGGTATGTTAGGTATGCGCGGGGAAGCTGGTCTTGCCGGTGAGCGGGGCGAAAAGGGAGAGCCTGGAGAAGATGGTGAGCGTGGAGAAAAGGGAGAGGCTGGCGCTATTGGAGCAGAAGGACCTCCAGGAAAACTACCGGCTGTGAGAGCTTGGGAGGATGGTGTGCATTATGAAGATGATGTAGTTACGCACAATGGCGCTACCTATCAAGCGAAGTGCGATACAGCTAAGGAGCCTTCATACAGTGCTAGAGATTGGTTGTGTCTTGCAGCACATGGGCAAGACGGGAAGCCGTTTAATGTATGCGGCACTTATTCACCATCCGAAGATTATAAATCTTTTGATGTTGTAGCCTGCAACAAGTCTTCTTTCGTTGCTTTGAAAGATGATCCTGGTCCGTGTCCTGGGGACGGATGGCAATTGATGGCCGGTGCTGGTAGCCGGGGTGATAGAGGGGACAAGGGCGAGAGGGGACCAGAAGGAAAAATCGGTCCTGAAGTGAGCATTAAGAGCTGGGAAGTTGATTCTGATGGTTACATCGCTTGGCCTGTTATGAAGAATGGTGAGAAGGGTCCGCCACTCGAACTGCGTGATCTGTTCGAGAAGTTCTTAATTGAAACCAAATAAGGAGTTAAAGCCGTGGATGACAAAGACAAATTGAATGCTTCTGCCCAAGTCGGTGCATCGCTCTCTCGCAGTGGTGCCCTCGCTGATGAGTTGATCCCAAAAGGGAAGTTCACCGTCGAGTGCTACGGTGCCGACGGCAAACTGAAGTGGAAAGACGAGTTCTACAACACCGTCGTGACGGTCGGCAAGAACTACATGCTTGATGGTGTCTTGCAGACCGCGGTGACGATCGTTGGCCCGTTCATGGGACTGATCTCGTCGACTTCGTTCTCGGCCATTGCCGCTGGCGACACGATGGCGTCTCATGCTGGTTGGTTGGAGGCTGGCACCGCCAACGCGCCGACCTACACGGCACCGCGCAAGACTGCTGCCTGGTCCGCTGCTTCTGGTGGATCCAAATCTCTGTCCGCCGCATTGGTCTTTGCCATCACTGGCACTGGCACAGTCAAGGGAGCGTTTCTTGTGTTGAGCACTGGCGCAGTCAGTACCATCGACAGCACGGCTGGCACGTTGTTCTCGGCTGGCTTGTTCACCGGTGGTGATCGCGCTGTGATCAACGGTGACACGTTGAACGTCTCCTACTCGATGGCGCTGACCTAGTAGCAACACGCTGGAGGCACTCGGCCTCGGCTAAACGAGGCATGGCGACATGGCTTGGTCAATCGTCGGTGTCGGCGCGGCGGTATCGCAGGTCGGCGGCTCTGTCACTGCTTTGCTGCCATCAGGGATGCAGGCTGGCGACTTGATCGTCGCGCATGTCGCGTGGCGTACAGGCACGGCTGCGTCGCCAACCCTTCCTTCTGGCTGGGCGACAGCGGTTGAGGAACTGAACTCCTCGACCGCCACCAACAACACTGCCATGACGAGCGGTGGCATCTACTACATAGTCCGTGATGCCTCCAACCCTGCCGTCAATTTCACGTTCAGCAGCGTGAACCAGGTTATAATGAGCGTCATTGCCTATCGCGGCAATGACCAAGTCTCTCCGAAGTCCGCTGACAATGGCGGGCAGACCGAAGCGGCTGGCGTCACGTCTGTTACCCTACCAGGACTGACGACCCCAACAGAAGGCGAATTGATCTGCGTTGCCTTCTGCGGCGCGCAGGAAGCTACCTTCGAGCTTGATGCTACCAACCCCGGCGTGGCATCGGCCTCTCTCGACACGACTTCGCAGCCGGCTGGCAACACATGGTTCAGACGTGCCTCGACCACTTACACTAACGGCGCTGACGGCTCGCTGCACTGTTTCGACGGCATCAGGACAGCAGGTGACGCCGGAGCCACTGGTAATCTGTTCGGCACGGCTTCGATTGCTGCTCGTCACACTATCTGTGCCGTTAGCTTCAAGAGTGCGACGCCAGGAGATACGTTTAATGAGGACGTAGCAGAAACTGCCAGCGCAGAAGACACTCCAAGCGCGGCGGTTGTAAGAGTTGGGGAACTAGATGAGACTGCAAGCGCAGTAGATACGCCAGCTTCGACTGCGATCTTTCCGCGCACGGTTGCTGAAACTGCTGCTGCTGTTGACACACCATCGGCGACAGGGATCTTTTCACGTTCGGTTGCTGAGGCTGCCGCTGCTGTTGACACTCCGTCTTCGACTGCCGTCTTTCCGAAGTCTGTTGCTGAGACTGCGTCTGCAGCCGATATTGTCGATGGATCGAGAGCCTTCAACAGTACGATTGCTGAGACCGCCACCGCTGTTGACACTCCGGCTTCGACTGCAATCTTTCCGCGGTCTGTTGCTGAGACCGCCGCCGCTGCTGACACCCCGGCTTCGACCGCGATCTTTCCGCGGTCTGTTGCTGAGACCGCCGCCGCTGCTGACACTCCGGCTTCGACTGCGATCTTTCCACGTTCGGTTGCTGAGACCGCCGCCGCTGCTGACACTCCGGCTTCGACTGCAGTCTTCCCGCGGTCTGTCGCTGAGACCGCTGCCGCTGCTGACACTCAGAGTGCTGCGGCAGTAAGAGTTGGAAGTGTTGCTGAGACGGCTGCCGCCGCTGACACGCCATCATCCGCTGCGATCTTTCCGCGGTCTGTTGCTGAGACGGCTGTCGCTGCTGACGCTCCGAGTGCTGCACTCGTAAGGGTTGGGTCTGTTGCGGAAACTTCTCCTGCGGCGGACACTCAGGACGCTACCGTAAACGCTGGCGGCACGACGTACAACGTCAGCGTTGAGGAGACTGCAAGTGCAGTAGACACGCCGAGTTCTTTGGCGATCTTTGCCAGTGCGCTTGCAGAAGCTGCTAGTGCAGCAGATACGCCAAGTGCGGCTGCGGTAAGAGTTGGAGCGATTGCTGAGACCGCAGCGGCGAACGATAGCCAGAATGGCCTGGGTGTCTTTCCGCGTTCTGTTTCTGAGACTGCCGCTGCCGCCGAAACTACAGACGCTACTACCACCGCTCAGTCCTCCAGGAGCGTGGCAGAAACGGCCAGTGCAGTAGACACACAGTCTGCTCTTGGCGTCTTTAGCAGGTCTGTCGCAGAAACTGCCGCCGCTGTTGATGCACCTAGTGCGGCAGCAGTCAGGACCGGTGCCGCGGCTGAAACCGCCGCCGCTGTTGATACGCCGAGCGCGGTGCTGGCTAGAGTTGGTTCTGTAGCAGAGGCTTCCAGTGCGGCAGACGCGCAGAGTGCGACAACTGCTAGAGCCGGTGCTGTAGCAGAGACATCTGTCGTAAGTGACACGGTCGTTGCTACAGGGGTTCATCAGCACAGCGTTGTTGAGGTTGCGGCAGCACTAGAAAGTTTGAGTGCTGGCGTCTCTTACAACGTGTCAGTATCAGAGTCGACATCGGTCAATGACAACGTAAGTGCAACTGTCTTCAGCGTGCCGACTCGTACGGTATCGCCCAAGAGGTTCAGGTCAGTTAATTTGTCTTCAGGTAGTAGACCTTCAAACATTCCTAGTGAAAGAAGACGTTCCAATGGGAATTAAACTTATAGTACCTCCAGCCGCCGTGGAGCCGGTAGAGCTTGAAGAAGTCAAGCAGGCTCTGCGCGTTCAGCATACGTTGGATGATGCAGTGCTGGCTTCCTATAGAACCGCTGCGCGCGAATGGGTTGAGCGGCGTATACAGGCCAAGATAGCTACAGAGACATGGGAGCTTGTAATTGATGCATTCCCAGTCAATGAAATCCGCCTTCCGTTTGGTCCGGTTCAGAGCATAGTCCATATTAAATATGATGATGCGGATGGTAATGAGCAGACCTTCCTAGACACGAACTATGCTCTTGATAGTACGAGTAACGAGCCTTGGGTCTTTTCCGACGCCGGTTGGCCTACTGCATTAGATGCATTCAATGCGGTTCGCATACGTTTCGTTACTGGCTATGCTGACTTGACTCTCATTCCTGCGCCAGTACGAGCCGCACTAATACTTAAGATTAAGGAGCTTTACGACAAGGAGAGTAATGCCGTTGCGATTCACGACCTGCTGACCAACTGGTATAAGATGGTCGCTTAACATGGAGAAAGTACAATGGTTGATCTAACTGTTACGCCTGCGAACGTCCTGCCAGGATCGAACGCAGTGAAGGAGGCAGGAACTGCCGGCGAGACGATTGCTGCGGGCAAGGCAGTGTACAAGGCTGCGACTGGTCTTTATATGCTTGCTGATAGTAATTCGGCTACAGCTTTGGCACGTCAAGCGACAGGTATCGCGCTTAACGGTGCGTCCCTTAACCAGCCTGTTGATGTTCAGACACGGGGGGATATAACTCCCGGCGCTACGCTTGTTGCTGGCACGGACTATTATCTCAGCGATACTCCGGGAGGCATCTGTCCGCGTGCTGATATTGGCGCGGGCGAGTTTGTTTGCTTGCTTGGTTTGGCTCGCTCAACGACTGTCCTTGCGATAGACATCCAGTTCCCCGGCGTGTCACTGTAAGATGCTTTCGCACAAACTCGATCGCAGCATCATAATTCAACGTAGTACGTCAGTCACGTCGCCATCAGGCGCAGTGACTGACGTGTGGGCGAATTACATTGAGCGCCGCGCGCAAGTCTTGCCGGTGCGTGGTGAGGAGCGTTTTTCCGGCGCGCAATGGGCTGCGAAAGAGCAGGTGGAGTTCTTTATTCGTTGGGACCCTGACGTTGCGAATGTTTCTCCGCTGGACAGGGTTATATATCCGACCAATGAGCCAGTGACAGAAGCTCAGATCTATGAAGTTATGGCGGTACATGAAATTGATCGTCATGATGGACTAAGAATAATGACGGCACGTAAAGCGGAGCTCGTACCTTAGATGATTGCTGATCTGAGAGGTCCGCTTAGGGATTTTCTTTTGGGCGATTCAATTGTGAATATTGCCGTGGGCGGTACGCGCATCTATCCGCTTAGGATACCGCAAGGCATCACTGCTACGAGCGTAGTTATCAACGACCAGATTTCTGAGGGGACCGATTATCACATGCAAGGTCCTAGCGGATTGGCTACCGTTCGTGTGCAGATTGATGCATGGTCTCGAGACACTGATGCGGCGCGGTCTTTGAGCAATGCCATCAAGTCGCGTTTGGGGGGCTATCGTGGATTCATGGGCACTGTCAGAGTGCAGAGAGCCTTTGCTGTCAATGCACATGCGGATTATGATCAGGCAGTAGATCTTTATCGTAGTGGTCGCGACTATATGATAACATTCGAGGAGGATTTAGCGTGATTAAGCTTCGTGTTGAAGGTTTGAAAGACCTGGAACAATCCTTGATTGAATTGCCCAAGGCTACTTCTCGTAATGTGGTCTTGCGTTCATTGACACTGTACGCAAAGCGAATAGCATCGTTAGCTTCTAGATTAGCGCCAGATGATCCGGGGACTCGTGGGAAAGATCTTAAGTCTTCAATAGCGACACAGACTGTGAGCGCTAGGCAACGTGAGTCAAGCGTTGAAGTTGCAATTAGCTGGCTTAAACGTATTCGTCATGGTGGCTTTCAAGAAATGGGCAGCGCGAATAATTCGCCGCATCCTTTTCTTCGACCAGCATTTGATGAAAACGTTCCTGTGGTTATAGCTGGCTTGAAACAGGATCTAGCAGCAGAACTTGAAAAGGCGCGACAGCGGATAGCGCGCAAGGCTGAAAGGCTCGCCGCGAAAATGAAAACCTGAAGGAGAACTGAACTATGTCTGACGCAATGATTGGCTATGGTACGCTGGTCGAAATTCACAACGATGCCGTGCCTGCCGTTTATGAAACCATAGCGGAGACCGTGGATGTCGAACTGCCCGACGCAGATATCGATCAAGTCGATGTCACACATAACCAAAGTCCAGATAGAGCGCGTGAGTATGCTGCCGGTCTTATCGACTATGGCGAAGCAGGGTTTGATATGAACTATGTGCCCGGATCGTTTAGCGATCAACGGTTGCAGGCACTATTGAATAGTGGCGCTAAGAAAAGTGTTCGCATCACTTTTCCAAATACATCGGTGATGACATTCTTGGCGTTTGTGTCTGGCTATAAGCGAAGTGGACCAACTGCCGACAAGATGACAGCTTCTATCAGCTTGAAGGTGTCTGGCCCGCCAACTATTATTGCTGCGCCATAAAGGAGGAAGAATGCCTAATCCATATAGAGGAGAAGTACCGTTTACAGCTAACGGCAAGGAGTACATCTTGCGGTTAGATGTTGAAGCGTTGTGCTGCCTGGAAGAGCAAACGAAGAAGGGGATTATTTCTCTTCTTAGTGAGCTGCAGGATCCGCAAAAAATAACACTGACGCTGGCGCGGCAGATGCTGTGGGCGGGATTGCAGGAGAAACATTCTGGCATTTCCCTTAAGGAAGCCGGTGATTTGATTCCTGCTCTAGGAGGCTTGGCTAAACTTGTCAATTTGTTCTCTGATGCTATGAATGCTCGTTTCACTGAGACGGAGGGCCAAACAGAAGACCACCCTCCGAAGGCGGGAAATCCCACGAATGGGATTGGCCCGCGCTCTACAGATCATGGGCAGAGTTTGGAAGGGACCCCGACACCTTCTGGCGTCTCTCCATCTGTGAACTCTCCTTAATCTTTGAAGGTGAGAACAGAAGGTTGCGTCGTGCGCATATTGCGCAGGCATGGCACACTTGGTACATGGCCGCATTGCCTCAGTTCAAGAAGTTTCCGGAGCTTCCAAAGTTTCTAGATGATGCGGTGCCTAAGAAGAAAAAGCGCGTACAGAAAGATCCAGTTGCTTGGGTTAGATCTATCCCCGGTGGCAAAGTAATAACAAGGCAGTAACTCGTGGCAGATATTCTTTCAGCACTTAGAGTTGTCATTGGCGCTGATACAGCTGCGCTTACACGCGGGCTGAAAGACGCGGAGTCAAAGGTCAGCAGCTTTGGCACTGGCATTGCAGGAACAGCGAAGCTGATAACTGCTGCGTTTGCCGGTCTTGCCACAGCTATTTCTGCCGGCCTGAAAATGACAATTAATGATGCGGATAAGATGGGCAAGATGGCTCAGTCTATCGGCATCCCGGTGGAAGAGCTCTCGAAGTTAAATTTCGCTGCTGACCTAGCTGGAGTATCGCTCGACGACCTTGGCAAGTCGATGGCACGGCTGTCGCGAAATATGAATGACTTTGCGTCCGGTGCGAAAGGACCAGCCGCTAATGCTTTCAGGACGTTGGAAATTTCGGTTAAGAATGCTGACGGTTCCTTGAAGGATACAAGTGTACTGTTCAGTGAGATTGCAGAGAAGTTTGCTGGCATGAAGGATGGAGCCGGCAAGACAGCTTTGGCCATCGCTCTGTTTGGTCGTGCCGGTGCAAGCTTGATTCCGCTGTTGAACGCTGGTGCAAGTGGCCTTAAGATAATGAAGAACGAGGCCGAGCGGCTTGGTCTTGTCATTACACAAGAAGCTTATTTAGGAGCGGAGCGTTTTAATGATGCATTGACAAGATTGAAAGGCGCGGCTGGCGGTGTTCTTATCCAATTGTTAGGGACACTTGGCAGCAGTCTTGCGGCTGTGTCTTCTCACATGGAAGGTCTATCAGCGAGTGGCAAACAACTAGGTCCATTGATTGAGGGACTAGCTAACATTGTTCGTGTTCTGGCAACGGCTGTCTTGGCAAATGCGACGGCGTTCATAACAGCTATCCATGTGTGGACTGGAGCTGTTAAGGCTCTCTATGAACTAGGCAAGTTGAACCCGTCCAAGGCTCTCGATGAGTTGACCGCTGGAGCGCAGAGGGGTAAGAACGCCCTTATGGAGTTTGGGGCGGTCGTCAAGGGTATTTGGGGTTTGATGACGCCTCCATCCGGAATGGATCTTGAGTTTCGGATACCAGCTTTCTTTGACAAGGTGAAGAAAGATGCGCCAGCATTTGGAAAAGCCATTGACTCTGCCAAGGGGAAAGTATCTGAGCTCCATGCAGAGTTGAGAAAGCTAGAAGAGGAATTGCGCACGCCATCGGAAGAGTATGCTCACAAGTTGGAGCGGTTGGACTATCTGTTCAAGGAAACTAGTTTGAGTGCTGAGAATTATGCTCGCGCTGTCAGTAAGGCTCAGGCTGAGATGGCGAAGGCCAGCCCGACATTGCAAGTGCTGGAGCAAGGTCTTACATCAGCGTTTGATAGAGCGCTTGATGGGGCGATGACATTTCAGGAACAGCTTCAGGCTCTGGGCAGGGATCTAGCTAGGCTTGCTGCACAGGCTGCGTTCAAGGCTCTGTTGTTTCCCAGCACTACTGGTCCGGGCTTGATCGGAAGTCTGTTTGCTCCTAGAGCGGCTGGCGGTCCTGTCAGCGCCGGTCAGTCCTATTTGATTGGTGAGCGCGGTCCTGAACTCTTTACTCCTGCAGCGAGTGGAAGGATTTCATCGAACCGTGACTTGATGGGTGGTGGTGGCAGTTTGACCGTGCACGTCGTTTCTGATGACGACAAGTTCAGGGCATTTGTGCAGGACGAAAGCGGCAAAGTAGTTGCTCAGTCATCACCTGCTATTGTAGCGAAGGCTACTCAGACATCAGTCCGTGCTGTACGGTCTGGTCGTAACAATGATCCATCCTTTCTAGGGCGCTGAGATGCCAAATATCATCGAATGGCCGCGTGCATGGTGGGGAGTAGCAGCGGCAGAATTTTATTTGACGCCACGATCGCAGAGATCGCAGTCGCCTTGGACGATGAGACAAAACATTTATGGACCTCACGTTCAGTACTGGCAGGCACGATTGATTTTTCCTACTCTGTTGGATGGTGATCTAGCTGCTCGCGAGTCAATCATAGAACAGCTTGGCGGTACGGCCGGTCTGCTCAGGATGGGGCATCCGTTTAGAATCACTCCCATGTTCAGTGACGAGGCCATCACTGGAATAGTTGGCTGGTCAGATGGTACATTTTTCACAGACGGTACTGGCTGGTTGTCCGGGCCTCTTCCTTCTTCTATTCATGTTTATTCTCCGGCAGCAGCCAGGACTACTAGTGTTGTTGTAGGAGGTCTTCCAATCAATACGTCACGAGTTCTCAGGCGAGGTGATATGGTGGAGTTCAGGAGAGATGGTATCGCCGATGAAACTCCCAGCTTGCATAGAGTTCTTGTAGATGCGCATTCTAATGCCAATGGTCGCTGCTCTATCAGCTTTCTTCCTCCATTGCGCAAGGCCGTGGCAGCCGGTGATCAAGTGGTTCTGGATTATCCAACTACTGTTTTCCGTTTGGCGGGAGACGAACCGCAGGCTTCAGTTAGAAATGCGGCATGGCATGGTTCTCTAGAAATGAATTTGGTTGAGGCCCTGATCTAAAATGTCTTCACCTCCTATGACTTCTCGTATGGTGGACGCATTGCGTTCGGGAGCACCTATATGTTTGCTGGCTATGATAGACCATCCTGAAGGGATGCAAAGGTTTTGGACCGGCGTTGGTCCGTTAGAATATGACGGGCAGACTTGGATTGGCCTGGGAGTTCTCGGCAGCGTCTCTCCTGTCAAGTACACCGCAGAGCTAGTCATCCAGGAGTTGCAGTTCAGCTTGTCCGGTGTCCCCTCTGACATGGTGTCCTGGCTGGAAAGTGACGTGAGGAATAGACCGGCGGATGTTTGGTTAGCTGTACTGGATCAATATGGGCAGATCGTACCTAATCCATACGCCATTATCACTGCGCTCCTTGATTATCAGAACTTGCAAGTAGATGATCAGGGGAATGCTGCTATAACTCTTATTGCTAGATCAGGCTTTTATACTTTGGAGCGTGCGCTGGATGAGGTTCATTCTCCTGAGGATCAGAAGAGGACATATGCGTCTGATACTGGTCTTGACTTGATCTATGATATCAGGCGGCAAGAAGTGATATGGCGACCAGCATGAGAGATAGAGCTGAGGCTGCTGTTGTTGCTGGCATGGAAAAATGGGCCAGACCAATGCAGTGGGGAAAAGATGACTGCATGTTGGCAGTGGCCGATATCATTTGGGAGATCATCGGCAAAGATCCGGCAGAAGAATATCGTGGTAGATACCGTTCTCGTACAGGAGCCATCAGGGTTCTGGGAAGAGGTGGTACTCTAAATGCAGCATCGAGAGTAGCTGAGAAACTTAACTGGAAAAGCATTGAGCCGACAGAGGCAGAGGTTGGTGATTTTGGTTTGACTCTTGTTGAGAGTTTAGATAGCAAGGGTAATTCTATCAAGATCTGTGCCGCCGTGATATGTAGAGGCAGTGGATATTTCATAGGTAGAAATGAAAATGGGTTCACTGCCATCAATTCAAGTAAGGTTTTTCGGGCATGGCGAATAGGATAATTGTTCCGCCTTATATTGCGGCGGCTGCGCTGAAACACCTAAGGGACGGAGGCGACCCTGCTAGGGTATATACCTTTCCTGTTAGCAAGCCTTTTATGGCCCCCAGGGAGGCCACAGGGCGCGTTTTGTGGGCGGACCCTATAACCATAGGCACCGTGGCTATATCGGCCTTTACGGCTGTCACTGGCGTCGCTGTTGCCTCTGGTGCAGCCAGCTTTGTAGGCACTGCGATTGTTTTGGCTGGTGCCATTGGCGCTAATTATCTGCTGACGCCTCAGGTTGGCAGTGGCCCTTTAGCTAATAAGAGCGCTCCGCTCAATTCTCCAGAGATAAGACTTAACCATCGTCACGAGACGCCGCCTAAGAGAGTGATCTACGGGAGGGCTTTGGTTGGCGGAGATATGTTTTTCGAGCATACAACCAAGCCGTTCTTATATCACGGCTGGTTGATTGCATCTCATGAGGTAGAAGGATTTGAGCAGGTTCGTATCGGTGGAGACATTCTAGCTTTCGACGAAGTGACTGATCTTTTGCCTGACGACAAGGTACTTACTCCCCTCGGTAGACTGAAGGGTGGCCAGATCGCGGCTAGTCCGGACTATGCTGGCAATCTAAAAGTCTCTCTGCGTCTTGGCTTTACAGATCAGGAGAGAGACAAGTTGATAGAGGATGACTTTCCCGGCGTCAATAGCAACTACAGGCAGAGGGGGATTTCCACCGCCGTTCTAAGGTACAAGTGGCCCGGAGCTACGTTCGATGATCGTCAGGAGATGTGGGGAGACAGTCAGGCCCCGAACCCTCTATTCTTGGTGAAGGGCAGAAAAGTTTATGACCCTAGGAATTCGTCCCAATCTCGTGACGGTGTTGATTCGTGGACATGGTCGGACAATGCGTCTCTGATCCAGGCAGATTATCTTAGGCAGGAGTATGGCCTTCGCATCGACCCTGACGACATAGACTGGGAGGCAGTGTCAGATGCTGCAGACTATGACGACGAGCTAGTGGGATGCCTGGACGGAAAGTTCATCAAGAGGCACACGATCAACGGTGTCATCACTTTGAATCAACCGCCGAGTGAGATAGCTCCAGGTCTTTTAACTGCAAATAGAGGCTTCATTTGCGAACGCGCAGGGCGAGTGTGGGTTTCTTCATCTAGACCGCGCGATCCTATCTTGACCATTCATGATGGAATGCTTACGGGAGGAATAGAGTTTCAGGCAGCGAAGCCTAAACGTGATATTGTCAATAGGGTTCGCTCTCGTTTTATTGCAGAAGAGCGCCAGTATGAACAAGTCGATGGTCCCCTCCTGGATAGGGAAGATCTCCAGGTAGCAGCAGAGGATGGCGAGGTTCTCTCAACTACGCTCAACCTCCCATTCACGTTTGATTACAGGAGAGTTGAGAGACTTCAGAAGCAGTATCTCGAGACTTCCCGTTTGGGTAAGACATTGACTGTTCGGGTGGATCTGAAAGCCATTACGGAATCGAATGAGGAGTTGTTAAACAAGCCTGTTCTGTTTGACAGTACTCTGTTTTCTTCTGCCAACGGAATATATAGGGTGCACACTGTTTCCTTTGCTGAGAATTTTTCTTCTTTGGAATTACAGATGATGGAGTATGATAGGGCAATCGAAACAGATTGGGACCCTGAGGTAGATGAGCTTCCGTTCGTGATAGACAAACCGGATCTGGATTAAATGCCAACGAATCATGAAGTTGTAGCAGCCGTTCCTATTTCAACTGCGGCTAATCAGACGCTGCTGAGAAATCTGCTGGTCCGCAGGATGGCACACGTGTCTGCTACTGCCGCAGAGGTCCAGGATCTCGTGGTGGTTGATCCGACAACCGGCACCACTATCGTAGTTATTATTCTATTGGGTAGGAGCTATCTGTTTGATCCTACTGACACAACCAGCGCACATGACGGCACTACGGTACTGGTCAGCTCTGATGGCAAGAGATACAAGCTTGCGTCGAATGCTGAGGTTCTAGTTTATTCTGTTCTTGATCGTATCAACACGCCTCCCGGTTCTCCCACGATAGGACAGGCGTATCTCATCACTGCTGCTCCCACCGGAGCATGGGCAGGTCACGCAAATCATATCGGTGTCTTCACGTCTCGAGGTTGGGAGTTCATCGTTCCCGGCATCGGAAGGTTGATCTATGTGGAGGACGAGGATGCCTTCTACCGGAAGAAGGCAGATGCAAGCGTAACGATAGGGCTTGGTACTAATGCCATTGATCTTTCCAGCATTGTTCCATCGCAGATGCTTGGAGGGGGAGCTAGAGTAAATTGGCCGGTTGAAAACCAAACAACCAACACGCCTCCGGCAGTTATCAATGGCCGCGCCTACATCGTAGGAAGTTCTCCGACTGGAGTGTGGGCAGGTCACGCAGGAAAGATCGCGCACGGAGAGTTGGGTAGTTGGGTTATCTATAATCCTGAAGAGGGCTGGCTTGCCTTTGATAAAGCGCAAGACGTCATTTTTACCTATAGCGGTTCTGCTTGGGTCACTCAGTCCGGTACTATCAGAGTTAAGCTAAATCTCTTCACTAGTGATGGCACCTTTAGCAAGGATAGTCGGTGCATAGGCGTTATCGTGGACGTCGTTGGAGCAGGTGGAGCTGGAGCCTTCGCAGGACAGTCCCCAGGATCAAATGGAGGTAGCTCTTCTTTCGGCGCTCATTGCTCAGCCACTGGTGGCGACGGTGGAGTAGTAGGCTTTGGCGGCGCTGGAGGCAGCGGCAGCGGCGGAGACGTTAATGAGAATGGTGAGCCAGGCATTTTATTGAATGCTACTGTAACTGCCATGAACTTTCCAGGTGGAGCATCCGGTGCTGGAGGACATAGAGGAAAGGGAGGGCCAGCTACGGAGAGCAACTTCGGCGCTGGCGGTGGAGGAGGGCGGTCTAGAAAGTGGGTCGCTGATGCCGACCTGAGCGCCGGTGTCGTGGTCACTGTTGGCACTGCTGGCACCACGGGAAATGATGGCACGAATGGATTTATTCTAGTGCAAGAGTTCATAGAGGTTTAAATGGCTGACCCGGCAGAAGACATTGATGGTCTTAATTCTCTGGCTAATGTTTCTAAGCCTGAGACGTTGACCTATTTGAAAAACAGTCTCTATCATTTCACTACTGCTGCTTCGGTACGAGCCGCTGACTTGAGCGGTCGCAATCGCATCATGGTGGGAGACAGGTTTTTCAAGAAGGACAATGCTGACCTAGGCACGGATGACGGCACAGAAACTGCCACAGTCATTATAGATTTCGCCGGCAATCATTGGCTGTACATTCCACCGGCTGGTGCAGCGCAACTTATTTTTATCAACAGGGCGGCGCTACAGGCCACGTCGGTCGTTGCTTCTATCCAGACTGTGCTGTTGGAAAGTTATACATCTCTCCTGACTGGAGGGCGTGCCGTTTACAAGAGAGTAAACGCAGAGCCTTCTCATGAGGGAAAAATTAGATCGCTCGACAGGTTCCTTGTTAACGGCACCGTCAGCGCCGGTAACGGCGGATGGTGGGAAATGGTGGTCACTGGAGAAGTGGACATCAGAGCCTTCGGTGCAGTGGCGGATGCTGTCCAGACTGATCCGGCTTGGTTCGGTGCGACGGTGGACAATGCTACGGACACCTTCACTGTAACTTCTCATCCATGGAACACTCAGGATGCAGTGAGGGTCAGAGCTACTACGATGCCTGGTGGCGTGGACAAGGACCTCGTCTACTACGTCATCGACCTCACTGCCAACACGTTCAAGCTTGCGCAGAGCAAGGCTAACGCCGTTGCTGGAACTCCGGTCGTTAATGTCACTAGCAATGGCACGGCAGTAGAAGTCAGGAGCCGGCAGGTCTGGAGCGGCACAGACCAGACGGCAGTGCTTGATGCAGCCAAGGACTTCGGGGAGCTGTTCAAGGTCGGGCTCTACGCTCCCACTGGAAAGTACTATTTCGCCGATGCCATGATAGACGGCGTGGACCTGGGAGCAATCGTCTACAGCTTCCTCATCATCAGGGGAGATCCGGGCGGCGGCACGAAGTTCATCATCGACGAGGACTTGGACTGGCGCATGGCCAACGCGGTCGGCGGCAGCCAGCTATTCGACACTGGAGTAAGAGCAACACCGTTCACAATCAACAAGGAACTCTGCTCGTTCACAGACATAGAGTTCCATGGTATATGGACGCAGGCTCCTGGAGGCGACGACAACGATCCTCTTGTTGGCAGTATGGGCATCAACCCGATACGCGCCGAGGGCACTGCTAGAGTAGACCTGATCAGGGTCGGCTTCTTTGACATCCGCAACAAGGGTTTTAGAGGCAAGGTCAATACAAACTTTTTGGCGCAGAATTGTTATGGGGAGAGATGCTGTGATGGGTTTGTTCGTAACGTTAGCGGAGATGTCAGCATTGCGATTGGTTGTCGCTTTGCTATGTGTGATGATGATGCCATTGACTTTAATGCCACAGAAGACATGACCGTCAATGCACCGGCGCACGTCATTGTTAGTGGTAACAAGTTATCAGACTGCGAGGCCATCTCCTGCAACCTTGGTCGTCAGACGGAGATCAATGGCAACACTCTGGAGCGATGCAAGGGCACTGGGATCAAAGCCATCTTTGGTGCTCAGTCTCATCAGGCTATGTTCGGTGTGGACATATCACACAACTCTATCACTGACCACCTTATGCGCGTCAACACTACGGATTGGCTTACTATCTCTGACAATGGCGGCGGCGGAGGCGCTATCCAGATTGATGGTTCAGAGAAGTCTGCCATAAGCACTTCTGTTCCTCCAGGCGATGCGCCTACTCCAAGTGGTATCTTTGTTCTTCCCTTCGGTACAGATGGTTCTCAGGCTGCTCCAGCCGGATACATGCACGGCAAGGAAGATGGCGTTGGCAGTCTTGCGGCTGGCTATGGTTTTCATATCAGTCACAACACCGTTCAGCGAACTCTCAGGGACGTTGCGAACTATAGCCTCTGGGGCAAGGGACTTATGTTTACGAAGAGGGGCTTCCGTGATCCTCCTGTAGATAGTCTGGAGAAGCGTGCATACTCTGGCATCAAGATCGCTGCCGATATGGAAGAGTTTGAGGTCTCGCACAATTTGGTGAATGGCCATGAGGTCGGTCTCTTAATTGTCAACAGTAATTCTAGTTTCAGGGCAGATGCTTTCCGTGCTGGCTTGATTGAGAGCAACGTGTTTCGTCGGCTTACTACTGGCGTCAAGTCGGTTGGCCCTACTTCTCCTGTGGGACGTTGGAGCCTTGCGTTCTTCCACAATCTGTTTGACATTGACCCTGAGTGTCAGCTCAGCAACAGGAATACAGATGGATCATGGGACTCGACAGGTGCAACTAATGAACTCGGCAGGGCGATCTTTATGGACAACGCCCCAGTCGGCTTGGTCCTCCATCATAACATTTGTAGGAATGCCTATCAGTTCTTCGGCAACGGTTTGGGTACGGTAGGTGAGAATGACCTCTTCAATAATCTCCTCGTCTGCGAGCCTAGTGTTGTAGGCTTCAATGCTGCCAACAAGGGGATCGGCGTAGTCGAGTTGTCAGGTCCGTCTTTCCGATACATGATAGTTCGGTCTGACCCGACGCAGGCCAATTTCAGGCAAGTGCTCAATGCCTGCTTAGTGCAGGCCGCGTCCATCCCGACTACGGGTTTTTATGTGAGAGGTCATTACGTTCACAATAATAGTCCGTCAGCGGGAACAAACGTAACGATTGGGTGGGCAAGGTTGACAACCGGTTCTGCCCACGTAGCGGACACGGACTGGAAGGCTATCAGAGGAGCATAAGATATGGCTAGGTGGAAGGGTATCGATGGTCGTCATATGATGCTGCCGCAGCTTCAGAAGCATATCGACGGTTTGCCAGCCAATACTTGGGCAAGTGGAATGACGTTGCATAACACGGCTGCTCCCTCCATCAAGCAGTGGACGCCAGAAAACAGGGCGCAGCGCATCTTGAACCTGGAGAAGTACTTTCGTGATGATCGCAAGTGGTCGTCTGCGCCACACGCCTTTGTTGACTATGACTACGTATGGTTGTTCACTCCATTCACTACTGAGGGAACGCACTCCCCGTCGTGGAATGGCACAAAGCTTGGAATCGAGATGGTGGGAGATTTCTCATTTGAAGATGACGACGCTGGCTTGGGGCTTAAGATAAAGAAGAACACTGCTGCTTTGTTTGCTATGCTGCATAAGAAATATGGTTGGGACCCGGAGACAATTAAGCTGCACAAGGAGGATCCGCGCACTGACCACGATTGTCCCGGCAAGGACATTGATAAGGCAGAGTTCATCGGCATAGTGCAGGAGTACATGGGTCACGCTGGCGACCTGGACTATGATCCTCCTCCTCTGAAGGTTACTGGGAGTGTTACTAATGTACGGTCGGATGACGTTCTGAACGTGAGGGAGCAGTCTAGCCCTTCTTCAAAGATTCTTGGCACTTTGAAAAATGGTTCACCAATAGTTGTAACAGGATCTGGTATGAATGGATCAACCAAGTGGTTGAGTATAGAAACGGCTGGCGCTAATGCCCGTCATTTGGTAGGTTGGGTTAATGCCCATTATGTAACTATGTGAAGGAGGACTGAGACAATGAACTATGAGCAGATCAAGGGAGCAGGTGATCGCCTTGTTTTTAACCTCATTACGATGGGGCTTACATATGTTGCTGCGCGGGGCTGGCTGGGAGATAGCGAGGTTGCGCTGCTCGCGCCAGCTTTTTCCGTGGCAATAAACACGGTCATCGGCATTATGGTGAATCGTCGTGTATCAATTGCCAAGTCTGCAACAAACCTTGGCGACGTTGTTATCACCACGCCGGAGATCGCTAAGAAGACGCCGGACTATCCAAGCATTGTTTCCAACAAGGCACGGCTATCTGTTATTGCGGATGCTGTGAGTGAAGCGAAGATCGCGGACCCCGAGGAAGCCAAACGAAAGGACTGAACCATGCGAAGCGTAGATATACGAAACGTAGTACTAATCGGATGTGTCGGCATCACGTTGGGCGCTTGCACTGGTGTTGACCGCGCCAAGCTCATAGCCCGCACTGTTGGCATATCACAGAATACCATCGACAACGTGCAAGCAATAACGGTGCAGTCTTGTAAGTTCTTGCCGGAAATCGCCTTCATCAAGGAGCTATTCGCCACCGGAAAATATGCCGGGGTCGCCAATGCAATCTATGCAGCCTCAGACGACATTTGCCGGGTAGTCACTACGCAACCTCTTGCGGAAGGCCCGGGCAAGCGGATTCCCGCCATCGTTGTGGGCGAGGGTCGCTATCGCAAGGTTATCTACGTCAAGGGAACTTTCGTTAAGTAAACCTGAAAGGAGAAAGCCATGCTGCAATATCTGTTTGCTTCTGTGTACGTGAGGATCGGTGGGGCGATGCTGTTCATTGTGCCTCTGATCGACAAGTGCACTGTTAACCGCTGATGGCTACTTACGCCGCGGTTCTGTACGGCATGGGTGGAAAGACCGTTGATCAGATTTTGTCTGGCGACGGCACCGGGAAACTTGTGCTTAAGATGCAGGCAGCCGGGATAAAAGCCCGGCTGTTTGATTACCATGAGATCACCCTAGTCATGGAGCGGATCAAGGCACAGCCAGCCGGGACGCGTATCATCATCGGCGGCACAAGCCTTGGGGCTTGCAACAGTCCGCTGATAGGTGCGCGCGTCTACCCTCGCGTGGTGGATTACATGTTCGGCATTCAGCCATCGGTCTGGGGCGGTCGATTTGACTACTCTAGCAACGTAATGATCGCCAGATGCATCTATAATCCAGTGTGGCTTATGACCTTTGGTTTAGGCGCTCGGGTGCTAGTACCGGCAGCAGGGAACGCCAAGACGTTGGTACTCTACTCAACGCACTATGACCTCCATCCCGGTGATGCCTCTGCCGCTACACATTCGATCATCTTGCATGACATAGAAAGTCTGGTATGAATGCCGTATCGTTTCTCACTTTCCTTGTCGGCCTGACGTTATCGACCAGTGCAACTGCGCAAAGGTTTGTGTCGCTGGACAGAGCTTCTGGGGCGCTTTACTCCCCGACAGTTCCATTGGGAGTAGCCTTCTTGTCGGTTCACCGGACTGGCAACAACATGACGCATTTGGCAACGGTTGAATTGCCGAAGCGCGGCTTCAGAGTGCTGGGGATGGCTACTCGCTTCGTCGGCAACGAGGCGGCAGTTGACTTTGATGAGATTGCTCTGGACGTGCGCGCTGGCGTCCGGTTCCTCCGCAGCCTGCTAGGCGTGTCGAAGGTGATCTTGCTTGGCTCCAGTGGGGGAGGGCAGACAGTTGCCTACTACCAAGCCACGGCCAGTCTTGCCGACAAGGCTGACGGGATTGTCTTCCTGGACGCGCATCTTGGCATTGCTACAATCAACTTAAGAGGATTAAACCCATTGCAACCGGGGCTCGATCCTTTCGACAAGAGCAATGGTTATAACCCTGACGGTGACAGTACCTACTCTAGAGACTTCGTTGATCGTTATTCCAAAGCTCAAGCGGTGCGCATGAGCAATCTGGTTGCGAAGGCCATAGACATGGAGGCCAGCGCCGCCGGACCAGCAGATGACGATGCGTTTACAGTCTATCATGCGGCGGCGCGTTTGGCTGATCTCAGCACGAGTGTTCAGAAGAGTACTTTGCAGCAGCGCAAACTGATCAAGAACGATGGCTCTGTGCGTACACAAATTATCTCTACGGTGCGCGTGAGTGATCCTGGCCTCAAGCAAGATGATGATACTTTTGATAAGGGGGCGCTGCATCTAACGCTTAATTCATTTCTCGGTGCGAACGCCATCCGAGCCACTCATGCTCTCTACGGGATTGATTGGTGCTCTGACCACGCCTCGACGATATGCTCAGTCCGCCGGATCTCGGTGCCGACGCTGGTTGTGGTGGCGCAGGGGCATTACTTCATACGCGACGGTGAGTTGATCTTCATCAACAGCGCAAGTGGAAATAAAGACTTCTATGCCATAGAGGGCATGGCGCATACACTAGGACCATGTTTGCCATGCTCTAGAGTGACGGGCGTTTCCTATTCTAACGCGACAAAGAATGTCTTTGATCTCGTAGTGTCCTGGGTTGTTAAAAGATAAAGGAAGTAGAAAATGGCTGAATTTGAGAACAAACCTGATCCGACTGTCCTCACAACGCAACAGTTGGATAAGGCCATAGGGTCGGTGCGTGAGATCATAGAGGCTCGTCTGACCGGCATTGAAAATGTATTAGCTATATTACAGAAAGGGATGGAAACCCTTCCTGAATCCTGTCTGGCCGAGGTCCAAGCCCTTGAAGCCCTGCACGAAGAAAAGTTCAACGGAATAAAGACGCAGATAATTGAGCGTGATATTCAAGCTGAGAAAGCGTCCCGCGATGTCAAGAGTGCTGTCGATGCCGCCTTCGCCGCCGCTAAGGAAGCTGTGAGTGAGCAGAACAAGTCCAATGCGTTGTCAATAACCAAGAGCGAAGCTGCTTTCACCAAACAACTGGATGGCGTCAATGCTCTTATCATTACATCTACTGCCACGGTCGAGGGCAAGATAAACGACATCAAGGAACGCCTGACCATGATCGAGAGCCACAAAAAGGGAGTTGCTGATGGATGGGGGATTATCGTTGGCGTGACAAGCCTGATGATCGCCCTGGCTGCGGTTGTCATCACAATCCTGAAATTGAATTGATATGGAAAAAATAGTTTTGGCAACTTTAATATGTCTTATTGCTATTCCATCTCATGCACAGGAATTTGGGGATTTCGGCGTGGGGCACGATCAATATCATCATTGGTACAGTTATGGGGAAAATGGCGGACCGCTTATGCGTCCTAACATGGAACCTTGGCAAAGGAATCCTTGCTGTACCAACGATTGCCGTCCGACGAAAGCGAAAGTGGATGCACAAGGTCATTGGATAGTCTGGGTTGACGGCGAGTGGCAGGACGTGCCGCCAGAAAAGCTTAAGACCGATGTTGTCAATCCAACGGCTATGGCGCATGTGTGTGCAAGTAAACGTTGGCCTGGAGTGAAGCCAATTATTTTCTGTTTTATTCCGCCGAAGAATGAATCATAATTATCCACACGCCAGCAATCACTATTTTAGATGTCATGTATCATCTATCTTTATCAATTTTGTAGCCCTTTAGTATATTGTTTATGACTACACCACGTCCGCTATGCCATGATCCGCCTTGTGGTCCTTCATCATAGCGCACCTTTTCGGCTGCATTCAGGGCGACACTTGCAAGTTCAATCATAGTATCTTCTGGCCAATCTTCACAATCCAAGCCGGTTTCTCGCATGGCTTTGACTGCCGCATTTATTTCTGTTTCTGTAGGCACTACATCCTCCCATCATTTAAATGGTGCATCTTCCAGGGGCTGGCATTCTTTGCGTCCACGGCACTTGCTCAGTGCATCAAGTCTGTTGTCCATTTCATTAACAACGCTTCCGGCAAGTCCGGAGGCTTTATTTTTTAGTTCGTATGGGTCTGCTTGCAGGTCATAGAACTCATTGGTGCCATCGTAGCGTGTGAACGTCCATTGTGGGCGTACCAACGATAAGAATGTATTGCCGCTACCCTCCTTCGCATCCCCCTCATCATCGCTCATGGGAAAGCCCTGCGACAAGAACACCGTGCGCCACGGTGGGTTCTTTCCGTGCAGCAGAGGTAGAAGCGAGCGACCATCGGCCCAGTCCGGAATGGGTCGCCCGGCGATCTCCATTATGGTAGGCAGGAAGTCCATGTTGGAAATGATGTGATGATCCTCTCCTGGTACAATACCGGGTCCCCAGACATAGGTCCATGACCTGACACTTTCTTGGTATGGATTGCCCTTACCCTTTTGTCTGTGCTCACCTACCAAGAAGCCGTTGTCCGAAGCGTAGATGACATATGTGTTCTTGGCTTGTCCCACCTTGTTCAGCGCGTCAAATATGGTCTGCACTAGATCGTCTACGGCGCGGCCAGCTTCCAGAGATTTCCGCCATCGCTTCTTCCAGACCTCTACCTCGCTGGAGCTTAGGAGCGGAAACTGGAGAAACTTCGGCTTGTCCGACACGTCCTTCTCGTTGAACGATGGTTTATTACAGGGCTGGCATGGCTCCTTGTCGTAGATGCCATCGTAGCGGCGCGGTGGCTTCCATGGCGAGTGTGTAAGGAATGGAGCGACCAGCATGGCGAAGGGTTTTCCTGCTCTCTGCTTGATGATGGTAGCAGCTTTTTCTGCCAGCACGTCTGTCTGGTACTCGCTGAAATCAACCTCGCTCTTCCCGTCTATTGCCGACCAGTTGAAGCCAGACTTAGGATTGACCAGAGCAAACCAACTGTTCCATCCATCCGGCTGCACGGGAAGCCCTTCGTTTTCCCTCTGCGGTTCATAATAGTGATTTAAGAACTTCCCCACCATCGCTTTGAAGTATTCTTTTTGTAATAGGAACGGCCATGACTTCTTGTCTAGGCCGTTTTTCATATATCGGTAGTAGCCTCCGCTCGGAGCCTTGTTGTCAATGACGCCGTGATTGTGTGGGTACATCCCCGTTAGCAGGCTCGTGCGCGACGGACAGCAGACAGGCTGCGCGTAGTAGGAGTTGGGAAACCGTCGTGCTTGCTGGCGCTTTTCCTGGACGAACGGCATGAACGGTTTACCGTGCGCATCTTTGCCATCGATACTTGCCATTGGTTGGTCGTCTGTGAGGATGATGATTATGTTTGGTGGCTGCGCCGCCGCTCCACATGAAAAGATAGCAACCAGCAACAGAGTGGCTAGTAAGAGTTTCATTCTTTAGCTCCTTTAAATGAAAACAGAAACGCTATGAAGAACATGGCTGCGCCGACAGGTGACCCGCCTAGCAGGAAAATGATGCAACCTATTAGAAGTGCTCCGTGTGGCCACATTATGAAATTTCCAACGACGGTGCAGGACTAAGATCATTCATGAAGTTATTAACAAAGACGATGCGTTCATTCGAATGATTACGAAAACAAAACGCCGGAGATATTTCAGATGAGAAAACTGATTCACTGACTAGCACGTCTGAGTTCTTGACTAGGATGGTATCTGTGATCCGATATCTGCCGTTCAGCAGACGGAACGGTTCGTGGGGAGCGCGCTGAATTAACTTGCCATCAGAAAAATACGGCAAGCAATCCGCCATCGCCTGAAGGGCTGTAGTGTCATTGCGGATGCCGTCGCCCCAAAGGGTAGGCACGATGAATCCCCTGACGCGATCAAGGCTAGAGACCTTTACTATTGCCGGGGCAGCGAGCAGACTAATTAGAAACGATCTTCGGTGAATCTCCATTTTCATTTCTCCTTGTTAAGATTCCATATTATTATTTTAATACTGCTTCCAGTGCTGCGAGTGCAAGCACTAATAATCCCATTCCCCCGAATACTATCACGAATTCCTTCATGGCTCAGTTTCCCATTGTATCGGTGGCAACCATATTGTCGTGTGATGATTAGCAACCTCGCTGTTCCGCTTTTCCGTTTCCCAGTCTACTCCTGGACTGGCGGCTTTGTTAAGATGGGCCAGGACATTGCGGGCGGCTTGTCGAGCATACATATGCCTAGTTCTCTCTGTGAGTACCAGACAATCTCCCTCCATGTGGAAAGCTTCCATGATCGCCTGAGCCATTTCTTCCTCCCCCACTGCTAATCCTCGTTTATGGAAGTCGCCGTAGGCATCGATGACGCCGCTACTATGCTTGTCATCACTTCTTCCAAGGTAGGCTATGACAGCGCGAGCTTCTGCAAGCGCGGCTTCTTCCTCGGCATCAGTGTAGCCAGCCACGTTAATAAACTTGCACAGCCGCACAATCAGATCGCGAATGCGATCCTCCCCCACTGCCGTTGGAGGGAGGGGAGCAACGGCACCACCTTTTAGCTTAGCTTTCTTGAACCACTCTTCATCGACTTCTGGAATATCAGATGTGTCTACTGTGGCGGGAGCGGGGGAGAGGGCGCGGATGGCCTGTGCAATGTTCCGAGCATCCCTGCGGGCGGCGGCAAGTTGAGCATGAAGATCGTCTAGTGCTCTTGCGTCGAGGTCGCTTCGTTTTTTCCACTCTGCCACCTCAATGGCGAGTTTGGCGGTCCAATAAGCGGTCCAATAACCGGCGCGGTCTGCGCGTATGTTCGCTGAATCTCTCTGTAGTCGCAGCGTCTTGTTCTCAGCGCGAAGGTGCTCTAGTTCGTCGCGGACCAGAGGCCAATGCTCTTTGATTGCGAGCAAAATACCAACTGTGTCTCGTTTATCGTTGATGCCTGTAATATGACCAAGGATATTTTCCATTAGTTTGATCAGGTCGCTCATGGCTCAGCCCCTTCTGACATTGACAACTGCTAAAATGTAACCAGCGAGTAGAAAACCGATACCCGTGAACGCCAGAAGCCCGTTCCGTGCGGAAAAAAGTCCAAACAGAAGACCGCCAACACTCCCCAAGTACACACTGAGCACTGATAGAGATATTTTGTTCACGGCTCGTTCGGTTAGCTCATTGCTCATGGCTCAGTCCTCGCTAATCCATCGTCAAGGGTGTGCCGTGCGGCCATCCTGTTATCCAGAAGATGGGCCACACAAGTGCCCGAAAGAGGCACAGTGAAAAGGTCAGTGGGCCAATCGCGAGATTGAACGCCAGCGTTACGGCAAAACCCACAACATAAACTGCGATCAGTATCCAAATCCAGTCACTCATGGCTCACTCCCTTTTGCTTTAGCGACGGCGTCGCTGATAATCTGCTTATATCCATCAGCCACCGTCTTTAATTGATCCTCGTCTATGAAGTTGCCGTAGTCATCAGTCCAGCCGACGACGCCGTTCTTGTTGGTCGGGAGCCATCCGCGTTTTAACTGATCGACAAATTCATCCACAATTTTATCAGTGATGTCGCTCATGGCTCAGTCCTCTCGGCTTTGACAATGGCGTCGAGGGCGCGACTAAAACTGTTGTCCTTTTCTATCCGTTGCTCACCCTGCATCCGCTCGGCTCTGATGATGGCGGCGCGGAGCTTGGGCCAATGCTCTCTGACCGCAAGTAAAATGCCCACAGAGTCGCGCTCATCATTGATGCCTTCAACGTGGCTTAAGATGTTATCCATTTGCCTGATCAGGCTGCAGTCGCCTTGCACCTTCTCGGCTCTGGCGATGGCGGCGCGGGCAAAACTTCGGATGTTTTCGCGAGTTTCGTAGGGACCGATATTTTCGATAGCCTGCAACGCCACTAGCAGTTCAGCTTGCTGTGCGCGCAGCCTAGACGTCACGATGGCCAACTTTATGGAACGCAGTTCATAGTTGACTGTGTGCAAGTTGCTCATGGCTCAGTCCTCCCTTATTATTTTGATTAACATGTAGAACAGTGGTTCATTTTGTCTGGCTCCTCATCCATGCTCGCAGTGCTGCCGTCGCCTCGCTCGCTACACCCTTGACCTCCTCGTTTTTGATCACCTCCTCGCCAATCTCTGATGCGGCTATGGCATAGACGACGTCGCGCGACGGAAGGAGGACCAGCATCATCATGGAAGCTGCGATCATGGCGTACCATTTGCCGGTCTTGAACTTGGACCAGTCCACGTCATCGTATCCGGGCACGTGATTCATCAAGGCGATAAAGGGAGGACCCACCAGGCCACCTACACTGAAGATCAAAACGAGCCACCCAAGGAAGTGAACGCGACCTATCAGCTCAGCAAGATATATCAGCCATGAGAGTGAGTTCACATTATTCTCCTATCTTTGGTGATGGATAAAACAGAATTGGTGTCAAGTTGCGCACCATTTCGTCCATGGTTATTACTACGAAGATATAGATTACCATGAACCCCAGGAAGCGCACGCACATCCGCACGTTCATGGTGCTTTCTCCTCTTCTCTAACAACATGTACGATTCTGGTTCTGGTCTTGCTGTGGCCTTGCCATCCACCAATCTGGAAGTGACCGTAGTCGGGAGAGCCCCTCCACTTGCTGCCGTGGAAGATGCCGAGAGATGCTGCCTTCTCCGTGGTGCCTTCCGGGTACCTCTGTGTCACCCTATTTCGAGACGTCTGGTTGATGTCCAGGGCCATGCCACCAGGATGAAGGCTCCTCCTCACTGTGCCGTGGCCATAACCCCTAGCGAATTTGATTCTGTATCCGCGGCCCTCCATCCAACTCACCAGAGACTGAAATGATGCCTGAGCTCTAGGAGCAACAGAAACCTTGCCGCCGGAAAACCGGACCTCTGCGCCTTTAGCAGCTTCAGGTGCCACGAAGAAGACCAGGAAGATGATAATAATAAAAGCTGCGATGGTTAGGATAACTGAAATTTTATCTAATGCATTTGGATTGTTCTCTAACTCATGTTTATACTTCTCAAGGTTTCTATAGTTCACCATTAGAATTCTCCCTCTTGGTTAAGTCTCTGTATTTCATATCGTGACCGCTTCCATGATCTGTAACAGACAATGGTATACCCTTTCGGTTTAAGCACTGCTTTAAGTTGTTTCAGTCTAACGTCCAAAGCTGTTGCCCTGCATTGCAATCGTTTCATAAGAATTCTGCGCTTGGGATTTCTGGAGCAGATAAAGTGAAACATGTCTAGCTGCTCCTCAGTCACTGGTTTCTCCCGCGCGGATTCCTTCAACAATAGGTTATAGCACGATTGTAAATGGAATTAAAATATTCTATTGCATCATCCAGTACCGTTATGCTACTGGTAACTTACCAACATCGGGAGAACTTGTCATGATGCTAGAAACATATCGTGAAAGAATAAGCTGTATAGATAATGAGGTGACTTTCGAAGTTTACAAACAACTAGGAATCAAGCCATGCGTAAAGAAAAAAGGGAACGGCCTGTTCAAAACGCTGGACGTGCACGGATACGACCAAGCAGATCTAGTGCTATGCCTGTTGCGCATCAACAAATTGAAGACACTACAATACGCGGAGATATTGATTGGCCATCCTATCAAGCATTATCCCCCGGCATACAAGTGGAGACCACTGCCGGTCAACGTAGCAGAGGACAGAAGGCGCGTGCTTCAGGTCGTACAGGAACCCAAGTTAAAAAGCGGAAGGCGAAGCTGGCTGCGGCGCTATCATCTGTTCAGGGTCGGGTTGTCAGTCGAGCAACTAATACGTCGCGGCATAACGTCCAACGATCTAAGACTGGTGCAACGGCGCGGATGGGTAACGCTCAGCGCATAAGAAAGCGAGGCGGTGCCAGCCATCCTTGTCCATTATGTGCACATGCCACAAGAGTACGGCGAACCACGAAAGTATCCACCACGGTGCAGCGTCATCGGCAATGTCTGCATTGTCATCATGAATATTTGACAATTGAGCGACGTGTTACATGAGTGAAACAGATGGCGGGCTGCGAAAGATCTTTCGCAGCCGCCTACCTGAAGTTCATTGGACATCCATAGAAGCCCGACTTGTTCAGGGCGGCATTCCCGACATGCACGGCACATGGCGCGGGCGAAGCTTCTGGATTGAAAACAAGCGCGCTCGTGGTTTGGAAATCAGTTTGCGGCCATCTCAGATAGGCTGGCTGCTGCGCAACGCGCGCAATGGCGGACGCGCATTTATCGCCGTGCGCAAAGGCAAAACGCTCTGGTTGCTTTCAGGTCAGTATGCCAACACCATTGCGCGTGGATCTTTGCAGTCATTGCCTCCCAATGCGTTATTAGGATGCTGGCATGGTGGACCTGCCAATTGGCCATGGAAAAAAATCGTGTTGCTTTTTAGTCGGTAGGTTTATCGGAATATGGTGCTAGATCAATCCTGACTAATCCGTCCGACGCCACAACGTGTTCAAAAACTTCACCCGTCACCGTATAACGAGTCAGTCGTTCCGGTTTGAAATTTGGATGTCTTTTGCAAAACCATCGTGCAGCGGCGTTACAGCCCATGTGCCGCGGCTTTGATTTCCATTCGAGCAGTGTTTTGTCGATGATCATTTTTCCCCTCCGTCTCTTTAGTGGCTATCTCCAATAGCATGATCTTGTAACCCATGACAAGGGACCTGCCAGCTTGCCACCGGCTAACCTGCCAGCTTGCCACCGGCTAACCTGCCAGCTTGCCACCGGCCAACCTGCCAGCCGCCACCGTGCCAGCGGCCTCCCTAGGGCCTGCCACCGGGCAGGGTAGCACCGGGCAGCCTTGCCACCGGCAACGCGCCAGCGGCCTCCCCCAGGCTGCCACCGGGCAAGCTGCCACTGGCCAGCCCTGCCCCCGGCAACGCGCCAGCGGGCAGGCTGCCAGCGGCCAGCCCTGCCCCCGGCAACGTGCCAGCGGCCTCCCCCAATCCCAAACGTCATCTCAGGGGACCGACATCCGAGTTGGACATCGGTCCCCTGAGTTTTTTGCCGGTCGCGGATTTTTTCGAGGCAGTCCCCGTCCCACCGGCTTTGCTCTCGGTTGACGTTCGCCGAAAGCAAAGTTAGTCTTAGTCTAGACGTGCAACTTCAAACGTGCGATCTGGTTGGATAATGGAAACCAAATCGTGGTTGTAAACCACGATGAGTTCGTCACGCAGTTTGGCTTGTGCCAGCGGTTGAAGAATTGGATCCCCCGGATAGCACAAAGCATTATCTTCGCGCAGCTTGAATCCCGTAGCTGGACGCCAGCCGCCGAACTTATAGTTTGCATGGAATTGCTCCCGTGCAGGACGTGTATCATCCAGGTCGATAAATCCTGGCAAGTATCCCAATTTTTCATTGGTCATTCCCAGAACCAAGAATTCGAAGACAATGCGCTTCTTCTCTGGAGGAGAAGAGTTACATAGTTCGAAGATTTTTTTCATAGACTCACCGAATTTCTCTGCCGTTAAAGTGCCGCGTGCTATGATGGCCGCAGCCCTTGACAGTTCAACGAGCAGATGATGTTTTGTAGTGATGTGACTTAAGCCTGCTCGTTTATGAAATTCAGCAACTTCTAGCACGCATTGCGATACCATCAGTTTGGTTATAGCCCTAAAAGCTTCTTCCTGGTCCTGTTGCTGTTGGTCACTCATAGTTTTCTCCATTTGCATGATGGCCTCCGTCTTCCGGAGTACCCGGATAGTTAATTTCACGTTGTATTTCTTCTACGAAAACAATTCCACGTGCTACCATTTCAGCTTCAACATGAATTAGGTAGCGTCGCAAGTCTCGCACTTCTGCCAGTACAGACCCGTCTGTGCCGTGAGGCGCAGCCAGGATGGTGTCGAATACGTCATAGCGATTTGCCTTGAGCATATTTTCAAGTCTATCCCATTTGCGCGCCAGCATCATAAACACCCCAACGCCACCACGCTTCTTCCACGAGCCTTCATAGGTGAGTTCCTTGTGTTTAAGGACTTCTATGTCAGATTGGGTCACCTGATGTAGATAATCCATATGGGATTTTTTGTTCATCCTTTGGTTCCTTCTTCAAGGGTTTCAAATGGTCGTTGGGCACGTATGCTTCCTGGCGCGTTGCATCCAGCCGCACTAGACTGACCTGCGGTCCTTCTTGAAGTACGGTGGCAATGCCATTCTTGCCGAAGATGGTAACACGTTTTCGCCCGGTCAGTTTAGCAAGTTCGGCGGGAGGAGTTGGAGCTCTCCTCCCACCGTGTGTGACTGACTCGAGCGAAACTATTTTCCCGAGTCGATAAAGTCGCCTCCTCCCGCACGTACAAAGTTGAGCGGAGTTGTCGGCTTCAGGCTGGCCATTGCGCGCAAGGCACCGTACGTCTTGCCGTCGCTCTTGGCGCAAACCTCAAACCGCTTGTATGGGCCGGAGCCTTCCTTGTAGGGATTCTTGAAAGACTTCTTAACGCGCAGTACCGCTTCATCGCTGATGCGCGTCTTGGTTCCACCGGCAGCGGCTTTTTTAGCGGCGGGTTTTGCTGCGGGCTTCTTTGCAGGCTTCGCAGATTTCTTAGCGGCGGGTTTTGCTGACTTTGCTTTCTTGGCCACATTGGCCTCCTTTGGTTGTGTTGTTGTTGTTGTTGTTGTTGTTGTTGGCTTGGCAGTTTTGGACGCGGGTTTCTTCTTGACAGTAGCTCCAGTTAATTGTTCTGCCACCGCCATATTATTTTCAACAGTCGCTGTGTCTTCAACTTTCTTGTCTTCTTGCATAGCCTTGCTCCTATTGTGAGAAAGCGGCATCTTCCATCTATTCAGTCGCTCAAGTGCCGCGTTAAGCAACTGGGTTTCTTCGAAGCTTAGATCAAGTCTGGTCTGTTCATTGGCAACACGCTTCACCAATTCTTCGTGGGGCAACGTGCTCCATTGCTGTAATCTTTCACCTGCCATTTTATTTCTCCCTTATACCTACATCACGACCTGCCTCAAATGCATAGTTGAGCGCACTAAGGAGAAGCGCAGGTGACGCTATCATATATAATAGCAGTGCAGCATTGTTCAGGTGTGCTAGAGCATTTCCCGCCATAAAGGCAAGTACAATAGCTAAGAGCCCAAATACTAATCCTTTAATCAGCAGCATGGTTTATCCCCTCCTGTTTGAGTTTTCATAAAGTGATGGCTTGCAAAGTTTCACCAGTACATGCACGTCCCCTGAGAAGGCTGGAACCTTGCCTTGATGCGTTAGCTCGCCCGTTGCCATCGCGGCTGCGTTGGGGAGTACCCTCTCAGGTGACTCCTAGTCATACTACATCCTTTCAAGTTTGATTACATGCCAGCCCGCATTGCGAATAGGTTCGGCACGTGTGATTTTCCATCCGGCACGTCTAACCATTTGCCGGAATTTCTGTTTGTCGTGTTCGGCCGTGTTACTCTTGGGTAGATATTTCTGACCGAATCGTATGGTCAACACGATCTGCTTTTTAGTTACGCGAAACAGTTCGTGCATCACGGCGCGCATGGCGGTTTCGTCAATCAAGTCAAGGAACCGAATGCATACGCTCGTGGTGTAATAATGGTTTGCGCATTCGATATTTCGTGCATCTCCTTTCTTCAGTGTCAATCGTGTTGACCTGACCCATAGGTGTTTCAGTTTGGCAGATGCCAACGCCAACATTTCTTCGCTGATGTCTATGCCATCCACAACAGTCGCACCAGATCTTTCATAGAGCCATAAGAATCTGCCGGTGCCAACCGGTACATCCAGCACGCGCCCAGGATTGTGGCCGAGAAATTTCTCGACCAATTCGTTTTCGCGGTGCCACCGCTTCTGTTTCTTTCGCACAGCTTCATATGTTGCGGCCTTGCGGCCGTGATATTTTTTGCTTGTTGCTTCGATGGATACAGTCATGACTTTGAGTACCATTTTAAGCGTTCCGGAATAACGACGGTTTCATTGCAGAACGTGCAACAGCGGCCATCATTGATAGGCTGCGCATTGTGCCCTAATTTCCATCCTGTTTTTTCTGGTGTGATGGGTTTTTGGCAGATCGAACAAAGAAACAATCTAGGTTCGACTTTTTTCATCGGCGCTCTTTTCATATTTCATCCTCCTATTTGATATAGCATCCAAATAATGGATTGCTTGATGGTCGGGTAGCTGCGGATAGTGTTGAAAATTATATCGACTACGACGCAAGTCCAAATCAATCTGGGTAACTTTACGTCTTTGTATGCCCACCAAAAAACTAGTGCGCTTGCTGTTAGGCTCATAGTTACTACCCTCCTGTTAATTTTGGTTGTGCTTACCTGCCCTCGGCTGCCAGCGGCCAGCCCTGCCCCCGGCAACGTGCCAGCGGCCAGCCTGGGGCAAGTTTATGCCGTCACCCATATGGCAATCCAAACTGCCATCGTGGCACCGAATAAAGTCAGCACAACGATTTCCGCTAGTGCTGCTAGAACAGCGGCCATCCATGCTTCACTCATTGCAACCTCCTTTGGTTTGCTCGATAAAAACATCGCGTTTGAATTTTGGATTATCCTGCTGGAATATCCAGCAAAGAATTTCCACCATGATTTTCTTCGCAGGCTGCGGAACTAGGCGCAGCCTGTCGATGAAATATTCATAGTGCTTCTGCGTAAACAGAGGATGCGTATTGTTCATGCTGCTTCCTCCTGTCCAGTGTAGCGTGCCATCGTGCGCTTGAGCCAGCCCACTGGATCTGTTGTCATTTCATCCCGCAGATGGATGGGCAACACGTACAGCAACTCTTGGCCGGGAAACACTGCCTGAAGCCGTTGCGCGGCTGTCTTACAGTGCAGGTCGTAATTGTGGAATGGCCAGCAGCCATCCGTGCCTAAGACTGCACGTGCCAGACCATAGCCAAAGCCGCGTGACATTACCGTAGCTGAAATATGGAATGCCGCACGTGCAAGGTCCAACGGTGCAGTGTCAACACGCCATGCAACGGTGCCAGCCGTTTTGCCACCATAATTTCCCAAGCCAGCACCGACCCATAATTCTACCGGCCGATGCTCTACAAGCAACCTGACTAACGCTAACAAAACAATGCCGCGTTTCTGTACATCATAGGCAGAAATGCCAGCACTGCTGGTCAGGTCCATGTAGATTGCCAACGGTGCACTGTCTTTCATGGTACGCACGCGCCTCCTCATGCACTGCGGATGGCCAGCCAGAAATGCCGGGACATTAGGCAATGCCCCAACAACGTCGTCGATATTGCGCCAGCCACGCGACATAGGAACTTGGTCTTCGATCAGTGCAAGAAATTTGTCTGACTCTTCGACCAAGCTGTTGTCGCCAGTTTCAATGCGCTGTTTGAAACTGTCATACGATGCACCAGCCCAACCTTCTGATCCGCTGATTTTGTTACGCAGAGTGCTGTCGTACTTTTCAACGGTGCTGCGCAGTTCACCAGCCTGGAGCAAAAGATATTTGTCTTTGCCCCATTCCGTATCGTTGTCGATGCGTTGCATGTTAAGCCTCCACTTGTTTGCGCTGTTCGGGTTTCAGGTTGGCAAGGTAAGTCATTGCGGCTGCATCGTCGTGGCTGTAGCCAGCAGCGAGCAGTGTTTCGCCTGCCATAGCAGTGCGTGTATCAATCATAACTTTCAAGCCAGCGTCACGGGCTCGCTGCCGAGCTTTGCGCACGCGCGCCAGCCAGACATGGTCCTTAACGATTTGCTCTTCGAGTGCAGGGTCAATGTCCCAGCCGATTTTAATTGGGAAGCGGCTGAGAAACGCTGCGTCCAACTTGGTTGCACCACTGTAGTTTGCATCGGCTCCTAAGCCCCAAGTGTTCGCAGTGCAAATGATGATGCAGTCCTTGTGACGCTTGACTTGCTTGTCAGGGAAGGTAGCAACACCGTTGGCCAAGTGCGGATTCACGGCCAGCAAAGCAACCGGATCCGACCGGTCCACTTCGTCAAACGTGTAAACGCCACCGTATTCGTATGCATCACGGAATGGCGTTCGATGATATTGGCCTGCTCCGTCGATGAAACCAAGCATTTCATGCGGAAAACTAATGGCACCGTTGAAGTACCACTTCAGGCCAAGTGCCTCGGCCAGCCGTGCTGTTCCGGTTGTTTTGCCGCTGCTAGCTTCACCGGCTAGAAAGATGCCGTTGACATAGCCATTGGCCAGCCTTACCGATACCGCACGCAGAAGGTGCTCAAACATTTTGTGCGTCGGGCCTTTGACCTTTTCAATTTTTCCATCGGCCTTTTGGATTTTTATTTCGACTTCGCGCGGCTTACGTTTTTCCAAGGCTGCTATCACCTTGGTGAAAAGCGTCTGCTCGATTTCAGCAGTGTCGGTGGCCTTTAAGCCGCCGCGCTTTTCGATTTCAGCAATGATGGCATCGGTGTCAACGCCAGCGGACTTGGTCGTTGTCGTAACGTCGATGTTCTTGTGCTTGCGCTTGGCACGCTGGAGCAGCCGCCCAATAAACAGGATTTGTTTTTCAGACAACGCACGGCCTGAATCGTACCAACGCAACAAGTCCTTGGCCTTCGTGTGGCTATCAAAATAGATAAGGCCAAGTTTAGATTTTTCTTCCAAGATCGGCAAGGAATTGCGGAGCTCGGTGATTTGTATTTCGGTAGTGGCAGTCATTTGCGTCTCTCCTTCAGGGTTGACGTCGTAGGGTTTTAAAAGGTGCACTTTTAGGATAGTTCAAATCCAACAATCTTCTTGGTGCTGGTAATGGCCGCCGCCCTCATTGCGCAGGTGCAAGTATTCGCCGTCGATCTTTGTGATCGTGCCGCGCTGTTCGTGGTCGGATTTGAAGCGGACAACATCGCCAACCTTAACTGTAACTAAGGCTTCGGTCCGGGTCTTGCGGTCGTATTTCTTTATTTGGGTCATGTTGCTCTCCATTTGGTTGAAGGTTGAAAACTAGTTGGCACTGCATCCCACCGTTGCCCGGTTCTTTCGCTTCCGGGGTCGAACGCTGGAATGCAGTGCGCCGATACTGTTCGGTTTAGTAAGCCATCAGTGAAGTGGCGAACTGAAAACCGTCGTACCGTTTTTATATTGTCCGTTTCTTGCACAACGGAATGGCAGCTCATGCTCGCTACTGCGGATGTGGCTGCTAGGGCGACTCATGCTCGCTACTGCGGATGTGGTCGTAAAAAATTAAACCCCGCGCCTTTTGCTGCGGTGGCCGAACCGAACGTTGGCACTAGCTGCGTACCCGGCAAATTATTTGCCAACTATGGTGATGCAACTGCCAATCGCCACATTTTTTGTTTGTGCTTGAGTTGCGACTTATTTTTAATGCGTTTGCGTTTTGACGCTGGAGCCGGGGTGCCTACTGTGGGGGCTGCTTAGGTGGCTAGCCGCAACCGGCCTTAGCCGGTATTTGACATAATACATGCTACGGGTAACAAGGCAATAACTATTTTTGACCTAAATAGTGACGTCATTTTAATGGGTTAGTGGTTTAAAGGGGGTTTGCCAGCCAGTTAGGCCACCTCAAATCGGGCAGCCAGCTAGGCCAGCCAGCTAGCCAGCTAGGCCAGCAAAGCTGTCCCCAATTTGGGCCGAGTTTTGTGTCCACTAACATTGGGACTAACAGAGGCGCAGCATCGCACATGGTTTCTGTTATTCTTTTGACGGCGCTCTTTTCTACAACGCTGAAACACAACTCATCGTGGATTTGTAGCAACGGCTGAAAGCCAGCGCGTGAACATGCACGCATCGCTATCTTGGTTTGTCGTGCAGCACTGCCTTGGATGAGACTATTCAATGCTTTGTGACATCGACTAGGATAAAGTGTTTCTCCAAACCATTTATGCTTTGGATCAGCAATGCGTTGTTCTCCCTCTTCCCTTCTGCAGTCAGCTTGCCATTCCTCAAATGAAAGCTTGTTTTCATAACCGCCGGTTTTGCGTAGAACATGCACGAAAGGAAAACGACAACGTGCCCCGTCTAGAAGTTTTATATAGCCGTCCCCTTTCTTTGCACGGTTTTTAGCTAGATTTTCCAGCTCTTTGAACAAGAGATTGGCGAATGGTATTTCCTTATCGTACTGCTGCATGATGGCAGTGGCCTCTGCGATAGTCTTGCCAATCATTATGGCAAATTTCTTTTCACGTGCGCCGTAGATTTTTGCAAAGTTCGCATCCTTGGCAGGCTTACGATCCAACCCTGTTATGTCGGCGACCCATTTATGGAAATCAGTTTTTGGGTCATCTTTATAACGCTGAACCGCTTCGGCCGCTTTGGGCAACTTTCTTATGGCGGCGAAATGCACGAACAACCGATATTCTTGCTGGCTGTAGTCAGCGCTCAGCCATTGCTCGCCCTTTTCTGGCAGGAAGCAACACCGAATTTCTGCTGATTCCTCGTCCCGCTTTGGCATCTGCTGTAACGGCGGATCGCTGTAACTGAATCTATAGGTGCGCGTGCCACCACCGCGCGCATCGTCCTCTCCACCGGCAACTTCGGCACGATATTGATGGACGCTGGCGTGCAAGCGACCTTCATGCAGATTATCGATGATATAGCCTTTGACAAATTTCTCCGCTGCATCCTCGCGGCCTTTGGCACGTTGTATAAGCTGTGGGAGCCAATGTTGATGCGAACGCATCCATGACTTGCTGAAGCTGCCTGCGCCGGTAGGCGTGCGCGGATAACTGATCTGGCAGGCATCGTGTGCTTTTTCCAACCACTTGGTTTGACGAATATCATCTATACCCGTCGTGTGGCCCAGTTTATCACTAAGATCATCCAACGCTTGTCGGCTTTGTAATTTGAATTTCTTATAGCGTTGCTCAGCAGCCGTCAGGTCGATGCGAATGCCGACCTTCATCATTTGGTGAACAATAGGAACTAGATCCATTTCTAGTCTGTAGGCGTCAGTAAGATCTTGCTTGGCGATTTCTGGAAATAATTTGTCGTACAGCATTAACGTCGCAATGGCATCTTGTTCCGCGTATTTTCCCACGTAACGCGCAGGCAAACGATAAAGCCCGCTCTTTGGATCTAATCCATATGCACTAGCAGCTTCTTTCAATGTGGTTTCGTCTTTGCCCAGTATTCCTTGCCATGCACATAGAGCGTTCAGTGAATAGGACAGACGCTGTTCATCTAGCATGTAAGCAAGCGCAGATGTATCATCTATCTTGGTTGGAACTGGTAGATTCCAACACGCTGCTCCAAATCCAATGTCGTATGCGGCGTTCTGCATTACGAAATTGACACCGGCGCTTTGAAGATCTTTTTCCCATTGTGCCACTTGCTCTGGATCAAAACATTGGCTGTCAGGATGTCCGGTAGGCAAATACGCGGCTCGAATGGTTTTACCCTCATGCCATGCTACGCTGACCCCCACGATGCGACCTCGCTTGTACATCCACGACGGGCCGGTGCCTGCCTGAAGTCCAACATCTTCAGTTTCACGATCCAGCGCAATGGTGCCAACGTTGCGCAGATCTGGTAATTCTTTTACTCGTTGCCAGTTGCTCGGTGGTGTGATCAACAGAAGTTGTTCACCGCCAATATGGATGTTTTTCATTGTCGGCCTATTGGCATAGCAAGCATAATACGTAACGCTGCTGAACTGACAACGTCTAGAGGCAGCCCTTGAAATTTATCCAGCGCTGACATGATATTATCTTGAATTGCGCTTGCCAGTTGATTTCCCATCTGTCTTTCAATGATAGCAAATTCAAGCATCTGAAGCAGATCGCAGAGTTTTGTTTGCGCTCGTTCTTCATCGGTCAGTTCTGGCATAGAAATATTCAAACGCTGCTGGCCAGCCTCTTCGGCACGATCCATAAAACTTTTTAGTTCTGGCACGTCGCGTTTCGCGTAGAATGGCATGTCACCGGTGCTCAGTTCTCCCATATCATGATAAAGCATATGCACTAGGACTTCTGCGCGCGGCACGCCGAACAGTTCCAAATAGAGAGTGCAGATTCTATGTGTATGCTCGCCCACGGTTTCCTGATGGATTACAGGAAAAACATGATAGCGTTTAACACGGCTGGCCAAAGCACGACTTGACATCATTTTATCGTGGATCATTTGATTCTCCTGGATAGCCAATCTACTGCGGCCATACGCCAGTCCGGCGCACCGATACCTAATGCGGCTGTGATTGCTTTGTTCAATTCGCCTTTACGATATAGTCTATGTGCCTGAACTGCGCGCGTTGCTGTGAAAGTGAACCATTCATTTGCGTATTGCACATAAACATTGTCACCGTTGTCGTGCCAACTCATGAACATTTTTACATCTTCATCGATTGCAGAAGGCTCAGTGAACATCGGCATAGGTTTGATAGATTCTAAAGTATAACGATCACAAAACAGTCTTCCATTTCCGCCACGACTCTGTAGTCGTTCGACTTCTTTAATGTAGACGTGTGCATTATTGCTGAGCTGATACATGGTGCCTACGCCAACATCAATTCGCGCTGCTAGATATTCTAACAGCACGCTGAAATGGACTGCATTGGCACCATTGCCGCCCCAGATCATATCGTTGCTGCGGCAGCATACCGTCATGTCTAAAACATCTTCTCGTACCCGAAGATAAATATGCGTATTGCATGGTCTTGTTTGCCATTCGCCGCATAAATCATTTTCAGCGCCTAATCCATTAGGTGTAGGGTCCCACATAGCAATGACACACTGACGGTCGTCAGGGTTCTCTATCAATTTTTGTACAACAACATCTAGTTGATCAAATCCAAATGCTGTACGCCATCGCCGGCCATATGCATCGTGAATTTTGCCGTCGTTCTCAGCGAAGCGATTGCCAAAGTCTCGAACATAATGATTAAGCGTGCTGGCGTCATTTCTTCCGGCTAGCATCCAGATGGCTTCAACCATATGGAAAAACGGGTTAGCGTCTCTTACTGAGCTGAATAATACCCGCTCACATGGATGTGACATGACAGTCATCAGTGGCGCGGGCAATACGCGTACTGTACCGGCGCGTGACTCTCTCAGCTCACCATTCCATAGGATCAATTCTAGATTAGTTGGCAGTGCCTCACAGACATTCCGCACTTTAGTTGTGAACATAAAGACCCTCCCTATGATAAAACATGCTTTCAAAGACCATAGAAGCGACAGCCTTGTTGGCAGGATCATCGTACCAAATGTCACCGGGCAATGGCAGTTGTCTCCATATTATATCATTAACGACTTGTGGATGAACCAGTTGCTTATCAAGTCCAAACGCATTTGGATTGCCCCCTAAAATTAGCACGATGCGGTTACGAAATGCAGTAAAATCAAAAGGAAGACTAAATCTATGTATTTCGAACACGTCTAAAAAATCACGACGTGTTGCACTTGGCACTCTAGACTTGAGCATTTTCCAAGCGTGCCATCCTGCACTGTATGGAAGATAGGGATTCAGCCGGCTGTTATGTACCAGCAATATCGGCTTTCCGATTATTTCAGCCATTTGCGAACCTCTTCTAGACATTGTTCCCTATCACCTTTGAATATCCGAACGCCAGCGTGTTTGAATATTTCAAATTGCCTAAGACTTTTTGCGTGCAATGACTTGATTGTTTCCTCCTTGATCTTATGGCCGCGAGCGCGAACAGATTCAACGCACTCTTTAACTGGTATATCGATCATTGCCACACGAACATCCAACTTCTGCATGTGTAGATCGGTGATCCATGTAGGCGTTTCTGTGAAATTCTTGCCCTCCATGATGACATCAAAACCCATCGTGTGATGATTGAGCGCCAACTCATAAGCGTAGGCAAGGCTCGGTATCGTGTCTAGCCCTCCATTGGCAATTTCATAGTGGCCTACTACGAACAACGCCTTTGTTTGATCGGCTGTGCGACAAATATAACCGCACGGCTTGATCTTTTTCTTTTCAGGCGGATATTTCATGGTGGTAATGGTGCCGCCGTTTTTGGTAAAATCTTCCATAATCCATCGGACCAGTGTAGATTTGCCTGCACCATTGGCTCCACGAATACTGATAATCATCAGTCTAACTCCTTGAAAGCTTTATTGAATTGCAAGACAACTTTATATCTATGGTCAGAATGCCAATTTGATTGTTCTTGTGCGATCATAATTCGATATTTCATGAATCTTTTCAAATCTGCTGCTTCATCAACAAGTTGATGTTCAGGAATTTTAAAATTAGCCTGCTCCAACATGGTTTTGCAGGGTCTATGAATCGCCATTGGAAGTCCTGCTCCAAGCATTTCATAGAACCGACAAGCCGGCGAATGAAATTCGACGTGTGACTTTGGATCTTCGATGTAGAGTCCAACACCATACGTACCCAATAAACTTATCATGTTTTCAACTGGCAATTTTGAATGCTCACATTGCGGATATCGTTGTTCAAATCGTCCACTGTTATTTGCTATGATGGTTTTCACCGCAGGGTTCTTGAAGAACAGATCAAACGTTTCAATGCGTCGCTTGCGCCAGCTTCCGTAATAGATTAAATTCTGTTTGTTGTTTTCTTTCCAAGTAAAGTCTGGTTCCCATGCCAGTGCATTCCAATTGACATATGCATCATCACCGGCAATGGTTGACCAGATCTTCGCAGGCTTCATTCCACGTTTTCTTCGCAATCTAAAAGCCGCGCGATACGGACTTTTGCCATGCCCATTGGCGCTCGGCAATCGTGTTGCCGCATAGTCATTGGTACAATAGACAACATTCTTGGAGCGTAGCACCGCGCGCGCAAGTGCAAACAGATGAGAACAGAACGGCACTCCGCCGCCTACGATGAACAATGTATCTAGATCTTGCTTACCAATGTCATCGTTCCATGTAATGGGCTCTTCTATTTCATTGCTGATAAAACGCGCTATCTTATGGCTGAACATCGTGGCCGTTTCACTCGGCTTGATGAACGTGAAGATTTTCGTTTTCATAATGCACTCACTAATTTACCCCATGCCGTTTGCACTTTCTTAGAAAGCATATTTCGTTCTACCGTGGCAATGCTCCACCATCGTTTTTGTTGTTGAATTTCAATTTCTTGACGAACATCCAGCCGCCGTGCCATATCCAAAGCTGAACTGACTGTATAGTCACCAGGATCATATCCGGCTTTGCGCATTGTAGCACCGGCAGCTTCTTCAAATACCATTGGGAGACCAGCAGACAGCATCTCATAAAAACGATTGGGCGGCGAATGATATTCTCTGTGGGATCTGTTGTCTTCCAAATATAACCCCAGGCCGCGCCCGTTCAGCCAACTGAGAAGATCCTGCTGTATGCCTACGTGTTCAATGTTCTTATGAGAATATTTTTCAGCAAATTGTTTGCTCGGGCTAGAAATCACCATCTTACATCTTGGATTGCTGAAGAAACGCTCGAAAGCTTTTACGCGGCCAATTCTGAAACTGCCATAATATCCAACATCGTTCTGGGTCGTTGTTCTAGTCAGCGGCTTATCGAGCATCGAAAGACAGTTCCAATTGATAAGCACGCTCAGCGGTGTAGTTGTGCTTTCTTTTTCACACGTCGTCCAAAATTCAAGGTGTGGCTTTCCCTGTTCGTGCCGTTCAACAAAGGCTCTGCGGAACGGACTTTGTGCATTGCCGTTATTGATTGGCGGAACGATGCTGTAATCTTGCTGTACCCAGACAATACGCTTGGCGCCTAAGATCACATCGTGTATTTCTTGTAGATTTTTGGCAAAGGCAAAGGCACCATTGACAATGATCAATACATCTAGATCATTGTTGAGTGTTCTGGCGTCGCTTGTGAGAGGAAGACCAAGTGTAGCCGCCACGAACTTTGCGACCTTGACGCTGGCCACCATGGAATTGTCACTCAGTGCGATGAAACTGTAAACTGCGGTTTTCATTTTAATACTCACCTGTTTTTCCGAACCAATGAGGGAATTGAGTTTTTTCTGCTTCATATACATCGTTTAATTCTTGACGTCTTTCCATCATACACCTTGCCAAGTTAAACGCTCGTTCAGCTATAAATTCATTATCGATGGGCTCAGAAGGCTCAGAACTACAAAGTCCTGTCAGAGCGGCCATTGCAAATTGGTTGAAAAGATCATGATCAGTCATTGTTCCCTCCTATATTTCTGTTTGGGCATTTGCCCGGTATTAACTGCGCGCATGTACTTAGAAAATTCGCACAGTGAGTTCTGTAAATCCTGATAATCTACCGGCGGCATTCTTGCTGATTTAACCATCGGAGCTATTTTTTCGTTAAGCCGCGCCAGCGCAAAACGAAATTCATCTACTTGCTTGATTTTTCTCCCTTGGATTATCGCCAGCCCTCTGATGCTACCAGGACCCGGTGCAACAAATGTCGCATGGTCTGACGCATGAAGTAAATGCAAATCAAAGTATTTCAAGTCCGCGACAACTTGGCCTGCAATGAAATTTCCCATACCGTTATACATCATCAGTTGAAGATGCCATGACATGAGAGTATCTCCGGCGCGCGGACGCAGTGTTTCACGGTTTCTCCAAAGCGGTGTCAATATATCATGTGTTACATAGGATAACTTGTCAATGGAAATTCCATTTGTCGAAACAATGTAGGCAGCGTTAAAGCATTTTCCACCAGAGTCACGATGACGTTTGATTTTTCTGTAGAAATCTGCGGCATTCCATGGAACGGGAAAACCGACGACCTTTAATGATTCAGGAAGATTGAACAATCGGGAAACGACTATTGCAAACCATAGATCTGGATTTTCCCGATTAGGCGCGCACCAGTTTTCATGAATCCACTTTGTTACACGATCATTGTTTCTGTAGATATTGCAAAAACGATATTCCCGCAGAATTTCGTCCGCAGTCCAAGGTGGTGGGATACCTGTTTTTCGGCGTTCATAGATTGCTTGACGTTCTTTCATGAACGCGAACAGTTGGTCAACTGGATTTTTGATTTTTGCGATTTCGCTCATTTTTCTTTTCTCCATTGCTGATACATCAATCCATACCAAAGACTGAGAGGCCAGAAGATGATCACAATCGTAAGCGCAATGTCTCTGATCAATGGATATGTGTTGTTTTTTCTGTACCAATCAGCATTGGGAGTGAAGATAGCCAACAATATTGCCCCCAAGATATATCCAATGCAGATGGCGTCGATCATTCCTTCCTCCATTGCCGAAACACTGTAGAACCGTTTCCACCGTCTCTTTGGTCCCAAGGTTTCTTGATCTTTACCGGGCAAGTTTCCGAATCAAATTCAAAACCTGCTTCTTTCAATCGTTTCGTGAAAGTTTGTGGATCAAAGTTGCGTTTGTCTTCGGCAGTAAACACGTAGGTTTTCAGATCCTTCATCTTTTCCTCCTCCTTGACTTTTAGCCAATGGGCAGCCGCGTATCGAACTTCTTCATTAAATGGTGGCTGTCGTTTTGGATGCAAGAGCCATCTATAATACTGAATATCGATCTCGCTCCATAACTTTCCACGATGTTTTCCAAACAGAACTTTTGTCTGCAGCACTGGCGTCGTTGTTAATTCGATTAAACGCTCCGGTAGATTTTCGCGCAACATGTACAGCATCAATGCGTCTGTCACTATTGCATCGGGCAATGCACGATGGGGAAAACCGTTCAGCTCTACTTCTAGATTGTGCCAGTATCGCAATGTCTGGTTGCTGTAGCCCGGTGCATCAGGCCACAGATGACGTGCGCAAAGCCAAGTGCAGATGCGTGATGGTGGAAGTATAGCTTCTGACACGCCAGACTGGAGCAGCATTCGTATATCGAACGCTAAACTATGTCCAACAATAGCATCGGCTATGCTAAAATGCTTTTTCAACAAAGGCATGATCTGTTCTATTGTTGGCGCTTCAAGTAGTTCCTTGTCTGTGATGTGATGGGCTGCACGGGCAGAAGGGTGGATAACGACGGACGGCTTTATTAACGTGCTCCAAGAGTTGATCAATGACGCTGAACACAGGTCGCGAAACACAAGACCGATTTCTACGACTTGATCCTCTGTACCAACACCAGAAGATTCTGTGTCCAGCGTCATGACGATCATTGTCAGTACGGTATTTCTTCGGTAGATCCACCACCTGACTGTGTTTCTCCAGTCGTTGCTTCGGTGTCGAAATCTTCAGGCACGCTAGGCAACTTATCGCCGCTCTTAAATGCCTGCGCCAGTGAACGCGCCATTTGAAGAGCCTTGGCAGGATCACCGACAATTTCACTACAATCACGCAGATGCGTTCCTTCGTCAACGCTGATTTGATACCAAGTGCCTTTCTTGTTTGAGCGTTGGTCCGTAGTGAGATTGTATAAATGGGAATAGGCAGGCATCAAAGTCCCATCAGGAAAACGCTTACGCGTCCATTTCGTATTCCAACTACGCGCAACGGTATGCCCGGTGCCGTGGAACGGCAACACGTATTCCAATCCCACGCCATCTTGCCAAACAATACCGGCAATGTGCCGATAATGTATGCAGTTATTTCCACTTTCTGTGAAACTGTAGCTGTTGGGATTGTCTTCGCTCTGTTCCGCACCTTCAGGCGGCATAATACGGCCCATGTTGTCGTATTCGACATCATAGCGTGCAACAAATCCGCCGCCCGAATCACGTGGAATAAATTCAAACCAAGCTTCCGTCATTGCGGCTGGCTGGAACCAGATACCCTCTGATCCAGGAATGACAGGTGGATTGGCACCACTCATCCAGAAGTCGCCGGGAGACGCATCATGATCTCTTTCCAGAACTTGTGGACTGAGTGGCTGCAATACCGAAATGCTCGGTGTGATATTGTCGTTCGCCCGAAGACTGACGCCAAGTCCGGCGTCTTGGTACATCTGTTTATCAAAGTTATCCAATGCAGCAACGCCTTTGCTGTTGGAAACTTTTGCGACTTGCTGCTGCGGCGGCTTTGCAACTTCCTGCCGAGGCTTTACGTTTTGCTGCGGCTTTACAGTCGGCTTCTGTTGAGGCGTCGCTTTGCGTACTGATTTCTTAAAAGCCATAACTCATTTCTCCTTTGTTGGTTTGATGTCTACTTTTTTCCCAACGACCGCGCCCAACTTTCGCAGGTCATTGTCTCCAAGTTCTTCATCGTTCTGGTACTTCTCTTTCAGCCATGCCGTTAAGGTATTCCACGGTACAAAACGACGAACTTTTATACGACCTGTCAGATTAGGCAATTTGTTAAGTGCTTTCATCACTTGACCAAACCAATTATGTTCGTCACGGCCAAAGTCAATTTCAATTGTGCGCTTGATTAGATCTCCCAGCCCTTGATCTTCCAACCAATTTAATGCGTCCTCTTGTCTTTCTTGCGGCCAGCTAGTTGAAATATTCGCATGATAGTGATCTGCCATCTTGGCTTCATAAGAAGGCATGTTGCCAGATGCATCTAAATCAAGTCGTGTAATGCGCGCGGCCATGAATAGGTCAGGCAAGGCTTTATAACGTAGATCTAAAAGATCCCTGCGTTTTTCTTTTACATGCTGCTCGAGATCTTGGATTTCCAGTTCTAGATCTCGCGCAGCGGCACAAGCCGCTCTCAGTCTGTCCAGTTTGTCTGATGGTACAGTATCAGCGGCGGCAGCGGCGTGGAGTTCTTCGTCTAATGTCTTTGTCATTATTTTATTCTCGGTTTGTCGGCTGAACCAATTTCAGGTAAATCGAAATTAGGTGCCGCCATCACAGGACCATGTACAAGTTCAAGACGCTTAACATCTAGCCAACGTCCTTCTGGTATTTCTGTCGGTTTGTCTTTTTGCATTTCTGGACGCACGGCAGCTTGAATACAACCATAAAGATCAAAGCTGACACTTTCAACGACGCCTTCATAACCTGTAACGACATCGCGCATACGATAGCCTAACAGTTTTAGGTGTTGATTCATATTTTCCTCCAGATGGGGTGGTGAGGGCGAATGACTGAAGTCATTCCTGGTTTCCTAGCAGGGCTCGCGGGCAATAGCCGCCCTCACCAATTGTTATTCTACAAGAACACGCGCACGAAGTAAAATTCTCAGATTAGCCATTGGCGCAGTTCTTCTCCCGTGACAGTGGTCGCTAGATCCATCTTTTTTCTAAGTGAGTTTATGATTTTTTCCTCAACAGTTCCGCGCGTTGTGACATCAACATACGTGACTGACTTTGTCTGTCCCTTGCGATGACATCTATCTTCACTTTGCAGGCGTTGCGCTAGATCAAAATTATTGGCCGCGTAAATCGCCAGATCTGCGATCTGCCAATTCATCCCCATTCCACCGGCTGCTTGCGTAGCCACCATAAAGCGACATAAGGGATCAGACTTGAAACGTGTTTCATCATCGCTACGTTCTTTGGCGTTGCCGCCATAATATACTGCGACGGCCTTTGGTCCATATTCTTCTTTTAACGCTGACGCGATCTTTCTAATTTCGTGCTGATACACTGCCCATATGATAGCCTTGCCTTCATGTTCTTCCAATGTCTCTAAGATCACTGACATACGTTTAGAAGGAATATCGATGATCTCACCTGTTTCATCAGCGCGCGTATGGCCGCAGCACACCTGATGCAGACGTAGAATCTGTTCCATCACATTTTTGATTGTGATGTATTTTTCCTTATCCAGTTTGGATGTCGCGTCCTGGAGAACCTCTTTGTAAATACGTCGTTGCTCGTCAGTAAGATCTACGTCCCGGTATTCGAAGACTTTGGGTGGCAAGTCCAAGCAGTCTTCTTTTCTGACACGGTAACAGTACGACGCAATACGATCACGCAACTCATGAAGATGGTTATAACCAACGATCATGGGCACGGTATCTGGAATCCATCCTCCAAGCGCGTAGCACAAAGCTATTTTCTCATTGCGCGTTAGATCTTCCATTTTAGCGTAGTTTCTTGTTTTGTGCAGTGCACGACGTAGTTGCATATCAATGACCTTGTTCGGTGCGCTGCAAATGAATTCCATTTTGGCATAGCGCGCCCTGAATAGAGTAAAAGATTTTCCAAGTATTTTCTCGTCCAGAAAACTGAACTGCGCGTGCAAATCCATCGGGCTCTTCGGTGTGGCCAGCCCTGACAGTATACGCCGGACCTTTGCCAGCTTTCCCAATTTCAAGATGGCCTTGGTCCGCTGCGCTTTGCGAGACTTTATGGTCGTGCTCTCATCTATGATCATCATCGCTCGCTTACTAGATAGAAACTTTTTGCAAGTGTCTAACATTCGCGCGGTGCCGCTTAAAGATTCCACGTTTATAAAGAGTGCTCGCGGCAATCTTTTTTCTGCCAGTAATTTTATGCGAACGTCCCTAGCAGCCGCGCCTTTTTCACTAGATGCTATGACGAGGTCTTTACGCAGGCGTGGATCCAGATGCTTTGTCAGTTCACTTAGATTATCCTCACCGCGGTCCGCGTACCAATTTTTGATGCAGCCCTTCGGTGCAATGACCAAAAGATCCATGATGTCGCTTGAAGATATACGTGCCTGCCACTCGCTCAGCACCATTAAAGTTTTTCCCACACCCATGTCACATAAGTAAGCGTAGGCAGGTTTTGCCTTAGCGCGACGGACACCCTCCACCTGATGGTGCATCAACGTTGTTTGGAGTTTAAAGTTATTCATCCAACAATAATCACACATACTATTTGTGAAGTAAAATTATTTTTTACACATCTTGCCGTTTAACATTATACTGTGTTGCCCCAAACCAAAGAGCAAAAAGTCCATGACAAAACAGCAGCCTCAGCTCAGCAACGTTGGTAAAGCCGCCCTTGAAATGGCGAAGATATTTTCATGGAAAGTCTTTCCGTGTAATCCGCTGGACAAACGACCGATGATTTCCAGGGACAAGGGAGGCCACGGTTTCAAGGATGCGACATCTGAACCCAAGATCATTGCGCAATGGTGGGCGCAATATCCCAACGCGATGATTGGCGTTGCCACCGGCGGAACATCTGGTTTTTTCGCCGTGGACCTCGACCGCAAGGAAGGTAAGGGTGATGGGCTGGCTACATGGCGACAATGGGAAATGGATGCCAACGCGTCTCCGTCTGTCACACGGCAGCATCGCACGCCGAGCACCGGACGCCATCTTCTGTTCAGGTACATTCCCGGCGTTGGCAGCGTTCCACTTGGGAAACTCGGCGAAGGCGTAGAAATAAAAGGGGATGGTGGATACATAGTCGTGCCGCCAAGTGTGATGAGTTCCGGTCAAGTCTATGAAGGCAACGGCAAAGAAATCAATGACGCGCCAGAATGGTTGCTGGACAGACTACGCGAATACTACGGAAGAAACCGAAGTTCTACAGATAGTGAAACTAATAGAGGTGTCATCAATCCATCCGAGATAGAAGAAGCTTTATTTGCCATCCCGTGCAAGGATCTAGATTATAATACATGGCTCTATGTCGGCGCGGCATTGTTTCGAGAACTGGATGCCAAGGGTAAACCGTTATTTCTTAAATGGTCTGCGACAGATAGAGTTAGATTTAATCTCCGAGAATGTGGCCGCAAATGGGATGAGGAAATAACCAAGTTCCAGAAACATACGATTGCGACATTGTTCTATTATGCAGACCAATATGATGCGTCGTGGAGAGAACGCTGGCTGCACAAGCAACGGACAACGCCCATAGAGCTCTTTGATTTGTTCCCCGTCAGTGAAGAAAAGATCCCAACACGACGCTGGATAGTTCCGGGCCTGTTGTTAAGGCAGCACGTAACGCTGACCGCCGCCCCCGGTGGCACCGGCAAGAGCGTACTGACAATGTGCTGCGCAGTAATGATGGCGCTGAACAAGCCTTGGGCACGTTGGACACCGAGACAACGATGCAAGGTTCTCATCATAAACGTAGAAGAGGACCAGGATGAACTTCAACGTAGAAGTTATGCCGTTGCGATGAAGAGCCTTGGCGTCACAGACAACTCCGTGTTGAAAGGATGGGTCTATGCGGCCAAAAATCCAACGGGAATTCTGGTAGCCAAGTACGACAGCAGAAGCAGGAACATGGTACGGCAGCCCTTGGTAGATGAACTCATAGCAACCATACGTCGTGAAAAGTTGGATGTAGTAATCGTAGATCCCTTTGCCGAAACATTCCTCGGTGAAGAAACAGTCATGGAATTGAAATGGGTCGCAGCTCTGTGGCGTGAAGTAGCACGTGTGACCGGCTGCGCAATATGGCTCATCCATCATACGAAAAAATATGCCAGCGACATGGCAGGTGACATTGATGCGGCACGCGGCAGTGGCGCGTTAGGTAACGTTGCACGCATTGGAACGACGCTATTTGTGATGACCAAGAAGGAAGCTGAAGAATTTGGTATATCGGAAGATGACCGTACGCTTTACATTCGTTTGGATGATGCCAAAGCAAACTATGACAGAGCATCCCCGTTAGCGCAATGGTTCAGGATGGAAACTGTTCATCTACAAAATCACCATGAAAACATTCCTGGCGACAATGTTGGCGTGCCCATTCCATGGAAAGCACCTACTGCACTGGATGGGATAGATCCGCAGATAACGGCTGAATTTTTGACAATGGTGGATAAAGGATTGAGGGATGCAAAGGGTAACTTTCTGGGTGAGTATTACACGATAAATCTTAGACAGAAGGCTGGTGACACAACTAACAGATGGGTAGGACTGCTGGTACAGCAGATGTTCAAGTGTGATGAGAACAAAGCGCGCACCATGCTCAAGCAGTGGACAAAAACCAATGCACTCGTGGAGTTTAACTATCGCAGTGATGTCCGGCGTAAATGGACCACCGGCTGCGGCAGCATGACAAAGAAGGTGGAAATGGAAGCTTTGCCCGACGCGCAGGCTAAATTGTTCGGTAAATAGGTGGATTTGGGCAATTCAAAAAACTTTTTTAGGAGCAAATTCTGTCTGCGCCAGTTACTCCTCTTGGACTGGCGCATTACTGGCGCAACTGGCGCAAAAGGGGTGCGCCAGTCCACCGCAAGCCCTAGTAGGTAAGTAACTGGCGCAAAGCGCGCCAGTTGCTACCCTGCTACTGGCGCAGGGGATAGCAACCGGAGATTACTTACCTACTTCGGGCTAGGCTTGCCGCGACCGAGTCCCTTGCCAAGCCTTTGCGATGCCGTATATAGAGACATAGAGCAACCATGCAACGGGTAATGCTGATGCTTAGAGGGCGCAGACCGTTCAACTGGACAGCCGCAGCAACATTTTCAAAAGAAGAACAACGTGCTGCACATAGTATTGAAGGATTGGGGTTTCAATACTACCTTCCATTTATGAGGGTCGAAGAAAATGATTCGGGCTTGCGGCGCTTGATGTTTCCAGGATATATCTTCATACAGCTTAGAGCAGGCTGGGAACAGTTGATACACCTTCCGGGAATTCGTAAGTTCTTTTTGTTCGAAGAAAAACCCATACCAGTTCCACGCAAAGACATCGACACGCTTAAGGCGATGGAGGGGAAAGACGGATTGATAAAGGTACCGGACCGTTTACAGTGCGGCACACTCGTACGAATACGTGACGGGTTTAATTCCCTGTCTGGGCAAACATGCCGTGTGATAATGACACGTGCGCATGGGCAATGTGAAGTGAGCCTTAGTTTAGGCCGTGTTGTGCTAGACAGTGCTGCCTTGGATGTAGTGGCTGAGGCATAATTAGTTCTAACCAAGTGTAATAGCTACGGGAGTTTATCCCAGTGGCAGTTCTTCTCCATGGAACAATGGGCACACCTGACTATCGTGATTGGTATAATAAAGCACGATGGGCCAAGCGGTCCCGTGCGCAGCGTAGAGCTTATCCATTATGTGAGATGTGTTTATTGGACCAGCGTATATGTCGAGCTGATGTTGCAGATCATGTGATTCCTCATCGTGGAGATGAAAAATTGTTTTGGGAGGGTGAACTCCAATCATTGTGTAAGATCTGTCATGATAAATCAAAACGATTTCAAGAATTGCGAGGATACAAGCCTGATATAGGAATTGATGGATGGCCTCTAGATAAAAATCATCCAGCAAATAGAAAGTGAAATGGAGTTCTATTTGGTATGCCGGGGGGCATGAGAAAAAATAAAACTCGCTCTTGCAGACTAG
>Ga0193741_1000013_pt1 | contig 56443 bp, 82 predicted proteins | sample L2s2metaG_FD_143059 | JGI IMG/M metagenome (GOLD analysis project Ga0193741, IMG submission 143059) | Soil microbial communities from a riparian zone of the East river system, Colorado, United States - L2s2 | ecosystem: Environmental > Terrestrial > Soil > Riparian zone | place: USA: East River...
TTGATCCGCATCCAGATCAGGATAGCTGTATCCGTACGGCGCTTTACGAATCCGGCCAAACTTCCGCCTGTAGGCATGTTAATGTATGTGCCTGACGTAACAGTGGTAGTCCCCGTCAACGTCGCAGCAGAGGTAAATGCAGAGCTAAAGGGAACTACTGCAGCACCCTGAACAGATAGGGTGCCGGTTACAATCATGTTATCGTCGGTCTTCAGAGTGTCTGCTGCGCTACGATACAGGGTCGTGTCCGGAGCGGAACTACCCGCCCCCCAGCTCATTAATCCTGCTGCATCCTGGATGAAACGCGGATTAGCTTCCACGGCAACAGTCGAGCGCCACAGCTGAGTCGTACCAGCCGTGGCTCGAATATTAAACCCTTCACCATTAGTGTCAGTGCTAGCATTCAGCAAATAAGGACCGGTAGCTGTCCGAGCAATCAGCAACGGTAGCCAATCCGCTACCGAAGCACTCCAAACGTAGGCACGACGGGTATCCGTCTCAAAGATTTCCCTACCATCCCAGCGATTTACGCCAACCGGCCTTGTCCCGGAAGTGCATATGTGAAAATTTATTGCAGCATCAACCTTATCGGCATTGTCATTGATATCGGCGGTGACATTGATGAGATCTCCAGTAGTTGGGTTAGGATCAGGCTTCCTAAGACCCAACCTGGTTGTTGTGGTTGCCATGATTCTCCTCAGTAGGGGATGACGACTACAGTTTGGCCATAGAACGAAACGGTGCCGAGATTGGCCGAATAATACAGATTGAACCTGTAGTTTCCCGGGACATTCGGGAATATACTTGGATCGTCAAGCAATATGGCATTTCCAATGTTGAAAGTCCCTGGTACATAAGGAATCTGTGCATTCGGTGTGTTCCCGCCTAGGGTTGCGCCCGCCACCGGTCCGTTGCCTGCGAATAAGGTCACAGCCCCCGTCTTTAGGTCTATAACTTCTACACTAAGTCCGCCCCAGCGCCAATCATAGGTTCCCACCGGATTGTCCAATGTATGGCTAATCTCGCTTCCCAACAACAGGATTGCTCGTTTAGAAGTTCCGATCCGTGAAGTTACACCTAGCCCGTTGGGATCTGGCTGCCAATATTCTCCAACCGAAGTGTCCATAACGAGCGATCCGGAAGTGCTCCGGACAGCTTCCGTCCCGAAGGCAAGCGTAGTCAAGGAAACCAGCGCTCCGGTCTCATCCACCGCCTCTAGGCCATATCCACCGCTGACAAGCTCTCCGGCCCGAATCTGCGCGTTGCCACTAGAGTCATCCACACGAAGGCCGTACTTACCATCCGGGAGAAGACCCATCCTGACAATGATCCGCCCGAGCGCATCTTTTACCTGAAACGTCCCCTGGTCTATGCTGACGATACCTCCGGTGCCAACCTCAATCATCGCGGCAAGAACCGAATTTGCTGTTATGGTACCAGCAGTAAGCTTCGAAACGCTTAGGCTTGCAATCTGCGAATTGGTAATTAGTGGCGCCGTCACACTGGTTGCAGCTGAGGCAGATGACTTGTTACCTGCACGATCAACCGCTACCACCTTAACAAACACTTGTTCAATCTGCGGGATAGTAAAAGTTCCAATCGCCGCAATACCTTTCGACATCATGCCGATGTTTGCGGCGAGTTCTCCAACTTGGTTTGTCTCGTCCGGATAGAAGCTCGCTGAACCGCCTACATAGACGTTAAGCCGGGTAAGGTCTGGCTCCAAGTTGTAAGTACCCCCGGAAGCTCTGCCGAGCGTGTGGGTGACCTGGATCGTCAAAGGCCCACCGGCAACGGATGAGGGAGCGGCAGGAGTGCTCGGAGCAAACAAGTCCCCCACAGTAGTCTGGAACGAACTGACAGAAAAGTTCCCGAAGTGGGGCGGATATGCAGCATCCACAGCCCGAATCTGAAACTCATAAGTCACACCAGGAGTCAACTCCAGAATCGTAGCCTCATTTATGCCCCAAGGGAATTGCATATATATCCATTCAGGGCTCGCCGAAACAGCCTCGCTAAGCGGTGCGCCCCAACGGTTCGCGCTTAACTGCCCCCAACGATAGATGTTGTGTACCGCACCCCACATAACGCTGTATCCGATGACTTCTGAGACTCTGTAGCGAATCTCGTAGTAAGCACCATCAATGATCACTGAGGCATCGGTATTGAGCGGAGTGGACCAGCTAACACGAACCGCAGACTTTGTGGTGCTAATTTCTGAAGCCTGATAGTTCCCGAAAGACCAGGAGGCGAATGCAGGAGAATCCGGAATGGTCGTGTCCGCCCCGGGGGAGGGCGGAAGGCTAGGCCGGAAGCTGATCGGCTCTGATGTAGCGAGCGACCGGGAAAGATCTCCAACCACAATAGTCGTATCCCCAGTTTCGCCAGCATAGTACGGGCTGAGATCAATCCATACTCCATTGCTACGTCTAAAAGCTATCGTCCATCCAGGCGGAATTGGCCATGTCATTTCGGCGACACGGAGCGCCATCGGATTGATCGGCTGGCCCTCCCAGTAGACCTCCCGCGTATCGTCAAAGAATCCAACATCAGGGTCCCATACGTTTACGTAATCCCCAACGGCGACATCACCTTTGATATCATACACACTAGTTGAAAGCGATACACTAGCCCGTTCAAGGGAGAAATGATTAAGGAGGAGCTGTGCACGTTGGGCCGCATTATCCGCTGAGGTATCGCTCTCGCTCACCACGCGAACCATTCGGACGTCTCCGCCGTGGAGGTGATTGTATGGGTTAGCAACAATATCTGCATCGCCAACCGCTATCTGTTCGCCCTCGCCCTCGGCCAGAAGCACTAGACGAGTAGTGAAATCCTCTGCATCCCTTCCCATTTCCATCCGGCCCGGAAGGGCTCGCTGCCGAAGGTCAGCCCCTCCAGTACGGCGCAGGATAATCGCTCTTGGATCTGTCACGTACAGCTGCGAAATTGTCCCGGCATCCAGAGTGGCATCGTTGTTTACCCGATACTCAGCCCCGAAGATTTCCGTTACATAGTCCAGAGCCTGCCGTGGCGTCTGCCACTGATGCTCGCCGGTATAGGTCCCGGCCACAGAGTTGATCGTGCCAGCGATTACAGAGCCACCCGGAGGAAGGAGGGCTGCGACCGAGGCGGCAAAGGTATCCGCGCTTAGGCTAACCGCTGTCTCGAAGACATCCCCCTTCCCGTCCTCATCGCCTAGCCAGAACGTCATGCCTGAGCCGCGAAGGAAGAAATCATCACCAGCAGTGCGACTTCGGTACACCCCAACATATCTGGCCGCATCCAGCAAATTGTCCCCATACTCGGCCGGACTGAACTTGTTGGGGATTATCGCAATGTGCCCAAAATATTCCAGCTGATCCAGAACAGCTTTGGGGGTTTCGTTATGTAGACGTATCTCCCATGATCCAAGCGCCTGCCTTACCTCTGTCACTGTCATCTATGCACCACCGTTGTCATCTCGGATACCGAACCAATGTACTGATCTCGCAGCACCGTTGCTGTATCACCAACACCGGCCGCGCCTCCTCCCACAACAGACCCTATGTAAACATCCAGCCCGGTCACCGCTGCCTTTGAGATCCCTCGGTTCGTAGTGTAGGTGACGGTCTTACTCGACCCAACAATGAAACGATTTCCATCAGCGTCATCCCCAGACGCTGCAACGTATCCCGTTGCAGTTTGATCGGAAGCTGTCTCTACAGTCTCGAGATAAGCGCCAAGCGTGGTTGAGACATCGGCCTGCACATAGACCTCGACCAGTCTCGCACCACGTCGGAGCGTCAGGTCGACATAGGTTCTACCGGGAGAGGCATTCCGCAGCAGACGTATCGTACAAAGCTCAGGGTCATTCCGGATCACCGACATTTGGTCAAAGATACCCAGAGAAGTTGTTGCTCCGCCTCTGGCGATGTGCCAGGCTTTCGCCTCCCACACCGTCCCGCCCCAAGAGGCGATAGACAGCATACCGTTAGCGGCCAACGGCGTCACACGCACAAGCCCGTTACTCAGCTCCCAACCGGTCGCGCTCGCCCTGAGTAGGGTGCCGTTACGTTCGAACCCGTCCGTCAGGATGCGTACTCTTCCACCGGCATATGAACTTACGGCGCAACCCCAACGCGGATTGATGTTCGGAGGGATAACCCGGTATATCGAAATGTTTCCGTCCTGAGACGTCCGTGTCATCGTGGAGCTAGGAATCGTGGACCCGGTGAAGTATGCATAATGCCCAATAGGTGGGGCATGCCAACGCTCACCAGTAAGCACGAAATTGTTGGAACGAATAGCAAAGCCTAGTCGACTCTCCAGGTCCACCGAGCTATCAGGACCAAACTTCTCCAGAATGAAACTACAGGCAATGTTTCGTATTTCACCAGGCCACTCGAGGAGTTCCGCCCCAACGTCCTTGACTTGGTAGTATCCATTCTGGTCTGTCTTATTCTGAAATATCACCGGAACTATCTGATCAGCTAACCCCAGGATGTCCTCTTGCGCTCGGCGCACCGCCGCGTCATCGTGTCCTTGCCATCCGACATAGTCCTGAACATCTATTTGAATCGTACGTTGTTTGGTTCCTGCATTGTTTTGCTCCGAAAGGGTGTATCGCTCGCTCAGGTACACCCTGCCCACTCGGGCCACGCCCCACATCAGCGATATCCCTTCTCATAGCGGTCCAACTCATTGTGAAGCCTAGCAACAAAAGTCCTTGGCACGCTTGGGTCGGCCATATCCCATGTGCCGGTGATGTTTAGGTTCTGAATTGTTACTGCACTGTTGTTCCCAGCCTGTGCGGCTGCTGCGCTCGGTATCGCAACATTAATCGGTGCAATTCCGGCCTGCGCGGTGCTGACGCTTGTTGCGGCGTTTACCGGAAGCGATCCCACAGCCCCGGTCATCATAGACTTCATAGCTTCACGGACTATCCTTGCCTTTCCGAGGATTCCAGACGCGAAGTCATCCACTAGGCGCTGCCCGCGCTTGAGGACATAGCCCTTACCGGACAACGGACCCTCTTCAGCCGGAGATCCCGGCATGAATCGGCCGATAGCGTTCACGAGTTGCCCGGCCGCATTCTTCACCTTTTGAATCATCGACAGGATTCCGTCTATCAAGCCCTGCACAACGTCACGGCCCTTGTTGTATAGCAGAGCCCCAAGGTTCCCAAGCGCCTCATTGATTTTCCCGGGTATCTGCTTGACGAAATTCACAGCTTCGGTCAGCCGTGATACCACTGCCTCTTTCATACGATTGAAGAAATTGGATACCATATCCACAATTGCTTTGATGAACTCAACATGGTTCTTTATCTGCTGAATGGCCCACTGTACGACGGCAACAATACCCTTCCAGACCAATTCTCCAACCATCAGCCAGAACTTGAAATAACCGACGATTAGATCAATGAAGAATTTCACAATAGCCCAAAGCTGATCCCAGGCAGCCTTCAGCGAAGGAACAATTTTGTTCATGAACCAATCAGCAACTGCCGCTGCCGCCTTCTTGATCCAGCCCCACGCCGCCGCCCAAAGGTCTTGGAACCATGTAGTTTTGGTGGCGATTAGTATGATGATCCCGATAAGAATGATGATTGCCGTAATGATTAGGCCGATCGGCGACGCAATGAAGGCAAGATTCAGCAGGCGCCAGACGACAATGAAAGCCTTGATAAAGTTGACGATTTTGATGATTGCTGCCATTGCTATCAGCACGGTAGAGGTCACCAAGGCAATGGTAACTATCGTAGATTTGGTGCTATCGCTCAGCCCGTTGAACCAGTTCGCTGCAGACTCAAGGGCTCTCGCAATTTTGGTGATGAACGGAAGGAGGATTGTGCCCAGGCTAATAGCCAGCGTTTCGGCCGAGCCCTTCAGCTTCTCAATAGCTCCAGCGGTATTGTCAAGACGAGCCGCAGCTACATCTGCCGCCGAAGTCTTCTGCATCGCTGCAGCCATCTCGTTAAAGCCCTCAGCGCCGGACTTCGTCAGGACTGCCGCCGCGCGGATGGCGTCCGACCCGAAGATAGTCTCCAGGGTCAGCTGCTTCTGCTCAGCGGTCATGCCCTTCGTTGCATTTTGTAGAATCCCCGAGATTTCAGCGAGCCCCTTAACATTCCCCTGCATATCAAAGAAAGCGCTGCTGCCGGACTTAGTCAAAAGCCCCAGCTCTTTGAAGAGAGCCCGTTGCTTGTCGGTGACCGGAATTAGGTTTGAGAGCATTGTCTTCAGCGACGTTCCTGCATCGCTTCCCTTGATGCCCTGTTGGCCCAGAAGGGCAATGGCCGTTGCGGTATCCTGGAATGAAAGCCCGGCCAGATTAGCCACCGCGCCAACCTGCTTCAGGGACTGACCGAAGTCGCCCATTGAGATCGACGAGGAGTTGGCCGCTCCAGCGATTAGGTCTGCCACTCGAGGCAGGTCCTTAGCCGTGAGGCTGAACGCATTCATCGCGTCAGCAGCCAGCTCGGCAGCAGCCGGTAGCTCAACCCCACCCGCAGCCGCGAGGGACACAGTAGCGTCTGCCGCACCGGACATGATGTCCGTTACTGAGACGCCTGCTTTCGCAAGCTCCTCCATGGCCAGAGCGGCCTGCGTGGCACTAAAGCTCGTGTCCTTGCCTATCTGAAGCGCCTTCTGCCGCAGCAACTCCAATTCCGCCTTGGTGGCGCCGGAAACAGCTCCGATGGCACTGATCTGCTTTTCGAAGTCGATAGCAGTCTTAGCAGCTAAGCCAAGGCCAGCAGCGATCACCACCCCGGCTAGCGCCATCTTGTCGCCTGCCTGAGAGAAGCCTTGCGCTGCGCTGCGAGCCTTCCCTTCCGTACGCTCAAAGTCGTCAGCAGCAATCTTCAGGCCCTTGTCATCGTAATCAATGACAACGCGACCCTTGGCCGTGCCTAGACTGTATTCAGCCATCTAAGGCTCACCTCCCTGGACCGGCAAAATCCCCTGCCCCTAGATACTTCTGGAAGACCATGTTACGTCTCATCGTCTTTGCCTTGGCGCTCTTGCCTCTTGCCTCCGCCTTCTCCAATTCATTCTCAAGATGGAGGCCAAAGATTGCGACCGCTCGATTGAAGTAATAGGCAGCTGGCTGCTCGTCGATCCCATACAGTTGGCTCGGAAGACAACCGTAGGTCTTAGCTAGCTGAAAAGCCGCCCAACAATTCTTGGGATTGCTGACGAAAGCTTTTGAGGTCTGCCGTACCGCCTATCGACCATTGGAAGATGAACATCTTATCTTCCAGATCGACCATATCGGCGTATACAAGACCGACTTTGCGCGGCTTGTATACAGGCACCCGGACTTCCTTGCCCCCCGGGGTCATCTTGGTCTCGAAGACCGGCCTTCCAGATTCCTTATCCAGCAAGGGTTCGTCCAGCCAAACCTTGGGGTCCTGAACCACATGTGCAATGCAGCGGTCAACCATTTCCAGTCCCTGCATCAGCTTTTCAGGATCGACAGAAAGCGCCTGGACAGCTTCGGCCATCCTGCGCGGGTCCTTGGAATCGATATGCTCTGTCTGCACAAGACCGGTCAGCTGATCCATAGAATCCAATAGCCCGGCCTTAATCAGGCCCTGGGCACCCGGACGGATCGCCAGACAGGTGTTTCCGCTTGGCAATTCAATCTCAAAGCTCTTTGAGGTCAAGCCAAGTCCATAAGTCGGCTTGGACGCAGCCTTGGCTGCGGTCTTCCTAGTTGTCCCTGGCATCCTAGTGCTCCTTTGGGTTGTTTTTACTTAACTGACACGGAAAATTGTAGCCAACGATGCTGCGTTGGTCATATTGGCACTGTAGGTCCAGACGATGTTGCCGGAGCTGTTCCGGAAACGAGCCGCGTCAAGCACTAACTCACGAACCTCACCGGCCGGGACAGCTATGGTAACGTCCGGGTTGAATGCCGTTGCCCCCGTTGGGGTAACGGCTGTAGGATCATCGACTACGATATTGGCAGGGGTGGCAGATCCGTTATTGAACCGCACCAGATAGCGGGCATTGAACTCCGCAGCGAACTGATCCCCGGCCGCCGTAATAACGTTGGTGGTAGGTGCCGCCGACGGGTTGACCACCGGCGTGTTGATATTGGTAAAGATCGCCATTGTTCAACCTCCTTACGGGAGTGGAGTTTCGGTTTCGTTCTGAACCCATTGCCAGATACGATTCAACGTGGTAGCCTCATTGCTCTTGTAGCCGAGGCCGGATGCGCCTGTCAGGAAGAACTGGCCATCGGCCATCTCGCCCTCCAGGTTGTCGGTCGCCTTCGCCCGATAGATCACGCACCAGAAGTCTCCACCGCTGTCACTGATCGACCGGCCCATGATCTTGAAATATGGGCGATTCGATTGCGCTGCAGTAGTTCCTACATACTTGGTGAGAGTCTTGATTTGGTTCGGAGCCACGCCAGTAGTCTGAACCACGCCACCGTACATAGTGGCCACGGCCTCGAAGCTGACGCCTCCGCCCTCTAGCTCCCACTCAACGTTGGCTCCGGCGCCATGAGAAGCGACCAACGAGTCATCGCCACGCAAGTCTTCGAACTCCTCAGCCTCCGTAAAGCTCAATGTCCGAGCATTCGGAAGCTTCAGCGGCGATCCAAGGATGGTCGCAGCCGCATCGGTATACGGAGTCAGCTTGATCTCACGCAGGCCGAACGGAAGCGCTGTAGGCATTGTCATTTTCTTGCACCTCCCTAGTTACTTGTACCGGCACCGGATCACGGAACCGCTTTGTATTCAGCAATGCTCCTGTAAAGGCATCGAAGCGATGCAGGACCACAACTCCAGGTGCAGCGCCACAGAATTTGGACGGACACTTAACCTCCAGCATTCCATCCTCAGTAAGCTCGCCAAACTTCTTCGACTCACACCTGAGTTCCATAGCTACTCCGTCACCAGGCGCAGCCTCGGATCAGCCAAGATGTACAGGCTGAACTGTTGCTCTGTAAGAAAATCGAACACTTCACGTGGCACACGGAAGTTGTTTCCGGAATACCAATGCACGAGCTTTCCGTCCTCGACATTCAGCTTTTCCCAGTCCAGAACAGTGATTGTTCGAACCTCGAAGTGATGCGCATCTGCATACTCCACGTACTCCACATGAGTCGGGACATCCTTCTCCGCCGCTTCGAGGGTTTCCTCTACTGGCTTTGCTCTCGCCATCATTGCCTCTTCTCATAATCCGCTAGCTACGATGGTAGTGTCCCAACTACGGGTCACTGCAGCATACGCAGAATCAAACAAGTCGTCCGAGGTATTCCCTTGCTCTAGCTGAGTTATCCAGCCGTTCGCCGAATATTGCACGCCCTTGATAGGATACAGGATTTCCTTGCAGCGTTGGAGAATAAGGTCCACGTGTGTATAGTCCCGCTCCCGGTCATAAGCCCATATGAACAGTGGCCGACGTCTCGATGTGGTATCCCGCCCTGGGGGCGGATCTTCAATCGACCAGCGAAGGATCACCCAGCGCTGCAGGTTCGCAGCTGGAGAGTCCGGCGCGTACGTTCCGAAAAGAGAGGCAGCGTCAATCCCGTAACTGTTAAGGATCGGATCTACCCGCAGAGTTTCCCAGATATACTGCCGAAGATTGGCATATAGCACAGCCCTTACCCCCTCTCCATCAGAGATGGCCCAGTCGAGCGAACAGCTTGTTCAGCGTTTGCATGACTTTCGGACCATACGCAATAAGGGTCGGGAACACGATTGCGTACCGTCCCGCCCAGCGGATCTCAAGCCAGATCCCATAGGGTACACGATGTCCCAGCTCGATCCAATGCCGCTTGCCGGGCTCGTGACCGGCTGTAGCGAACAATCCACTACGTGCATTACCGGTCCGATCAGTCCAAGGCGCGGCAATCTTCATGTGCTCCTCTATCCGAGAATCCCAGTACTCAACAACCCCGGCCACACCCCGGTCAGTCCTCGCATCAAGCTCCTTTATGTTGCGTAGCAACGGCGTCATATCCAGCTCGAAGCTGAAGTCATTTTTCGCCATAGCGCACCACCTGGGCCCGGACTTCATACGGGTTGCGGAATATGAGGTTTCCAACTTCATATCGAGTTTGCCCATCGATCCAGTAATCATACACACCGATTACGGCATCAGGGTTCCCCAGCAATTGGAACTCAACCTTTCGCTGCTGTCCGTCGCCGGTCTGAACCGTGCCGGGCTCCGGGCCAGAAGTACGTGTCTGGTCGATGAGCCGGAAAGTCTGCTCCGGACGCGCAGGCTGATCTTGTAACGTTGAGCCGGAGCCGGAATTCACCCGGATACGAGGGACAAGCCGCAGAAGAATCGGATTGGCATCGATGAAAGCCTTGGTCTGCTTTATGTTCAGCCGAAGTTCATTTGGCTCCATGGATCACCTCGACAGCTTATACACGCGGGTGTACCTCGGAGCATCAGGCTCAACCCCACCGGATACCTGTCCACCGAAGAATTTCGCCATAGTAAGGGCCTGCTCGTAGATATCCCCCATCTTCCTGGAGCTTCCGCCCTCGGAGATATCAACAAGTTCAGCAGCAGAGGCAGACTTCTCGACCCAGACCTCATAAGCTGCCTTGTTGAGATCCCCTAAGGCCGTATCAATCCGAGTATCAAGGTCCGCATCGGTGTACAGATCAGGGGTCGGCTCGCCAATGAGCAAGCGGAGCCTTGCGATATCAATTACGGTGGCCATATCTTCCTCCATTCAAAAGGCCGGTGGGCAAGCTCCTTATTTCCTACCCACCGGCCTTTCTCCTTCGCCCCCTGGAATGCTTCTCTAGCCCTCTTCGTCAGCCTCTGACTCGTCATCATCCCGCAACGCTGCGATCAGGCTGGCCTTCTTGGTGCCCGAAGGGCTGATCTCGGCCCCATCCTCGTTGCGCCGGTCGATTTCCTTCTGAAGCTCAGCAACGGTCCAATTGTCGTAACCGTCACCCTCTTCCTCATCATCCTCGACAAGCGCCTCGGTATCGTCCAGCTCCGCGTCACCCTCGGGATACCGCTCGTCCTGCTGCTTCACGCGAGACTCCTCGCCCCGCATCAGCAGATATTTGCGCTCTTCATCGGTCAATGGCCGATCGTTCGGAACCTTAATGCTCATTTCAGCCTCCTCACGCAGACCAGGCGTACTGTGCCGGAACCGCGTACGCCGCTGCGTTGAACATCACGGCGGCAGCGCCTCGCGGGCCAACGGCGGTGCCTAGACCGCGCACGTAGTACGAATCGATGAGCGGGTAGTTCTGTCGGTTACCCGGAAACAGCACCAGGCCACGGAAGGCCGGATTGGCATGCTCACGGATACCAACAATGTTGGTGTTGGTGGAACCGCCACGAGTAGCCACGGCGACGAAGTAACCAGCAGGGATGTTCCCGTGGGTCATAACCATATACTGGCCCCAAGTCCCCGAGACATCCAGCCCACCGAATTGATTGGGCGGAATACCGCTACCGACAAGCGTGAAGCCAGGCGGAAGCTGGAACACCAGGTTCTGGCCTGCGCTCGGAATGAAGTCGTAGACACTGTTCACGCCGCCGAACGTCACGCCGCGAGTGAACTGAGCAATGGTCGCGTTAGCGTCCGTCGCATTCATCAGGAACAGGATCTGGTACCCGTTCGCCCGGGTGTAGCCGTGGTGCTCGAGGTGAGTCGCTGCCGTCTGGAAGTCGCCCGGATCGAAGATGTGCGCCTGTGCGCTACCGGTCGCAAGGTAGTGCGTGTGCGTAGTCCCGTCGAAAGTGTTGCCCTGGAACGGCGGGATGTAGCTGCCGTCGGCGTTGTAAAGAGCCGTCACGACGTACTGCGCATTGTCGATCATGGTGGATCGGTTAGCGTTGTTGAAGAGTGCCTTCATCACCAGCTTGAACTGGAGGTTGTTATCAGCCTCCATGACCTGGTTCTGAATCGCGTCCAACTGCGCGGTGCTCGCTCCGGCCGTCTGACTGGGTCCACCAGCCAGGAACTGGAACGTATAGCGCGCAGCCGTGTCATAGAACTTGAACGGGAAGGCACGAGCAATCGGCTGGGGCGCTGGACGAATCCCAGTCGGCACACCGAACTCCGTTGCCTCTTCGAAGTCTTCCTGCCCCGGCTGAACAACGTCATCAATCGGCTGGGTCACCGTATAGGACAGAAGATCAATCAGTGGCTGCCGTTGCGCGTTAAAGAGCGCAAGAGCTTCATTGTACTGGCGCCAGATATCGTTGAGATCCTGCCCATCCCTGGTACGGGTAAGGATATCAGCTGAGGTGTTGTAACCCTTTGACATTTGCTATCTCACCCCTCTCAGGTGGTCGCCGGGTTGCAGTGGACGACGAGACGGGTTGCCCGTGTCACAGTAATTCCCACGGGAACACCAGAACCTGCAGTATCGTCCACAGTCCCGTCCGCGTGCGCGAAGACCGGAAGGCCGAGCGTGAAGGCGGTTCCAGCCGTCTCGGTCGCTTCTTCGATCTCACCCCGGGTCATGACGTCAATCGGTTCCCCGGCGTCCATCGGACGCACCGGGCAAATCAGGCCACTAATGGCGGTCTGTGCGGCTCCACCGATCGCCGCACGGCCGTTGGTGTCGATCGATACCGCCTGAATTTTGCCGATATCACCAATAGCGATTGCCGCTGCCAGAGGCGCGCGGAATCCGCCAGTCTTGCCATCATACTTATCGAAACGTGCCATTGATTGGCTCCTCCTTCCTCAGTCCAGTGGTCCGTAAGCCTCAACCGTAACCGTGGTCACGCCCGAATAGGTCAGTGCCACGTCCGCCGTTGGGGTCTTCCCATACAAGGGCCGCTTGAATGTGAAGACGCGCGCTGTCGCGTTGGTTATCGTGACATCGTCGTACTCCACAACTCCAGCGCCAGAAACGGGGTCATTGATATCCATCGTGATGGGGGCACCACCACCGTTATTGACCCGAACGAGATAAGTCTTTCCGGGCTGCATCGGGATGACATCGCCACCACCCGAAGCGTTTGCCGGAGCTACCAAAGCACCGGTCGACCGACGAGGGTCAATCGGGGTAATTGTTGCCATTTTCTTTCACCTCCTGGATTATCCGGGTCCTGCCACCCCACGAGTACGCAACGCAGGAAAGCGACTAGCCATCGCCTTGGAATCCGGCTTACCGTCACCTTGACGGCCACCAGTACCCGGCGCTCCAGTACTTCCCTTCGGCTCCTCAGGCTTGTCGGTGTCCAGGAGATAGGGGTGAGCCTTCGACAGCGCTTCAAGCGCTGCCTCCAGATTCGTCACCTTACCATCCTCCAAAACCTCAACATTGGTGAGGTCTGCGAGCTTCAGAGCGGCGTCATTGTTCTTCCACTTATACTTGTTGTTTCCCAGGAAAGCATTTTCGATCCTCGACTGCTTCAACGCCGCCGTGGCCTCTTCCGCCCTCTTGGTTGCATCGGTCAGGTCCCGTTGAGCCTTCTCCAGAGCAGGGATGTCCTTGTCCTTCAGCTGCTTAAGCTCAGCCTCAAACCTCGCCCTGTTCTGATCGGCTGCCCGCATACGAGCCATCAGTGCGTCGTATTCCGTTCGCGCCACTGTCGCGTTTGGATCCGGCGGCTGACCTTGCCCTTGACCAGGATCGGAACTCTGTCCGGCCGGATCGTTAGGGTCGACTGCGGGGGTTCCCTGCCCGGTGGCCGGATCGGCGCTCTGGCCTTCCGTGCCGGTGCCGCTCTGTGCACCCGGTCCAGGTTGTGTCATGGAACTTGCCTCCGTATCTTAGCCCATTTTGACGACAAGTCTAGCGCATCTGTCTGCTCAATCCATCTGCGGCATAGCAACAATCATTCTTTCGGACGCTCCATGCCTTTATTTACCATCCAGCGTGACCAAACGGCAAAGCGAGCGTCCTTTTCGTCAATCACATGCACACCGTCACCTATGACCCCTTCACTTTCAGCTGTAGCTGGAATCTCAATGTGATCGTGATCAACCCACCTCGGAACAGATCTCACTTCCCAATCCTCTCAAACAAAGCAATAATTTCACGCAAAGCCTGTATCGTCCCTGCATCTAGAGTCCGCCTAACAGATTCTGCTTGTGAATCCGCAGGAACCCAACGCACATAGCCGATTGAGTTTGCAATATCATACATCATTGCAGTCTCTGACGCTGCATTCCTCCTGGACAGACTCCAGGATGAAAAGAACTCAGCATATAGCTCAGAACGCCACCCCGAAGGGTTACCATCCGGGTGCATATAGGGGTTCACATCCAGAGTCTTGCTATCAGCCAAAACAGTTGCTTGCCTAGAGAATGTAGGGCTTTTACTGCTGGAATTGTAGTCAGATGCATCATCCAAGGCATGCCCAAACTCGTGATTAGCCAATGATGAGGCACCGTGGGGATTTCTGTTTTCATCCCCAATCAACAGCTGCCTCGACGTCGGCGAGTATGCCCCCGCAACATTATCCCAGGTTTCCCCTTCCGGATAACCCCTAGGCCTGACACCGCGCAGCCTTGCAGATTCCGGGGAAAGATCAGGAACCGCACCCTTTCCTATGTATATACCAGAACTTACCCCTTGATTTGAAAAATGTCGTGCAACGATTCTGTGTGTGCTATCAGGAATCCGCCTCAATTGAAGTAGATGCTTATTTGTCTGCACGCCTAGGTTTAGCACGTGTAGGTTCGGTCCGTAAATTCCACGCAATTGCACCATAGCTTTCGTTGCAGGATCAGGCCCTGTAGCTTCTGGGGGCGACTGGGCCTTCTTCGCGGCAACTTTCTTGGGCTTAACCTTCTCCGGCTCTACTTTTGGCTTAGCCTGTGCCTGGCCCATCTTCTGCCTAAGGTATTGGTCGTACCTTCCTAATACCAATCCATCCAGGAACTCATCCTCGTCCGGTGATACCGGGGTGACAAAACAAAAACATTGCGGATGTGGCTTTCTCGGAGTATCGCCCTTGGGATAAACACCATCCCCCTTCGGCCCGCCCTGGGCTAGCCGGTCACAATCGTCCGCCTTCGGATGGCTTCGGCTTAAGTGCCACTTGACGCTGTCTATCCAGGGCTTTTCCTGCGCCTGGGCCACCGAGGTTGCATGGAATGCGTTGTTGATCTCCGTCCGGGCGAGCCGAAGCGCTGCGTACCTGATTCCGCCTGGGGTATCTGGACGGAACCAATCTCTAGCCTCTCGGGCGAACTCTTGCGCTGATAGGCCGCGAAGCAAGGCGCTGTTTATGCGACGCTGAATCGTTCCGTTGGCCCGAACACTACTGTTGTATATTCTTTGCGACAAAGGCACCTGACTTACCATCATACGGGTGACGGCAACATCAATCGTTTGGTTAAGCCCTGAGATCAGACTGGCTCGAAGCTGGCGGACTATCTCTCCCTGTCCAAACGAATCGAACAATGCGCCATCAATGGCACTCCCAAGATTCGTTGCCGCAAGTGCTGCCAACGTCCGACGCTCGGCAATGATATCACCCATTCGGCTGAAAATCTCAGCCTGTCTAGCTAGCAGATTTCGCTTAACGGTCTGCAATTGCTGCATGCGGACTAGGTCCCCTACCCGCCCCAGGGCCGGATCAATCCCCCGTAGCATCTGGTCGATGTCCCGGGCGGCACGCCTCAGCTCAGCAAGCACGTCCCTATCGGCCACCTGCTGGACTCTGGCATAGGCACGCACCCAATCTTGTGGCTGAGGCTCCGGCATTAGCCCTCAGCCCCAACGGCGCCCTCTCCTGCCGCCTCCTCGCCGAGTCTCTGGCCCGCTGCGTCCAAAAGCTGACCCTGTTCGGCGACAATCTGCTCCAGCATGTCGGAAGGAATGTTATATCCCAGCTTTTCCCGGATCAGCTGTTGTGCGTACTGGATGGAGATAATCTTGGCAGTAAGCATCTGCAGAATCTCACCGAGCGTCGCCACGCGATCAGTCGGTAGCGGATCGTCGAACGTAACCGAAAGAGTGATGCCTCCTGGGTCTAGCCCTTCATAGGCCGGAGCCCACTTGTTGACTATGTCGTAGAGCATCTGATCGATCTTGGTCTTCAGCTCCATCTCAGTCTCGATGTTCTTCGCCAGGATCGGAGCCATCTGGATAGCGAGCGCGATACCGCTTTCTGCCACCTTGACGTCCACAGAGCCCACCGCAACGTCTGGGGTGCCTGTCGTCTTGAGGGCTTGCCCCTCCAGCATCTCTATGTGGTCGAGAAGAGGCTTTACGGTGTCGATGCCCTTGACCCTGTCAAACTTGTCGTTCTCACCCTCCAGCTCGATCACGCTAGCCGGGGCAATCACCCACTCGACTTCGTTTCCCTGGGTGTCTCGAGGCTTCCCGGAGGTCGTGACATAGACCCCAATCCCGGTCAGGGTAATCGTAATGTCCTCGTCGGTCGCGGTCTGAATGATACCGGCGAGCAGGGTCTCAATTCCTTGTATCTCGCTGATACCGAACGGGAGATTTCCCTCTCGCTTGTTACGGAAATGGTACACGGGTAGGGAATCGATCGCCGGAGGGAGTGTAAACCCAGTCAGGAGCGCGCTACCGGTAAAGCGAGCTGGAGGGTCAACCGGCTCTAGGTCTTCCTCTGTCAGTGGAGCCCGGTCGTCCCAAGCGCTCTCTTCGAAGAATTCCAGCTTGGTCTCAATGGCTCCGGCCTCAGTCTTCCGATAGGACTGGCGCTGAGCTATGGGTTCCCCTTCATCGTCATCCACAACGGTAACGATGTAGCAGCCAACGATCCTGTTAATATCAACAGGGTCGACAATTGTAAAGTAATTGGAAGGATCCAGTTCCTCAACCCTAAGGCGAGTACCCTCCAGTTTGGTGTCATCGGCCAGAACGTGAAAGATACCATCCCCACGGATCAGCATCCAGCGCTTCATAGAGATGAACTTGGAGAAGAACTCCTCACGGGTCGCGAAATCCTTCCACAGCTTCATCACACGCGCTACGACGTCAGGCGGAGCGGTTAGCTCCTGCCCATCCTCGCCTATTGACAACGGATTGGCCGTAATCGCTGGATTCTTGGCTAGGTAACGGTTTGTAGCCTCGATGACCGTACGGGCAGAAGGAACCCGGCGACGTGAGACCTCATCCCCATCATCATCACGCAGGACCGCTTCCCAAGCCTCTGCAACATTTCTGAACACATCCCAGTATGTCCAATACGCAGTGACCCGGTCGGCGTCAGACTCATTCGTGATGTGGGTCGGCCTGGGACGCTGAAGCTCCAGGGCAGTTGAATATGGGCTGATCGCTGCCATTTCTCACCTCTTCATCTTTGCCTTGCTTTGCCTGGCTGGACCAGCGTCCGCCCAGGGGCGGCCAAAGAATCCACTGTAGAAACGGCCCAACGCTTCAGGGGTGTGGTTGTCCACATCCATCGGTTTCTCTCGTGCCGACTTCCCGCGCTCACCGGCCTTCTCCGCCGTATCAGGATACCTGTACCCATCCCCTATCTCCCGGATGGCATTCACACATCTAGGATGAATGGTGAGGGAGGGTCCTCCCAATCGAGGGTTCCACTTGAGCCCCCGGCGAATCCACTCAATCCGGCCTTCGAGCTCAATCGAGCCACGATTGTGGGGCTTGAGTTGGAGGAGATTAGCAAGCTCCTTAGTTCTGTCGGGCTCAGCGGGATCAGGGTAGAACGTTCGGATAGTACGCGGCGCAAGACTTCTGCTCTTGATTTCAGCAGCAGCCTCTGCCGTCGTTTTGTTGACTTCGTAATATTCATCGAGTACATGCACGCGCTCACGGTGAGGATCCATCTGCAACAATAACCAAGCGAAAGGGTTTTGGAACCCATAGTCAACGCAGGCATACGTAGTCCAAGCAGGATTGTATTCCTGTGCTACTACATGGATCTCCTCATCGAAATCCTTGAACACGCGGCCTACATACTCGGTAAAGAGCGCCGCAATCTCTTGGTTGAATAGTTCCTGGCTCATATCCAGGAACATTGCCCAAATCTCAGCGTTTACGATCACCTCCCCCTCGCGGTCCGTATGCGTTAACTTCCCTGTAGAAGTTAGCGTCTGCTGGAAGTCCCGAACGAATGTCATCCTGCCACTACGGGTCACGTTATTGTACAGCTGCAACAGATGATCAAGTTTGTGCTTACGGCGCCACTCGATAGCCTTGTTGAGGAATTCTTCATCCGCCCCACCCGGGTAAACGTGGTGGTTGACCCAGGAGGGGGCTCTCCAGCTCTTCCAGTCAGCGCGCCGGTCGTCCAGGCCGGTCATGTAAAGGTCATAGAACCAGTTCTTACCTTCGGGGGTGGAGTTGAACATAGACCAGCCGTCGAAGTCAGCTAGCGTGGGGCGAACGAACTTGTACCATGTACTAGGTCTCATCTTCGCAGCCTCGGCCATGATCACTCCTGAGAGCCCTTCTCCCACGAGCGTCCCCGGGTACTTCGAAGACTTGGCGTATATCATGAGCTTCCGGCCGAACATGGATATCACCATGTCGCCGGACTCAGGGTTGTTGTAAGAGCCCGGATGATCGAACTCAAACCCAAGTCTTACAAGCTCATTCCAGACAACCCTGAATTCCTTCTCGCTGTCGGAGTACTCCGGTCCCACGATCCAGTACTCACGCCGCTGGTTTATCTCCTGCAACCGATCCGCTTGATACCATGTACGGAAGACCTCGGGGACGAGCCTCCGGCCTCCGGTCTGGCTCTTTCCGGCTCGACGTCCGAGAGCAATCACCTTGTTACGCGTAGGATCCAGCAGTATCTCGCGCTGGACCCTATGGGGCTGCCAACCGGAATGCTTCCATAGATGCCTGTAAAGCCTTACGGGGATTGGAGGAGTCGCCAGAACTGCCATAGCTGCGTCCCCTCTCAGTCATCAACACGGTCAGATTGTCCCCATCGTCCGGTACCCCGGACTAAATCAAGCCCCACGTCCAAAAGACCCCGGATAGTGTGATCCGGAATACTACCGCTCATTAACGCCATTGGGTAGTTCGAAAGCTCTTTATCATCCCCGTTGACGTTGTGCATATGGATCATCATGACCCATCCGGTACACACGCCTTCAAACTTATTTCTTTGCAGCCAATCTTCTACTGCTTCGTCTAGTTTCTTCTGGGATGTCTTCTCCTCCTCTGGAGTTGGTACCGTCATCTTCGTCGTCCTCATCGTTATTGGTGTTCTCGAACAGGTCCGCAAGCACCTTGAGATACCCGGGGTCCTTGATGTCGACCTCAACACCGCCCCGGACGCCCACACGGTCCATGATGGAGTTAATAGCAGTGATCCGATCCTTGTCCGCAGCCCCCTCGTTAAGCGCAATCTTGATCAGGTCGCCGGTAATCGCGTCCAATGCCGAAGCCATACGCTCAATCGCTGCCTTACGAACGCGCCCCACCCCACCGCCGTGCGTCAGGCACACCGTTGTGCCCTTCATAGGCCATTTCCAGCAAGGCCGGGTTAGCCGGACGTTGTTACGGTCCAACACATAGTCACCGTCAGCGTCCCGAAGATACGCCGTCCCGGCACAGCGCCGTCCGGAAGGTGGTAGCTTCCAAGGACTGTCGTCATCATCCTCCGCTCCCTCCCAACGAATCTTTGCAGGGAAAGGAATGTCTTCTTCCTGCTCCTTCAGGTCAATGATTGTCAGCCCACCGTTGCCCTCATTCTCCATCCATTTGAGATATGCAGCATCAGCCGGGGTATTACCGACTCCTCGTGTTTGACTTCGTGCCATGGGAGTATGGTACCCGAACGCAAAGAGAGGACCCCATCGCCACAGTCCGGGTCCTCTCTCGCACTACATGCATTCAGTTGTAGCTAGTGTTTAGCCGGAATTACCGACCCTCACGACGCTGGCGGTCAGCCTCAGCCTCACGCGCGGCCTCAGCCTCGCGCTCAACCTCAGCCTGGCGCTCTGCCTCAGCAGGATCCACCGAAGACATGTTCGGGTCCATAGGCTCGGACGTCATACCTTTGTTCACCTCCTCAATTCATTTCCATACTATATTGTCCCCGGACTTTTTGCGCTTATAATGTCCCGGGTGCAATCTTGTGAAATTTCCGTTACCGTGCCTGACAATACCGTCCCATTCGAACGGAGCTGTAATCTTCACTCCGCTTAACGGCCCACCAACGGCTTTGCCCTCTATCATTTCTTGCTCTTTGCGACCTTAGTCGAAGTCTCCGTGGCCGGACGGGAATGCTTCCGCTTGAACGGGTTCCCGAGTTCCTGCACCACCGCATCGTAAATTGGTGTATCGCTCATTTCCCTTCCCCTTCCCTGAAAAGATGAGCCGGTACCTTCACAGCGCGTGCGTACCGGCTCATCTCTCGCGAGTGACGAAGCAACAGACCGCTTTAGGTCACCGGTCGCATAGCTGCTCCTTCCGTTAAGGAACCTCCCTGCTAAACGGGGACCTTACCGGAAGCTAGAAAATTGGCGCTAGTCTTGAATCCAAGCCTTTATGTCGCCCAAAAGTTCGCGCTCCGGAACTGCAACCGTTCTTCCGTATTGTGTCGTACCAACAACATAGCCCACCTTGCTGCTTGATACGTATCCCGGGCAACTATTGCATCGCTCGCCCATCATGCGGCCGTGATCACATCTCGCTGCAGACTTGAGCAGAGCACGCCACTTCTCCTCCTCGCGAGCATCCCGCTCGCCGGAGTACTTCGCCACAATGTGCACGTGGTCAGCTCCGTCGGGTATACGACCAGGCTCCGGGGCAAGGGGGAGCGCTCCTATCGAGATTCCCTCGGTCTTGTTAACAATCCGGCACTGGCTCAGTCCCATATTGCAAAACACCAGCTTCCATGGCATCATATCGAACTGGAAGCTGGTATTCACAGAGCGGCCTTGCGACGACGTGGGGTCAGCGACGTAACCAGGAGATTGCCGACGATGAACAGAATCAGCAGCCCCACCAAAGGAAGCGCCTCGGAGTACCCGCCCCAGCGGGATATTCGGTCGCCAAGCGCCGACAGCAAAACCAGAACGCCCATGATTGGCGCCATTACACCGAAGATTCGAAGCGCAATCTTTTCCATCGTAAGCCTCCTCTCGAGAACAACAATGATCAGATGGTACTCCATGGATCTGGCATTTAGACCTCTTTGTGTGCAGTTTTATCGGATATCCGACTGTTGCTGGAACCGGCCACCGGTTCAAGACACATCCGCACGGGGAGCAGAGCAAGCTATCCCGGTGGCCGGTCGGCGCTATTCTAGCGCGCCCATTTCCCTTCCCACGTCGACACACCATTCGGAGGCGTTGGTACCGTCGAAGGATCGTCGCATTGAGAAGCCCAGAGCCCGATCCCGATGGAAATCAGAACCAAAAGGATGATCCTTCCGGGGCTGAACAGTTTGTTTTTCAACTCTTGGTCCACCTTCTCCACATAAGCCAGAGGCCGCCGATAATTGCCCCTGCCCCGAGTAACGGCAGTACAACTAGTAGAAATATTTCCCATGTCATGCTGCAACTCTACCCGGTTGTACAGCCCTGCCGCTAGTCAACATACCGAAGGAGCCCGAGTTCAATTCCGCGTTCTACAGTAATGCAGAAGCTACCACACTCGCCCGGCTGATCGATCCACCATGTGTCCTCGAGCCCACAGGCGGAAACGACCTCATGCTGACCGATAACTGTTTCTGCATATATTCCACCAAGTATTCTGCAGATGTGCAGATCGCAGGCTAGCATCCCGTGAAATTGCTCTGGATTATCGCCGCGACAGCGGACATGCCAGCGAGAAGGTTGATTGCAGTCGTTTGCAGGATCATCGTCCTTCTCGGGGTTGTAGCCACAACCTGAAGATCCAGAGCGGTCTTTCACGCTCGGGTCTAGCCCGATTTCAGCCTCAACCTCTTCAACAGTACGCTCCGTCATCGTGTCCTCGCCGGACTGGACGGAATCTCTTTCCATTCTGCATTCAGGGGCTGGCTCACCCTGAGATAGCACAGCAGTCCGGCGAGGACGATGATCACAACGATCCCCACGATGACGCGCTTGCTGACTCGCGGCTTGCCTGACTCAGCTCGATGCACCATCTTGCCCCGTCCTGAAAGCTAGAAGATCTGCTGCCATTTTATCCACAGTATCCCGACGCATCTGGTGGATTGAGTCCCAGGGCAGCTTGCACCGGGTACATCTTCCGTTCACGTTCTCCCCGCTGCCCCAGTCAACCGCAGCAAACTCAAGGTCTTTCCGTAGCTCGTCCCAGTTGATGTCGCCACAGAAGGTACAGACACCAATCGCTAGCGGCTCTCCACCTTTCACCCTGAACTTCCAGAAATGCTCGCACTTCGCAGGATCTACTGGCCCCGGTTCGCGCTCCAACATCCCAGCAGTATCACGAATATCACCACTCCGAGCGCAAACCAGAACCTCAGCCTCAGACTCATTTCCATCTCCCATAGTAAATTCCTCCTGAATCTTCATTTACGCCACCACACCCCAATCATCGCTCCGAGCAACCAGGCTGAGGTGATACCAAGGCTTATCCAGAATAGGTACTCCAATACCGGGTGCATGCATAATCAGCTCAGACACTAATCGAGCCTACAGAGCGCGGCTTCCCGGTCCGCTCCTCAGCATCCTTCATCATTCCCCAAGCCACCAGCCCCAGAAGGGCACAGAGAACAAGAATCAATACCGTCCGCATCATTGCTCACCTCGATCCGCAATGAAAGCGCGCGCCAGAACGTCGTATCCCATTTGATCATCGTCATCGGTAAGTGGCTCGAGCCTCCCCTCATTTCCCCACTCGAGGTGGTATCCCTTTTTGTCCAGCCACTCCAAGAACTCCGAAGCGATGTGTGCAGCAATTTCCGGCTTTACATCCTGGGATATCTTGTCCACAAACTCAAATCTGATCATCTGAACCCTCCCTTTCTGCTTTAGTTGGCGATTACCCATGCACCTACTCGATCGCCGATGGCGGGATTTTGCTTGTCGTCCGTTACATCTGCACCATCAACTTTAAGCGAACAGCCGAGGAACTTCACTCCGGTTCCCGCCTTCAGGTAGGCCATCACCTCGAAACGCTCGCCCGACTTAGCGGGGTAGGAACGCGCGAACGGCGAGACAGTCTCTTTCCCGTGATGCAGCGGGTCTGGTCTCAACGAGGACATTACGATGATCTCGACCATAATCGGTGGCGTGGCCGGGGTCCAGAGCACTGCCACCGATACAAGTCTTCCCCTCTCACCGGTATCGCCCGGAAAACGGATCACCCCGGCTACGAACAGTACTGCAACGATACCAGCTAGCGTTACATAGATCTTAATTGTCCTAAGCACAGAGTTAGGTTACTGCCTCGTCCTTTGTTGCCGCTAACTGTCTCCCGTCCGATATTTGCGCATCGCCGGAGGAAGGTCATCCAGGATCTGCCTGCACAACGCAGCCATAGCCCTTCCCGCTCCGGGGGTTGGTGAACATCCACAATCCCCACGAGCGATCAAATCTTGCAGTAGTATCTCTGTAGTCGCGAGCGCTAGACGTGGCTCCTGGCACTGATTCATCTCATCGTTGGCGCGCTACCGCGCCCCAGTCAATTTCATCGGGTCTTATGAGCTTGGACTCTTTCATTGCACCGCCTTCTTCAGCTCTGCGTCCGCGTCGGCTTGGTTCGCTGTCCGGCGCTCCAAAGTTTCCCTCAGGTCCACTATTGATCTCTTAGTGTCCGCTAGCCGCTTCAGGTCTGCCTCCGGAGGCTTGCCGCCCGAGGCTCGTATCCGAGCCAGCGACTCCTCCAGATGTGGCAGGAGGGCCAGCGTAGCGAAGAGTGCTTGTTCTGTTACGGTAGTCAGCTTCTGATTGACAAGCGAGTGGATAACCTTCCCCTGTTCGTCAATCTTGTCAAGTCTCACAGCAGTTCTCTCGTCAGCTTCAGCAGCGAGCCTCGCAACCTCATCGGTGCGGACTATGCTCGCCTTCTGCGCCGCTAACAACAAAGCAGCAGCTTCAGCAGCCTTTGCAGCGACAGCGTCCTGCCGTGCGTAGTCCTGTTCCTTGCCTTGACGAATCTGTCGTGCGTTCATCCAAGTCGTTAACAACGCACCACCCGCGACGATTACCGCCGTCAACAGAGTCGTCAGTCCTAGCCATATTGGATCCATATCACCCCTCGATGCAAATAGTTCCGTCTGACAGCTGCATCACGGCTCCACCGTTCCCTTTGCTGTCTTCTTGTCTTTCCACCCATATGGCTTCGGCCGAGGAACAGCATACAGATCTGTCTCCTGAATCGGCGTTGCAGGATCCATCGGATTCGATGCATACAACTCCATCAACATATCATCATTGCTGACTGCACGATCCTTGCGAACCTCCTCATCCAACAATCCCTCTCCACCACCAAATTCAGTATGTCCGGCTGGTGCTTTCTTATATGGCATAACTGCAGATCTCCATCCGTTGTTGTTCACTTCAAAAACTGCAATTCTGATGTACAATTTCTCATGTGCAATTTAGCAAGATCGCGTAACCGGGTTCATGAAACTTAGTAGGTACCTATACGGAACGCGTCGCGTAAGTTACGTCAGTTACGTATGCATACGCTTCTACCAGGTATTTCTTATTTCTCTTTCTATACTCTTACTAATATTTACTCTAACCTAGTTACGTATACCTTAATATATGTTTCTACCTGCAGAAACAGCGTAACTGGGTCGCCATTTCAACGCAGCGACGTCCGAGTTGCGACCCAGTTACACCCAGTTACACCAATTAACAGCCGTACCTGGGTCGCGTAACCGGGTTAGGACCCGCTAAAAATGCGCTCGTATTCAGAATTTATCCGCAATCCGCGACGCACCCAAGTTGGCTTTCCGTCGACTCTTTTCTGCACTTTCGCAAGTCCTCTGCCAGTCAGGAATGTACCAAATTTGGTGTCGGATTCAACACGAACACCCTTTGTGTTGGCCCAGTGTTTGTACACTTGATAGAGCTGTGAAGGAGTACACCAGGCATTCTCTTCCACAACTGCAATATCCCACAAAGCCCGGTCGAAGTCCGACAGTTCGTTCAGGAACCTCTCTCTTGCCGTGAGGGCTCCTGCCGGTATGCTCAGGTCCGGATTATCCGCAAACGCGGTCCAGCCGTCGAGCGCCCAGGAGAGCACCGCCTTGCGGTTGTCTCCATTCATCAGCCGGTCCCGGAGCGAGCTATCTTCCTTCGCCTCGGGCATTACCACATCCCAAGGCACCACAACCAAACGCCGCAATACCGCAGCATCCGCACCCTCTATAGTGGGCGGGTTGTTGACGAAGATCCATGGCGTGAACGCGGGCACGATCTCCACAAACTCATTCGAGCGCATCCCCCTCGCCTTCATCGGAGCCCCACCAGTGATCCGCTTTACCTGGTCACCATGTAAGTGCCAGGCGGCACTGGTCTCCTCGCTCATGACGATCCGTTTCCGGAGCGCGCCCATAATGTCGGGGCGAGGCTTATCATCTTGGTTGTCGCGGTAGATAGTCATGTTGACGATCCCCGCGTAGTCGCCCAACGATGCTCGTAGAGCCTCCATGAACGTCGTCTTACCGGTCGAGGACACCCCTAGATTGGCCACGAACAGCCTTTTATGGTTGGACCCATACAGGGAGTACCCCACGAGCCGCTGCAGCCAGGAGCGCACCTCCTCGTCTGGCTGCATCTTATTCAGGAACCGGGTCCACTCGCGGGTCCGGAACCCCTCCACGTACTCCGCCCCTAGACGCATAGTTACCCGATGCTCCGGTAAGGCCGGAGTTACCGCCACACCCGGGTTCGGCTTAAGCACTACCCGCCCTAGGCGCGCGGGGTCAGCGTCGAAGGCCGATAGGGATTCCGTCATACCGGACAAGTCTTTACAGACATCCACCATTGCGCGGAGCTTACCTACATTCTCGCTCGCGCGGGCGAACTTCTTAAGCTCTGCAAACTCTTTAGGATCTTCCTCGGCTAGGAATTCAGCCTCCTCGGCTACTGCGCGGGCTACAGCTATCGCACGCCGGTTAACCGTTCCGTTCCGGTCAGTAGTCCAGCGGCCCTCTTCAGGATTCCATATATACCAACCAACCCCGTCAACGTACAGCTGCTCGCCTAGGTGCGCCATAGCCATTCTCTCAGCATTTCCGGCGTCAGTCCTTGCGTAGCTGAGGTGGGTACTTCCCGTACGGGAACGCTCAGCGCTACTGCTGGATTCATTCAGCAGTGAACAAAGATCCGCAGTATCGGGTTCGCCCTCAGCAGCAACCTTCTGCACGCCCCGGACGACAACCCTGGCCCATTCCTCAGCAGCCAGACGTTCGCTACTCCGGCGCGCTACAGCCTTGACAAAGACCTTGCGGAGCTTCGCGAGCGCCTTCTCCACCCCGGAGTGTCCGGCGTGGGCATCCCCAATAACTGCCCAGGCTCCGTTCCGGCCTTCGTCGTGTGTACCCCCATCGTCACTGGCCTGTCGTATCTGGCGCTCGTACTTGGCTAGCGTTGCGCGCATGGTAGCGCACATGGCCGGGCCGTTCCGGTCGCTGAGCCAGAGCCTGACGTCGTCCGGGTCTAAGTCGGCTGCCGTGCGCTCCTCCCAGCGCTTCCCGGAGGTAAGCCCCTCCACCCAGCTAGCGGGCAGTTCGGGCAGCTGATCGACGTCCGGGAACTCATCCGGGGAAAGAAGCCCCTCCGCGCAGCCGACATCCTCGGTCGCCTCGGCGAGGGAGGCATCTTCCACGTACCAGCCATAGGTCTCGCCGGTCTTGTCGTGGATGGAAGGGCTAACGATTGCATAACGATGGTCCCAGCGGATAAGCTCCACGCCGCCCCCTTGCGGGAGCTTGCCGGGCCAGGCGAGCCCTGCGGGTATTTTGTAGAGGCGAATGCCTGAACCGTCTGTACGCGAAGAGGTGTACCAGGTGGGCGGAAGCGGACCCCAACTTTCTTTGGCCTTATCGAAGGTAGTCCGTCCGGCCTTGCCCTCATACATATCAACATCTATCCCGAGCACAACCGGGGGTAGCCGGAGCCCGATGTTACCGTTGGCAGCGACCCAGGATAGCTTGCCCGCGCTAGCCGAGACCCCTTTCAACCAGCGGCGTAGCGTTAGCTCATCGACATCCTTGCCATTCGCTCCTGTGTAACCATCGACCGGAGGAAACTTGCTCTTCGCCGGGAACGGGACCGGCGACCAACCAGCTTCTAGGTAGGATTGCGCAGCGAGCGAATAAGGCCCAGTCACGCCTCTGCCTTCGACGCGTAACCGGCCTCAATCAACTCGCGCACGACGTCAGCCTCTTTAATACCAGGACGTATCTTCTCCCTGATCCACTTCTTGATATTTGGGTCCACCTGTGTTTGTACTTTTGGGCCTATTGGGCGACGCGGCATCATTAGCTCCATTCCGATCGAATTAAAGAATCCTACTCTCCGGCCTCTTTGAGCCCGTGCGCCTTGAGGTTCTTGAAGAAAGTAAGCGTATGCTTCAGTGCCGCGCGTGCATCTTTCTTTCCAACGGTAGGTCCATATAGGCCCCAACGCTTTAGCCGTTCGTCGTCAACCGTCGAGAAGGCTAGGGAGGCGGATTGCTTTGGAAGCAAAAGGGATGACCGGCCGGTTACGTACATACGATCCTCGAAACGCGAAGTAACGCGGACCGGCGCGAGGAGTTCCCGGCCCATGGTGAACTTGCGTAGGATGAAGTCCTCAAGCCCAATGCCGTCAAGGTTTCCGTCCCAGGCATCAGCCAGTTCAGCCATCTGGTCGATGACTTGATCTTCGGAGCCTAGGAACTCGCCGGTGGACCAGGCCACGATATTGTTGAGGACTCTGTACTTTTCGGACGCAAGCGCCACCCGCCACACGGACATCAGGGCCCATCCGGTAGTCATCCCGGGATCAAACCAAAGCGCCGTATAAACTCCGGCGCGGTCAACGTCGAAGTCTTCCGGAGAGACCGGAGCCGGTCTGCCCATTTGGACTTTGACCGGCTCCACCCAGGAATCAAATTCATCTAACATGGCGCATACCCATTTCAGCCCTCGCAGTTGTGAACGTAAGAGCCCGCAGGATTCTTCTGCATTCCGGCCCCACAGAGCATGCAGGCGAACCTTTCCGGAGTCGTGGGATACTTAGGCTCTAGGCTGGTTATCCAGTCCCAGTCCACCCCGATCAGCTTGGCGTACTCTTTCGCTCCTTGCGCGGGGAGGGGATCTCCGAGCACTGCCATGGACAGTAGGTGCAACAGAACAGAATGCACGCCACATATGGGAATGTAACCTCCGGGGACAGCTGTCTGAATCAAGGCTGACTGGGCACAATCAGCCGCGCCACAGTACCTGGCGGATATTTGTTTGCTAGAAAGAATTTCCAGGCTGAGCCCACCGAACTCTGAAGGATGGGTCTTGATGATCTCGGAATCGTTAACTCGCATTAGGCAACTCCCAAGCTTGGTATGCCTCAAAGGATTCCATGCGCATCTGGATTCCGCCTACCTCTAGCCTGCCCTCGGAGGAAGTCTCCAGTTTAGAGAGCGCACTATCTACCGTCTCTAACAGCTGCTGCGCGAGGGCATCCGCCTTAGCTTTGTCGGCCGGGAGGGCACCGGTCGCGATCAGGACCCAGCCGTGTACCGGTTCGCCGCGCTCCTCGCGAATCTCTGCCAATGTCTTCAGCTTCATGGCCTACCTCATACCTTTGGAGGAGCACCACAAGAGTATAGCCACGGCAATGCCTGTAGCACCGAGCACATATATCCAGCCGACGTCGAACAGTGAAGTATTGGAGGTGATCTTAGAAAGATCCCATATCAGATCATCCATCAGAATTCATTACCGTGCTTGTGTTCTCGTGTATCTTCATGGCCAATTCATTCAAGGTCATAGTCCCACCAATTTCAGAGCGATTCCGATAAGGGGCAATAGGATGCAAAGGAGAACCACTGCACCCCCCGATGCTACGACGAATCCGGTTCCCCGATTGAAGGGGGAGTCCAACTCTTCAGCAGAGTGCAGTGGCTCGAATTCCATTGTCAGCAGGGCCGATGTGGCCTGGCGGAAGGCTTGGCGTTGTGGACGATAGTCCCCGGTGGAAGGAACTCAATCCCTTCCTGCGTGAGTCCATGGATCAGGTATAGGATGTCGCCCCAAAAAGTACCGAGGTATTCCTGCACAGCGGCGATCTTGTTAAGTGCTGTACCCAGCTCATTCCCCTCAGCAATGATACTTTCGGCGATCTTGCTAAGCTGCTTCGGATCTCCAGCTTCCGCCTCAGCCTGGAGCGCGTACAGCCGGACACACGCCACCATCATGCTGGCCTGTACCTCTTCAGGAACTCGGTCCCATTCCGGCAGGCCAGGAGATATCGATCCTCGAACGACTTCGTGCCAAGTCTTCACGAAATTGTCTGGCCTGAGGAATTCCCGCAGCCGTGTAGCTCGGTTGCTAGACTCCGCAATAGCAACAGACGCAGCCTTCCTTGACTCCTCGGCGTGTGCCGTAACCTCATCCACCATTTCGGCCCGCTTACGAACGTCAACAACACGCTCGAAAGCTCGGGTCCAAAACTCATGCCCCTGCTTGATATCTCCGATCAGATCCCACAGACCCTCTGCCGCCGAGAGGCAAGCGGTAAGCTGCTGCAGCTGCAGGGCCAAATCGTTTTTAAGCCGTGCATTTTCGGCAGCTAACTCATCCCAATTGAGCTTTCTTCCTGCATCCACTGTCATTTGCTTACCCTCCAACGAATAGTCTGTATCCAGCGACGCAAAGCGTGCCGCCGATGAAGATTAGGGCAATGACTAAGCCGGAAACCTTTGCCTGACTTAGCTTCACTTTCCGATCCTGAACTTGGGATCAGGCAGGAACACCCGATTAGACTGCTTGGCCCAGGGGAAGTCGCATTGCCCCTCAACACTTTCCCATCCCTGGAATGTGCACTTGCGTTCGGTCGAACCCTGCCCGCTGCATTGCCAGCAAGTCACGATACGCCATACTCCGTCCGGGTTCCGGGACTCAGCCTCGTAGATAGCCACTTCGCTAAGGTCGGATGCTATCCCATCCTGCCAGACCTTTCCGGAACCCTTGCAGCGAAAGCAGAGCGCACCCTTCTCGCAGCTGATCTTCACGTACGGCTCGAGGAACGGGTGAGCCTCAACGAGAAGCTTCCCCATCCGGCGCATGACCCCAACCATTTCCCACATGAACATCGAGCAAGCACGGTAGGCGTAGACATTCAGGAACTCCCGCAACGAATACTCGCAGATGATGAAATTCGTTGTACCCTCAGGAAGAATGAAACGAGCGTCCTGATAGGACACCCCTGCATCGCAGGCAGCCTTGTACGCTTCCCACGCAGCAATCTGTGCCGTTTCCCACTTAAGCAAAACCTCCAGTGCCGCCTCGCTTCGCCCGCCGTCCGGATTCACAATACTCTCGGGCCAGCGGACGTTAGGCTTGTCGCCGTACCAGGTTGCCCGTTGGGACTGCTGATGGAACGCTGCCTTCCGGCTACGCACGAGTTGATGAGTCAGGGCACGAGAAGCGCCGATCACCTGGAATACCACGACCTGAGACTCTAGGGCCGACTGGAGTCCGCCCCGCATCATCTCCTCCCAGCCGTCCTGCCGTGGGTTAGGATGCGCATCGTAGGCTAGGCCGGTAGTCGCCCGTAGTGTTCGTGATAGAACGTTCTTCAGGCTTTCCTCGTTGACCCCCTGGATCAGCCGAACGTCGAGCCCGTCAAGCCCCACAAGAATTCTGCCCTCGTCGTAGGGCGAATTGTGGCTGCCGTCGTTGGTCGCGTGCCGATTGAAGGCGTGGTCCTTTAGGAAAGCAGGCTTGGGCGGGTGCGCCTCCAGGTAGTTCCGAGAGTAAATGGGGGCCTGATCCCAGGCTTCAGTCGCGTCGTCACTAGGCTGAAGGTACTCCCGGTTAGCCCGGTGCTCTTCCAGCCAATCTGGTTCGTCTCTCAACTTATCTCCTAACAATACAAGGGAAATCGTTGCAATCCCAAGAATCACCGAGAAGATCCCGCAGCCCAATATCAGCATGACCGGGTCGATTCCTGAGATCATTACGCAGGCATGTGCTCACAGGAGCCGCTACCCAGAAGCTGCGGGCAGTGTTCCTTCAAGTGCCGAGTTAGGCGATCGATAGAATCCCGCTGGTTCTTCAAGCGGTCATCGATCGACGTAAAGAATTGCGCATCTATAATGTGTGCGTGGAGGTTGAATTCCCACGGGTTTTCCTGCATTTTGTCGGGAACCCAGAGGACACCGTTGTCCAACTGGATCTTCCAGCGGGCCTGACGCCCATCCGGATTGATGCCGTCCAGGAACATACGAGTCCCCTTGGGCGGAGAGAACACTGCATCGCCGTCAATCGCCATGTGGTCAAATCTATCCGATCGGATTCGGCTGCCGCTAGTCCGGCTCAATCACCACAAGCTCTTTTGCATACAGGCTAGCACCGAAAGAGTTCTGTGACTTACGAGCCCAGACCCATATCACGTCGAGCCCCAGCCGTATCCTCTCTAGGCCAGCCTTAAACCGTGGGTAGTCCTGCCGTTTGATACGAACGTACACATCCTCATCCCCGTCATCGCCACAGTGTAGAACGCAGGATGTCGGAAGGTCCGGCCTCCACATTTCGGCCTTGATCTCTTCGGGGCTCCGTCCGGAACGCGCTCGCTCATCCTCAACGTAGTCCTTTAGTTCCCTGAGTCGAACCATCCCGATCCAGATAACATCAGTATCCCCAGGCAAATCCAGAATGCCATCGCTACGAATCGTAGGCTCGAACAAGGGTATCCTTCCCGCCCGCAGGTCCGCACGCACCGAGTCAAGCGAACGCTCGACCACCCGGAGCCCAAACGGGTCGTCCCCCTCAATCTGATCCCGCATATTCTCTAGAGTCTTCGGGCCGATCCCGTTCACATTCAGCAGATCATCGGCACAACGAATCTCGTTGCGCTCCATATACTTTACAATCTCCTGCGCCTTCGATGGGCCGACCCCGTTGAGGGAGAGCCAACCCGCAGCAATCTCCGTCTCGCTCACTACGGTCCAGTTAAGCCCAGAGAGCCCAGGCTTCACGCCCTGCACCTTGATACCGTGTTTCTCGGCATCCTTGATCAGTCGAGGCCACTTCTCCTTCTTGATCTTCTGCAACTGAGCGGTGTAGAAGGCAGCAGCATGGTGCACCTTGAAGTACATACACCAATACCCGATTATGGTATAGGACAGCGAGTGTGAGTAAACGAACGCGTAGGAGGCTGAGGTTACGACCCGCTCCCAGACCTTCATAGCCGTCTCGCGGGTAACACCGTGAAGCTTGATTGCGTTATCCGCGAAGGCTTCTGCCGAGGTATTGAACTGAGCCTCGCCGAGCTTCTGCGAGATGATACGACGGATCTCATGAACCCTTTGGACTGACAGTCCGCCAAAATCGGCTAGAGCATGGAGGATCTGCTCTTGATAGATTATCTGTCCTCGGGTTCCCTTTGCGATTCTATCAATGATCGGATGTACTCGAGTAGGCTCGCGGCGTCCATGCTTGACTCCGATGTATTCAGCGGTCGTCCCAGAAAATAAAGGCCCAGGACGGCTGAGCGCGTTAATGTCGATGAGATCGAGAAAGTTATCTGGCTGGACATCCCGACATACGAGTCTGGTCGCACGGCCTTCGAATTGGAATACTCCGACAACATCGGCCCTCCTAAAAGCTGCGATAGTCTCAGAATCATCGTACGGAAGCGCATACAATTCATCCAGGCTCATCCCTATCAAGCCTAGGATAGTGTTGATAGTTCCCATGGTTGAGAGTCCAAGGAGATCAAACTTCATAAGCCCCAAGTATTCTGCGTCATACTTGTTGACTGATACGGCGGTTAGCTTCGGCGCTCCTTCCCCGGCCGCCTTGTCCTCCCGGGTGTACATTGCGCAGACTTCACTGATCGGCTGATCCGAGATTACGAGCCCGGCCGCATGGACCGACATGCCTTTGTAGTTACCCTCCAAGCGAATCGCCTGATTCAGGTCAGGATGCCGGTCTAACACAGCCTTGGCCGAAGGGAACATTTCGAAGGTATCCACCAGCGAAGCGTCAGCCCGCGAGTCCCCACCCGAGCGCTCAACGATGACGTTCTTTACAATTTCGATATCCATCTTAGGGATTCGGTACACACGAGCGACATCGTCCAGACTGTTCTTGCCCTTGTACTTCGTAAAGGTCCCTATGTTGGCGACGTTAGCTGCGCCGAACTTACGTACGGCGTATTCCCTGACTTCCCAACGCCTAGAGTCATCAAAGTCCGTGTCGATATCAGGAAGGTCAACACGAGTCGGGTCCACGAACCGAGAGAAGTCCGTAAGCGGGAACTGAAGCGGGTCAGGCTCCGTAATCCGGAGGAGATAGCAAACCACTGAAGCAGCTGAGGATCCACGGCCCGGACCAACAGCGATCCCGCGAGACTTGGCGAACTTGATGAGGTCAGAGGCTAAGAGGAAATAGCTCTCGAAACCCTTCTCCAGGACCCGATCCATTTCCATCTTTATCTGCATCTCGTACTGCTCCCGATGCTCGATCATGCGTCGGTTACCTTGCGCTACCCGGTATCGCCACCCCTCCCGCAACCAGTCCCAAAGCGCAGCAATAGGATCCACTACCGGGTAGCGAAACCTCTGCGCCTTCGGTAGCTCTACATTGCAGCGTTCGCCTATCTCAATGGTTGAACGACAGGCTTCTCGAGCTGCGGCTTCACCGAGTCCCGTTCCTAGCATTGCCTTGTACACGGCCTTGTCACTGAGCGGAGTGTAGTCAGGTACGTCGTATTCCCACGAAGATAGTTGCTGCGCAATCGTATTGGTCCCGCGTCCTGCAGCGTGCAGCAACGCCCGTAGCTCGCTATCGCCGGGTTGAACGGTATGAACGTCCGCCGTCGCCACGAGAGGAATCCCGAGCTTCTTGCCCAGCTTTTCGAAGGCCGGGTTAAGGACTCGCGTCCGGGCTAGCTCCGGGAACATCTGCGTCTCGAGGTAGAACCGGTCCCCAAGAAGCTCTTTCATCTTCAGGGCATATCGCACAGCCCGATTCCAGCTGGCTTCCTCTTCGGGAATGTCCTTCCCGCCCAGGAGAGAACACGAGAGCAACGAGTCGCTACAGCCGGAAAGGACTATCAACCCCTCGTTATGCGCCTGCAGCATCGAGCCCGAAACAGTCGGCCAGCGGTAGAAGCTCTCCCAGGATTCCGTGGCAATCCTGTTGAGGTTCCTATAACCCTCGTCGTTCATTGCCAGGATTGTCAGGTGGAACTTCCTCGGGGAGTCCGGCCGGAGCGCGGTATAAGCCTCAAGCCCAAACAGCGGCTTCACGCCGTACTTCTTGGCAGCCTTCTCCAGGCCGACGTGTCCCGAGACATTGCCGTGATCCGTAATAGCGAGAGCGGACATACCTAGCTCGGCAGCCCGCTTCATGTGGTCCTCGGGAGTCCCGTGCCCATCCTGGTAAGAGAACGTTGTGTGGTGATGGGTCGAGACGAACTTCACGGCTTGGCCGCCGCTAGCATTAGCACTATGAAGTAACAAATTACTCCAAGAATTGCTAGGTGCCACCACTCAATCTTGATCTTCAATTGCTGAACCTCCTAAAGTGTATCCAAACACAGCACCAGGGGGTGTTGACAGCGAACCCATTTATGTTACGCCAGGAAACTTCCGTCTTGAGGAGAAGCTTCCCTCCCGGACCGGCATGACTCCATACCGGAGTCCAAAGACGGAACATGTATGTAGTTCGTAGATATATGAACACCACGCCGCCCAGCAGCGTCATGTGCCTCTCGCCCCTTGTCATTGGTTCCTCGCCGGGGTGGGGCCTTTCTGGAACTGATACCTAGAATGCAGCTCTGGATTGCCATAGGTTCGTTCTGGAGTAGTGCTAAGTGCGTCAAAGGTGACCTGGCAGATGAGCATTCCCTTGCAGAGCCATATCATTCGATCGCTCATATTGTACATCTCTAGGGTAAGCTGACCGGAGAATCCCGGATCAACAAGTCCGGCTGCGTGAACGATCAGCCCCTCCCTGGCACGGGTAGACTTCCCGTGCACCTGTGCGACTATGTTACGGGACAAGGTGATCGTCTCGATAGTCGAGCCTAAGATGAACTGACCTGATCCAATCCCATAGCCTCCACCAGTCAGCATGTCGCTAGGGAAACCTTTGTCGAGTATGGAATCTAGCCTAAGGTCAATGCTTACCGGCTGGAACTGCCAGGGATACATATCCGCTGAGCTATCAATCCGGATATCTCCAGCTTCGATCATCCTGCGGATCGTAATATCAGAAAGCATTCTTGTCCTCGCAGCCACAAGTCAGTGTATGCCGATTACCGTGCGTTCCGTTCGGCCCCAAAGGACGTTGCCGATCAATCTCATCAATCATGCGCTGCAAACGTTCGACATGGATTTGGTCCGCTACTGATGATTGTCCGATAGCCGTCATCGCAACACAAAGCGTCTCGCGAACCATCTTCAGGGTACCGCGCAGGTCGACGAAGTACAAGCTAGCCATTCTCTCCACGCTCCGCCCAGTTGAGCATTTCCCGGAGCGCTGCTTGCGCCAGAATCGCGTTGTGTAGCCGGTTGGCCTCGTCACGATGCCAGGCGTGCTTCTTGATGAGGTCTGTAAGAGTCCAACTCTCCTCGAGCGCCTTACGTAGGGCGAAATCCTCTACCATACCGTTCAACTTCAGGAGCCTATCCCTTTGGTGCTCTTCAATTTCTGGCTTCTTAGCGGCCCACTTGTCGGCGGTCTCATCAGCGATCCGCATAGAACGCTGGGCGCGCACCGACCATTCGAGAATCTGGCTCGAGCTGACCAAGCTAGCCCGAAGGTTTCCTGATCCTATTCCCATCGCAACTCCTTCTTCATCGTGAGTATCTGTTCTGACATGCTCTCCCACTGTCGCTCCATGGTCGGCTGCATCTGTGGACTGCGAAGTCCGTAGGCCGGATGGTACTGGTAAGAAATCCAGACCCCCTTCGCTCGAGTCTCATAAATCTCACCACGATGCATACGGAAAGCGTGAGCGTTGATCACGTCTGCCGCTACGGAGCCAACAGCCACAATCAATCGGGGTCGCCCGATCAGCTTCCACTCACGCCGAAGGTATGGCCGAGCGGCCATCTGCTCGCCCATGGTTGGTGTGCGGTTCCCGGGTGGCCGGTACTTGATCGCATTCGTTAGCCAGACGTTCGGATCGATCTCGTATCCCACCAACGCCGAACGGCTAGGTTTCGCGTACAGACCGGCGATAGCCATGAGCTGATGCAGGACCTGCCCGCTAGCCCCACAGAATGGCTCCCTACGCGCGTTCTCTGTGGCACCTGGGGCCTCGCCCACAACCATGGCTAAAGGCCGGGAGGCTCCAATTCCGGGCACCAGATGTGTGCCCGGAGTCCTGAGGTAGGCAAATGTGGAGTCCTGCTCGATCTCCTCCCAGAAGTCGATCAGTCCGGCCTCGTCCACCCTACCCATTGTCTCCACCGATTAGGGTATTCGGAGACTGTCGCGGCACGATACCGCTACGCTTGGCGGCATGCTTGAGGGGTCCGGTGCCCTTCAAAGGAAGCTCGTCATCCAAATCCTCATCATCCTCGTCGAAGTCCACGCCGTGCTGTTGCGTCCACTTGTCGTAAGAGCCCTCTTCCCGGTCCAGGTCCAGCAGCAGGAGAAGCCCGTGTGCCACGATCTCTTTCACGATGGTGCGCTGATCTTCGCGCCACTTTTCTTCGGCATGGCTGTTCTCTCCAGGCCACATCAAGGTCTTCAGCTTGCGCGCCTTGCGATAAAGGCTGACGAACTCCCCGAGTGCGCCGAGGTCTCGCGGCTGCTGGTACTCCTTCGCCCATTTATCGAAATCGGCACGAAGCTCATACATCAACTTGCGAGCTATATAATCCCGTTCGTTCTTGTCCGTCATGAATTTCCCTTCCGAGCATTGATCCGGTCTCGAGCTACCTCAAGCATTTCGAAGCAAGAGAACACCCGCCCTTGGAGCTCATCCTCGTTGTAGTGTCGGTTATACGGCTGATCCCTTACATACGTGGCGAAACCATGTGATATCGATTCGTCGCATTGTTCCGGAAGGTCATCAAACACCGCCAGCACCCGATCCCCGGCCTGCCGAGCTAATTCAGCATACTTGTCCTCCCCAAAGAGGACGGCGTCATAGTGAATCTTGTTACGGCGTAGCCATTCACGCGTATCAGGGTCGATGTTGTCGAGCCGTAGATAAGGGCGGGTAGTACAGATCCAGACCTCTGCACCGATTTGACTGATACCCTCGGTAAGTCCGGTTACCCCGTCATAAGCAGGCATCCAGCGCTTCAACCCGCCCTGGCGGAAGGCAAGCTTGCATTCTTGATACACCGAGTGATCGACACCCATCCACTGGGACAAACGCTTGCCCGGGTTGATGTCCTTGGGATTCGGCATCGGCATGCCAATCCATAGCTCGGCAAACTCCAGGAAATGCTTGTGGTAGTCCGCTAAGGTTCCGTCGATATCGACTGCAAATACAGGGATTCCGTGGCCGTTCGTCCTCATGCGGTGGCCTCCGGAGAGCACAAGCAGTTGCGGCAGCCGTGAAAGGTCTCGGGCTCAGGCGGGAATGAAACCATCATGCGCATCTCGTTGATAAGATGCCAAACGTCATAAGCCGCACGTTGAAAGGAAACTCGCTCGTCCTGCAACCGAGTGACCAGGTGCCACACCTTTGGGGTGTAGCGCCATCCCCGGTTGTCACGGTGCTTTCCCGGCCGATCCGCTATCCACTCGGTGTCGTCATTCTGCCCGAGAATGTGCCAGACGCTACGCTGGTTCTCACCGGTCATGTGATGGCTGACGGCATTCAGGGACATCTTACGCCGCATACGCTGCATCGATACCCAGTCTTTTGCATCAACAAGAGCATCAACTGACACGCGGACTGCCCTCATCAATTGTCGCAACATAAACATCAGTAAACCTCCATGATCTCCGAATAGGCTTGATGCGAAAGCACGCCCTTGGTCCAGGTGCCGTAACGCCCGGCGCGCATGAATGACTTGTTATCAGTCCAGCAATCGCAGTTGGTGCCGATTGGTTTCTCAATCGCGGCAATATTTTCGATAGGAGGCTTGGCCCCATCCGGCCATTCGGCTGTTTTGTAGCCAAACACATTGCTGGCCCGATACCAACCCCGCTCCTGCGTCCCATTGCAGATTACTGTCCAGGGGTCAACGTTGACAGGACAGAATATACCGCGCTCGGGCGCGTCTCCCACTGCCCAAACCTGTTGCGACTTAAACTGATGCATCCCGATCATATCCGCACACATCTGGCTTGCCGGGATAGTCGATACGACGATATCGAAGTTGCGCAGGATATCCGACATCATGCTAGGGTGAACCTTCAAGTTGGTTATGCGATCGGCATACAGGCCCCACGCCTTGTAGTAAGCCTGCCGAATGTCGTAGGCCATATGGGACTTCGGAAGCTTGACCGGAGAGGTGAGTGCGGCCTCAACCTTACCGCCGTAGACTTTGGAGGCGTACTCTTCTGGCGTTCCCCAAAGATGATAGGATATCCGATGTCCATCCCCATCCGTCAGGCCGGGAATGGGCTCGTGAAGATACTGTGCCCCGAACATCTCGCTACGGCGTCTCCGGCTGATAATGGTTATCTTGGGAAACCCGAGTTTCGCGAAAGCATGTACGGCGAAAAGGCCGGTAGGACCGCATCCTAGGACGGCAACCCGAGCAGACTTACGAAACAACATCCTGTCGCTCCTTCCAGCGCCGCATAGCTTCCTTGCGGATTGCGTTCTGATCGGGATCGGATGGACTGTCCAGAATCGCTAGGCACCAAGACAAAGTAGATGCCTCGACACGAGCGGAGACCATGTCTTCAAAGGCCAGAGCCTTCAGCCCGTCCGTCCGTTGATCTAGCGCAGCCCACATCTTCTCCCGTGCGTTCGGACCGCCGTTGTCTTCACCGAGGGTAACCACACCCTGTTTCCCCGGGCAGTCGGCTTGGTGCGTAGGTGGCTGGAGACACGTACAGCGGGACATCTGCTTCCAACCGGGTAGCACTCTCACTGTTCCCCTTTCCCATCCCTTCCAAAGGTATCCGGCGTGTGCATGATCCGGACTGTCTGGCTTTGCTCTATGTAACCAATAGTCGTGGTACACGTCCCAGGTTCGCCGAGAAGCAAAGCGCCGGTGCCCCTCGGTAAAGACCATTGCGAGATCTTCAGGATGTTGTTCCTCTAGGTGTTTTATCAGTTCATCATCATTGTATTCGATTACGATCGGAAACACTAGCCTACCCCCTGTAACCCTGCTGCGGAAAGAGGGGACAACCAAACCGGCTGTCCCCTCTGAGTTTATCTTCCGATGCCGATGCTAAAACGGGGGTTCGTCGTCATCGCTGTCGTCATCATCCTCGGCATCTTCATCCCGAGTGCGACGTTTCGGTGCAGCCTTCTTCACGGCTTTCTTGGCTGCCTTGCGGGACGGAGGCGTCTCCTCCTCGTCGTCATCGCTGTCGTCATCTTCTTCGTCATCTTCTTCGTCTTCATCCGGTTCCGGCTCAACACGACCCTTCGGCTTGCCCTTGGCGGCACGCTTCGCTGGGCGCTCCTCTTCCTCGTCCTCTTCGTAATCCTCATCCTCAGCGCTGGCGCTCGAGTCCTCTGGAATCGGCCAGTACCCGCCAATCACCTTACGAGAAGAACCGTTCTGGTCCATGTCGTCGACGATTGAAGCCATCACATACTGCTTCTTGTTATGGACCCACCGCCCAATTTTGGCAATCTCAACCGACCCACGGGCGTTCGGCTCGCCTGCAGTAATCGTCCGCTCCGCAAAATCCGCACCGGTCACGCCGATTGCATCGGTGAATCTCACCACACGGAACTGACTCCCCTCAGTCACTACGATGTAGTCGGTAAGGAAGTATCCCTTGTACTTCTTCTCCTCGGGCCGCGACTGGCGCGGAGTCAGCTCCAGCCCAACTATCAGCTGGGCATAGCCACCCGAGGACTTGCCCTTACGAAGCACCTTGATCTTCCAGCAATAGACACCGTTCGGGACAGCAGGCCCGGTATAGGGCTCGAAGCCATCCCGTTCAGTGCGATCGAGGCTAGCACCGGTAATTCCGCCGCCCCATCTCACTTTCCCCATTCTTACTCCTTTGTTTCCTCTGGACCTATCATGTCCATGAGCTCAAACATGTTGGTGTCATCGGTATAACGACCGAAGGCGTCAAACTGATCCTTCGCGAAATATACTGTATCCGTCTTAGGGTCCACCGATTGCTGCCAGAGGATTCTTCTAACCTCTGTGGGTTTCCCGGCGCGTTTCACGGTACGCTTGCGCATGAATCCGACAGCGTGCATCAGTCCGCTGACGTAGTTGGAGAGTCCTCCGCCCTGCTTCTGGAACTCTGGCATTACCCGGACGTCCCCCGCGTCATCGTCCATCCGCATCGCATGCGCCGTAACAAGAACATTGACCGGAAGGTCTACAAGCCGGGATATAGCCGAGATCATGAAGTTCTGGGTGTTGAAATAGTCCGGCTTGTCGGGTAGGTTACGGTGCGTTCTGGAAGCCGGGTTGTGGTCGAAGGCTTCCGCTGCAAAGTTCAGCCGTACCTTCTTGTCTAGGGTGCTGGCCCCATCAAGGATAATCCACTGATGTTTCCTGTAACCCCCACCCTCCAGCCAGTCCAGCGCAGCCAACATGGTGGAGCTATTGGGGATCGTCCGAACCTTTCTCTTGCCAAGGTCTAGGTCCCAACGTGGCTTCGCAGCGCTGATGTACCCGGGCTCACAGGCCAGCCAGAGCGAGTTGGGGCAGCTACCCGCTACTACAGTCTTTCCGCAACCGGAATCTCCATACAGCAGCATGTTCTTGCTCTCGCAGTCTCCATCCAACTCCTGAATAGCGTTCGCGAAATCGTTGGAGGTTACCACATGAAGGTCTGTCTTGGCGCCTTGCCGCCCTTGGGCTTTAGCCGACCCTGGGATTACCTTACCGGCCATCAGGGTTCCAGTTCGGCTCGAGCTGTGCCTTGGTCCTCAAGTCTTCCCACAACTTAGCAACCGTCTTAGGACCGAAACTTCCCACCTTCAGCAGGTCCTTGTACTTGGCATCCACGACGTCCCATACCGTACCGTATCCGCTGCTGCTAAGTGCTTCAACCTGCCTTTGGGTACAGATCTCCTTATCCAACAGCAAGCTTACCGGTAGCTCCTTCAGCATCGCCTTGCGCTTGATGTCCCAAAGCATCTTCCTGAACCACGACGGCTGACCAGTCTTCTTCCGACGTGACTCACCTCGAAGAACCGCTTGCCGCCGTAAGCTTCTCGTTGAGTAAGCCTTGCCCTGCTGAACGTTCTCCACCTCGGATGGTCTGCTATAGTGTTTCACGCTTCCCCTCCCTAGAACTCAAAAGTTGCTATCTCGTCTGTACTCTTTCGGTGAGCAGCATATGGATCCTCAGTCGTATACGCAATATTACGAAGGTCTTTCCAGTTGCCGCTAGCCTCGTGCAGGGTACAGATGTCATAGAAATTGCAGAAACGCTCACAGCTCCAATGCGTCGTCTTGGTGATGGGTAGCTCCCCGCGTCGGGCTTTCTCCATGACCACAAGATCATCCTGGATCCGCTTCAGCTGACTCAGTTGCTCCGCTCGAGTACGCGGCACGAAATGCCTCAAGTACAAAGGGGCGGGCTGAGCCTTCGAACGCTCACCGAGGACAACAATATTCTGACCCAACTTTCGATATCCTTCAACAAGATTTTCAAGCTGTGGAAGGGTGAACTTCTTGAACTCCGGCTCATCTCCTTGATATCCCAGCACTCTTCCATAGTCAACCTTAGTCGGCTTGTTGCAGGCGTAGCCTTTCTCGTCCACCGGCCGGAGGTCGGGCAGCCCCTTACGCAGGAAGTTGTATGTGATGCCCTTGAAGTGGTCTGTCTTGTTTATCAGGCCCGCCTTGAGAAGCGTCTGCCGCGCGGTTGCGAAGTATGGTCCGGCCTGATCGTCCAGCTTCAGGTGACCGGTGCGGATACTCTTCGCGGTCTTGTGCTCGCCGAGGTAGATCCAGCCGCTAGCAAGGTCTCTGTAGGCAAGGTCATAGGTGCCGACATACCGGGCCAGATAGCTCCGTACCTCTTCCGGCCAGTAATCCGGGAAGGGTATGTTGAAGCTAAAGGTTTTCTCTGGGCTCAGTACTTCCCATCCCTCGTCAGCACCATAACGATCCACATACCCGTCAAGCATTGCAGTTCCAAGTTCACGAAGGTCTGCATACTTAGCCCGCTCCTCGTCGGTCGCCTCAACCGTCTTGAAGAAACGCCTCTCTTCAGTAGAGTACAGGCTTTGGAATGTCTCGGTCGGATGCGGTCCGCGCTTAAGGCCGGGACGATACCAGGCGGCCAAAGAAACATGGACAAGCTCGCCGAACCAAAGTGCATCACTGACTCGTTTCGGACGGAGCCCCCGACGATAAGCCTGGTACCAAGCCCACATGCAGCGCTTGAATAATTGCCTCTCGGAACCTCTGACCTCGGGTACCTTAGTAAGATCCATAGCCTCTCCCGGTGCTCTCACTCACCATTCGGTGGCTGGGCCGCTGTAGGACGACCCAACCTCCTAGGCAGTTCTTGACTTCTCCGGACGCCTACAGACGTTTATCGGTCTTGTGTCTCTGCCTCGTGGGGTGGGCAGGAATCGAACCTGCTACCGACGTCCCTGCAGCGTCAGCTCTATCCGATGAGCTACCACCCCCAAGCACCGGCCTAACCCCTTACCGGCACACGAACCCCACTGCCTAACAGCCTACTTCGGCCCGCCTGCTTGGACCAGCAACCTCTTCGGCTATTGTTCGCTTCCGCACTCTCCTTCTAGCCCTTCCATCGTGGGGGAAGGGTTGGGCTTAGAAGGGAGCTTCCTCCTCGTCGCCATCGACAACCGGCGCCGGACGGCGCTTGTTACGGGTGGCGGGAGAAGTCTTCTTGGCAGTAGCCTTCTTGGGTGCCGGAGCCTCTTCCTCGTCCTCTTCCTCAACCTCTTCGGCCACCTTGGCCACCTTCTTGGCGGTGGCCTTCTTAGTGGTGGCCTTCGCCGGGGCAGCCGCCTTTGCAGCCTTCTTGGCCTTAGGAGTCTCCTCCTCGACACCCTGCTCACGCTCGACCCGGCGCTGCTCCAGAACCTCCTGGTTCTCAGCCGAAGCTTGGAAGATCATCCGCATAGCCGTAGCCAGCCGCACACCCTCGTTGAACGCATCCTCCTTGGTCTTTGCCCGGCTGGGGTCGAATCCCACCGCATCCTTCAGCCAGGCCGCGAAACGCTCCTGAAGGTCCGTCGGGGTCTTGTCGAGGTAGGACGACAGGTCCACCTCAGAAACGTCTCGTGCCACTGTCTTTCTCCCTTTTTGTTTTCGTTGTCAACTAGTTGATCCTAGCTGGACTTTAAAATTGGCGAAAGCTTATCGCCTTACCCGTATGGAACGGAGTCTTGTACCCTGTCTCTTTTTAGCACCCTGCAACACCTTTTGCTGAATCTCTTCTAGCTTCGACTGCCGACCACGTTCACGACGAACACCAAGGTTCCATGCAAACACTGCCACCAGGGAAACCATTGCTAGAATCAAAAGTGCTTCAGCCATTTGTTAGCTCCAACACTTTGCGGAAGTACTCTACTCCACGGCGCTTGTCAAGAAGTCGACGTCCTGCAACAGAACGGTCTGCATTCACCAGCGAGATTCCAACATCAACAGAATCCAACGAGCGAAGATAGTGGTACATAACCGGACGAGGTTTGGATACCCGGTGAATCCGATCCTCCAGCTGTATCATGGTGTCCGGGTCAGCCTCATCCAGAATCACCATATAATCAGCGGAATCGATGGTAATTGCGGTGCCGCCTGCCTTGATATTCAAGAACATCACGTGTGGCGACTTCGAGCCTACCGGCTGGTTGAAGGCATCAATGATGGCTCCGCGCTTGGCGCCAACCTGTTCTCCGGTCAGCATACACCCCATCCCGCCCTGGGCAGCCTTGAGGGCAAAGGAAAACATACGCAAGAGCCTTGTGTAACGGCTGGCAATGATAACCTTGCCGGTGGGCTCGTCCGGAATCCCAAGGCTCTCCAGGAACTCCTCCACCCAATCAAATTTGTTGGAAGGCAAGGAGGGCGTGAAGTCGCCCTTCTCGTCAAACGCTCCGTAGGCACTGGCGAACTGCTGCATTCGAGTTATCTCAGCGAGCGTCCCCACTGCGTCAAGGTGGCCATTAGCTAGCTTCGCGGAACCCTCCTGGGCTATCTGCTTGTGGGCCTTGACCTGCGCTGGAGTCATGGGTAGCCATACCCCCACCGGCGAATTCTCATCGCTCGGGTACAACGGAGTCCCCACATACGCTTTGGGCGGGAGATCTGGCGCCACCTCAGCCTTGGTGCGCCGGAGCATGATCCCGCTGAGTTCATTCCAAAGCAGTCTCTCGCGGTCGCCACGCAGCTTTCCTACCTCATACCCGGAGTAACCACCCAACTCCCAATACTGGGCAATCCAGCGCCACTTTCCGGTGTAGACCTTCGGCCGGAGCCAGTTGAGTAGCCCCCACAGCTGGACTGGCTTCGACCGGGCTGGGGTACCGGAGGAGGCCACACGTAGACCACCCTCTCGCACACGTAGAAGCTCTAACCCTCGGCGACGCTGGGTAGGGGTACCACTCCGCACTACAAGGCTCTCGTGGCACTCGTCGACCACTACGGCGCCCCACTCGATTTCGAACAGCTGGGGGAAGGTGTGGTCATTCCGGATCTTGGTGTTCTTGGTCTTCGGATGATCGCATCCTAGGACACTAGTTGGCTTCTTGGTATAGGGGGTTTCCTCCCCGCACTCTACACAAACCCAGAAGGTCTTGGTGAGGACCGCCTCAGGATGGACCGACACCAATGTGTGTTCGAGGGTAAAGCCTTTCGCCCCAGCGAGGTTCTGCCGGTAAACCTCGGCTAGGCCGGTCAGCAACGCCTCACGAGTCTTTCGGCCCTCGGGCAGCTCTAGCACGCTCATCCAGGGCACCCAGCGCGCCGTCTCTCGGGGCCAGACGGTAGTGGCAGCGGTCTTGGGAGAGACGACCAGATATGGCCCCGGCAATCCACTCTCCACCAAAGCAGCCAGTACCTCCAGGGTCTTCCCGAGGCCAGGATCGTCTGCCAGAATGGTCTCTCGTCCGTCGAGCATGAACCGTGCGCCTCGCGACTGGTACCGGCGAGCCTCGGTCACGGCCTTGTAAAGCGCCGGAGCACGCTCCTTCAGCCGGGGTAGCTCCACCGCTTCGCCAAGTTTGTTGAGATGGGACAATTGCTGGCGTCTGGTAGCCTCTTCCCGATACCACTCGGAAAGCGCTTTCCGAACTTTTAGCTGCGGCCCGAACTCCATCCGCAGGCAAAGACAGCTCTCGATGGTCAACGGGAAGGTCCAGGCGTTAGCCCGCTTACTCCAGTAGTGCCCACTCACCCGCTTGCAGGCTGTGACCGTGCGCGGGTCGTACGGCGAGTGCAGATGGATCTTAGTACCCACCAGGTCAATCTCGATCTCCATGTTTCCTGAGCCCTCCTGATCCCTAACCGGATTCCCCAGCCCTCGACGCCCCCCTTCGCCGAGAGCCAGAGGACCAGGTCAGCGACCGTTACGGTTACGGTTCTTCCAGCCCTTCCAAAGAGTCCAGACGATTGCGATTGCCAGGACACCAAAGACCAGGATTAAGGCGATCGGCTCTACAGGGCGATACTCTAACGGGGGCTGCTGGGATAGATACTGGAGCATGCTACACCTCTCTCACTTAGGTTCAACTTCTAACTACAATCCTACCTTACGAAGCTGCAGACGGAAAGGAAGGAGGGGGAGGACTCTCACCCCCTCCCCCTCCTCAAGTCTCAGGCCACCCGGAGCTTCCGGACCGGTGCCTTCACCTTCGCGGCTGCCCGGCGTGCCCGCTCCTTCTCGTTCCGCTCCGCGCGCTTCGCAGCTTCCTCCGCCTCGAGGGCCAGCTGGATCTTCACAGCTTCCTCTGCTGCCTTCGCGGCCTTCAGCTCAGCTGCCGCCCGCAGATCCACTTCGCGGCCTTCGATCTGGTCCTTCAGCCACTCGGCAAGGACGAAGCAGCTCACCAGCGCCACTCCGAAGAGGACACCATAGAGGCTATTCGCGGCAATCACGTTCATCGTCAGGCTAAAAGCGCCCATCACACACTGGAGTATGAAGCCAATCTTGTTGGTCCGCTTGCTAAAGTCATCACTCCGCATCACCATTCCGATGATGGCCAGTCCGTCGATCATGAACGGAGCGGCAAGGGCCTCCACACCCTGCCCGCCCAGCTTCTCAGCAGCTGTCACGATGTGAGCGAAGCTACCGGCGAGAGCGCCGACGAAGTACGCCTTCACGATCGTCTTGACGATCCGGACCTTCTTGCTGGGCTTCTGGATCTCGTTCATCTCGGGTTTCCCTTCCCTATCCCCATCTTGCCCTTCCATCAACAACTGTACCCTATGCAGATGGAACTGCAAAACAGAAATGGGAAGTTTTTCAAGATTCTTTTGTCAATTCAATTCTTTTACGGAAAGCGCTTTCCCATCCTAATCCCATCGATACGATGACCCCACACGAGCAGCGCTTTCTTCCCTTTGATGGCTTATTCAATTCCCAGTTCCCATCCTCCGGATGGGCGCATATCCGGGACTTCACAGCCGCTCCCCCAGTGCCCATCCAAGGAACACTGCAACGGCGATCAGCACCGTAACCAGGAACCTTAGCATGAAGTTACGCATCCGTACCCTCTTCCCAATTCTTTTGTTCTGCAGATACGTCCGAAAAGAATTTGCTATCATACTTTTGGTTAGATTCTTCGGCAATCCGGTTTTCATCGGTCGTCCCCATCGAGTGCGCGATGTCCGCCCCCAGCCGGGTTCCATCGGTAGAGAAGCGGAGGCAGGGCTCGCCACCCTGCCCCCACTGGCATGACGGGTCATGCTCGTGCTTCACTTGTGCTTCCTCATATTCCATAGGGTCAGCCAGATAAGCCCTCCTACGACCAGAACGCAAACAGCAAGCCCGGGAAGATTAAGTTCCCGAGACATAGCTCCAATATCACCCATTATGCCGAAACCTCCCAACAATTACGCCACGGATCGTACTTGTGTTTCATTTGCGTCGCTCCGAGTCCAGCATGCACAGGGCGATAAACGCCAGCAAAAACAGGGCAACATACCCAAGATCAGAAAGATCCAGTTCTCCAGGTGGCAGGGCCTTCATCAAGACATAACCTCTTCCAACTTTGGCCCTTTCTTGCCGCCGCTACCAACCTTAGTAAGGGCAGAGAGCCTGAAGGCACGAAAACCAGTTTGGGGGCAACAAAACCAAAGCACGCGTTCGCCGCTCTGGGACTCTCGAAGCTCGACCGGCTGACGTCCTCCCGGGACCCCAACGATAGCCGATTCCTCGGTCTCCCGGTACTGGTTGTGCCAGGCCACAGCCTTACCTACTAGGGCTGCTAGCACCTCCTCATCAGTCGCTAGATTTACGTCGAAAGGCAGTCGGGAACGCTTCGGCTCCGTGGCGCGCTTGCGGAAGTATCGATTGTTGGAAACCTTATCCAGTTCCCTGATGCCCTCTTCCGGCTTGCGGGCTGCATACTGCTTGACGGCGCTGGCATTCCGGAGCTTGATGGTGCGATCGGCAATCGTGTACGACGGCATAGGTTCAATCGTAAGCACACCCTTAGTCCACGAGATCCACAGAACCTCATCTCCCCGCTTCCCGGTAAGCTCCCACACGTCCTCGGTGCTCTCCGTGCCCTCTGCAAGGATTAGCAAGGTGCTCCAGCCGTGCTGCGTCATCGCCTCGCAGACCGGTGCAGCCTTCGCGCAGGACTTGGAATCCTCTGGCAGCTTATCAACCGCGTCCTCCGCCGCGCGCTTCTGCCGCTTCTTCTCCTGTGCGACTGCGATCCGGTCCTCACGGGTCTCCGTCGCCTCGGCACGCGACTCGCGCTCCTTCCGGAGGATGACCTCCAGGAGCTTGCCCTTTGGGCAATCGTTCGCGGACTTCTGTCCGAACCTCTCCAGCAGTGCCTTGCGCAGCTGTGGCTGGTTCATCTGACCGTACCTCTGCGCGTACTCCGGCACATCAACCTTCTCCACGCCGCCCTTGGGCGGGAGCGGAGTCTTCTGCGCGTGTTTGGTACGCTTCTCCGCAGCAGCTTTGCGGAGTCCTGCCTTGTTAGCCGTGGTAGTCATTCCCCTTGCCCCTTCTCTCTTTTAGCCGATCCAAATCCATGCGATCCGAACTGCAGCGGCCAGCAATACCATTACCGTCACGCCCCAAGTGGACTCAAAGATCTTTCCCATTACCCTCCCCCTTCTCTCCTTCCGCAATCTAAGTCCCCTGGGCGGTGCCGGTCCCCCGTACCCGGCGCCACCCTCCGGCCTCAGAACTTGACGAAGAAGCCCTCAATCCCGCCCGGCGTGACTGCGGCCGTGATAGCTGCGAGGATGTACGCCACCAGGATGGCGCAAAAGATAGCCATAGCCTTCTTCATTTTTCTCCCCTTTCCCTTACTGGTTGATGTCCACTGATGGAACGTCTACACTAGGATCCTGAAGCCAGTCCACGAAAGCGTGCCCCGGACCGCTGTCCAGCCACCAGATAAACCCCAGAATGGAGCCTATACCGAATAGCAACGACCATCCCTTCTTCCCAGCTTTCCCGGCGATTATTGAACACACCGCCGCAAGTACGATGATGATGAATATCCCCATCGATTCCCTTCCTAGCCACCCCACCCTGAGGTGCCTGGGCGTGGCTCCGAGCTACCCGCACCATAGCTCGGCTCCCGCCCCCCGGCCTCAGTTCACCAGAGAGGAAAAGAATCCACCTACCCCCTCCGAAACGGCAACAGCCGTATTCCCTAGTGTCCTAGCAACCTCTGCAGCCATATCTGACCGGAAAGCCACGAAAAACACCAGAAAGGCAATGATGCCCCACGTAAGGATTTTCTTAAGCATTTCCCTTACCCCCTCAACAATAGTTGGATTATTCAGTTCCGCCCAGGGTCTGGTGGAACCAGACCAGGAACTTATCCACCAAATCGGCCGGGCCGCTCACCTCAGCCCGGGGGTGCCCGTTCCCGTCCAGCCCCTCAAGGACTCGACTGGCTAGGCCGGGGAATCCCTCAACGGTCTCGGCCAAAGCCTCCTCCGCAGTCTCGCCCGGGTAGACCACGAAGCTAATCTCTGCGGTCTTCTCGCTCATCTCCAGCCCCTCTCACTAGGCTAACTGCAGGAAACTCTACTCCAGCAGCAATCAAGAACGGAAGAGAGAGGGGCCAAAAACCCTCCCCTATTCACTTTCACTTGGAGATCTCGGCAGAGTACTCATCTTCCTCGGCCCAGCAGGCGTCCCACTCGGCGTCAGTCTCGTGGTGACCGTAGCACATCTCGCACTGCTCGTCGATCTGCTCGTAACGCTTCTCGTTTCCCATTTCTTAGCCTCTCTCACTAGGCTTTCCCTTACCTGACAACAATATTACCCTAAGATGGGGGCTTACGTCTACAAAAATCTTGGGGGAGGGCCGAAGCCCTACTTGGAGTAGATCAAGCGAAGTGCCTCCGCCACGTTCCGCACCTTGGAGGATTTACCGTTCTTGGTGAACCGAGCCTCAGCGTAATCGTAGCGACCTTCAGCATCCCAGGCGAGATGGAGCGTAGCGTGCCCGAGGTCAATATCCAGTATCGCCGCACCCAGTCCCAGGATCTGTAGCTTAGCGCGCTTCTCGCCTACGTTCGCCGCACGAAGGACAACATGAGCCTTAAGCTCGCCCGGTGCCCGGAGCGGCACGTTGATCTTCTGACCCTTCCGGCTGATGCGCTCGCCGGTCGTGGCGGTGCGGGTCTTGGCGACCTTCAGCGCCTCGTTCAACTCCGGGTGGCAAATCCAGCATCCATCCTGCTCAAGCCGGATTGCATCAAGGATCATCCCGCGCAGTTCTGCACTCTTGTGCTTCGCGGCGTTCTTGATCCCGGCCTTCGGAGCGAGCTTCCGCAGCTCCACAGCCCCGGTCACGAAGACCTTGGCGCCGGTACGGTCACGGGTAAACTCATTGACCTTCGCCCCAAGCACGGTCAGCACGTCATGCGCTCCGTCGCTGTGCGTGTTCTCCCATCCGCCCTCCACGTAGCACGGCATGCAGGCGTCCTGGATACCGGCGTTCGGGTCTTCCGGGCGATTGTTGCAGATGTTGCAGATCTTCTTGGCCATTTCCCTCACCGCTCTCACTCGGTCGGTCTTGCTTACAACTACATCCTACCCCATCATTCTGCAGATGGCGACTCGATTGCAAAGATTTTTTCCCAAACCTCTCCGCCAGCAGAAAAGAAAGATAGAGAGCAAAGAAGCTAATTCCCCAAGCAGATATCCCGCTCTGTGCGGTCTGCCATCCAAACCAGATCCAGCCTAGCTGCGCGAAGATACCAACCCGGTATCCTAGGCTGGGGCGGTACCTCATCAAAGCTACGGTCAACAATCCTAGGATGGTGAGTCCCCACGGCACCAATTGTATCATATCGATTCTCCCCAGGCTCTCACGCGGCAGCGAGCGCCCACGACTCAAAGTCTATGAGCGCCCACGCCTTCCTTTAGTTGCCTAGTGCGATGGCGGTCCCACTAGGGCTTCCGGGCTCGTACGGTGCCTCGACTCGCCGTGCGGGCTCGGTAGTTCTTTCAATCTGGATCTTATCGGCTGCCGCCCGGCCAGCTGCAGATCCACGAACTGCTGCCTCTGAATTATGGCGTCGATCATATGCATCTTGGTCGGCCTTGGTCCACTTGCGCTCCTTTGGCTTCGGCAGGTTGCCAACATCCTCTCGGAAGCGCTCCGCAGCTACCCGGCGAGCATCGGGGTGAGCATCGGGGAAACGGTCCCAGAACGCTTCCTTCACCCGGTCTTCGCGGCCCTTCAGAACCAAAGCACCACCCTGGGAATCCACGGCGTCTCGAGCGGTCCGCAGACGTTCCGCAAACCGATAGCCAAAGAACTCCGCGTACTTCTCGCGGTATACGATTTTGTTGATGCCCTTTCCGGCCACGATTGGATCCTCGTCACGCTCACGGCAGGCTGCAGCGTAAAGCTTTCCCACCCGTGCGTGCGCGCTATGACCGGCCCTACCAAGATCAGATCCCCATAGCAGGAAAGCGATACGATTCCGCTCTAGGCCAGAGTTGCGGAGTCGATACACATTCTCTTGATCTGACAGATCTGGATTCACTTTTGGCTCGAGCTGGCCTACCATCGTCATCCAAGCCGACTGGTACAGCCCCTCAACAAGTCGAATATCCGACGCGTACCCAACGGCCGTCACGAAAATGTCGTCCCCCACAAGCTTCGACCGATAGAGCACTCCGAAGTGGTTGCAGGCCCATCCCCAAAGTCGCAGATGCTCCTGGTAAAATTGGGAAGCGTACGTGCTGACCTTGATGTCGCGAACTACTGGCAGAATGGAGCTCGAGTCTTGGGCGATAAGGGATTCTTCGGCCAGCTGATACTTGCGCCTAAGCTCCTCCGCCTTCGTGTGGAGGGATGCTGCTTCCTCGGGGAACTCGGTGCTCTCAGCCTTCGCTAGCAAGCCACGGATACGTGCTGCCATTTTCTCCAGCGTCTCGGCGCTGAAGCTCGCGCTCTCACTCACGAGTCTTCCCTTCTCTTGAGGCTATAGCGGACGGGCTTTCCTCCCCAACACCCGGATGCGAGACGAGATGGCTTGCGACCATCCCCGCAACGCTGGTACCCGTCCGGTTGGTCCTCCGCTCCCCTGCTAGGTATCGAACCTAGCTCCTGCCCTCGGCCGAGGAAGCAGGCGAGCCCATGCTCACAGGGGAATCAGGCCGGGGGAACTTCTTCGAGCGGTCCGCACCCGGCTTTCATTCAGTTCTTGGCCTCGACGTCGCCACCCCAAGCGTCCTCACCAGCGGTGTTCAGCTCAGCAATGCGATTCTCGTAAGAAGCCTCGCTCAGATATACCCCATCCAGGTTAGCATCGCCATCGCGAGTACCCGTCCAAACAACCCATACCTTCATTTTCCTTCTCCGCTCTCACTCGGTTGCTTACAATCTACATACTACCCCAACTGCAGTCGGAAGGGAAGCCCAACTCCAAAATTATCCCTCGCAGATCAGGCTACCTGCGCCTTGCAGTTCTTTCTGGGTACCCCTCCGAGCTGGCCGGTCCACTCGACACTTAAGGTTTCCCTTATTCGGCATCTTCGACATCATCGGTTGGTTAAAGCGCGCCACCACGACGGCTCCGCGAGGAACGATGAAGGTCATGATCCAAGGAGAGGTCACCAGCTCATCCTCCCAGATCATCGCGCCCTCGGCAAAGACCTTCACGTTGATCGGATAGGTCCCGCGCTCCGGGTAAAACTGCGCGTGAACCGTTACATTTTCGTTAACATCACTTCTTGGGTCCGGACGTCCCCACTCGTCGTATCCACCGAAAGCGATTGCGGCCACCACGACCACAATCGCTATCGTCCAGAATCCGACTTTTACCGGGGTCAGCAGATTCATGCCCAGTTTACCTTCTTTGCACATACCGGTCCCATAGCGCGCTCGATACTCTCCTCGCGAGTAAGGGTCAGACCGCAACGGACGCAAACCCCATAGAGGGCACCATATTGCTTGGCCTCCTCGAGAGTCATCCGCATCGAAGCGGTCAACCTACGAAGCGGAGCCTTCCCCATATAGATGAAATCCGCCTTTACCTCAATCTCCTTGCCCCGGCTGATCTTTGTGTACGGATCGGCCAGCATGACGAGCTTCTTCGTCACCTGCTGATTGGCACCGTGAACAGTGTGATAGACCTTGAAGATTTCACCCGTTTGGGGGATTCTGTACACTCCGTCTTCAGTGACCGGACTCGTCACACTGCAGGGGGTTGGCTCGTTCTCCCAACGGTCCCGGGCAGCCCCAAAAGAAAGGGCTCCGGTCCGCACCTCGTGGGCCTCTTGTGCCCGAGCGTCCTCATATCCGCGCTCCTCGAAGAAACGCTCAGTCGCTCGCTCGGCCTCATGCTCCTGCCGGTTACCGGCCTCATCGGCATAGCATCGCCGAACTTCATCAACACTGCTGTGCCGGTCGTGACAACTGCCGCACTTGATGCTTGGCCTGGTCATCGTACTCATCGGGCACCTCCTCGGTTCTCTCACTCACCCGAACAGCACCAATCTTACGCCATGAATCTGCAGAAGGAAAGGGAGCAGCCCGGCCGGGTGAGAGTCCGGTCCGGGCTGCTAGGGGAGGGTGAATGCGCTGGAAGGGCGCCTACCCAAATCTTCTGCGTTTACCTTCGGCTAGGTACAAAGCTACGCCAGTCAGGAAACTGCCGCTAGTAGGGCTGCTTCCCCGGATTTCCCCCGGTCGTAACCTTGTGACCGAGCACGCCCGTTTGATGGGCGTCTCCTGCCGGAGAGACCTGGCCCCGACTAAGCAACATCAACACGCTCACCGCCAGAGCGTTCAGTCCGGCGAGGACTTCCTGGCTAAGGTCAAGCCCGTAGGCCGCCAGGAGCGTCGCGATGACAGTGAAGAGGTGCGTAAAAACGGTAGGCGCGATGGGCCGGGTAAACCACGCGGTGATGGCTCCGGCGATGGCATTGACCACTACCATCCATAAGGCGGCCTGCTCGGCGGTGAGCCAGTCGAGCTGGAACCCGACCACGAGCGTTAGCACGGATTGGACTACCGCGAGTATCAGTGCGGGTTCCCTGCCGAATGCCCTCATGTTCTATCTCCTTCTTTTGTTGGAACTTTCCTTCCTGTGAAGTCTAACGGGGCCATCACTTTCGTGTGCTGTCCTCCGTGCGTTCTCTATAGGAAAGGTAGACCAAACGTGGCATCCAGACGGTAATGCCCACCAAAGATGTGTACAACAAAAGGATTACGATATCACGGCCCGCCCAAGGGCCTAGAAGTCGGCTCGTGAATATCAAAAGAAACAAGGTCCCCAGGTTCATCCCGAGAACCATCATGAACCAACCGTGCTCTGTCTTGGGCCATCCCCGCTTCTGTTTCCACCAGTACCACAGACAGAATGACACGCAACCGATTGCACCGATAGCAGTCTCTGCCCATGTGATCTTCTCTATCACGCTCATCGATAGCCCCCAAGCGCACGCCTGATATCTTCGCCCAGGTGATTCTTGGACACCATAGCTTTGGTTTTCTTCGTAATGGTATCCAATTTCAAATCGTCCTTTTTAATTTCCTGCAGCTTCTTTCGCGCCTCCAGAGTTTCCTGCGAAGGCTGACGTCGATTCCATGGCCATTTCCACTTCATGATTTGGCCGCCTCTTGTCGTATCCCCTCAAGGGCCTTGACCACAAGGGCATTGTTATCTAAGGCTTTATCGAACTGCTGATCACGCTTCCGAAGCGATTCCTGGAGCAAAGCAATCTGCTCCTTGTAATCCGCAATACGTTGGTTGTGCATCCATCTCGGAATCAACAACCCGAATCCGACCATGAGCACGAACAAGAGCAGTACCCCATATGGGGTCAACTCCGAGATGGGCACACCTAGCACTTTGCTCTCCTGTTAGGGTCATAAAATCCCGTTGAGGCAACACATGTTAACCCCCCGGAGGTGGCGTAGCGCCGTCCAGGCTTCCGAGCACCCTACGCACCGCCTGTTCCGTAGCCTTCTCAGCCATTTCCTCTAAACGCGGCTCTAAAGCGGCCATAAGCGCACCAATATCCACCGGTGCCGGACCACTAATTGCTTTTACCTCAGAAAGAATCTCCTTGATCGTCTGCACCGCCCAGTTCGGCTTACCCTTCTCGGGCCCACCGCGCATGGTGTCGAAGCCGTGCGACAGGGCCTCGATGCGCCACGCCATGTAGTCGATGTCAACAGCGGCGTCTGCCATGAAGTCTCCCTCGAAAAAGCGCCGGAAGGGTCCGGTTTTGTCGCGGCCCTCGGCGTCACGGAAATAGCTAACATGTGTATGGGTCAAGTGTGACGAATCGCCGGTTGAGCGTTTACTTAGCCGGTCCCAACGCTTGACGGAAACGCCGTCCAGAGTGTAGATGATGGACCGGATGTCCTGTGTGTCCGGCGCCTGCGCCTGGCACTGGCCGACAAGCCATTTATTGAGCTCGCGCAAGCGCGCGAACATGCCGATGTCGATTGCAGCGGCAGCATTTGTCTGGTGTGAACTGTCACGAACAGACTCGTTCCAACTATAATCTGCAGTTTGACCATCCCTGATACGGCGATCGTCCCAACCATGGTGATATCCGCCATCGTGAGCTTCGTTGCCCACGATACCCATTGCCCGGAAATCAGTAATCCCAGTCTGCGGCATCAAATATTCGCGCAGTTCAAGCAAGCGCTTAGGGGCGTACGTCATAACACACCCCAACAAGGGACGGTAACCAAGCCCCAGGGCTTGGTTCTTGGCGCCGGACGATCAGACACCCAGGGCCACAAACCACCAGGTTGTTGAGTAAGAAACCACGACATTCCCACATAGCCCTCCCCACTGGGATGTAAGCCGTCAGCCAGCCAAATAGGGCTGATGATCCCGTTGTGCACAATATGAACCGAATCTCCATACGGAGCAACAATTACGGGCAGCATTGAATTAAACTCCTGCGCGGTAACGCTCGCACGCGCGAGGTCAGCATTCGTCCCGCCATCGGGCGGGATGATCTCGCTAGCGATAATGCGGATGGTAGGGCTCTGTGCTCGCGCTGCGTCAAGCAATAGCGCATAGTCAGCAGCCATTTGAACAGCGCTCTTCCACCCGGACGTGGACGTAGCATCATTCACACCGATGCGGAGAATCAGGATATCAGCGGGATTGACCGCCAGATATCCCCTGATTTTCCCGGTCAGACCGACAATGGTCTCGCCACCCAGTCCTTGATGTCGATTCCAAGGCGCACCACAAGAGCTGGCCCAACTACCCACAAAATGGACGTCAACGCCGCCGACACGTGAGAGCCAATCGCCGAGAACCTGACGATCCCCATAGTGTGAACCGTCACCGCACGCAACTGGCTGCCCCGAAGCGGTACTGTCGCCTACGAACATGATGCGAACAGATCCAGTTAATGGCTGAAGTTTTTGCCGTGCCACACCTTTCTCAGCGCCCATAAGAAGCATGGCGACCAGAATAACAGGTATGACCATTCTTTTCATAGCCCCTCCACGGCAAGCATTGAAAACCAATCTGATGCTGTTAGTGTACCCGCACCTCCGCTACGACGCCAACGCCCCTGAAGGGTGTAGGTCCCGGCAGGAACTCCCGGAGGGATACGAACGAAACTGCCGGAAGGCAGCCACTTATTTGCATCGGTAGCCACAACGCCGTCTGCATCGTAGTCAGTGCCATTCACCAGAACCCCAAACCGCCCAAAGGTATTGGTGGAAGTGCTGT
>Ga0193741_1000014_pt1 | contig 52266 bp, 61 predicted proteins | sample L2s2metaG_FD_143059 | JGI IMG/M metagenome (GOLD analysis project Ga0193741, IMG submission 143059) | Soil microbial communities from a riparian zone of the East river system, Colorado, United States - L2s2 | ecosystem: Environmental > Terrestrial > Soil > Riparian zone | place: USA: East River...
GCTGCAATACCACCTCAGTTTTTCTTGATCATAATCACCATGTTGTGGCATTGATAACATACATGGAAGATAATAGCCATATCAATATTCTCCTACTTGCCGTATCTTCTGCGACGTCTCTGAAAGGTCCTTATTGCTCTCATAAGATCTATTTTTCTAAATTCCGGCCAAAAAACGTCCATAAAAACCAGTTCGCTATAAGCACTCTGCCACAAGAGAAATCCACTCAACCTCTTTTCGCCAGAAGTTCTCAAGATAAGATCTGGTTCTGGTTGAGGCAGGTGAGAAGTATAAAGATACGAATCGATTGAATTTTCATTAATTTCAGTTATTTGCAGTTCTTTATTTTCTACTGCATGAGCAATTTTTCGGATTGCCTCAACTAATTCCTGCTGTCCACCATATGCAACAGCGATATTAAGAAATGTAAGATCGTAATGATTTGTCTCTTTTTCCAGCTTAAACAGAATATCCTTAATTGATTGTGGAAGAGCGTCTATATTTCCAATGGCCTTAATTTTCATCTCCCGCTCATGTATTCGGGAATCATTGTACAATTTCTCGAGTTTTGATGCAAGTATGCTGTAGATATCATCCAGCTCCTTCTTGTCACGGTCTAGATTTTCAATTGATAATACGTATAGAGTGGTAATCTTAATCTTGAGATCGTAGATCCAAGTTAGCAACTGTTCGGCTTTGTCTGCTCCCATTGCATGAGCACCCTTACTGGCAAAAAAATTATATTTTGCCCATCGCCTATTTCCGTCTAATATTATGGCAACATGGTTAGGTAACGAATCTTTTTTTATTTGCGATTCTAATTTGCGTTCATAGAATCTATAGAACCAATTATTATTAAGGAGGCGATAAAAAAAGCCGTACATTTGACCTCTATCAAATGATTTTAAATCATATAATAATGCTATGAATGCAAGTTTTCTAATGTTTCAGTTGCTCTCCACCTTTTTTGTTTCTGAAATATTGAAACAAAAATGTCGTAGCAACAAGTGTGACAGCAAGTCCAATAAGTAACGATGAAATAAGATTAAACGGATTGGTCTTTTCAGTCAGCACCGAAGTAAATTGAATTGCAGGTATGTATATCGTCCCAAGTATAACTAATCTTATGATATCCGAAAATATTCTAATACTGCCTTTAAACCAGTTACTTAGCAATATCCCTCCGAAAATAGTACCTAGGCCAATCCAAATGAGGGTAATAGCACCATTAACAAAACCCCCTACAACTGCTCTGGTTGTAACGATTTCTGAGATGCTAGCACCGTTTGCGATCGCTTCACCCGGTATGCTCGAAATACCATTTGATATCCCTACTAAAATTATCATGATACCGGCAAACGTTGAAAATATTCTGATAAATGTTGACGGTGTTGTCCTATTGAGAGAACTTATGGATTTGTCAATATCAAACGCCCTCATTACAAACGCAACACCCAGTACACTTAAGACTATTGCCAAAGCTTCTCTCGTAAACCCAAAAATGGTAGCAAACCCACTTGAAATTAGTAGTGCCCCAGGTACACCCAAAAAGAATTTTGAATATCTTGGATCATAGACTAACATCTTGACATATTTTCCAAAAACAGCGTACGAGTATTCAACACTTCTACTATGTCGTATTATTATCCTTTGAATTGATATTACAGGCACCATAGCCTGAATGAGTGGAATTACAGTTTCATCGTCCTCACCGTCAGAAACAATAACTACCCCTTCGGCTTTGAATTTTGATAGTACTTGTATTAACTCCGAGGATATTTTTTCATCTGCTTCAATACCTCGATTATAGGTACCCGTAATTACTGCAACTTCGGTTTCGTAACCTTTGGTGACAAGCTCCTCGTATATCTTGACGGCTCCAAAGATTGCATTGGAATCGGCATCTTCTGGATCTTCAATTGCCAGCCTAGTTCCTGCATTTATACACTGATCCCTCCCAAATACGGGGGTTTCAACACCTCCGTTTTTGCCTAGATCGTCATCTCGGTCTATACAAACGACGAGGACTCTCTTATAGTGGGTTGAAAGGGAACCATAATCCAAACTCCTTTTATCCCTAATGTATTCCAGGTCCTTTGGCAATCTTTTCTACGAGCTAAAATATGTAGTAGAGGCTAATTAATTTGATGGTCCAATAATAGTATTAATTTTTTAGTAATATTATTACAATATGCAAGAAAATAGAAATCAAGATTCATCAATATACCCTATACTAAAAGAAAATTAACTAATACTGAGCGCATCCAAAACAAAAAGACTTATGTAAACATGTCTGTATCAGATTATAAATTGACACCTAGTTCTAACAATGACACCTCTAGGAACCGGACATCGAGGTACGCATTAAGAACAATCAGGTATCAGAATTCACTCATGGTAAATGTATGTGATCTTTCGTTAATAGATAAGCAAATTCAACATGGCGATATTACCATTGACATAAAAAAGAATTACTGGATGGACAAGGTAGCAGACGAGAGCGAAATAGAATCGTATTTAAAAAAATCATCCATTTCAAACTTGGCTGGAAAAGCTGCAGTGGAGAAGGCGATTGAATTGAATCTTGCAAAGAGATCAAGTGTCAAGTATTTTTCAGATGTTCCATTTCTGATGATTTATAGATTCAGACAGTCATACTGACCGTCAAAAGTCAAACAATAAATAAATAATAAAGTAGTGAATCTCTAACGAGGGTTTCCTGTTGAACAAAAATGAAAATGATCATCTAAGTTTATCAATACATATTCCTGAAGACCGAATTTCGGTAGTTATTGGAAATAAAGGAAAAACAAAAAATGAAATTTGTAAAAAATGTAATGTAAACATTGAAATTGAAAGTGATACGGGAGAAATAACAATTACCTCAACATCTAAGAATTTCGATCAATATGGAGCATTAAAGGCGAGGGATATAATCAGTGCAATTTCAAGCGGTTTTTCTCCAGAAAGGGCATTTAGAATCCTGGATGAAGAAACCCTTATTCAAATATTGGATCTTCGTAATTTTACAAGTTCAAGTAATTCTATTAATCGCATAAAAGGCAGAATCATAGGTGAGAAGGGCAAGGCAAGAAAAAATCTTGAAGAGCTAACTAACACGTTTATTTCAGTATATGGACACATAATAGGATTGATTGGCAACTATGAAGAAACGAAGCTTGCCACCGATGCATTAATGTTACTAATTAACGGAAGATCTCATAAGACGGTCTATGAGATGCTTTATCAAGCAAAAAGGAGATCAAAAATTGAAAAATTACAACTCTGGGAAAATTAGATTTATCCATCCATGTTACTCTTAATTATAACAAAAGTTTTTTTTGTCCTGCAATTATTCCTAAACTTCATTAGATTCTTTATTGTGCAAAACCAATTGGACTTTTAAGTAGCAAAAATATTTCAATTATTTTATTGATCTTTCCATCTTTTAAATAGGTCATGTTTTATATTTAGTTGATCAAGAATCTTGCCAACCAAGTGATCGATTATTTCTTCTATTGTCGAGGGTTTGTGATAGAATCCTGGCATGGCAGGAAGAATAATTGCACCAGCCTCCTGTAGCTTTACCATATTTTCAAGATGAATTCTTGAAAGTGGAGTTTCCCTTGGAACTATGATTAGTTTTCGTGACTCTTTTAAGGTAACAGATGCGGCGCGTGAAATAAGTGTATCATCGTAGCCATTTGCAATGCTTGACAGCGATTTCATGCTGCAAGGCACTATGACCATTCCATCATGAAGGAAAGAACCACTTGACACGGAGGCGTCCAAACTGAAATTATCGTAATTCACAGAAGAGAGGGATTTCACATATTCTAAAGTTTTATCGGTTTCAATTTCTATATTTTTTTTTGCCCATTCACTGATTATGAGGTATGTTTGGATATTGATCGAATGCAAAATTTCAAGCAGTCTTATTCCATAAATAATGCCCGATGCTCCAGAAAATCCAATTACTATTTTGTCATGTCTTGTCTCTGCCAATATTCAAAATAACGTTGAACACTTATTTATTGTTGTTATTAATCGAACAACATGCTAACAATATTCGGAACTGTTGCATTAGATACAACGCGGACACCATTTCACACAATTGAAAGAACGTTGGGCGGCACTGCCACCTTTGCCTCAATTTCAGCTTCGAATTATACTCCCACTTCATTAATCGGGATAGTAGGCCATGATTTTCCAGAGTCGTATCTACAACTTTTAAAGGACCGTCTTGATATCAGAGGCTTGACCATCAGTCAAACCGAAAAAACTTTTCATTATGATTCCTCTTTTGGTTATGATCTAGCGAAGAGAACAACTAACAAGACTGAACTAAATGTAATTGCGAATTACCAATCTACAGTACCAGAAGAATATATTGATTCTGAGTTCGTTTATCTTGCAAATAATGACCCAGTGCAAAATATGAATATACTAAAGTTATTTTCAGGTCCAAAGTTGGTAATTTGTGATACGATGGATTTTTGGATTATCAATAAGAGAGACGATGTGATGAAGCTAATAAATAAAGTAGATGGAATAATGTTAAATGAATCAGAAGCCAAATTACTGTTCAAAGAGACCAGCACTTTAAAATGTGCTCGATTGCTAGTATCCAATGGACCATCTTTTGCAGTAATAAATAAGGGAGAAAATGGATCTCTTCTTTTTCATAACAATGAATTCTATCCTCTTCCAGCATTTCCTACAGAAATAATAAAGGATCCTACGGGGGCAGGAGATTCATTTGGTGGCGCATTTATGGGATACTTATCGCAGCAAGAAAAATGGGATTCTATGACATTGAAGAATGCAATGATATACGGGAACATTATGGGTTCTTTTACAATAGAAGATTATGGAATTCAGAAACTTGTCAGCGTAAAGGCAGAGGACATCAAGAAAAGACATCAGAAATATAAAGAAATATTTACATATTAACAAATTCTGCCAAAAAAATAATCTTCAGATGGTTAGTTTCTGAAACTGGATTCATTGTAAAATCTATTTTTTTCATATTGATAACGTAAATAGGACACATTCATTAATCAATTGTATTGATTTGATGCCAATTGGAAAATATCAAGGATTCCCTAATATCGAAAATTAACCTCTCCGATTTAGAGGCGCAGATTTTCCTGTACTTGATAAAAAATGCCAAGACTCCATTAGAAAAGATTTCAGATGACCTAAATTTTCCCCTCAATGAGACAGGGGATTTGCTAAATGGTCTAGTTGAAAAAGGACTGATTTTAGAACTATCTGGCATGTATCAAACATTCCATCCAAAATTTTCGGTCATAAACGCATATCGTCGGCATTGTCTAAAGATGGGTATAACATTTAAGAAAAATGTCGAGGTCGATAGTCTTGCTTCTTCTATAGAAAGAATGTATGAATCTGCAAGGACTAAATATGGCAATTAGAACTAATAATTTGTCTAATGTCAACCGTTCCAGAAAACAAGGTGGTCTATTTTGGGGTCATTAACATTAATGAAAACAACAGAACGATAGGAGCTGTTGATATCTGGAGAAATGTAATAAACAAGAAACTCTTCTGTGAAGAAAAAAGATTAGGCATCCTAGAGATTGTAGACTACATCGGTATGCCTTCTATTCCGGAGGATCAAGAGTGGGGTATAGCAATAAATAGAAATAGAAATGGAAAGGAAAGATGGAAATTAATAAAATTAATAAAAAATGGAAACTTTTCATTCATAGATACCGATGACGAAACGACGATTAATGTTAATGTAATTGATTACAAGATAGTAGATGAAAACTGGTGGAGTTTTCTAGTTTCCAAGAACATAAACAGAAGTATCGAAATAACAAATGAGGAAAATCCAAAGTGATTCGTGATACTTTCTCATCTGATGATCCAGAAATATACGTAGAAAAAGCTCAGGGTGGACAGTATGCAAGCAAATTAAGAGGTTACTTTATCGTAAAGGACACAAAATTAAAGTTCAGCGCTATTGCTTTTGGGAGGATTGGAGGACATAATATCAGCTTAAACTTGACAAAAAAAACTCTTTCCAAACTTGAAGAATTTGGCTATGACACTGAAGACTTCCAGCTGGTATTGCAGAGGAAACTTGTTGAAGGAGAAGTTATTCTTATCGACCCTACTACCAAAAGTCAAATCAAACCATAGCGTCACTTAATGCACTTTTACATTTGCACCTATTTCTTGTTTCAGGAATAGCATCAATAAGCGCACCAAGCAATTCCTTTATCTTTACGGCATTTTTGGCCAATACTTCCAATATTTCCTTGGACGAAACTGGATTTTTGTACCAAACATCATAATCAGTGATAGTAGCAATTGAGATGTAGCAAATTTGCATCTCTCTTGCAAGGACACATTCTGGCACGAGGGTCATACCAATAATGTCGCCATTCAAAACATCTTTGAAAAATTTTGATTCCGCTCGGGTTGAAAAACGCGGGCCTTCTATACAGATGTAAGTAGAACCTTCGTGCACATCATATTTCAATTCTTTACTAGTTTTTAGAAATATATCTCTCAGATCATTACAAAAAGGGTCAGCACATGAAACATGGCATACCTGTCCTTCATCATAAAATGTATACTCTCTCTTTTTAGTAAAGTCTATAAATTGATTTGGTAATACAATGTCACCAGGTCTGTACTTTTCTTGAAGACTTCCAACGGCTGATGGTGCAATGATTCTTGAAACGCCTAATGAATTTAGAGCCCAAATGTTCGCCCTACTGTTTACCTTGTGCGGAGGTATCGTATGTCCCTTACCATGACGAGGAATAAACGCAACAGAGCGACCTTTGTATTGGCCTATAGTTACTAGATCTGAGGTCTTCCCATACGGTGTAAAAATCTTTATTGATTCTGCATTTGTTAGTAATTCCGGATCATAGATACCAGTACCACCTATAATACCAATTTCAGCGTGATGTTCCTTCAAATCATTCAAACTCCAAAATACTATTAACCTTGTAACCTTGATCTTTTAATTTATTCGGACCCTCTAGATAATTTAGACTAATGATAAATACAAACCCAACTACTTTTGCGCCTAATTTTTCGACAAGCGATGCTGCTGCCAGTGCTGTGCCTCCAGTTGCAAGTAAGTCATCTGCAATCAAAATTTTTTCTCCATTCAAAATTGCGTCTTCTTGAATTTCCATGACCCGAGTTCCATATTCGATGGTGTATGATTCCTTTATTGTTGGGCCCGGTAATTTTCCTTCCTTTCTAATTAAGACCAAACCCTTATTCAGGCTTAATGCAAGCAGGGAACCTACAAAGAATCCACGGGCTTCAATTGCTGCAATCTTACTTATTTCAAGACTGTTGCAGATATCAAATAACCTTTTGTGAAGATAATTGAGGGATTCTGAAGATCTTATGAGTGGGTTTACGTCCTTGAACGAAATTCCATTTGTAGGAAAATCGGGCCAAATTTTTACAAGGTCTTTAAATTCAGCGTCGTTCATGATAGTTGTTTTTCATATCCTATTCTACTACATAATTAACGTTCCGATAGAACAACACATTTACAACATAGATAGAATTAATAATTTTTCCGTTTGCTGAATGATACTAGAGTCTATTTTGTATTTACTCCAAATATTCTGTCAAAGTATTCAGACTGTTCGTTAACTACTTCAGCAGATTCACCCTCGTCAACACCTGCTAGATCCTTGGCCAATTTTTTCTTGTACCCTAATTGCATTTGTCTTGCAATTTGGATTCGTTGAGCCTGAGGAGATCCTGCTCCATGCATTGATTCTGTCAGATAACCGACAGCATTTCGTCCAAGTGTCATATTCTCAATTAATCTCAAGATACGCATTCTATTTTCAGTGGAAACTCCCTTTCGACCCTTCAGGTATTTTTCAAGAAGTGGTCCTGTTTCAGGACTGCGGAAATCCTTTTCAGATGGCATTGTTACCATCAACCCTCCTGCTATGTCCTGCGCAAGCCTACCAATTTCGTATGGAAACCTAGTTACATTGTGCTTACAGACATTTGCAAGCATATCATCATTTTGATAATTTCCAGATAGGGTCTTATGAGCCTGGTACGATGATGCTATACCGGCACCAAAAATAGTTTCATTCAGGTGTGTCATTTCGACCAGTTTATCCTTAATATGAGATGCGTTCGAAATTCCATTATAATCTGCTACTGAAGCTGCCGCACCTATCAATACATCACCCAAGCCAGTCTTGCAGACATAGCTGCGCCTGTGATAACAAGTAAATCTCTCAACAAGCATAGAAGCAAATTCGAATTCTCCATCCATGAAAATTAATTCATTTGGAATGAAAGCATTGTCAAAAATTATCATTGCTTCTTGTCCAGAAAATTTAGAATTTCCCGCATCTAAATCACCACTCTCCATACTACGGGTATCGCAGGATTGCCTGCCATAAATATAGGTAATACCTTCTGCGTCTGCGGGAATCGCCCCAATGATTGCATATTGCTTATCCTCATCTTTCAATCGCATGGTGGGCATTACTAAAATCCAGTGTGAATTAATGCATCCAGTCTGATGTGCCTTTGCACCAGATAAGTAAATTCCATTTTGGTCCCTTTTGGAGATATGTACAAAAAGATCTGGGTCTTCCTGTTGTGAAGGGCTTAAACTTCTATCGCCTTTTACGTCCGTCATAGCACCTCCAATTACAAGATTCTCATCTTGCATTTTCTTTACAAATTTCTTGAATCTATCATGATATGGAGTTCCGAATTTTTTATCTATTTCAAATGTTGTTGAATATAGGGAATTCACCGCATCCATTCCGACACATCTTTGAAAACAAGTTCCTGTAAGTTGCCCTAGTCTTCTTTGCATCCTATTTTGATTAACCAAATCCTCAGCACTTTCTACAACATGCAAGAATCTATTTACTTGATTACCTGTAAGCGAGGATTCCGCGGTTGCCAATTCAGGATCTTTGGCAGCAAGATCGTATGTTTCAGCTACTGCGTTAATTGATGGTCTTATCATAGGATGATCTACTGGTTCCTTTACGAGTTCACCAAAAAGGTAAACTTTCATTTTCCGACCTCTTAAGCTCTGAACATACTCTTCTCCTGTCCTAATCGGCATGGTTATAATTAGAATTCACCATGATAATATTTATATATTTTTAAAAAAATTCGGAGAATTCTACAACTATGAGACGTGTTATTTCTTGGCGCCCAGTGTCCTATTTTTCAGCCTCATGTGTTTACCATGACATTTTCTGCACCTTGAAGCAAGTATAGGATTTTTACCGCCGCAGTCAAAGCATATTTTATAGAATAACCTCCTTTGTTGGGCTATCTGTTTCTTATTAGCATCAGTTATTGGCATTTAGAGATGTTTTTTTTATCCTAAATTTTTGTTTTTCGAATTTAGCGTAAATTATCACAAAAAGTAGGGCGTCTGAAACTGTAGCCTTGATGGCATTTGCGATATATTTTAGGTTCATTTTTCAGCATTAACCTCATTCCAAAGTTTTTCCATGAAAACCTTATCTGCAATGACCGCATTAATAATACCATGTCTGCTGAGCAGTCAAGTAAAACTGCTGAAAGGCAAAATATGTGGAAATGTGAAATTTGTGGAAAATCATTTGACAATACTGATATGTTAAACTACCACAAATTACTGGAACACAGCGAACATAAACGACCCCCCATAGGAATAGGATAACAAACTATGATTTTTATTCGAGGTTGTATAGGGTTCAGTATTTCAAATCATTCAAGTTAGCAATTTTTATTACCGCTAAAGGTACTATATCATAGATGTTTGCCAAGGCGAAATGTAAATTATGCGGCCAAAGCGTTAGATTTGCACTAAGACATCTGAATCAAAAACATCCTGAGATCTTAGATGACAAAGATGTTGTCAAGTTAAAAATGGAAAATATTATGAAGAAATACTTTGCATAACATGGAGAAGTTTGATAAATATTTTTGATAGTCACGATATTATTTAGAATGAATGCGTATTTTGTGTTCCAGTTAATTAGAGCCGACTATAAGGGAACGAAAAAAGTGATTCTTTTTATTTGAAGATTGAAAACGCCTTAAGGGATCAGTACAGGAAGTTAGCCAAAGACCAAGGATATCGCAGCAGATCTGCCTACAAGCTTTTAGAGATAAATAATAAACATAATCTAATAGAACCAAATGATACTATTTTAGATATTGGTTGTGCTCCGGGAGGTTGGTTGCAAGTCGCAAAGAAACTATCTGGTCCAACTGGAACCGTTGTTGGCGTAGACATCAGCCCCACTAAAACTATTACTGAAGTCTCCACAATGCAACTAAACATTGAAGATCTGGATGCAATAGAAAAAATACGAAAAAACTTTCCATTTTCTTTTGATGTTGTATTGTCAGATCTATCTCCAAAAGTCAGTGGGATATGGCATTTTGATCATGAAAGGCAAATATCTCTGACATTAGTTGCATTGCAAATTTCATCAAAACTTTTGAAACGAGGAGGTAATGCAATTTTCAAAATTTTTGATGGAAGTTACTCCGGCGATGTTAAGCAGGAAGCGGCTAAAATATTCATGAAAGTAACAACATCCAAACCAAAGGCGAGCAGACAAAAGAGCAGTGAATTTTATGTTGTTTGCTCAGAATTCAAAGGAAGAAGGGAATAAAAAATAGACTTAGAGTGTTTCTCCGACACCCGGAGTTTCCTTTTCAAGTTTAGCAATTTTCTTTGCCAAATTCTCCATAGTTCCAGGTATATGACATTTACACATGCAGTCAGTGCATTCTAGATGTCTATTGCTCTTACAATCCATGGAAATGGCGGCCGTAGTACTCATTAATAATGAGGATATATTGATGCGTATTATAGTCTTTTCTTGAATCCCCCTCTGAATTGTTGAGATATTTGGTATTTTACATTAAATTCGACTACTTAATACTTTAGAAAGATTCTATTGAATGAATAATATGTAACTTCTTACCTGATTGCTTAAATTGTATGTTTTATATTTAAACTCGTCCAATGAAAAGTTATGATCTAAGGTCTATTTGGATTTGTAAAGAATGTAGCTCTACATTTTCATTTCGTTCTGATGTTGAAGAACATGTCGAAAAAATGGGACATAACAACATTAATGAGTATGATATGATGTCTGGAAAACTCTTGACTGAAGACTAGTTCTCTAGAAATTGCGTTTTGAGGAACAAGCGAAATTATTGCATTAATTAATACTTAATATAAAGAAAAAATTTAGTAGATTTTGAGCCGGGGTCGCCTAGCCTGGTAGGGCGCAAGCCTGGAACCAAATATGTATCGACAGCTTGTGACCTGTGAAGGTCTCGAGGGTTCAAATCCCTCTCCCGGCGCTTTAATACGTTTTATTTGGAAATAGTTGGCGTAATTCCTTAGGGAATGATTCTATTGTAACTTGATGAGGAATCTTGATTATTTTTTGGAATAACACAATTGAGGCAAATGATAAGACTAAACTGGTTAATTTGACGTATTGAACAATTAGTATCTTATAGTTAAAGTACATGTTTTGGCGATCCGCAAGTTTTATTAGTATTATGGCTGTTGTAGGTATGAGATGTATAAAATTATTAATAGTGGTATAATACTTGTCGCAATAGCTGCAATGTTAAGTTCTGCAGGATCATCAGTTATTGCTAGTGTGTGGGCAGACGACATAGCAGGTGATTCGGGCGATGACGCTTTGCCTGGCACAAATGGAGAAGATAATATCTGGGGCTTGGATGGCGATGACATAATCTGGGGCAAGTCTGGAAATGATAACCTTTACGGGATGGATGATGATGATTTTATAATGGGAAATAACGGTAGAGATTTCATTTTAGGTGGAGATGATGATGATGTTATTGAAGGTAACAGAGGCGCTGATGAGATAGATGGAGGAAGAAATACTGATGTAATCCAGGGTAACAGCGGTGATGATGACATAACAGGTGGGAGAGGTAATGATGTGATAGAAGGAAACGATGGGGAAGACGAAATCTATGGGGAAGAAGGAAGAGACTGGATAGCAGGTAATGACGATGATGATTTTCTATTTGGAAATGAAGATCGTGATAGAATAAAAGGTGGCTCAGGTTCTGACAACATTGCAGGAGGAAGTGGCGATGACAGACTATGGGGTGGCAAGAACGGTGATGATATCATAGGTGGTAAAGGAGATGACTATATACATGGTGGCTCAGGAAGCGATGACATTAAAGGAGGATCAGGGGACGACATACTTAGAGGAAGTTCCGGTGCTGATGACTTTGACTGCGGAAGTGGAGACGACGAAATATTAGACTATGACGAAGATGAAGGCGACGATAAGGAAGATGATTGCGAAGACTTCTAGATTACTAGAAATCTAACATCATCATTTTTTATTTTATTTTATTACAACGTACATTCTGGACAATATCAAAAGATTAACTTATGTTAGTCGATAGACTAGGCTCATCATAGTTAAAGTACATGTTTTGGCGATCCGCAAGTTTTATTAGTATTGTATAATTTATTGATGTCGTATCTAATATGAATCGAGAAAAGAATTTGATGAAATATGGTTTTGCGAGTATATTATTATTAGCATCGTTTCTAATGACTGTTCCGGCAAATCAATACCAGAGTATTTTCGCCCAAACAGAAGGTGAAGAATCTGAAAATAACCAACAAAATGTGACAGGGGTAGAGGCAGAAGAAAATGCAACGGATGTAGAAGTTCCAGAGTTTGAAAACCAAACTGCGACATTTGTGCCACCGCCAGAAGGTGATAGAGAAGCACCACCCGTCCCATCTGATGCAACTAAAGGCGCCGATTTGCCTGACGAAGTGCCACCTACAGATTCTGACAGTCAACCACTCTCTGTTTCAAATAGAACAGAGTTGTTAGAAGTATTACCGGCTAACTCTACAAAAATAATAGAACATGTTGATCAAGATTTGAAAAATAGCACTGGTGAAGGTTTACTCCCACCTGCTATACTCGATAAAATAATATCTGGAGAGGGTCAAGGTAATAATGATACTATTCTAGACATTTCTACCCCTGAAGAACTCGATGAAATCAAGAATTTCTCAGATGCAACAACCAATCAGACTTCTGAAGAAGCTGTAGAAGAAAGTGAATCCCTTTCCAATATTACAAATGCAACTGGCCTAGGCGACTTGCTAGATGAAAGTGTGAACAATGTCACAAATGCAACGAGTGCAGAAACACCAAGTGAAGACCAGCAAGAGTCTGAAGATCAAGGACAAGCAGGCGAATCAGTTAACATGACCAATGCTACAGGAGCTGGAGCAACAGGAACAGGAGGAGAAGATGATGAGCAGCAACAAGATCAAGATGAAGAAGACACTGAAGATGGAGGAGAACAGCAAGGACAAGCAGTTAACATGACCAATGCTACTGGCGGAGAATTAACTAATGCCACAAGTACCTTAGGTCAGATAGGTGGAGAAGATGATGAGCAGCAACAAGATCAAGATGAAGAAGACACTGAAGATGGAGAAGATCAGGGACAAACAGGAGCTGGAGCAACAGGAGGAGAAGATGATGAGCAGCAACAAGATCAAGATGAAGAAGACACTGAAGATGGAGGAGAACAGCAAGAAGAAGAAGCAGCTACAACTGTTACCAATGCTACAACAGGAATGCTTAACACTACAAATGCGACCAGTATGCTAAACGCTACTGGACTAGAAGATGAAAATGAAGATTCAGAAGATGAGCCTGAGGACGAATAATCATTTCTGGATTAAATAAAAAACAATTCAAAACAAAAAAACTTTTTACTTTTTTTCCAAGCTTTTATTACTTTTCCAACCACGAGGATAGGTATCTGGCTTCATTATCAATCTCTTAATGGTGAATGCAATTCCTTTGTCATTTTCTTTAATTTCTTCTAAATCCATGTTAGCTTCAGCCAAAGCAACAATTTCTCCCTTTAATGTATAAATTGCTACAAGATTGCCTTTTCTTAAGTTTTTGTCTACAGCAACAATTCCCGGGATTGCTACTTGTGCACCATGACAAAGCGCATCAACTGCGGAATCTTTTACTGCAACAGATAAGACACCCTCAAGTGCCAGTTCAATTGGTTTAATTATAGAGCGAATTTTTTCCTCTTTCTGACTCTCTTTGTATATCTCTACTGCGTCCACCAAATCGTGCAGTCTAACGAAATCACCAGATGATTCTGAAAAGATACTCACTCTAGTTCTCCTCAATTCAAACATTGTTGCACCAACACCCAGGACTTCGCCCACATCGTAAACAAGTTTTCTAATGTAAGTCCCAGCTTCACACAAAACGCGTATTAAATGAATATTGTTTTCACTTGCTAGCCTTTCTAATTCATATATTCTTCTAACACGAGTAGCTCTTCTGACTGATGATCTCTGTGGAGGCCTTTGGTAAATCTCTCCTGTAAATTCTCCCATTAACCTATCAATTATATCAGCGTTCATTTCTTTGTGTATTCTCGCAATTGCATAGTATTCTTTTGGTCCTAACAATAGAATTGAAAGTGCTTTGGTTGCATCGCCTAGTCCGACAGGCAGAAGACCAGTAGTACCGGGATCAAGAGTACCACTATGACCGGCCTTAGTAATCCCAAGAATTCTCTTTGTCCAGGCAACTATCTCATGGCTAGTAGGCCCAGAAGGCTTGTCTAACAAGATAATTCCATTCTCTAAAAGTACATTCAGAGGTCTTTTATCAGGATAATATCCATACTTTGGACTAGTAACATCATCATTAATAATTTCCATGGTATCAAATCTTAAGGTCATATCTGGTCTTAACATGCTACTGAATCTTCATCTTCTTCATAATTTCCTTACACAAAAGAACAAGTGAATCAAGTGTGAGGAGTTCGGTGTTTATCATGAAATCAAAAACTTCAAGGCTTTCTCCGAATTCTGGGCCGTAAATTTTCTTATAGATTTTTTTGTTTTCCCTGTCCCTCATCTTTACTATTTCTAAAGCCTCTTTAAGTGAAATTTTATCCCGCTTTGCCATTCTTTCAGATCTACTTCTTTGAGAAGCACTTAGCCAAAAAGTAATTGGAGCAGAAGTTAACCATGGAAGTGTATGACTGGTAATGATAACGTTACCTTTTTTAGCAATCTTGATTAATTTTTCATCTACTTGTTTGTCAAATATTGGTTTCTTCTTTCTTTCTTTAATAAAACCGATGGCTTCACTAGAATCCCACCAATCGTCTCCAGATATCATGTACCCTTGTTGGCGTGCAATTTCCTTCAGGATATCCCCTCCGTTATACAGTTTAAACCCGAATTCCTCTGAAAGAGCGTGTGCAAGTGTAGTCTTTCCCACAGCGGCGCTGCCTGAAACAACTATGCTAATATTCTGCATCTTGCCCGATTTCAATACAATGTCACTTTAATTGTAATACTGTCAGTACATTGTCCATATCTATGTTGCCCATATTTTGTATCTATCAATCAACTAGATTTGACTAATAATTCTACTAATTGAGATGTTGCAGAGTCCATCATGTCGTCATGATTGTAAATAATTTCAAAAGGTGCTCCTGTCAAAATGGAAAGTGATGAAATCATGGACAAAGAAACTTGTATATCCCTATTTATTTCGTCATCTGAAATCAAATCTCTTGTCCGAGTAGTATCCTTTTTTCTCCTGTTGAGAATTTCATTGGGATTTGCAGTTATTAAAATAAGTTTCTGAGGATTCATTTTTAAAATAAGATTCATCGGTAACCCTGGATAATAACCTGACTGTGTTTTTATGAAGAGATGGGTGTCAACAAATACTATTGAATCGTCCAGACTGGAGATATGTTCAGCGGCCTTATTCTGTAACTTTTCCTGTACATCTATTTTCAGTTTTCTTAGCTCATCGCGGTCATTTATTCCCAATTTCTTTGCTTCTTCAAACATTACTGATCCAAAAACAACTGTTTTCACAGATGTTCCTTTATTTTTCAACGTTTCTGTTGCATTCGTAATGATAGTACTCTTCCCTACTCCAGGAACACCAACAATGATGACAGTTTTTTTTCTAGGTTCTTCCAAGGAGTGCCGCCAATTTAGGCATATGGATATCTACCTGTTCTCGGATAAGTAGATTATAATAATTAACCAAAATATCGACCATAAGCAGTATACCAATTCCCGTACCAAACACATTTAGCACATTTGACACTGAAGCCAATAGCCCGATTATTATTCCACCAGCTATAGTTACTGCGGGTATGTATTTGTTAAGTAGAGACTGGACCGAACTTTGAGTTCTTCTAAAACCTGGAACTTGTACATCAGCATCAAGCAAATTCTTTGCAGCTGCTTTTGCCGATAATCCTCCCAGTTCAACCCATAGACGTCCAAACACAGTAATAATAGCAGTCATAAATATGATATAGACAACAGTTCTGACCGGATCTTGAAGTGAGTTCTCAAAACTCATAGGTGCTGTGATATAATACAAAATACCTCCTGTGGGAGATTGCGATTGTTGTGGATCAAACTGGGCAATCCAGTTAAAAAGCGGATTTGAATTGTCAGGATTATAGTTTGCCCATAACATCTGTCCCATAAAGACAGCATTCGCTAGCAGTGCCGAAGCTAAAATCACCGGAATGTTTGATGTATATAGCAGTTTTATAGGGTATACTGCAGTAAATCCTCGATACTTCGTAGATACTATAGGTATATCCACGTGAATACCCTGGGTATAAACAAGAGCCAGTAGCACCAACGCAGTCACAATGAGTCCAAAAATGCTGGGTAATTGACCACTTCTAAATATAGTATTGGCTAGGTCACCTTGTGTCGCAGAATCTATAATAAACGGTACAATACCTACCGGTCCGTCCTGGGCAGGTAACGGGCTGAATATGCTCCATAAAATTCCCTGGGCAACTCCTGCCATAATGAAAAGACTGATACCTGAACCCAATCCCCATCCTTTTTGAATTAATTCATCCAGGAACATTACAACAATACTGGCGCCGATAAGCTGACCAATCAAAACGGGTATGAGACTAGGATGAGCTAGTAAACCACCATAAACACTAACTCCATACAGAGCACCCTCTGCAATAATTACAATAATAGTAACTATCTTCGTTGCGGAAGTAAAAAGCGATCTGTCGTCCGGATCCTTGAAATTTAGTTTTATTAATTCCGAGCCCTTTAATAGCTGCATCAATAGACCGGCAGTAACGATTGGCCCTATACCTAATTCTAGTAACGTTCCTTGTTGTGCAGCAAAGATTACTCTGGCAAATGCCAAGAAATCAAATTGTGGTGCATCTGTTACGCCATAAAGTGGAATTTGACCCATTACAAGATAAGCAAGTAAAGCAATTCCGCACCATATGAATTTCTCACTTAATCCAATTTTCTTTTTGGGTTTCTCAACTTGAGGTATGTAAGCTGAGACTTTCTTTATTACTGTTCTTACAATACTTTCATTCTGCACTGTGCTCATTTGAAATTATACTACCTCCTGCCGACTCTACTTTCTTTTTAGCACTAGCAGATGCTTGTGCTACCTTTATAACGTAACTTTCGCCAATATTTCCGCCGCCCAAGAGTTTTTGAATTCCTAATGATCCAAGATCCAGAACTGTTTTTTGATCTTTTTTATCACTGAATTTAATTGAGAGTGTCTTCAGATCTCTCAAGTTTATCCATTTTTTGACCAGAAACCTACTATATGAATTAAGCGTGTCATGTCCGAAATGGTCGGGCTCTTCGATAACAGTTCGAATCCAAAAATGCTTATGCTTTCCTGCTCCACCTATTCCACCCCGGCTTCCAGATTGTCTGTGCTGACCTATTTGACCCCATCCGCAATATCTTGTACCTCGATGTCTGCGGCTTTTTCTCAATCTAGTTGCCATGTACGATATACCTTATACAATCAAAATAAGTGTGTAAATATAAATGTAAAACTCATGTCATCCTCTGCAATGTCAAATCATTCTTTTTACAATTTCAACTAATTCTTTGTTATTTCCAAGGATACCGCCATCTGAGAACTGTTTTTTAGTACTCTTTTTAAAACCTCCTTTTGGTGGATTCAATGTAAACCAAGGTTTAACATTATTTTGTTCTGAGAACTTTATCTTATCACTAGCAATGACGGTTACCAATTCATCAATTCCCTTATACTCAGATTTAGTCTTCTTTTCTTTCCCTGATTCTAACTCAGAAGCTTTCTTTTTGCCTCTTTTTTCAATTAATATTTTTATTGTGTCTGAGTCGGCCTTTGACCATGCCACCCATTGGTTAATTTTTCTTAACATGCCAAGGTAATTTGAAGTCTCTGGAACAAGAGTTGCAGAAAATCTCTTGTTCAAATTGAGACTCTTAAGTGTAGTCAATGCCCAGTATGGCACATTAACTGTTCCCCTCATTCTAACTACTAATAATGCCATTTTTTTTAACCTGTGATGTAAGTAGAGTTAAGTGCATTGAATATTGCCATTGCAGTAGAAGTCATAGTATTGGTGGATCCGAAAGACTTTGTCCATGCGTCCTTTATCCCGGCTAGCTTCAATAGATTTTTTATATTTTCACCTGCGACAAGTCCTAATCCTCTGGGACCTGGTAGAATCTCTACTTTCACGCTTCCACCTCTTCCTCGAACATTGAAGGGTATAGAATGCGGTTGAGTGCATCGACATTCCCAGCTACCACAACCCAATTTTACTGGTATTATGTGAAGATATGAATTAATCGTAGCTTTATCAATTGCTATTCTCATTTGATGTGCCTTGCCCATGCCAATCCCAAACCACCCTGCTTCGTTACCAACAGCAACTAGCGCACTAAATCGTGTCATTTCTCCAGCGTCAGTTTGCTTTTGTACGATTCCAACATGCACAACTTGGCTCTTAATGTCAGGAAGCAAGTGCTTTACTATTTCAGATTCCTGAATACGCATTCCATTTTCATAGATCTGCTCCATCGAACTAATCTTATTTTCTGCGACCATCTGTCCCAATGCAGTACGGGGTTTCCATACTGCTACCTGCTCATCTCTCCGGGGAAAGCTCATTTCGATTCTCCTTTCTTTTTGGAAGCCTTGGCCTTCGCAGTTTTAGGTGTTTTAGGTATTTTATCTGACTTGTTTTCGCTCTTGTCATTTACAATCCTATCCTTTACTTCTGAAAAATGATTTGGATATTTTTCTGGTTCCAATCCTGATCCCAAGTTTGACGAAAATCTCGATTTATATAAATCATCATTAGACTTTATTTTTTTTGCATATTCTGCAATGTGATTACCTTGTATTCTTTCTTCAGTAGGTAGAATCTCTTCTGAAAATGGCATTTCCAATCCTGCTTCAGACATACCCTTCAGACATGCTGCAATCTTTGTAGTAAAGTGCCTTTTACCTATGTATAATATTGCCCGTGTAATCTTTTTTTGAATACATTTCTTACCCAATAAGAGACCAACTAGATAGCATGAAGGAATATTCTTGCGTGAGCCCTTCCACCCATATGACAATAATTCGTTACTATGTACAGAGGCCATTACTTTGTCTCCAAGAAGCTCTGGTCTTATTAATTGAGCTGAAACATTTTGATCACTGACATTAACAGTCACAAAATCCTTCTTTCCAATAAGCAATTTTTCTCTCTTTCTATAATTTGTTTTTCTTTCTCTTATTCTTCTGAATGTTGAAGTATAAACCATAAACCGAAAATCCACCCATCTATCCTATTTATAAATTTGACAAGATTATGAATTACTTATAAATCTTCATTATGCTGCTTCATGCGGATTTGGATTTGGTGGACATTTTGTTCGCTACGATAGCGGCAAATGAACCGGCTCCAATTCCATTATCGATATTTACAACCGTCATCCCCATTGTACAGGTTTGAAGCATGGATGCTAGAGCAGCAATGCCATTTGAACCAAACCCATATCCTATAGAAGTCGGTACACCAATAACAGGTATGTCAGTTATCGAGGAAACAAGAGAACCCAATGCGCCTTCCATCCCTGCTACTACTATTAATATATGAACCTGGGAATTTACCATGTTGCCGACAGCCTTTAGTGTTCTATGAATTCCCGCAATACCAACGTCATATTCTACCAGAGTTTCACAGCCCATTACTTCTGCCATAATTTTTGCTTCCTCCGCAATCTTGATGTCAGAAGTCCCGGCACAAAGTATGCCTACTTTTCCGCTCTTTTTGGGAAATCTGTGAGATTTGGATGTAACCAATAACGTGTTTATCCCCTTTTCAAGGGTTAGTTTCTCTTTTTCAAGTTTTTTACATAACTTGTCCATGTGATCTGGGCTAAGTTTGCTAATCACAGCAAAGCCTTTCTTCGATACTGTAACAACAATAATTTTATAGAGATCTTTGAGTTCTTTTCCTTGACCAAGTATAACTTCTGGTATACCGCTTCTTAATTCTCGAAGAGGATCTATTTTTGCTAAATTTTTTTCTACGTATTCAATTGAAAAGAGTCTCAGCTCTTGCTCTGCGATTCGAACAGAAATGTCGCCCTTTGCTAATTTTTCTAATATTTCTCTAAGTTCCATTTCTCTGCAGTTTGTTAAATGATTCCAATTTCAAAGAGAAAAACTCTTTATTGCGTTTTTTACACTTTGTACTCCTAGCTCAAAGACTTTCTTTTCGCTCTCATCCAATTTTAGTTCAATTATTTTCTCCATACCTCCGTGACCCAAGACGCATGGCACACCTATACATACGTCACTATATCCATATTCACCTTCAAGTAATGCAGAAACGGGTAGTATTGCTTTCTTGTTTTTAATGATACTTTCCACCATAGTTGATACGGCATTTCCAGGAGCATAAACAGTTGCACCTTTTAATGATATTACTTCGGCTGCAATGCTTTTTGTTTTAGTTGCAATGTCTTTGGATTGTTCTGTAGATATGAATTCGGTTAATGGGATTCCACCCAAGCTTGAAAATCTAACAAGTGGGAGCATATTTTCGCCATGTTCGCTTATTACCATAGCTTGAACAGAATCTCTAGATATTCCAGTGACTGTGCTGATGTGTTCTTTAAATCTCGACAGGTCAAGCATTCCACCCATACCCATAATTTGCGTTCTCTTTCCACCAAGAGATTTTAGTACGAGATATGTCAATGGATCAAGTGGATTTGTTACTACAATTATCTTTGAGTCAGGAGCATAATTTTTGATTTTATCACATACTCCCTTAACTATATCTGCATTAGTCTTGAGCAAATCCATACGTGTCATTCCGGGCTTCCTACCAACTCCAGCAACAACAATGACAAAGTCTGTTCCTTTCATATCTTCATAATTGTTAGAACCGCGTGCGATACAATCTATTCCTCGTTCTGCCAATTGATGGTTTATATCCATTGCCTCACCTTGAGGTAAACCCTCTACAATATCTAAAAGCAAAATGTCTCCTAATTCTCTCAGTGAACAATTCAATGCCACTGATGATCCTACTCTTCCGGCGCCTATAACAGTAATATTCATTTAACAATCAACGAAGTTTGAGATTATTTATAAATTTTCAAAATAATAATAGAATCCTGTTAGTCTGACATAGCTCAATAAGGTAAATTTGATAAAACCACTAAAATACAGCTCTGCCTCTTGCTGATAAAAATCAAAATTTCAGTTATGGCCTAAAACGTTGATAAAAAGTATTATAAGAAATCAAATTTTATATAGTTTTCCTATTTGGAACAATAATTATAATCATCATGGTCAAAAGCAGTATTCAATGCATAATGTTTTTATGCATACACGAAATCTATTTTTTATGGAAGGATACTGTGTAAAGTGTAAACAGAAGAGAATTATGAATGACGAAAAGAAGATAACAATGAAAAATGGAAAACCTGCAACCCAAGGAATATGTTCAACTTGCGGTACAAAGATGTTCAGGATAGGAAAGTAGACAAATCCGAGATTTCTCAATCCTCAGTAATAGTGTTTTCCAACTAATTTTTTAAATTATTCCTACGGTGTGAAATTTCGAAGAGGATTCTTTTTACTAGTAACATTATTGTTAGTTGGATGTTCCGAATCACTTTCCAAATCTATTTCATTGTCTTTTTCCATTGAACTTGTTTTCAATTTTGATATTGATTCAGATTTTCTGGATTCAAAACTATCAAGTTTTTCAAGAGCCTGACTGATTTCAGATTCCAAATTCTGTATTTTTTCCGCTTCTACCCGTAGTGACTTGTCTAGGTTACCTCCACTAAATGAACTATTTACTAATTCTTGATTTGAGGTATCAGGACGTAACTGCTTTGGTTGTCGACTAGGCATTTTGATATTGCTTTTCGAAAGCTCCGTCAGTCTTGTGTCTATAACTTTTATCTTGTCTTCTATTATAGAAACAAGGTTATTCTTTATTGAACTTAAATCGTAAAGATCTACGATAGATCTAGTTTGATCAATTTCTTCTTCACATTTTCTCAAATCTTCAGCATACTTTATTGCTAATCTGTCAAACTCCAATTGGCTCAACTTTCCTTCTCTGAAGAATTCGTGTGTTTTTCTCACTGAACTTGTAATAATTGATCTTTCAACTTCTAGAGAATCTAATTCATTTTTCATCATCTCAACGTCTGAACTAGTTTTATTTGTGTCAAAGTAACCATCATTCTTGCTGGTCTTTTTCTTTGGCTGCAATTTCACAATTCTATGTTTTCTAATTTGACGAAAAGCTAGTGAGGAAATTGCACCTAAACCTATTGAAAAGGATGCAATAAGCAAGTCCAATTTAAGGTAATAAATTACAACATACTGTTAAGTCTTGTCCTTAGAATATCTAAATTACTCTTCGCTTTATCCAATCGTACTTTCGTGTTTTTGGGTCTGGATAGCCACATTTCCCGCATCGCTTGTCTCTTTTGTGAAAAGAGTTATGACCACATCTTCTACATCTTATATGAGTACTCTTCCTCGTAAACTTACCCATTGATGTTGTTCCTTTTGTCATTCTAATCTCTCTCCAAACTAATCAAATTACAATATCAGACAGGTGGTGGAGATATCATAACGACATTATCTCCCCTTACTACGATGGTTCCAATTTCGTTTGATTTTCCTTCGTCAAGTAATTCCACTGAGTTGTCCAGTAACAAATTCATATGTTGATCAAAACCATGCAAATTGCCACGAATCACTTTACTTCCCTTAAGTTTTATCAGGACTATTTTGCCTAAACTTTCATCGAGCACCTTTACAGCCATATCAACAGACATCTATTTCATTACCTATAGTATTCCTTAATGAAGATCTATATTAAAGTTAATAATAAACTCACAGACCTTACCTGAATACTATTTTCGTAATTAACTGAATATACCGCATTTACAGCATTCTAAAAAATGTTAGATCCATAGCCCTTCATAGTGAGCAGTTTATCTAGTTCTATTATTGTTCTTTCAAGGTTCTTCATTGTGACGGATATTATTTTTTTACCCTCTTTCATTGTGGCGTTTCGGGGATCGCCCAAAACACCATTTTTTGTAATCTTAAATGATGCCGTATTACTGAGAAACGATGAATACGTAGAATGTAGCATTTTTTTATTCAAATATCCGCTTTTAGCCTTCTGCATTTGAACCAGTTTTGGTGCAATGGCTAACATCAGTGAAGTTTCAACAAGACCCCCATGATCAAAATCTCTTTCAATTAATTGCCAGTAATTGATTCCAAATACTTTTATTTTTGGATTAATTCTTTCTACTTTCTGGGGTACGTATTGCACAGCTCCCAGGTTACCCCGATGCCCATTTAGTATTATTATTTGATTAAAACCATTTTCACCCAACGAAATGCATATCTGACTTAAGAGTTCTGAAAGTAGATCATTGCTAATAGAAATATTGAAAAATGGTCTATGTTCGAATGATACTCCAGAAGGAATGCCAGAAAGGGAATAAGATGGTATTTTTTTTGTGAGTTGATTTGCAAAATACTCCGCTATTATCGTGTCCGTACTTACAGGAAGGTGCGGTCCGTGCTGTTCAGTTGATCCTAAAGGAATTATGATTTTCTTGTTTCCTTTCTTTATCTCATAATTACTGAGATGATATAAGGACATTAGTATAACAAATATTCTACTGAGTTATTAAACTAATGAAATGAATCCTCAAACTATCAAACTAATCTGGATTCAGAGTGTAAAGTCTTATTTATTGTCTTTTACCACTACTCTTCCCCAGTTTACTTCTATGCGGTCCTCTAGAAATAGCGTTACTGCTTCAAGCAATGTTACTGCTTCAAGTTTCTGTCCCCTTCTTCTTATTGACTTTACACTATCTTCCTGTCTCACTCTAAATGACTCTTGACATATTATTGGCCCTTGGTCCAGGTCTTCTGTTACAAAATGTGCGGTACATCCAACTATCTTGGCCCCTCTTTCATATGCCTGCACATATGCGTAAGCACCGGGAAAAGCAGGTAGCAATGATGGATGTATGTTAATTATTCTATCAGGATATCGCCACACGAAGTTTGGAGTCAATACCCTCATGTATCTTCCCAATACTATCAAATCTACATTGTAGCGGTCCAAAATATCCAGTATTTCATTCTCCGCGTCAGTCTGTTGCGAATGTACAACGTGATAAAATGGAATATTGAATTTTTCTGCAATTGAATTTGTTGTGTTCTCACTTCCTATTATAACAACGATATTGGCTTTAATTTCCCCGGATGTTTTCGCATCTAACAATTTTAAAAGACAGTGAGTTTCTTTGCTAACAAAGATTGCAATGTTCTTTAATCTTTTAGGTTCTTGGTAGTGGATTTTTATCTCCATCTTCAGTTTTTTTGCCAGCGCTTTCAGTTCATTATCAAATTTTGCTTTTTTAAAATTATCCTGTTGGAATGACGCTTCTAGCTGCATCCCAAAAAGCCCATTGATAACATCTTGATTTATTTGTTCAATATTTCCATCATTCTTAAAAATAAAATTAGTTACATCAGCAACTACTCCTTTTCTATCCTTTCCTACAACTGTTACCTCAATTATCAGCCTGTCACTTTTGCTCATGAATACATTGGAATAAAGTCTCTCAAAATTAAAGGATTCTAAAATCTACAACGCTAATGCTTAAATAAGTTGATTTCAATTGTAATGCGATGATAAATACACTTTTAGTGAATTTATGTCTAAAAAAACTAGCATAGATATGTTCTTCCCGTTTTATCTTTCCAATTTGGTTGCAAGATATGAGTCCTGAACAGAAACAGAAAATTTTTAAAAAGTCAAGAAGGGATTTTGATTATAATAATCCCACACGAAAATGTTCGGTTTGCTATACTCTGTCAGGCTGGCACTGTTACAAATGTAATGCAGATTTCTGTGATATTCATTTTCATGATGAAAAGCACAAAAAACTATGCAGTTCTTGAGTAGATCATTTCCATATTTTCTGGATATACATGAACTAATTCGGATTATAGTGCACAATTAGAATTACATGACATTTTTAAAATGTGTGCGGGGGGTGGGATTTGAACCCACGAATCCCTAAGGAACAGGGATCTAGGAATATTGAATGTTATCCATTCTAAGCTTCGCACTCGCTTGTCGCGAGACCTGCGCCGTTGACCTAGCTTGGCAACCCCCGCATCTATTTGTCTGCCTACTGAAAGCTGGCTGACCAAATTTATCTATTATTTAGAATATATTGGTGTTTAGTTATGATGAACAAGAATATGCCACTTTTTGGAACTAACGGAATTAGAGGAGTTTTTGGGAAGGATCTCTCTCTTGATTTCTTGGTTAACATTTCTCGGTCTCTTGCGGCATACTACAAGAAAGGTCCCATATTGATAGGAAGGGATGGCCGAAATTCAAATAATATTATGTTTAATATTGTTACTGCTGCGCTAAATTCCGATGGTCTGGACACAGTAGATGCGGGTATTTTGCCCACACCCTGTCTTCAGTACGCAACTAAAAGGAATGAATTTAATGGCGGCATCATGATTACTGCGTCACATAATCCTCCGGAATACAACGGTCTAAAACCAATAGCCAATGATGGAGTGGAATTACCAAGACAGGATGAGTCAGTTGTGGAACAGATTTTTGAAAATAAAACATTTATTACTTCAGAAATTGTAGGACAAAATTTCAAGGAAGAAATGATTATTGACAGATATATCGATGATGTTCTAGCACTAGTAGAAGTAGACAGAATTAAGAAACGCAAATTCAAAGTGACTATGGATTTGGGTAATGGAGTTCAGGCGTTAGTAGCACCATTGCTAGCAAAAAAACTTGGGTGTACTGTGATAACTGTTAATGGAACTATAGATGGAGATTTTCCTGGAAGAGGCTCTGAGCCTACGCCATCGAACCTGAGTCTAATGAGTTTTGTTGCAAAGGAAACAAATTCCGATATTGGTGCAGCTTTTGACGGCGATGGGGATAGATCCATATTCTGTGACGAAAAGGGAATAGTGTCTTGGGGAGACAAAACTGGAACCCTACTGGCAAAATATTTGATCTTGACCAAACATCCAAAAGCGAAAATAGTCTGCCCAGTAAACACTACTCATGTCCTAACAAAAGTTGCACAAGACAATGGTTCGGAGATTATTCATACGAAAGTTGGGAGTGTGGAAGTTTCTCGGGAAATGGTTAAGCAAGGCGCGATCATTGGAATGGAAGAAAATGGGGGCTTTATGTACGGAGTACTAAATCAGGTAAGGGATGGAGCTCTTACAACTGCATTAATGTTGGATCTAATGGCATCAGAAGAAAAGAGCTTGTCAGCAATTCTGTCGTCTCTTCCCAAGGTTTACCAATACAAGTCTAAATTTGAATGCTCTGAAATGGGATTGATTCAAAAAGTGGTTGACTCTGTTAAGAATCACGGCAGCCCAATGAAGATTGATACGCTTGATGGTGTCAAAATCTGGTTTGATGAAGAAAGTTGGTTGATGCTTCGTCCTAGTGGGACTGAACCTCTAATCAGAATTTATGGTGAATCGACTGACGAACTACTCATCAATTCGAAGGTAAACGAATACACGCGACTTGTCAAGGAATCTCTGGATGAAAACTAATAATTGCTCGGCAACATTTTTAATACGCCTCTACTTCTATTCAGTAGAATAAGATGATCCCAATGGGTGATGGATTACAAAATGAGTAAACCGTTTTATGTAAAATTTGAGACTCCAAAAGATCTTGTAAATGCCGTCTACGAAGCTGTTAGAGTGGCCAAGCAAAGCGGAAGTGTTAGGAAGGGAACCAACGAAACCACAAAGGCAATAGAAAGAGGAATTGGCAAACTAGTGGTAATAGCGGAGGACGTTCAACCTCCAGAAGTCGTTGCGCATATTCCCATAATATGCGATGAGAGGAACACTCCGTATATTTTTGTACCTAGCAAACAGCAATTAGGCGAATCTCTGGGAATTGAAGTCGGCTCTGCTGCTGCAACCATAATTGATGCAGGAGAAGGTCAACATATAATCGACCAGGTAGTTGGAGCATTATCTAGCATCAAAGACAAGAAGGAGTGATATAACTAATGAGTAAAGCTGCAGAAGTAAGGGTAACCCCAGCAGAAGTTATACAAATAGTTGGCAGGACAGGAATTGCAGGCGAAGTAATCCAAGTTAGGGTAAAGGTTCTAGAAGGAAAGGACAAAGGTCGAATTCTTACAAGAAATGTAAAAGGCTCCGTTAGGATGAAAGATATCCTGATGTTGAGAGAAACTGAAAGAGAGGCAAGAAAGATAAAGTAGTGATATTAAATGAGTAAAGCATCTACTTCACTTCGTAATTGTTTCTTTTGTGGAAAACATATCCCAACACACGAGGGTACGATGTTCATAAAAAACGATGGATCTATTCAGTGGACATGTTCACCAAAGTGCAAGAAGAATATGAGATTAAAGCGTGACCCCAGAAAATTCAAATGGACGCGAAAGTACGTTAAAGGTGGAATTAAGGTCAAAAAATAGACGTTAGTGATGTTTAGTGGAACAAACGCTAATTGTTGTAAAGCCCGATGGCTTTAAAAAAGGACTAGTTGGAAAAATTATTGCAAGATTTGAGGAGAAAGGCTTTCAGATAGTGAGCCTCAAATCATTTCAATTTGATGAACAAACAGCTAGAAAATTTTATGATGCGCACAAAGACAAGCATTTTTTCAATGAATTGGTTTCATTCATCTGTTCAGGTAAAACAGTAGGATGTATTTTAGAGGGAAACAATGCAATTTCTACTGTAAGATTGATGGTTGGAAATACCAAGTCAAGCGAGGCTTTACCGGGGACAATTAGGGGCGACTTTGGGCTCGGTTTTACCGATAACATCATACATGCTTCTGATTCGGCTGAAAGCTTCATAAAAGAGTCTAAAATCATTTTTAATTAAGTGGAACTTCGTCAACCTGTCGTAGTAGTATTGGGTCATGTAGATTCTGGTAAGACGTCATTACTTGACAAAATTCGCGGAACTGCCGTACAATCCAGAGAAGTCGGAGGAATAACCCAGCATATTGGTGCAAGTTATTTTCCAATCGAAACGATAAAAAAAATAACAGGGAAATTATTTGACAAGCTATCCAAGTCAGAAAATCCGGTTCCCGGTTTACTTGTAATTGATACTCCCGGCCATGAAGTGTTTGCAAATCTTCGCATGAGGGGTGGTTCGGCTGCAGATATTGCAATAGTTGTGGTTGACGTTAACAAAGGACTTGAAGCCCAAACAATTGAAAGTCTGGATATTTTAAAAAATAGAAAAGTACCTTTTGTAATTGCCCTTAACAAAATAGACCAGATATCAGGTTGGAAAAAAAATAACGTGATTTTGATGGCAGAACAACTGAAATTACAAGATCCGTCAATATTGACATTCCTAGATGAAAAAATCTACACGGTTGTAGGATCTCTGTCTAGACTAGGATATATCTCTGAGGCATTTTGGCGTGTCAAAGATTTTACCAAAGAGCTGGCAATTGTTCCTGTAAGCGCTTCAACAGGGACGGGTGTACCGGAACTATTGGCCGTACTTGTTGGATTGACGCAGCAATACTTATCGAAGAAGTTAGAACGACATGAAACTGAAACAAAAGGGATCGTCTTAGAAGTCAATGATGAAATTGGATTAGGACCGTCTGCAAATATTATCCTGCTAGATGGCACCCTAAAGCAGGGAGATAGAATTGTAGTTGGTAAAAGGGATAGTGTTACCACTACCAAGATCAAGGCCTTATTGTTACCGAAACCACTTGATGAAATGAGAGATCCGAGAGATAAATTCAGGCACGTGGATAAAGTGATTGCAGCTGCTGGACTAAAAATAACTTCTCCAGATCTTGAAGGTGTACTTGCTGGAAGTCCGCTATATGTTGTGAAAAATCAGGATGATGAAGAAAAACTAAAAGCAAGTGTTGAGTCTGAGATAAGATCCGCAATAATACAAACAGAGTCAAACGGTGTCATACTACGATGTGATACAATAGGATCAATAGAAGCAATTACAGAGCTTTTGAAAAAAGAAAATATTCCAATTAGGGCTGCGGATTTGGGCAATATTACACGTAGAGATATTCTTTCTGCTTCTGCGGTTAGGGAAAAAGATCGTTACCTTGGCGTAGTCCTGGGATTCAATGTAAAGGTTCTAGAGGATGCTGAGAAGGAAGCCTTTGAAAGGAAAATAAAAATTTTCAATGAAAAAATAATCTATAATTTGGTCAGGAGCTATTCGGAATGGGTAGATTATGAAAAGCTTCATGCAGATTCAATTATCTTTAATGAAATACCCCCGATATGCAAATTTCAGTTCATGAAAGGTTATGTTTTTAGAAGAAACAGTCCTGCGGTATTTGGAGCCGAGATCCTGGTCGGCAAATTGAAACAAAAAGTTTCAGTAATTGATGAAGATGGCAAGAAAATTGGTGTCGTACATCAAATACAAAATGAAGGTAAAAATCTAGATGTTGCTGATAAAGGAATGCAGGTAGCGCTTTCCATAAAAGGACCAACAATTGGCAGGCAGATAAATGAAGGCGATATTTTTTATACTGATCTCAATAGTAGAGAAGCCCGACTACTGCTTGAAAGATTTCCGGATAGATTGAGTGAGGAAGAGCAGGGGATATTTGATTTCATCCTATCAAAAAAACGTCATACCGATCCTGCATTTGGATATCTTTGAAAATATTAAGAAATAAAATATTGTTACTGATACTTTTCTAGTAGGCCTTCTAGCCCCTTTTCGCCGACTGCGCCGACTGCTTTTTCGACTAACTTTCCATTCATAAAGACAATGAATGTAGGAATTGCATAGACGTCAAACCTCATTGCTACGCCCTGGTTATCATCAACATTCAGCCTTCCAAAAACAACTTTCTCCTCATACTTTTTGGCAAGTTTGTCAAATATCGGAAGCATGAATTGACATGGTCCGCACCATGTTGCCCAAAAATCTACCAGTACGGGTTTGTTGCCTGCTATTACTTCGTCAAAGTTTTTTTCGGATAATTCTACAAGCGTAGGCTTAGAATCAGAACTCATTGTTACAATTTATCCTCTTAATTGATATTTAAATCTTGTAAGGCAATATCAAAATTTCTGACATTTGATATAGTTAGTTATTCTAAATATTGTCACCGAAATTTCCTGTCTTTTTGCTTCGCTAAAGATCAAGTATAAACCTAACTTTATTCAAACCACTTTCTTGCAAAATTTCCATTTCATGGTATGTAATACCCTTTATTTCAGTTTTATAGCCATGCTTTGTTATATCTACTGACTCTGTCATGGCATGCCCCGTCATTTGATATTTGGAACCAAGTTTGGAAATTTTCAAGTTAAAGTTGGACGCCACTTTGTTATCTATTGCGATAAGCAGGATTATCCGGTCTAACCAGTTGAACAATAATTCCGAGTAATCATGCCCCTCTACTTCAAATTCAAACTTGCTTTTCGCCTGGATATCATTAAGTTCAAACATGACATTGATCGTTCCTTTGGCTGCAAACAAAAATGCTTCTTCCATACTTTCACCGTATGCCTCAATATATGCATCTGTGACGTGGTCAAGATACCTGTACCCTCCAGTCAATAATGTGTGTTTTTCATCTGCTTTATTATAACTAATCGCAAAATCTAAATGATGACGCACGATCCTCTTCATTGTGAAGTTAGACCTTCCCAGGGGAATGAGAGATTTGCAATACGAGGAATTAGAAGAGATATCCCATATTAGAGACAAATTTGTAGAGACTGCTGAAGTCTTTGATTTTAAGCAAATAGAACCTTCAACGCTGGAATTATTATCCACTCTTGAAGCTAAAAGCGGGCCATCAATAATAGATGAAACATATAGTTTTACTGATAAAGGAGGACGAAATGTTGCACTACGTTTTGACCTGACCATAGGACTATCAAGGTTTGTTTCCATGCGTAGAGACCTAAAACTCCCAACTAAATTATCATCATTTGGCGGTGTCTGGCGTTATGACGAACCACAGTTAGGAAGATACAGATATTTTCATCAATGGGATATCGAAATATTTGGCTCTCCTGAGGTAGATGCAGATGCAGAAATCATAGAATTTGTTTCGTTCTTTTTGAAAAGATTGGGAATTGATTTTGTTATTGCAATAAATCATAGATCTATTCTGGAAGAATACTTGACAAAAACGCTTGGAATTACAGACAATCATACGATAAGCGAAATGATGAGGGCAATAGATAAACTTGCCAAAAAGAGCACAGAACAAATAGTTGATGAGTATAAGGAAAAACTCAACACCAACAGTTTGCGAAAACTAATTGATTTTGTTTCAGTCAGCGGCGAATCTGAAAAAATATTAAAAGACAGTAAGGTAGGCGAATTTGAGTCGTCAAAAGTCCTTGTGGAACTTGTAGATTCCTTGAAATCAAGACAGGTAAGCAACTTGATGATAGATTTCAAGATTGTCAGGGGACTTGATTATTATTCTGGTATCGTATTTGAGGCAAAAGATCAAACATCTCAGATAGGATCGCTTGTCGGTGGAGGCAGATATGATAGATTGACAGAAGCGTTTGGTAGAAAGGATTTGTTCGCAACCGGTGCCGCCGGTGGTGTGGAAAGGATACTTACAGCGATCAATGACAAATCAATCAAAAAAGTCCAGAGGCCGCTAATTTATGTCGCTTACAACTCTAGACAGGAAAAGATGCACGCAATTGAAGTGGTTTCAAAATTAAGAAATCTTGGGTATGCTACTGATTATGATATCAATGGAAGAACTATAAGCAAACAGTTTCACGAAGCAGCACTCAAAAAAGCAGCTGCCATAATTATAATAAATCTTGACGAATATAAAAAAGGCATCGTTACCCTAAAAACAGAATCAAAAGAACAGAAACAGAACCTTAATGAAATTGACAAATATTTAGACCAATTAATTTAGATTAGAAATAGATTTAGAAATAAATTAAAACTGGTCTAGATTTTAATCATCTTGATATTCTTCATCTTTATCATACCGCTTGGTTTCTTGTCATACACAAGCCTTACAACCAAATCTGGCGGATCATAGCTAACATACAAATCGTCTTTTTCGAGCACTTGTATATCATGACCCAAGGTTATCTGCGATTCTTGTATGCCGTTTTCAATCAATTTCTTCTTGGCAGCTTGTGCTATGCCATCGTCTGAAGTATTGGTTGTAAGGAGCACCTTGCCAGTACAGTTTAGGCTCATCTGATTTGCAAAAATATCTTCTCTCAAATAAACTGTATCTTCATGTATGCCTTTTCCAAATTTTATCTTGTACAAAAAGAATAATATATTTACTGCTGCATATAGACGTCATAAAGGTTAGTAGATGGAGAGATGGATGGATGAGGTTGCAATAGTTATTTGACAGATCACATTTCTCATGATATACTTATCATAGGTACAGGTCTGGCAGGGTTGCGTGCTGCTATATCTGCTGCCACGACAAATCACAAGTTAGACATCGGAGTAATTTCGAAGGTGCAGGTTATGCGGTCACATTCTGTATCTGCTGAAGGTGGAACGGCAGCCGTCCTATTTTCTGACGAGGGAGACAACATAGAATCCCATATTTACGATACCATAAGGGGTAGTGATTTCCTGTGCGACCAGAACGTTGCAGAAAAACTGGCACACGAAATACCAAATGAAATTTATCAAATGGATAAGTGGGGAATGCCCTGGTCTAGGAGAGATGATGGCAGAATTGATCAGAGAAAATTTGGTGGTTATTCATTCCCAAGGGCCACATATGCTCAAGATAAGGTTGGATTTTATGAAATGCAAACACTGTACGATACGTGTCTAAAATATGATAACATCAATTTTTACAATGAATGGTTTTGCACATCAATACTTGATGATGGTAACAATAACTTTTCCGGTGTTACTGCAATAGAGATGAAAAGTGGAAACTTTAATGTCTTTAATTCTAATTCTGGGATTATAGCCACTGGTGGTGCTGGACGACTTTATAGCTTTTCAACTTATGCGTACTCTTCTACTCCTGATGGTTTGGACATGGGGTACAGAACTGGTTTGGCGCTAAAAGACATGGAATTTGTTCAATTTCACCCGACTGGAATTCTTCCTTCAGGCATTCTAATAACAGAGGGAGCCAGAGGGGAGGGTGGATATTTAATAAACAATCTGGGCGAGAGATTCATGAAATCTTATGCGCCAGAAAAATTAGAACTGGCACCCCGTGACGTTGTTTCCAGATCAATGATAAAGGAGATTGATAATGGTAGGGGATTTATACACGAAACGGGGGTACCATGCCTAAAGTTAGATCTCACCCACCTGGGCGAAGAGCGTATAAAAGAAAAGTTAGCTGGAATCAGAGAGATTGGTATCAAATTCTCCGGTGTAGACATAATAAGTGAACCCATAGAAATTAGACCTGTCTGCCACTACATGATGGGTGGCATTCACACCAATATTGATGGTCAAACCGAGATGAATGGTTTGTGGACTGCAGGAGAAGCAGCCTGTAATGGCCTGCATGGAGCCAATAGGCTTGGAGCAAACTCTACATCGGAATGCTTGGTCTGGGGAAGCATCACAGGCAGATTAGCCGCCCAATATGCAGACAAGAAGAAAGAAAAAGCCACAACTGCAACCAATATAGTAAACAAGGTTCACACAGAAGAAAAGAGAATATTTGATGGTATTTTCCGTGGTAGAGGTGAGGTAAATCCATACGATATCAGAAAGGAGTTTACAGACATGATGGATATCAAAGCCTATATTTTCAGGGATGAAAACAAACTCGTCGAGGGATTGAAAAAAGTAAGAGAGCTTCGGGACCTGACATGGAAGCATGTTGATGACAGCGCTAAAGAATATAACACAAATTTCATCAATGTAATGGAGATAGATTCATTATTGAGAGTAGGAGAAATAATAATTGCTGGAGCCTTGAACAGGAGAGAATCACGCGGTGCCCATTCTAGGACGGATTATCCTAATAGGGATGATGTTAATTTCCTAAAGCATACACTGGCATATTTTAAAGGAGAAGGAGAACCGCAATTTTCGTGGCATCCTGTAACATTAACACGATATGTCCCGGCAGAGAGAAAATACTGATGAAAGAAATAGAACGGCCGACTCGTAACAATTTGGAAGGAATAGGCGGATGGCTTAATCCTTCGCGATATGGGTGGGAGCGAATTTCTTACTGGTTCCAGAGATTAACTGGAGTTTTTCTTTTAATCTACTTTATCGGACATGTGTATGAAACAAGCACTATAGTCAATGGGCAGAATGCTTGGGAATCTTTCTTGGAATTAACTCAAACAGTGTGGGGGCATTTGTTTCTAATTATGGTAATAGGAGCTAGCACATTTCATTCTGCAAATGGGATTCGACTCATCTTTACTCATGCGGGTATTGGTTTGGGAACCCCTGGTAGACCCGACTACCCTTACAATCCGGCGTCATTGAATTACAGACAAAAATCGGGCATATGGATAGCATTAATCCTGGCTGCAGCTGCAATGTTCTATGGATTTAATGTCTTGTTTGGAGTGTAATGAATCAATCAAAATGGCAAGCCGCACAATATTGAAAGAAAGTCAAATAATGAAAATTCATTACATCACAGGAATTGCTGCAATATTTGTTGTGGCACTTCACATAATGATGAGACTAGTGGTTCCATTTGAGCAGAGTCTTGAATACGATTACATTATTGCCAATTACAAGAATATTATCTATGTTCTAATTTTAGAGTCAATTCTTGTTTTGATTTCTGTACATGGATTTAACGGAATAAGAATAATATTACTAGAGCTAAGACAGAGTAGAGCCTGGGAAAACATGGTTACAGTTGTGACAATTTCAGCAATGATAGGATTGATTTCGTATGGCACTAGAACAATAATATTGGCAAATGGATTGTGATTTTAGATATTGAATAACACTGCTATCGACAATAAAAATGAGCAAAAGATAACATTAAAAGTGTATAGAGAAAACAGGGGGCAGGACTCAGGATCCCATCATGACACTTTTGAAGTTCCATATAAAAAATGGACAACCGTGCTTGATGCCTTACTTTATGTAAAAAGTTACATGGATCCTAGCGTTGCAATTAGATATTCTTGCAGGATGGCGTCATGTGGTTCCTGCGGAATGAAAATAAATGGTGTTCCTAAATTGGCCTGTTATACAAAAATATCTGAATTGGAAACATCTACTATTGAATGCGAGCCCTTGCCAAATTTTCCAATAATAAGAGATCTTGTTACTGATTTTTCCCGATTCTTTAACCATCACAAAAGGATGGAGCCGTACATTCAGACCAATGACAGTACCGAAGCTGATACTAGCAAAGGAACTTTTTCATTTAACCAATCCCCTGAAGACGTGGACAAATATCTACAGTTTTCGTACTGCATAAAGTGCGGATTGTGTTATTCTGCATGCCCTACTGTTGGAACTGATCTGAATTTTCCAGGACCGCAGGCTTTGGCGCAACAGTACAGATATTTTGCCGACACGAGGGATGAATCGAAGAAAAGGTTGGATATTGTTGATGACAGACATGGAATTTGGCGATGTCACTTTGCCGGTTCGTGTAGCAAAGTATGTCCTAAAGGAGTAGACCCTGCTTTAGGGATTCAGCTATTGAGATCCTACATGCTTGGCATATCCAAGAACAATAAAGTTCCGGCAAAAAAAATTGAAGTAAACGGCAACAACAATAACAACAACGGCACAGATACAGAATAAGATACTATTGTTCTAACAGCAAGAGTTAGCGATCAAAAATCAGAAAAGTTTTGAATCCCACTATTTTTAAGACAAATTTTGGGAGTCGACTATTTTGAGGGTAATTTGCTCTCGTTGACTTGTTTGTTTATTGCATCGGCCATGAAGTGATTACTCACGTTGACATGCGATCCACTGACACCCTGTATCTTGTAGACATTATCCCTAATGTCTTGAGCAATTTTGAAACCAAATATAGCAGGACAAAACGGACTTGTCAAGTGTAAATCTATTTTTACTTTACCATCTTCAATGTCCACTTTATCAATTAATTCTAGTTCCATGATCGAAACTCCAATTTCAGGATCTACGATTTTTGTGAGCTCATCAAATATTGACTTTCGCAATTGTTGAATTTCCTGACCCATATGTCTAATGAATTTATTTTTATACTATTTAACTATTGATTTTTGATCTTGAAATTGATTGCCAGGTACAATGCAATAAGATGGCCGTGTCACAAATATTAATAATCAAGTCTAGCAGTAGTTTGTTTTAACAATGTATAGATCGCGCCACAAAGAAGATCTAGATAAGCGTACATTAACTTTTCTTTCATCCATTGAAATAGATGATAAGATTCTCTATTACGATATTTTATGTACCAAGGTTCACGTTATAATGCTATACAAGATTCATGTGTTAGAAAAGCATGAAGTTTCTCGCTTGGTAGGAGAATTGAATAATGTTTTGCATCATCCGGATAAACTTTCCAGGGAAGGTTGTGAAGACATCCATGAAGCGCTTGAGACTCATTTGATAAAAAAGACAGGGATCAACGTAGGAGGAAAAATTCAGACAGGCAGATCTCGCAATGATCAGATTATTACAGATATTCGAATTAAGGCAAGGGATGACATAATCAATGTCATGAATCACCTGAATAGATTGACAAAACAACTGATAGACAAGTCTGAAGATAATCTAGATTCAATAATGCCTCTTTACACACATTTGCAGCAGGCACAGATTGGAAACTTTGCTCATTATCTGCTATCATATTCTGAGGCACTGATACGCGAAATCGATAAATTGTTTTCACTCTATGAAAGGATAAATCAATCTCCACTAGGCGCAGGTCCTATTGGAGGATCGCTTTTACCAATTGACAGAAACATGACGGCAAAACTGCTTGGGTTTGACAATATACTGTCCAATTCCATAGATGCAACATCTTCAAGGGACTTTATGATTGAATTTACATCGAATATGGCCTCAATAATGATAACGTTGAGTAGAATATCAGAAGACATTATTATTTGGTCCTCCCAAGAGTTTGGTTTCATTGAAATCAGTGACAAACATGCATCAACGTCAAGCGCTATGCCACAAAAAAGGAATCCTGATCCGCTTGAAATTACTAGGTCCAAAACCGCAATTGTGATTGGAAACCTTACAACTATCATGACAATACTGAAATCACTACCTTCTGGCTATAGCAGGGACTTGCAAGATACCAAGGTTCCATTATGGAATTCTGTCGAATTAGTAGTATCGTCACTTGATATTATGAATGACGTAATTCAATATTTGGTAGTAAAAAAAGATGCAATGAGAAGGGCATCGACGGAAAGTTATGCGGTATCGTTGGATATTGCCGAGGTATTGGTTGCAAAATACAAGGTACCTTTTAGAACCGCACACCAGTTGGTTGGAGCGTTAGTTAATCTTTCCGTAAACAACAATGATGAGATACCTTTCAGATCGTTATCAACTGGCGATATCAAAGATGTATTGTCAATGGTGAAAGTCAACATTGCTCCTGGTGAACTAATCAAAGCAATAAGGGAAATTGACTCAAATAAATCCATAAGAATCCGAAACTCTGAAGGTTCCCCTAATCCGAAGGAACAGACTAGAATTATAAGAAAAAGCAAGTTGCAATTACAAAAATATTCAAATGAAGTTCAGAAAAAGAAAGAAAGAATAGATCTTGTAAAACAGAAGATAACAAATACAATAAAGGAAATTGTTACGACATAGTTATTTATTGAAATCCTAAATAAGATATTGGTCCTGATGTAATCATTGATATTGATATTAGTACCATAAGACAGAACCTAAGGAGAGCGCGTAGTATCAGGAAAAGTGTATCGCTCATTACGATAAACTACATATTATCATTTTATGCATATGATTAGTAACTAGTGCAAATAATGCGTATTATGATATTATCTTATTCTAACATATAAAATAGTTGTCTTCGCAAAAATGCATTCCAAATTGACCTATGCGTATGGCAATACCAATACCACATTCAAGTATCAGCCGACATCGACTAAGTTTGTCTGTTATCAAGTTTAATCTAAATAATGTTAATAATTTGATAAAAATATAAAACGTGTTGAAAAAATCATATCGGATATCTCCAGAAAATAAAGAGGAAAAGTCAGCAATATGTGTCAGGTCGGAACTCTATGAAGAACTAATGAAAGAAGCAGAGGAAAAACTCTATAATATAAATGAGCACATCGAGAACATTATTGATAGACATCTGAACCGAAATAAAATGATTAGTAAAATGTGGTCAGGACTGCAAATTGCGATGGTCGAAAAGAATACTATTGTCGTGATTAACATTAGTGAGAGAAAATTTTTCGATGTGAAATTACACGAAAATTTCATTCTCTGTGAACAGGACAAATTAGCAGGATGTGACCACACTGCCTTTGTTTGGATGCAAGCTGAGGATTTGCAATTGGATAGTAAATTTTGATCCAATTTAACTTGGCGTTTCAAAACTCTGAGTGTTTTGATTTTCCTTTTATTCCACAGTTATTTTAAAGAAAATTATTTGTATTTTTTGAATTGTAATTCAATATCACATAATTAGGAGAGCAATCCGATCAATACAGATTTTTGTACGTGGAGTCTATTCTCGGCCTCATTCCACACGACTGATTTTTTTCCATCAATAACATCCGACGTAACTTCTTGGCCTCGTTTTGCAGGCAAACAATGCATGAAGATTGCATCATCTTTTGAATAGCTCATCAGTTTTCCATTTACTTGATATTTTGGAATAAAAGTAGATCTTCTCTTCTCGTCCTCTTTTTCGTTTCCAATAGAAACAAACGTATCTGTTACAACAACATCTGCATTCTGTACAGCTTCAATTGGTTCTTTCACTAGAGTAAATTTAGAGTTTTTTAATTTTGCTTCCTTAGTTACTAGGTCAAGTACTGTTTGTGAAGGCTCGTAGTTTTGAGGAATTGCAGCTTTGATATTAATCCCCATTTTTGCACATCCGATTAACAGGTCATTGCAAACATTATTACCATCTCCAACCCATGCTAACGTTAAGCCTTCAAAGGTTTTTTTATGCTCTAAGATGGTCATAAGGTCAGCAAGAATCTGACATGGATGATACAAATCAGACAAGCCATTAATTACAGGAATCTTGCAATTCTGCGCCAAATCCAGTATCGTGTCATGAGAGTAGACCCTTGCCACGAGACAGTCCACATACAAAGAAATGGTCTTTGCAGTGTCTTCAATAGACTCGCCTCTAGAGAGCTGAAGATCATTGGAATTTAGATAGATAGTATTACCACCCAGTTGAAACATCGCTGTTTCAAAGCTCAAGCGCGTCCTGGTTGATGGTTTTTCAAACATTAGTGCAAGAGTCTTCCCGGCCAGAGATTGATTGTTAATGTTCCCATTTTTATTCTTAAACTCAATCGCATGTTCGATTAAACTTTGGATTTCTTCCTCGGTTAAATCCGCAATGCTACGGAGATAATTCTTACTTAATGAGATCATTTATATCATCATCGGTCAAATAAACAACTTCGTCGTTTTCAGATTCATTCTCTTTCTCAGATTTGGATTTACTTTTACTCTTATTTTCTTTTTTGTTCATTTCTTTTCTAGTTTCAATTTTATCAGCTGTACTGTGTTTACCATCATCAGTATCCTTTTTATCTTTATTGTCCTTAAAGATTTTTTTGAAAAACAATCCTCCTTTTGGTTTTGGTTCATTCATTACCGTTTTTGAGTCCATTTTTTCTTCTGTAACAGGATTTAATCGGCCATCGTCTAACTTCGGCTTATCATCAATCTTGTTTGGCGCTACTTCTAATGTCTGGGGCACTGTTGATAGTTTCTTTATCTCCTCCATCTCAGTTATTTTTTCAGGGTTGCTAGATGGCGATTCAAGCTTTGAATTTTCTGATGGTGAATTCACATTTGGAATCTCAATTACAGGTTCATCCTTACGGATATTATCTGCGGATATTACACCCGTTGGTGTCAGAATTTTACCACCTTTATCATATACTTTATCTTTGAATATAGAATCAAGAAATCTGTCGTGATCAAATACTTCCAAATCTCCATAACCTTGCCCAATTCCAAGATACAAAATAGGTTTATGTGTCAGATAAGCGATTGAAATAGCAGCACCGCCTTTAGAATCGGCATCACTTTTTGTCAAAATTGAACCATCATACTTTGTATACTCGTAAAATTCCCGCGCCTGGTTAACAGTATCGTTTCCTGCCAAAGAATCACCAACAAATATTTTCAAATCTGGTTTTATGACTCTGATTATTTTACTAACTTCTTCCATTAGATTTTTTGACGTCTGCATCCTACCAGCAGTGTCTATCAATACGGCCTCAATGTAATTCTTTTTTGCATGCTCCAATGCATCTCTTGCAACTGCCGACGGATCAGCACCATATCTTTGCGAAATTACCTTAACATTTAGATTGTTACCATGGTGGGTAATTTGCTCAATAGCACCGGCTCTGTGCGTGTCTGCGGCTGCCAGAACAACTGAAATGCCCCTGTCTCTCAATAATTTACAAAATTTTGCGACTGTGGTAGTTTTTCCTGTACCATTGATACCAAGAAATACAATAGAATATGGACCGGTTTTTGATTTTTTCTTTTCTAAAATAGATTGAATAACGTCAGTCTTGGTGTTAGTCGACAAAAATAACTCGTGTAGGAACGAGTATAACTTCGTCGTGATAACTTGATCAGAATTTTCGCTCCTTTCAAGCTTTAAATCCATAATCTCCGTTTTTATCTTTGAAGTCATTTCATCTACTATTTCATGAGCTACGTCATTTTCCATTAAACTGATCTGCAATTCGTCGAGAATCGAGTCTATATCCTTTTTAGAAATTGATTTTTGACCAAGATTCTTTGCGGTTTCAGAAAATATTTTTCTTAATTTTTCAAACAAACGGAGCGCAATCCTACCTCTTATGAGTTCGGGGGTCTTTGAGATTTTTGCATTTCAACATTTACTTCGTTTTGGAGTTGATTCATGCGCATTGCAATCTGCTCTTTTTGTGATTGTAATTGTTTCAATGCAAGTTCAAATTCCTTGATTCTTAATTCCACATAATTTTTCGCATTTTCCTTTGACTTTTCAATAGTAACGCCTGAACCTACATTAACAAGTAGATTTGTTACTTGAGGAACTGTGACCTTAAGATATACACCAATCCCTATTGGGACAAGGGATTCATCTTGAGTGGTAGAAGATAATTCTTGTATTGCCTCCGAAGCCAGATGGCCCTCTGTTATGAGTCTGGTTACAGTAGCTTCTTTTGTTAAAATGTCATTCATGTAAGCTTCGAGGATCTTTGATTGTTGGAGCATCTCGCTGATTTTTTGCTCAGATGAAATTTGTTCTTTAGAATTTTCCCTAGAGGTCATCTTGATACATTTTCTGAGTAAAAAACGGGCATATAACTTTGACTAAAAAAATTTAATCATTCACAAGTTCTTGTATGGTCTATTGAACAGAAATTTTTGGTCTATTCCTTGCCCTTCTTTGAAATAATATAGAATCCATGAGTAGAAATCAAGAAGGCAGCCAATGACATCTTTGTTGCAAAGACTAGATTCCAGGGGGTATCAGGATTGGGATAAGGTATGCTAATGCTATCCAAATTTATGCTCCCGCCAAGCGCATTGATCGTTATCAATGAACTCCATACAACAAAATTATAGACAAATTCATAGAGCGAAACTACAGCTATTGCTAAAACTATTAGCTGAAGTATTGAGCGCAGAGCGGGGGAAACTTCCTTTACCTTCTCACCACCTAATTTGGTAACGCAATACCATGAGATTACTGAAACAATCATCAAGTAGGTAACTAGTTTTGAAAGGCCTTTGAATGGAAACTCTGTTTTTACCAGGATCTCCCCTATCACAATTTTTCCGGTCGCGGCATACTCAACTACGCTTAGATAAAGAGCGTAAAATGTAATCGCGGTCATCAAGACTGCAGATATGTAGAAAACTATTAGGTATACGGTCCTTGCTGAAATCCTTTTTTCAATTGAATAGTACATTTTAGGAATTGTAGTATTTGACAAAGGCTATCAAATATAAAATTATACTTGTGATCCGGTTTGTCATAGTCCAGGTTCGAGATTTCTCTTACCAGTTTCGTCAGGCAGACAAACTATGCTGCACTAGATACATATTCAGTTTGGTTGCCTAAACCACTAAATGCGCGTGATCTTATGCTCACATGAAGCAGACATTGACGGTATGTATTCTGCTTCGGTTGCATTGATGAAGTATCCTGGGGCCAAACTTTCATTTTATAACTACGGGCTGAAGAATTTTAGAAAGATGTTTGATTATCTCAAAAATGAATCAAAAAGGTCAAAAAAAGGCCTTGTTATTATTTCAGACCTTGGTATAAACGATGAACAAGTATCTGCTCTAGCCTTAGATGCTATCCATTATTTGAAACAAAGACAGTGGTCTGTTTTTTGGGTTGACCATCATCCATGGCGAAAAGAATCTCTAGGTTCATTAAGAAAAATCTGTACTCAGTATCATGATTCGTCTGGAGCAAAATGTTCAACTGAAATAATGTACGAAAAATTGATGCGGAAGGACAAGATTGCTGAGCAGTTAAAGTTGATAGCACATAGTTCGGACTTTATGATAGATGTCAAGAATCACGATTCTAGAGTTTCTGAATTAATTCATTTTTATAGAAATAAAGGTGGTTCTAAACAAAAACTTGAGTTTCTGGTACAAAAAGCTTCAAAGGGAATATTATGGGATTCGGAAATGCAAAAGGACTACGTAAAATTCATTAAAGTTGGCGAATTTCACAAAAGAAAATCACTAGAGACCCTAACTATAAGGAAAATACTTTCGTTTGACGTGGCCTTTGTATTTACTTACCCCTACGTCCAGGCAAGCCTTTTCGCAAATGAGGTATTCTCTAATACAATGGTTGACCTGGTCATGCTATTTAACAAACATGGAAAAGTTAGCATCAGGAGGAATACGGAAAGGATTTCATGTAGCCGGATAGCGTCACATCTAGTTGAAGGCGGTGGACACGAATTTGCCTCGGGTGGAATGCTGAAAAGCGATCCGAAGGATATTTCCTCCTGCATCAAAGAGATGGAACGAGCGGTTATCAAATCCCTGAAATAGTTATTTGGTTCCAGCTATTCCTATCTGTCGACTCTTTCACATGGATTAAAGTTGAATTTACGAGAAAACACATAAATCTCAATTCAATAAATGATGATTGTGGCTAGTGAAAATCCTGTCGGTAATGTAATTTATGAGTGCATGAGGTGCGGAACTCCAGTTACTAATGAAGAACTTTCCAAGTTACCTGAAATAAAGTGTATATGTGGATTTAGAGTATTTCGAAAGGCAAGACAGCCAATAGTTAAGCAAGTAAAGGCCATTTAGCGTAGAATTCACCATTTCCACCTTCATTGTAGTGACTTATTCCGTTACCTAACGCTTATTTGTTAGAATTGAGGTATAATAATAGATGAAGATCGTCTGTCCGGATTGTAGAAAGCCTGCTGAACTTTCAGATGATTTCAGTTTTGTGAAATGTCAGTTTTGCAAGCTAGACATGACTTATGGGGAATATGTAAAATACGTCGCGTACAGGGATGTAAGATATAGAGACATTCTTAATGATTACAAGAAATAAGTTACCATAATTGGTTGCTCTAATCAATTCTCATTAGTTCTTATCATGTGACCAGTTATTATGTACATTACTTTAACTTAGTAAAATAGAAGGGATGTGGAAACCACTTTCGGGTCTTTCCATCTTGACTAGAATAGATTTATTTTTTTATCATCGTTGAAACAATAGATAGTACATCCCTGTCCTTTATTTGATAGTCACCAGGTAATCTTAACCCATTTCTTACATCTACAGCATATACAATACCTTTGGACAACTCTGTGTGGATGTCACCAGCAAGATCCTGTACTGAAGAACCATTTTTCATCAAAAATGCATCAGGAAGTACGTTACCTTTCTTATCTGACAATTTATTTGGATCTGAAACTGGATAAACTACGTTCATATTCAATAACTTGAAAACAGCAATGTTTAGTGCGAATTGTACACCTGTCCTAAGATATTCACCCAATACATCCTTCCGGATAAAGTTAAGTGCCCATTTTTGTTTTTCATTAAGTACAGTATTTTCATAGATATCAAATATTTCATCTCCTGGGGAATATTTTATTAAACCTCTGTTCTGGGCTCTCCTCAGAGTGAGTTCAGCATCAGCACTTGAAGGAATTACAAACATATGTTTATTGTGTTCACGAAGTCTATTGAAATTTTCCGCAGCAGAAGGAAGATCAATTTTATTTGCAACTATCAATGAGGGTTTTGATATCTCTCTTAGTGTAGAAACAAATCTTCTACTCTCGTCAGAATCTAATTCATCTATGTTCCTATCTGTTAGATTATTTTCAATAATGGATTGTTTTACATGCCATTCCTTTACTCCTATACCACCAAAAATTTCAGTTACCGCACGGGCAGTGTCCATTCCAGTGTTTGTCATCCTTGAAATTTTTTCTCGATTTCCTTCAAACAATTTCAAGTACCACAACACCAGTTCTTCTTCAATATCCGAAACATCTGCAATTGGATCCCCTGCTCCAGCCTCCGCTATTTTTCCTGATGCGTCTATACTTCCAGATGCATCAACGATATGGAGTAACACGTCAGATTGAGCAGCAACGGACAAGAATTGATTACCAAGACCCTTACCCTCCCAGGCGCCCTTAATTAGACCCGGAAGGTCTATCAACTCTACAGGGATGAATCGCCAACCATCTTTACATAATGAATTCCGAGGATTGTCCTGTACTCCGAATTCTTTGTGAACACATAATGTAATTACATGAGCATTTCCGTGAATTGGTTTTTTAGTTGTGAACGGATAGTTTGCAATTTCTTCACTCCCCAGGGTAGCAGAGTTAAAGAAAGTAGTTTTGCCAGTGTTAGTTTTACCAATTAAACCAATTCTTATCACATATCTATTATTTTGGCTTGATTATTTATATCTAGCAAATAGCTTAACTTGAAAAGTCAATTTCCTTTAGGCGGTAGAGTAGTATGAGAGATCCAACTTTCTACATAAAGTTCTATATGAACCAAATAGAAATTTCTATAGTTAATAACTTACGTTTTATTCCATCTCAAGGCTTTAATAATTATGTAATGATTCTTCTAATATCATCAAAAATGCACATAGAATTTGGATCTCAAATGAAGAAAGTTTTAGTCATTGGTCTTGGGCAACTCGGCCTACCAGTTGCAAAGTACGTCAAAGAGAGTGGATTTGAAACATTTGGATATGATATTAACACTCTAAAAATGGAAGAAGCAGAAAAAAATTATGGAATAAAAAGGATTGAACGGTTTGATGACATTGACGTTTTCATACTCTGTGTGTCAACCCATGATCCCAATGATGAATATACTCCTTTTGTAGACGGATTATTTTCTCTGGCTCAAAAAATATCAAGGGAAGCAAAGAACGGTTCGCTTGTTTCCATAGAAAGTACAATACCAAAAGGCACTTCAAAGAAAATATTTGAGCTGCTAAACCACAGACTTCATGTTGCTCATGCACCACACAGGTGGTATGCTCTTGAAGAGGATGAACATGGGGTGAATCAGGTGAGAGTAATAGGTGGGGTAAGTGATTGCTGTCTTAAAATAGCTTTACAGTTTTACGATAGTGGCAACGAATCTCTCGAATCCAACGATAATATTACTAACAATAGTCACGAAATCTGCAGAAGAAATAGTCTTGAAATTCCAATGCACCCCGTATCTGAAATTGAAATAGCAGAATTGACCAAAATAATTGAAAATGCAGATAGATATATGCAAATAGCATTTTCTGAAGATCTATATCTTTACTGTCAGGCAAATAATGTTAACTTTGGAGAATTAAGAGATGCCTTGAATACTAAGTGGAATGTGAATATACTTGAGCCTCGAGACGGAGTAGGAGGACATTGTTTGCCTAAAGATACAAAAATGTTCTTGCATTCATCAAAATCAATAAAAAGCAAGATATTGATGGCAGCAATGGAAGTAGATGAGGATTATAGAAGATTTAGAGAAATGAGAGGTTACAGATTGGTTCCTCCAGCTATTAACAGTCATAAGTAGGCAGTTTATCTAACTTTGGTTGTATGCAATCTAAATCAATTCTAGTATTTGGTGCTCATCCAGATGACCTGGAAATTGGCATGGGCGGTACCATAGCTAAATTATCTGCTATGGGTTATGAGGTTCAGCCGATAATAGCTACGTTACCAAATTTTGTCAGGTCTGATACTAAGGAAGGCAGAAAGACAGAGTCAATGTTATCGGCGAAAGTAATGGGTTGCAAGCCTCCAGTATTTCTTGACCTATCACCTGATGAGATGATATTTGGAAGAAAATTCATTACATTAATAGATTCACTCGTTACTAAATACAAACCAGATTCAATATTTACTCAATGGTACGGTGATTCCCATCAGGATCATCAAGTTTTGACAAAAAGCGTGATTTCAGCCTGTAGAGATCAGGACAATTTATTCATGTATGAAACTACCATACCAGGAGGAATTACTGAAAATTCATTTAGACCTCAGTTGTTTGTCGATATTAGTGAAACATTAGACACAAAGAAAAATGCCCTAGAGTGCTTCGAATCTCAGTTTGTACGTTGCGGAGAGATATGGATTCCGGCAATTATTGGCAGATGTTCCTACAGAGGATATCAAATTAATTCAAAATATGCAGAGGCCTTCGAAGTAGTCAAAGTTACTAAATGGTAGAGAGACCCCAATCCATCCACATCCTGTAGAATGATTTTGCTAACCCTGAATCTTAACTATAATAATAGAAAGTCGGTGCTTGAGCATAATACAAAGAACTTATTGCAAATCCACCAGATGTAAATTCTAATTTAGTGTAGAAAAAACACAAAAAGTTTTGAACAGTTTATAAGTGAATATTTTATTTCCTTTTTTGCAAAGGATTTGCTGAATGTAGCAATTCGAATGGGCTCGTAGCTCAGCTTGGATAGAGCGCCTGCCTTCTAAGTTTAAACAAAGAGAGCCGGAAGTCGAGGGATCGAAGCCCTCCGGGCCCGTACTATTTTTTACCATATTTGATTGTCAAGTTAATAGCGTCACGACATAACAGAGGAATCTATACGTACCCAATACATCTTTTGTAATTAACTTAGCAGGTGCAAGACTGTAACTCACGTTTATAAGAGGCTTGAAATCTAAAAATTTCAACTATGCTTGACGATAATAAATTAAAAGGCATGATGAAAAATGCCCGAGAGGGATTTGAAAAACGAAATTTCACTCAATCTGCGGAATTGACCCTTATATTGAAGGACATTGACGTTAAAAAGGGTTTTAGTATAAACGAAGTTGTAAATCTACCGAATAAATCAACAAAGACTTCAAGCATATGTGTATTTGCATCGGGTGATATGGGAACGAGAGCAAGAAAAGCCCAAGTTGATAAGGTTATTGAGCCTGATGAATTATCCAGACTTGGCACTAACAAGAAAGATGCAAGAAAGGTCGTCAAAGCATATGATTTCTTTTTGGCGGATACCACTTTGATGTCAAGTGTAGGTCGTTCTCTAGGACAATTCATGGGACCTAAGGGCAAAATGCCTTCACCTCTTGCTTATGGAGCTCCGATAGAAAGTATTGCCGATAGATTCAGAGGATCTGTTAGAGCAAGAACCAAGAATCAACTCAACGTATCTGCAAAGATAGGTGATGAAAAAATGGAAGATGATCAAATTGTGGGAAATGCGCTGGCGGTAATTTCCGCTATTGAGAAAAAATTACCACAGGGTGATAAAAATATCCACAATGCGATAATAAAGTTTACAATGAGCAAGCCCTCCAAGGCTTCAGCATTAAAACAAGATAAAAGGTAGTGGAGATGGACAATGACAGCTGATAAACACTCAAGAACAAGTTATCCAAAAGGAAAACAGAACCTGTATCAACAGATGATTGAACTTCCGAAATCATATAACGTAATTGCCCTTTCAAAGGTCAATAAAGTGCGAGCAACTCAATTGATGATGATTAGAAAAAAATTCCACAAAGAAATCGTCATCAAAGTAATCAAAAATAGAGTAACACAAAGGGCATTTGAAAAAATACCAGATGTCAAAGGTATTGATAAATTGAGTTCTCAATTAGAGGAACAATGCGCACTTATGTTTACTAATATCAGCCCCTTCAAACTTAACTTAATTTTTGAACAGAACAAGGTGTTTTTACCAGCAAAGGGAGGCGATATTACTAAAATCGAAATAATGATCCCTGCCGGCGATACAGGAATTACTCCTGGCCCAGTATTATCAGAATTCAAGGAAGCAAATGTAGCTACAAAGATTGATCAAGGAACAATATGGGTAAGTAAAGATTCAATAGTGGCAAAAGCTGGTGATGTGATTTCTACTAAACTTGCTTCCCTTCTCTCCAAGATGAACATAAAGCCCATCGAGGCAGGCATTGTAGTAAACTATGCACTTGCAGACAAGTTAATTTTCACAGAAAATGATCTAAGAATTGATCTAAATGAATTAAAAAATGATTTGAGTAGATCATATAATGAATCAATAGCTCTTGCTGTTGAATCAAGTTACTTTACAAAGGAATCTATTGGACACTTGCTGTCAAAGGCATCTGGACATGCACAATCACTGTCAGTTGAATCAAATTACATGACAAAAGAGACTGCAGGACAAATAATCTCAATATCGGTCCTAAGGGCAAACAATGTAGCTTCCCAGCTCAAGAGCAAGGGATATTCACCTAGTTAAAAATTTCAGTATCTGATTGAGAGTTTTAAAATTTATTTCGCACCAATTAGTGTGGATTAGATCCTTGCATCAATTATGCACTGCAAAAACTTCACTCTGGATTCTATTCTAGATAGCAGATTATATCTCAAAAAAGTGAAGATAAAAATTTAGAGTACGAAAAATAATAGAAAATGGTGACTTTAACCAAACAGAGAAGATAATCCTTCTAAAGCTTCTTCTTCCTTCTTTTCATCCTTTTTCTCTTCTTTCTTCTCATCCTTAGCTTGTGCGGCTCCGGCATCGGCAGCTGCTGTAGCGGGAACGGCCATGGCCATTGGAGTTGCCTTTAATGATTCCTCTATGTTTACTTCACTCAAGGCTGCTACGAGAGCCTTTACCTTTACTTCATCGGGACTTGCACCAGTAGCCTTTATCACATTCTTTACATTATCTTCGGTGATATCCTTGTTTAATTTGTGTAGTAATAATGCGGCATATACGTATTCCATTTAAAGAATGCTCTATCCATGACCATAATATAAAACTTTCAAAATTACAATATCTTGGTACTTCTAGCAACGGCATACATGTGTTCCTTTAGATCCCTTTCGTACAGTGAATTCATTTTCTCCAATAAAATGGCCCTTGCCTGCACTCTATCTTCATTACTTGTAGCTCGCAGAACATTAGCAAAAATCTCAGGGAGATTTTCTTTTATCCAACCGTCAAGTATGTGAAATCTTTCTTCATTTATCCACTTTGCCTTAGAAGAGATAATGTCAACGTCTTCATCAAAAATCCCTGTTTCAACATTGTCAATTAACATGAAAATGCAGTTATTTGGGTCCGGATTTTTCAGAACTTCTTTTGGCTTCCCTTCTCCTCTTCCTGCAGACACTTTCTCCATCAAGCCGATCGGGATAATATATGAACCCTTGATTCTAGCAACTGAATTAGAAAGAGAAACAATCCTGCCAATTATCAATCTAATTTTTCCAGAATAATCTTGAGTTACAAAAGCATAATCTCCATCCTTTAACTTATTCTTTCCAAATAACATATCAAAATGAGTTTTAATAAATTATTTATTATTTGCTATGATACCATCACATACTTGGTCATGTGCATTTCGTAATTGCAAAGCCTGTATTGATTGGATTAGTTCAAATTCTAATATATAAGATAACTCGATAGCTTATTGGCGTGGCGAGAGTATTTGTTGCTGCAGATATTCATAGAAAAGATGAAATTCAAAAGATTCAGAAGGATTTAATCACCTATCTGAACTTGGAGAACAAATATCTCAAACTTGTTCGGCCAGAAAATTTCCATTTTACATTAGTGTTTTTTGGTGAAGTAGACATATCAATACTTGATAAAATAGTTACCAAAATTTCAGAAATTGAGTTTCAATCATTTGAAATAAACTATGGTATGATAGGAGCATTTCCAAATAACAACCAAGCAAAAGTCGTGTGGATCGGATTAGATCAAAAGACAACAAATACCTTTAATCAATTATCTCATTTGGTCATGTCAAAATTGACAGATTTGGGATTAGGATTAGAGATGGGGACAGAAAAAGAGATAATACCACACATAACACTATTTAGAACAAAGGTTACACTTAGCTTGAAATTCCAAGGAATCGAATCTTTTTCCGGTATTAGTGACAAAATGGATACAATCTCGGTAAAAAAGAGCATTACTACACCACAAGGTCCTATATACGAGAACATAATTTCTGTGAATGGTAAATGAACAAAATAGACTCTATCATACAAGAGGCCACAGAATCATCAGTCCCATCAAAACCAAAACAAAGTAAATTAGAAAAAATATCAAAGGAAATTCAAAAAGAAATTGCGAACTTTAGGGACAAGCGAATATCCAGAGTACTAGTTGGAGGTTCATTTGCCAAAGGTACTTGGCTTGAGAATGATACTGACATTGACTTCTTTGTAATGATAGAACCCAACGTTGAACGTGCAGAATTTGAGGAATTAGGCAAATCCGTTGGCTATCACGCTTTGAAAAAATACAAACCTTATTTGCGATATTCTGAACATCCTTATGTCGAAGGAAAAGTTGATGGAACGCGAATAAACATAGTCCCCTGTTATAGGGTTGAAAAAAATAAGTGGAAAAGTGCTGCGGACAGATCACCATTTCATACTGATTTCATGCAAGCCAAATTGAATGACAATCTGAAAAGTCAGGTTAGAGTACTAAAAAAATTCTTAAAGGCAGTGGGAATTTATGGTTCCCAGATAGCAGTTTCAGGTTTTAGTGGGTATGTAACAGAGGTACTTATCTTAAAATACGGTTCATTTAAGGGAGTTCTCCAAGTATTCTCTGAGCTTAAACCAAACCACATCATCTCAATCGATCCGCCCAACGAGAGGGTGATTGGGAAATTTACTAGTTCGGTGATAATAATCGATCCTATTGATTCTAACAGAAACCTTGGAGCTGCAATATCGGCAAATTGTGTAGCAAAATTTGTATTAGCGTCAAGACTATTCTTGAAAAACCCATCCGTAGAATTTATGAGAATATCTCATAGACCGAATGCCAAAATCCGAAACCAGATTGAATCAAGCCTGTTAATAATAGAATTTAATATCCAGAAAAGGAGTCCAGATATTTTGTGGGGCCAGCTTAAAAGAAAATTAACCAGCATTTCAAAGATGCTGTCAAACTCTAGGTTTGAAATAATCAAGAAATTTTGCTTTACAGACGAAGAAAAACATGCCGTGTTTATCTTCATGATTGAATTTGCAAACCTCCCAAAAATTAGCATAAATAGAGGACCCGAAGTATATCTAAAAGCA
>Ga0193741_1000015_pt1 | contig 51837 bp, 56 predicted proteins | sample L2s2metaG_FD_143059 | JGI IMG/M metagenome (GOLD analysis project Ga0193741, IMG submission 143059) | Soil microbial communities from a riparian zone of the East river system, Colorado, United States - L2s2 | ecosystem: Environmental > Terrestrial > Soil > Riparian zone | place: USA: East River...
TTTTTCTCTGATGCGGGATGTCCTGGCGTATCTAGCCACTCATAAACATTTACGGGACAGGCTTCAATACATGCACCGTCAGCAACACAAATATCGAAATCCACTGTAACTTCGGTTCCCCAGATACCAAGCTGCCCTGGCGGGTCAACAGGACCCCAAACCTTAATTCCTTGAAAGGCTCCTGTCACCTGGCGTTTTGATTTGAATTCAGGATCGATTGGACCTTCTACTTTTGAATATGAATCTCCAGTTCCAGTAAGTGAAATTGTTGTGTCCCCACCAGTCATTGCTGGAGGAGCTTGTGGGGGAGGCGCAATGGATGGAGTGTCTGTCTGGACCTTTGGTTGAGATAGGTTTTCTTGGGACTTTGCATCTTGAGCAAGAGCAGGATCTCTGGACACTGGTTTCTTTTTCAGTGGGGTCAGTTCATCCAATTTTTTTATTGAATCTTCAGTAGATAATTTTTGCGATTTTTTGTAATGATCTAGTAATTTATCTCCAATCTTAGAATTCCAAATGATGGTGTCAATAATTATTTTTGCTCTGTTATCTGTTTTTTGTCTATAATTCTTAATCCAGTAGTGATCGCCAAAGTATTCTACGGGTTTGATTTGATATATAATATCAATAACATCACCTGTGACAATTTCAACTGTAATTTCTAAATTAGCTTCGACATCTTTTTGGGTTATCGCGTCAACACCAGTTTCAATCCATCTGTCTGTAACATAGATTCGATCTGCATACGAATCCACCTTAAAGCCAGAACTTTTTAGACTGTTAATAATGGCACTTGTATCAGAATGTTCTGTTATTTCTACAGGTATTCTGAATATTCCTAATCTGGATCCATGCAAGGGATAAACCCCTCTTTTGGCCACTTCTGATAACATAACCCAAACACGATCTTTCAACAGAGCGGACATATCCCAAATAATTTGGACATGTGCTAAAAGTATTTCGATCACTGGGAATTGGATTAGTACAAACCAGAATTTACATTTGGGAAATCAAGTCCTAGTGCTAGCAATTTATCTGATTTTCAGCATCCACGCCTTAAAAATTGGACGGTTATCCCACTAATAGAGTGGTTGATAAAGTGAGTCCTTTTCCATTAACTATGCAGGACCATTGATTGAAATCTATTAAGTTGGGACATTAGAACATGTTGGCTCTTTAAACAACTTCATAACTAATTGATTAGGTCAATTTTTCTTGCATGTTGAATTAGCTTGTTAATCAAATAAATCTACGTCAACATGAATCCTTTCATAAATGTTCTTGTGCGAAGTAACATGGTGTTCCCCACTGTCTACTGCATATTTACATGTGCTTACGAATTTGTGAATACTAGTATTGCAATATAGACTCAATTGCAGAAAATAATTAAAAGCACTTAAATTATCAAGTAAAAAAATACAGTGTTTATAGGGCCGATAGTTTAGTCTGGTAGAATACCTGCCTTGCATGTAATTGACCTAGTCATTTACAGGGGAAACGTAGGTGGCCGTGGGTTCAAATCCCACTCGGTCCACTTTAAATCCGATAATTCAATTCTGATCAAATTGTAGCATTAACTATTTTTGAAATCTTGTTATAGAAGAAATTAACACATTCAAATTTAGCAACAAGATCCTCATCTTTTTTTACTAATTGTTGTAACGCACTTCTAATATATCATAGATAAAAAATCAATGTAATGAAAAACGTTAGTATGACCGTTATTCTGATATCGGCACTTACTCTAACATTGGTGTCAACTGCAATTTTCAGTGGAATTCAGCAAGTAAGAGCGGAAGATGACGAAAATGAGGATAAGAATGATCAAGTGAATACTGAAAATCAACAAATCAACAAATGTGAAAACAATTCACAAAATGGAGAAAGTGACTTAGAGTGTAATAATATTGTTGTATATGGAGTGGTCTGTATGCCCGGTGCTCAATGTGTACTAGATCACTTTGAAGTACCCTTTGAATTGGTCACACCCTTCTAAAGGGTTCATAATTTTTTCTTCAACTATCGAAATTCTATCATAGGGTAAGTCTACTCTAGAATATTATTCTGTTCATACCTGTTTGGTGTGACAATCGAAGATTACCTATAGACGCACATGACTTCAGTACAGAATTGCCTTCATATCTCAAGTGGATATTTTGGCCTATTTTGTTATCCTCTTTATATATAATTAGAAAGTTTGATAGCAAAAGTTATTTTTGGCTCTATGGTAGACTCATTATTGGCATTTTTTGGCGGTGGAGGCACTGGAAATATTGATAAAAAGAAGTATGAAAATTTAACCCTTAGTATACGACAAACCGTCCTGGAAAGATCACATCATAGATGTCAAAAATGTTCTGTTAAATTTAGAGGAAGTAATGGTCCCTTTTTTGAACACATTAATGGTTCTTTAAAGGACAACAGACCTTCTAACCTGAGATCTCTATGTGATAAGTGTTTTGAACACGTTAAGAAAAAGGAAAGTAGAAAGGGACTCTTGGGTAGTATGCGAAACAACCTTGGTCAAGTATTTGGAAAGTAAACCAATAATATTCTAAATGGATTCCAAAAATAAAATTCTATGCTCTTCACAGCAAAAATTCTCTATCTTCAAAACACCTAGATTAGAGTTTCCTTCTACGTGGGGCCAGCTTTCTCCACTAAAATTCTTGCCGCAGTATGCACATGTCTTGTCCAATCTTTATTATTTAATATGGGTTCATATAAACTTCTCAAATGTTGATATAGGATCACAATATTGATTCGTATGTTCCAACAAAAGTGAATAGTTAGGTTGGATTAAAAATATATTTTGATGGATAGAATATTCTGATATTAATTGAAAAAACATGAGAAAAGAGAAAGGGAAATCGTTTCAAGCATAGATGAAAAAAATGCCATTCCTTACGAAAAATGGATTGTATCATTCGCAGATTGCAGAAAAAGCAAAATTAAGATATCTTATCGAGAATTTTTTGCCCAGGGCTTCTATGAGGCCTATGATATTGTTATGACTTATGCTGAGAAACAAAATTTGGATATAAGGTGGTTTAAGGAGAAACGAAATTGTGGAAATACCTTTTCTAAATATGAAATTACCAAACTAGAATCCTTTTGTACGTATTGTAATAGGAAGTTTAATCATCAGGATCCAGTCTTATGTCTCCACAATAATTGCAATTCAATGTTTTGTTCAAGAAATTGTATGAACGATCACATTGTGTTACTACATAACAGTAATATATAAAAACTATGGGTGGGTTAGCTTGAGATAGAGTGAGGTTTTAGTAAAATAAGAGTAACCATCTTTATCCTCGAAGTATCTCCTCTAAATTGTTCCAAATAGTGGGAGCTAAAATATCTAGGACTATCATCATGGGCTTCCTTTATAATAAATCCTAAACTCGTGAATTTGTTCATTAACCAATTCTTCCATATTTCAAATTCACAATCAGTTACAGGCTCAAGTAGATTATTAATTATTTCTGTTACCATTGTGAGGGAGCCATTTTCTTTCAATTTCTTGATGATGTCTAGATAGAATGAAGACCACTGGCTCTCCATCGATTTGTCGATATATTCTGGTGGAGGGAGGACAAAGATAAACTCATCGACATAATTGTCAGGAAAACACGAAATGACCTTTTCAAAAGATTCATTTACAAGATAGACGTTTTTTTCTCTCAACTTATCACGGGCAAGTTGAATTTGCTTTGCATCAATCTCTATACCCACGTAGCATGTTTGGGTACTTTTTCGATCCCTGACCACCTTTTCTAGTAATTGCCCATCCCCTATTCCTAATTCTACTACTACCTTGTGACATGTAGATGTTGTAGAAATGATACTATCTTTGGAACACAATATTTGTATCTTTATTGTTGAGGTCTTAGCAATTCAGATTCAAGTAATTGCTGGACTAGTTGAACTACTTCTTGCTCAACTTGTTGTCTAGGCAATCCTAGTTTGGATGAAAAATGATCTGCTAATTGAGTAATTGTTTTTGTTCCATCACAGCTATTCCAAAAATCAACTATTGCTTGGTTTACCATAAATTTCTGCTCTTTCTCATTCTCGAGAATTAGCGAACCATCCTCCTGTGTAACTTTTCTACCTTTCATCATAGGTTGGTACTTTTCATAATCTACTTGAAATCTTAACTTTGGTTTTCCAAAACCAAGCTTCTCTCTCACAGAAGGTTCCATTTTTTCTATATTCCATGGGGGATCCCATACAATAGACACATTAATGTTCCCTACTCCGTCAATTTTTCCTATATATCGTTTAACATCACTAACCAACGTATCATGCAAAGGACATCCCCTTGTTGTCATTGTCATTTCGATATCTACATCATTAGATTCATTTACGTTTACACCGTATATCAAACCCAAATCGACAATATTAACAGGAATCTCCGGATCCATACATTTCCGTAATACAGAATATACTTGTTCTTGACTAATACTCTTCGGCATCCAGTATTAAAAATATCCTTAGAGATTAAATACTTTATCTATCACTTAGAATATTTTTGGCTATGGTTTCTTCGTATGGAGGTTTAATAACGCCCTTTTCAGTTATTATTCCAGTTATCAATTCGGGTGGGGTTACATCAAATGCAGGATTAAACACTTTAATTCCCTTTGGCGCCAATAACTTATTGCCCATTTTCAACAATTCATTCTTGTTCCTCTCTTCAATGACCACGTCCCTAACCTTACTTGTTAAATCAAACGTTGAACTGGGTGCTGCCACGTAAAAAGGGATGTTGTGTCTTTTTGCGAGTGCAGCAACCTGATAGGTACCGATTTTGTTGTAGACATGACCAGATTTCAAAACTCGATCTGCACCTACTATTACTCGATTAATTAAACCACTAGACATTAAATGTCCTACCGCAGTATCGGGGATCAAACTAAAATCTATCCCATAATGATTTAATTCAAATGCAGTTAATCGAGAGCCTTGCATTACGGGCCTTGTTTCGGTTGCAATAACACGTATGTTTTTACCCATATCGCTGGCCGCTCTAAGTACACCCAATGCCGTACCATATGCAACCGTTGCAAGTGAACCTGCATTACAATGAGTAAGAATTACATCATCATCATGGATCATTTTTGCTCCATTTTTACCCAATTGCTTGTTAGTGCTAATATCCTCTGTTGCCATATTAAGAGAGGAAAGGATAATTGACTTTTTGATTTCTTCTACATCATCATTTTTTGAATAAACTACTTTCATAATTTGATCCAAAGCCCATACCAAATTAACTGCTGTAGGTCTTGTTGATCTTAATCTGACGTATGCGGTTTTTAGATCTTTAATCAAAGATTTTTTGTTTTTTGCCTTGCTCGAAATAGCAGCTAGAGACATTCCAAATGCCGCTGCAACACCTATAGCTGGAGCTCCTCTAACAACTAATCGTTCTATAGCTCTAGCAACGTCCTCATATTTCCTATACCTGACATAAACTAATTTAGCAGGCAACTTTGTCTGATCAATCATTACTACTTGATTGTTTTCCCACCTTACTGTCAAAAGGTCCTTGGATCTGTTCGCTGACTTACTCTTGTATTTTTGGTTCTTGCTGCGAAGCATTAATGATTTGATGGTTAATGATGTCTATAATAATTTACCTAGTTAAGATGATTGCTCAGTTTAACCAAGATGATTTCCTACTGTTAATAAAAAGTCCCGATAGAAACTCTACTGATTGAATAATAGTGAGCTATCCGTAGTTATCAATTAAATAGTGGACCGTAAATAATAGGTACTAATAGTTAGCAAGTATGTCATTTATTCGATATCGCATGTTGAGATTGAGGAAGTTTACCAAAAATAAATTCTATGTTCTAGTCAAGTATATTCTATTTGTCTACATAAGTTTGAAGATGAAAATCGGATGGTAGTGAAATAAAGTTCAGGCGGTTAATTTATCCATTCGTTATAAGATATCTCTCATGTAATGTTTTCGTCTACTAAATTACAGTAATTAGACATCAACATTTTGTAGGAATGTCTATAATCATTGAGATCAAAGTGTATGTTGGTTAGGTCATGTCCATCAAAAATGAAGTAACTGAAAAGAGTACTAACATTAACATCAATCCAAAAAAATCTGCTGGGAATTATGACCTCTTTGATAATATTATAGGTTACGAAGATATAAAAAAATTATTTTTCTTGTCATTTGAATCACAAAAACCGATACATGTATTGCTTGTTGGTCCTCCTGCATCAGCAAAAACATTGTTTATGCTTGGATGCATGAAACTCGATCGCTCTTATTTTACCCTAGGTACACATAGCACCAAATCCGGTATGGTAGACTATTTGTTTGAAAAGCGTCCCAGGTATTTAGTTATTGACGAAATTGAACACATGCCAATAAAAGATCAAACTGTTCTTCTCAGTCTTATGGAAACTGGCATTATAGCTGAAACAAAACATATGAAGACGAGGAATACTCAGTTGAAAACATGGGTTTTTGCTACCTCAAATGATACTAACCACATGCTCACTCCTTTACTTTCTAGATTCATGGTGTTACACTTTAAACAATACAATTTTGAAAATTTTCAAGATATATCGATTCACATGCTAGGTCAAGAAGGAATAGGCAGAGACATTGCAGCAGAGGTAGCTTCGCAAGTATGGCACAAGATGAAATCGAAGGACATAAGGGACTGCATAAAGATTGCACACCTTGCTAGATCTAAACCTGATGTAAATTGGATTGTAGAGACAATTCAAAAATATAGCAAACCGTCTAGTTTTACAGCAAAAAGTAATAATTAGATGCCAAATAGGTCTGATTGAACTATTCCATTCTAGTTACAAACCAAATATCTCAAAAATACTTCAACTGGCTATTACAATCTTGATTTTCATAAAATTAGCCAGATTACCTTAATTCGAGCTAAATTTGTGGATGAATTGACTAAAAGTCAAATCCGCCACCATCAAATCCGCCACCATCAAATCCGCCAGTATCAGCTCCTGCCTGGGAATCAGCGCCAGAACTATCAGAACTGCTTTCACCCGCTGCTGCAGATCCACTGTCTGCATTCCCGCTTTCGCTACCACCGGCATGAGAGCTTTCCATAGGATTCATTGCCATACCCATAAACGACATCATTGAAGTGAAAAAGAGTATATTCATTAGTCCTGAAAATAGCATCATAGGCATCCACGCTCTATTTGAATCCATGAGTGATTCAAGCTGAGTTCTATTTCCATTATCGTAGTATTGCTGCATTTCTTGGACCTTGTCTTTTAATTCCTTCTTCTTGTTTCCAAGTAAATTCATCCCTGTCTCTGTAATTTTTAATTCACTTTTTTTCCTTCCAAGGAATCCTCTCTTTTCATTACTCGTTATCAATCTTTGAACAACAAGATCATTTACTACTAATTCAATTTCAGTTTTCGATAACTTTGACACCTTTGATATCTTGTCGACACTACTCACTCCTCTCGATATCGCATCGAGAACTATGAAATGATTGGGACTTTCACGAATATTGACTTCACTTGACATATTAAATTTAAGCACATTAGTTTACTTAAATCATTCGTTTTTGACATCTTGGTCCATTGTCTATCAAATTTCCATATTATATGTTCTTAAACTCGAATTATTGTTTTTTTACAAAGTTTAAAATTATTAACCTCCTGGAATTCAGAATATTGGCTAGCACTGATAATTTTGGGGTTGAAACAGGGATGGGGAATAGAGCCATTGAATGGATGAACTCATATTCCAAGGAGAAAAAAATGGATTTCAATGCACGGCTAGAAGGATATCAGGTTTCCACAAAAAACTTTGGAAATTTCGAAATCATTTCATGGAGTGGTAATTGGTCTGATGCACGCAAGATAATTATCAAATCTAGTACCAAGTTAAGCATGAAAGTTATTGAATCAGGTTACCATCAAAAAGATAATCTGTTACTCTCTTTTTTTGGCCTTGGGAAGGAATTTGCCAAAGTCTACAAGAAAGGTAACTATATTGGAGCATTGGTTTTGGGAACACGTTCAGGAAAATGGTATGTAAAGTCTGAAAAACTTGGATGATTCAAAATATGCGCGATGACAAAGATAACTGTGTTGAGAAGTAGACAAAAATAATGTGCGGTATCTTGAAATAGAACACTATCTCCTAAATAGAAAGTCGCAAAAACTTTCTCCTGCGACTCGGACGCATTCGTCATACAGTTCTTCGGGATAATCACCATCTCCATTTTGGGGCGGAGGTCTATTTGGAAAATCATTTAACGACGAATCTATCTTATCAGCACTTGGCCTTTCTCCTAACGCTAAATCCAATTCCATCATAGCGTTATCTCTGAGAATCGTAAGATGCACATTTTCTCCGACTTGTTTCTGACTCTCTAGATATGCTAGTATATCATCAATCTTAGTGACCTCTCTGTTATCAATCTTTAATATGATATCTCCTCCAGTATTAATTTCCCTACCATTATAGGTTTTCGTAGTTGTTCCAGCTTCTAAATCCGCCTTTTCGGCAGGGCTACCTTCTGTGATACTAGTTATTAGAAATCCCTTAGTTTGACTCAATCCAATTTGCTTGGACAAATCTGGAGTCAGACTTAGCCCAACTATGCCGATATATGGATGACGATATGAACCTGTTTCAATAAGCGAAGTAACCACTTTACTGATTGTGTTCGAAGGTATCGCAAATCCTACTCCAGAATAAACACCCGTATTGGAAAATATTGCAGTATTGATTCCAATTACTCTGCCTTGTGTATCAATGAGAGGTCCTCCCGAATTGCCTGGATTAATAGCAGCGTCTGTCTGTATGATATTAGGGATAGAAAATGACGTTGTGCCTCCAGCAAAATTCTCCCCGTTTTCATTGGATGGCAATAGCCTACCCAAGCCACTTACTATACCCACAGTCATTGATCCCGATAATCCAAATGGGTTTCCAATTGCAACAACCGTTTCTCCAATTCTTAAAGCGGATGAATTAGCTAGGGATAATGGCATTAACTTATCGGAAGTAATATTATTCACCTTTATTACGGCCAAATCTGCAAATTGATCAAATCCAACAAGCTCTGCAGAATAAACATTACCATCCAGGAAACTAACTTGCAGCTCATCATTATTGTTGGAACCAGGTACCACAACATGATAATTCGTAATCACATGACCGCTCTTATCGTAAACAAATCCCGAGCCTAGTCGTGATCCAAACTCATTGGAATTATCAACCTCAGTTACCTGTACCACTGATTTTTCTACCTTTGCAAAAAGATCTGGCAGAGCTAGAGGACTCAAAGTAGTAGAGTTTTGAATTGTTGGTACTTGCGCGTCTATGAACTTTGTTGAAGAATTAAACGATTCGTAGCTCATTAATACAGTAAATACCAAAAATGAGATTAACAATAACACTCTTTTTTCATTCATTTCTTGATGTTATGTTAGTATGAAGAAACCTATATTTGAATTATAGTCGTGTTGTCCAAACATCGCACTTCTAGAACGCATCATCTCACTGCATATTCATATTTCAATATTGACGACTTTCTAATTAAGCATGTGATTGACATTCAGAATTCTTATCTAATTCAATGATTCAACATATTCAGTCTTCTAGATTGTCATTATTCTATATGTTTTTCTTAATTTTTACACGTAAATTCGATACAATGAAATTCAAGTGCCTTTTCTATGATTGATATGACAAAGGATGAATCCTCAATAACATTTCTGAAATACAAGAACTTGAACGATATGTTAAAGGTGATATTGTTCTCTTCCCAGTCTGCATTAGGATTAACTCCTATGCTATATCACATAAAGTATAACGAAAAAGAGATTCTGTTTATCGAGACGGGCGCTCTAGGTGGTGCATTAATTCACTTCATAGTTGAAAAAGAAAGACCAAGCATGAAATTCATAGAACTGAGGCAACTTACAGGCGAATATAATTTTGTTGAAAAGATAGGAAATGATACACATTCAATTTACATTCCAATATTAGAATTAGACAGCTCCACCATTGAATTTCCAAATTAAATTGGAAATATCATGCAGCATTAGGTCTGTAGAATTCTGAGAAGCTACTACTAATCATATTTTATATTCCTTTATTAGTAACTCATATCCGAATTGATACTCCCAATAGAGTTACCAATTGTTAGTATCATTAAATTAAGAGTTTTAAGAGGAATTATTTTGAACTCCTAAATACAACATGAGGGTCTATAACTCCATTTTGCTCGATGACTTGCCGTTTTATATATATATGCAGATCCACATCGTATTATCTTCTGGAATCTTCCATGAATGGATATATCGCGATTGGAGGAAAAGTGGTTGATAATCTATATTTTGAGGTACTTTGACTAAAAAAACTCCTTACTGGATTCTATTATAGCGCAGGTTTTAAAAATACCCACATAGACTAATAATATATGGCAGATGACAGATTATCTCAATTTTTAAAGGAAGGTAGAGGTTGGGAAAGAAAAGTAACCAATATACCAGGAGTGTTTTTGATCAAACTACCAGAATATAGGAGCAGGCCACCGTATATCGCTATAGAAATTAATCCAGTTGACACATCAGGGATGGCAACAAAGAAGCGAGGAATATTAATTAGATCTCGCTCTGAACTAGAAAAGATAAGTAATATTCTCACAAACACCAAAATTGTTCAACTGGCGGACAGTATTGATGAAGTAAATCCAGAGAAAAAGACAAAACCGTTGTCCACTGAAACAGATGTATTTGAGATCTGAAAAATAAGTAGAACAATCTAAATCAAGTAAGTACTGTTAATTTATGACCATCAAAGATCAAGATGTTTTTACGAATCATCCACTTCTTAGAAAAAATGTATTACAATTTAGAGAATATCAAAAAAATATTTCCAGCCATGCTCTAAGTAAGAACACCCTAGTAATTCTCCCCACTGCGTTGGGAAAAACAATCATATCGTTACTCGTTTCAGTAAATACTCTGTATAATTATAGGAGCAAGAGGATCTTAATTCTAGCTCCTACAAGACCATTGGTTAACCAGCACTGGAAATCATTTGTGTCTTACTTAAAGTTCCTGGATGAGCAAACGGCTGTAGTAACAGGAAAAATACCACCATGCGCCAGAAGTATTGTCTGGAATAGAAATGAGATTAGACTTGTTTTCTCAACACCTGAAGTAGTACGAAACGACATAAGAGAAAAAAGACTTGAATTAAATAATTTTTACTTGCTAGTTTTTGATGAGGCTCATCGCGCAGTTAAAGACTATGCGTATACATTCATAGCAGATCAATACATGAAACATTGTTCCTTTCCATTAATTCTTGGGTTAACTGCTAGTCCAGGCTCAGAAAAAAACAAAATTCAAGAAATTTGTAATAATTTGTATACTGAACATTTAGAGTATAAGACAGAGGAAGATCCTGACGTAATGCGATATATAAATCCAATTAACATTGATTGGGAATGGTTTGATCTTCCTTCGGAGTATCAGTACGTTAAATCAATATTGAAAAGTATGTTAGATGAAAAGCTTGATTGGCTGATTAGCAGAAAAATTATCACAAAAAACTCAAAATGGATTTTTAAAAGAGATCTAATTTCTATGGGCGATGAATTAAGGCGTACTTTGATCACAATACCAGAAGAACGACGACGTTCGTTGTACTTTGCCTTAATGCAACAATCCAATGCACTCTCATTGATGTATTGTATAGAATTGATGGAAAGTCAAGGATTTTACTCCCTTGGAACTTTTCTAAATAGGATCCAGGAGGAAGGCGGTAAGAGTCACAAGATGTTGATTGCCGACAAAAGAATGATAGAAATTAGAAGATTGGTTGAACAATTGGATAAAGAGCATCCGAAAATTCAGCATCTTATCAAAATCTTGGGTGAAAGATTCAATTCTCAGATCAGTTCAAAAAATACTCGCAATTTGGACCGGAGGGAATCGGAAAAGGATTCCAGAGTGCTTGTCTTTACTCAATATCGGGACACAGCACAACATATAGTTGAATTACTTACTAAAAACAAGGTTAGGGCATCAAGGTTCGTAGGGCAATCAAAGAGACAAGGAGATCCTGGAATGAAACAGGAAGAACAGAATACAATCTTGGAGAAATTTAGGGAAGGAGAGTTTAATGTTTTGGTAGCTACTTCTATTGCAGAAGAAGGACTCGATATTCCGGAAGTCGATCTAGTTGTATTTTACGAACCAATACCAAGTGAAATTAGACATATTCAAAGAAGAGGGAGAACTGGAAGAAAAAATTTAGGTTCAGTCCTAATTCTTGCAACAAAGGACACGATTGACCAGCGCTATCTTGATGTGAGTAGAAAAAAAATACAAATGATGAAATCAATTCTTTCATCAATTGATACACAACTCAAATTCATATCGATTCATAGGATTTCTGCACAAAAGGATCCAATGACCAAAAAAGAGATTGAATTTCTTGATTCATGCTTAGACAGATATGGTGAAAGAATAAAACAAGGTTTGGCCAAAGCAGGTATAGCAAAGTTTTCCCTCCCCAAATCTTCTTACTCTATCAATGATTCAGGAATAAAGGGAATTAGAAATAGTGTTGAAAGTACTGCAAGAAAAATATACTCAATAGTATCTATGCATGGAAACAGCGGATTAGATATTCAACTTTTACATAAGTCATTGCGACAAGACGATGTGCTCGTAAACGCAGCATTGAAGATGCTCGAGAAATTGGAACGAATAAAAATCACTGGCGGCAAAGTAATTGCTTCAGATAATTTAGTAAAAATTCCAGGACAGGTATTCAATATTGAGATAGAAAAGGTAGTGATGGGAAAAGCAATGGTACTGGTTAATAGTAAATGGCGAGCTATATTGAACCACTATGATTACCGTGGTCCTAGAGAATTGATAAAAAAGGGAAGAGAATTCAAGGCTAGTGGTAAACTTTATCGAGATAATGGTAGTCTGAATATACGCGTCGAACAAATTTTGTAGTTGACGTAGTGAGCGTTAGCATCATTTGATCTGGCTTGATTCTATATATAATATAGAATCAAGTTATCAATTCTGGTTTATGCTGATTGATAATTCGAGACAGACCATTCATGTAATTTTTAGCAAAAGTCGTTATTGGTTGTGACGAATACCAAATACATCCAAGCACCTGACAATCATGACAAGTTCTAGCAATATCCCATTGAGGAGCGCTCCAGATTTCTTCGATACTTTGCTCATTAAGATCATATTTGTTCTCTGATTTGTTAAATTTCCAACATGGTACCAATACAGTACCATCTGCATTGACAAATGTACTCTTCCATACTCCGCATTCGTCGAAAGCAGTTCGCCCATTTTCTAATATCTGTTCAAAGTACTCGGGGGGAATCATAATTTGAGGAGATGACTTTCTTTTCCCGTAGTCCAAGATACTTTCACAAACTTTTGTCATGGTTTTACGATCTGGTAATAATGAATAAGATACGTCGGCTCTATCTTCTACGAAGGTTAAAGAAACTGCATTTGATCCCAACTCCTTAGCTCTGTCAAAATAGCTCTGATCAATAAATTCTTCTGTGTTATATTTTGTAATCACACTGTTGAAATAGTGTGATATGTTATTCTGATTAAGTAGTTCAATGTTTTCCATAACCCGGTAGTATGTTTTACTGGAAACACCACGTACCTTACAATAAGGTTCCTCATGAACCGAATCAATACTGCACGTAATAAACTGGATGTATTTCTTTAGTTTCTCTAGATCGACATTATGCAGAAGAGAACAATTTGTAATCAGAGACGTGGGCATATTGAGATCATTGAGATATTTCACAAGATCCATAAAATCCGGTCGGCTTGTTGGTTCGCCGCCTTCAATAATTGACCAGACGCAATATTTTGAGACTTTGTCAAAAATTCTCTTCCACTGCTCTGTAGTTAGGTCTCTTTCCTTAACAAGTTTCAGTTGTCCGTCTTTGTTGGAATCACCGAAAGGACACATAGGACAATAAAAATTACAATAATGGGTCAAACTAAAAACAGCCACTAATGGACGTCGTTTTCCCATGGCTCTATTGAATGACCATTTGCCAAGTAACTTCAAAGTTCGTATTTTGTCTACTTCCAACCAATCTTTCTGGATGTCACAATCGTATTAATCTATTGGGATTACTTCAATCATAAATCAAAAATCATATTTGAAAAAATCTATTCCATTTTTGCAAATTTTAGATAAATTGACTGGTTCTCTAATGAGTCTAATTTTGCATCCTGTAGTTTGGCCTCAACAAAGACTGTCTTCCTGAATTTAGCCCCGCTCAAATCGCAATTTCTTAAATCTGACCACATAAAGTTTGTACCAGAAAGATTGGCATTCGTCAATTTGCTATTTTTTAAATTTCCGTAAAGAAAAATAGCATCAGTTAAATCAGCATTCTCAAGATTTGAATCCATAATTTCAGATTGAGCAAAATTAGCTCTCTGTAAATTGCACTTTGACAGATTAGTTCCATTACACTTTATGCCGTTCAAGTACACATTTGAAAGATCCTTACCCGAAAAATCTTTCCCACTAAGATCGATTTTATCAAAGATGTTGGCCATTCTCCATTCATTAAATTCCTTGATTTTCGAATCCTGTAGAAGTCCCAACCAGTCTACTTTTTCACTCACTTTCAAGACATTATTTTTTTTGATATATCAATATTCTCCTAATGAAACTTATTATATATGATAATCATATCAAAAATTAACATATGGCAGAAAGTAAGAAAACTAATTCACCACCACGAATAATGATTGTGGACGATGAATCTGATATTCTTTCGGTCATAAAAAGAGGATTAGAGTCAAAAAATGATTTCATGGTTGACACATTTTCAAAGGCTGATGATGCCATTGAAAATTTTCAGAATCGTCCTCCAAATTATTATGATCTAGTAATTACTGATATTAGAATGCCAAAAGTAAATGGGTTTGAGCTTTATAGGCGAATCAAAGATACTAATCCTGACATGAAGATTGCATTTATCACGGCATTTGAAATAAACAAGGAAGAGTTCAGTAAGGTAATTCCATCAGTTAATGTTACTCATTTTATTAGTAAACCAGTCAGTATATCAAAGCTAAGAGAGAAAATCAAATCAATTCTTGATGACAATGATACAGAGGCCTAAATATGAAATCAATTTTGGTTTGATTTCGTAATTGTGGTTGTTAGTTTTGGTGGTTTAATCTGAGCCGGTGATGGGTAATGCCTTACTAGCAGGAAAATTAAATGTATTTTGTTCCTGTTCTTCTGAAGTTACCTTCTCAAATTCTAAAGTAATTTCTATTGGTCCATTGAATTTAGAGCTAATTTCATTGGCCAAGTTGGCTATTTCATTTTTGTCATTAAATTCTTTAGATCCCTGAAGGAAAACTCTACTTTGTCTAAATAATGCCTTTCCTCCATATTTTCCTTGCAGAAAATCTAGTAATTCTTTAACTTTTTCTTGTGGAATATCATTATAGTAGAAACATATTCCACTAATCAATTCCTTGTCAAAAGGTGTTCCATATCTAAACCAAAAAACACCAAAATGTTCATACTCTCCTTGTAAACACTTTATTTCCCAATGATTAGCCTTTTCTTGGGGATAGGTTGAATTTAATAGTTCATTAACAGCTAAACGCCAATATCTTACACGCATTTGAGGATATACCAAATTATCATTATAATAATGTGACGAAATTTTGAGATAACTTCACTTTGCTCGGTTCACAAGTGTTTGGATAATATATACAATTCCATACCTAATTCGTAGTGCAATTTCAACTGAAATAGATAAAAATAATAATGTATCAGGCAGCTTAACTGTTGGCAATTGAAATCAAAAAGTACAAAAAAAACAGACAAGAATATTTTGAGCGATTCAGTTCGTGATTACAAAATTGAGTCTAATTCTATTTCATTACTAATTGATGGTATGGCAAATTCTGGCGGGTTTGAATCTAAAAATCTTTGGAACGGTATTGATATTATTCGCACAATGACAAAGGATAGAAATTGTACTAGATTCTTGTCATTTGTGGGCTCCATTATCTCAACAGGAGCTAGAGGAATCATAAAAGATATGCTAAAACGCAAAATGTTCGATTGTGTTATCACAACTTGTGGAGCACTAGATCATGATATAGCACGTACTAGTACAAAATATTACTCGGGTGACTTTCGGATGGATGATGGCATGCTTTTTAAAAAGAACATACATAGATTGGGAAATGTACTAGTACCTCAAAATAATTATGGGCCAGTTATTGAAAATAAAATGCAGGCTTGTCTAAACAATCTGTATAAACAAGGACTGCGAAGTATCTCGACGTTTGACATAACAAGAAGTATTGGAGAGACATTAGATGATACTTCGTTCCTGTACTGGGCATACAAGAATGACATTCCAGTCATAGTTCCTGGAATAGTAGATGGAGCCGTTGGAAGTCAGATATGGTTCTTTTATCAGAAACACAAGGACTTTAATGTAAATATCTTACTGGATGAAACTAGGCTATCTGATTTGATTTATGAGGCGTCCAAAACAGGTGCTTTTATTATTGGAGGTGGAATTTCAAAACACCATACATTGTGGTGGAATCAATTCCGAGGAGGATTAGACTATGCCGTTTCTATAACAACAGCTTCTGAGTGGGATGGTAGCTTGAGCGGTGCCCTAGTTGCCGAAGCAATCTCCTGGGGAAAAGTGAAGGGGAAAGCCAGACAAACTACAATACATGGCGAGGCAACGACATTGTTACCGTTCATGTATGCTGCATTATTGAAATAAGAGAATCAATTCATTATTGATTATCAATTTCAATTAGCAGTTGCATTTCTATTTATTATTTTTATAGAGTTTATCTTTGCGGAATCTGGATCTTGTGGTTGATCATTTTGTACCGTTGCTAATGCAGCGATTTTATCGACAGCATCCATGCCATTTACTACTCGACCGAACACTGTATACTGGTTGTCTAAAAATTTAGAGTCGTTCAATACAATGAAAAATTGTGAACCAGCGCTATTGGGATCTGATGATCTTGCCATCGAAACTATTCCACTTTCATGAGGTATGTTACTGAATTCCGAGTCAATTCTATAACCCGGATCGCCCGTACCCCACGCCGCTTTGTCTGTACTATTCTTAGTATTCGGATCTCCGCCTTGGATTACAAAACCCTTCACAATTCTATGGAATACCGTTCCATTATAGAATCCAGATTCTGCAAGCTTCTCAAAATTAGACACATGGTTTGGTGCTACTTGCGGGAAGAATTCAATGGTTATAGGGCCTTGAGCCGTTTCCAGTACGGCCAGTTTAGATTGATTATTTGATTCCATGACACTACTAGTAGTAGAAGTGCTGTTTATTGAAAATTTCTCTTGATTTTCAATAATTTCATTATACGGGTCCGATGTGGTTTTTGGCATGTAGTTTTTATTGACTTCATACACTAGAACTCCAAAAAACAGACCCGGCCTATTACTATTGAAGCTGTCCGATGAGTATACAAGTTTCAGCGGTTGGTCAACTGTGGCATTTTGTGGATATTTGATATTCTTTGCATAAATGGCCATGGCTCCTGGTTGATATTCCCCTGAGGGTGCACCATTTAGAATATACGAGACAGGAGTAAAAGGTATCAATTGTCCAAGTAAGGTACTATTCCAGAAGAAAGTAGTAGGAGTAAATCCGTCTTGTTCGACATATCTATTTTCATCAAATCCACCTATTCTTATGAACCACTGCTTCTTGCTTTCATCTCCGCCATTGCCCAAAACATAGAGCTCGCTACTATTGATCCCACTAAACCTTTGTCCTACGATGTATACTACTATGTAGTCAGATTTTAGATCTTTGGCAATTTTGAGACCATTTTCAGTTTGATCCATAAACATCTTGGCTATGGTTGCAATTCGTGTTTGATTAATTGTAGCGTTGTCGGCCAGACTAGTTCTATTTGCCAGTGTTGTTATCCAGTAACCATAATCCCACCAAGATGCAACTACTGAATTAGACGATGTATTAGCAGCTATCCAGTCTAACGCATTTATCCAATCATAGGTCTTGACTCTGAATCCAGTACCTCCGTTTGCTATTGAAGGAGGAATGTCAGCAGAACTCAACCAATTTGAATTCTGTGGATACAAGATGCCATTGTCTATTACTGGAATCGAAACTAGTACAACAACAATAACGGCATATACAATTTTTATCGGCCTGTCCATCTGAGAAGTTTTTTCAACTTCAGTCTTTCTTTTTCGTTTATGCGAAGGTTCTGTTGCCTTGTAATTGATTACAGTTCTTGTGATTTCATAGAGTCCTATTCCTGCCAAGAGTATTATTCCAATAGACGAGAATACAAGTAATCGAGCAAAAGTTGCACTTACGTAAACTCCCGTAATTCCAATTATCAGGGCGAATATTGACATGTCATTCCTACGTCGGAATGCCATGAGCGCTCCAAACCCTGCAAACATCAACAGAATTGAATAATCTGTAAAGTATTCTACCAAAGTTGGAGTAAAGTGTTCGGCAACTGATTCAACAAGCGGATTCTGAGAAGATAGAAATGGGTTAACTGCATTTAGATATCTGAATGAGGACCCATGGAAACTTCCTGAAATAACAATTCCTATTGCAATAGCAAAAAAAGCTCCAATCAATATCCAATTGTTTCTTAGAAAAGTATTGGATGAACTCAATTTCCTAACAACTGATGAAGCTATCAAGAATATTGTTCCTCCAATGAGGGCAATACCCGGAAGTCCGAAAACAAAAGACAATCCTGGTCTGGGTGACAGACCAGCCGCGAATATTGTTGCTGCGGTAAACACAATCGCAACAATTAGTGGGACTTTAATGTCATTTCTCAGGAAGGTTACTGCGAAAAAGAATAATGAAATTGGTATACTAAAGTACTGAATTCCACCCCATGAAGCATTAGCAAGTCCTAGTAATAGTCCTCCTGCAATTGCTTTTACTACAGCTATGTTCGGCCTATGTTTCGTAGCTGATATAAGTAAATAAAGGGCCAATAGTGCAAGAAACAACCCAAGTGGTTCAGATTTGAACCAACCTAGATTTCCTCGTTGAATAAGGGCAGGTGTAAAGGCAATTAGTAATGCAGAAAACAAACCGGCGGTAGTTCCACCAAGTGATCTGACTAATGCAAAGACGACAATTGTTGTTAGTGATCCTACTATGACAGGTAAGATTATTGTAAAGTCTAAAACAGAACTATTTCCCCCAAATATTTTGTATAGGTATGCCGCTGTCACATGAAGTCCAACCTGTGATGTCCTAGGTATGTCTCGACCATCCGGATACCAAGACATGTTATCATGCCACTTTAGATATGCCTCCAGACCGTTGTCGATAATGTACTTTGTTGCCCTATAATCGAAATACGGATCAAACTCATTGAGATAATATCCGTACTTTATCGGATAAGAACGCATAATGAAAGCTGTTGAAAATGCAATGGCTAATACTGCGATAACTAACATGTGACGAACTTTGAAATTATAATTTCCTACATGAAATAGGACTCCGTCTCCAGATAACATGATAATGCTTGTTGATTTTACTCATTTTTTAACGTACTGAAAATAATTTTGAGTATCGTATTTTCCAAAAAAATAACAACGATGATAGATTTATCAAATTTTTTTTTATTTTGTTTCTAATAAAAGAAAGGGGGAAGTAAGAGGAAATATTGACTGCGGAAGTATTACCTCTTTGATTTTGCTTTTGATTTAGTTCCTTTCTTAGCAGACTTCGATTTCTTTTTAGCTGCCATTTTCAATGATATTAGAAAAACAGATCGTATATAAGTTTTAATTTTTGAAAAAAATTTTTAGCTATTCTGACTCTAAAATCTCTGTTTTACATACTGTGACCAGTTCTGAGAATCGTATTGCATCTTCTTTATTACCTACAATTGTACCATAATGCATTGGAATTGCAATTTTTGGATTAATCAGTTCATTTATTGCCTTTGATGCTTCCTCAGCTGTCATGACATAAGTTCCCGAAACAGGTACTAGTGCAATAGTTGAGTTTGTATCCTTCATTTCTGGGATGATATCGGAATCTCCAATGTGGTACAAACGATCATTACCAAATTCCACAATAAATCCAATTTTCTTGTCATTCTTTGGATGAAATTCCTTATCAACATTGTACGCATGAACAGTTTCTATTTTCAAGTCATTCACTTTAACACTATTACGAGGATCAATACCAATCGATTCTTTCACATTTAGACTCTTTAATTGCGATAGACACTCTTGAGCAGAAACAATGACCGTAGTTTCATTAACAATGTTCTTTAAATCTTCAATTGACAAGTGATCAAAATGATTATGAGTTATGAGTACAATATCGGCGTCGGAAACATTCTCGTGTTCTTTACTTAATTTGTAAGGATCGATGTAGATTTTCTTACTTTCATAAGTTATCTTAAAACCTGCATGTCCAGTCCATATTATTCCAATATCATTGTACTCGAACATGAATAATTAGAAATGGATTGCCGATTTAAAGCTACCCTTCAAAATATCGATTAGCTATAATGATTTTATTTTTGGAAAGCGTAATTGTTGTTACTTCTGCATCTTTTAGTCGATTCAAGAGTATCCCATCTAATGTAGCAATACCATATCTTCTGTTCTTGATTGCATAATTGAGAATTTCGTTATCTACATTTTTTGACTTACCAATATCTTTGATTTCAAATTTCAATTTAGATATTTGAATCGCTGTATTTGCTATCATTGATTTTTTGGGCCCTGATTTTTTTTTAATTAATTCGAGTTCATCAAGAACAAATGTAGGTACAATGAACCTTAATTTCCCAATTTCGTACTCGACTTTATCCAAGCATTTGACTGGATTGGAAACTAATGCAATGAGAAAACTAGTATCACAAATTATTTCCATCTATGTATCCCCCGAAAAATCATAAATTGATAGACCAGTCCTGATTATTTAGATTTAATTCTATATGTATCTATTCAGGGTACTTCTTTAATACGGTCAGCTTTGAACCATAAGTGGATTTATTAAATTTACACATGGATTCCCAATTAATTTTCTGTCTATCAAAAGGTTCATTATTAAGAATCAAAGTATAATATTAGACTAGTTGAAAACAATCGAAACGAATATTGTCATAGATTCTACTCCAGAGAGGATTTGGGATGTCCTGACTAATTTTGAGGAATACGAATTGTGGAATCCGTTCATGACAAAAGTAGTAGGAAATGCTAGCTTGGGTTCTAAAATTGAAGTTAACATCAAGACGATCAGTGGAAAGACTAGAAGTTATTATCCAATCATAACGAAATGCGAAACAAACAAGGAATTAAGATGGAAAGGAAAGTCATTTTTGCCTGGTGTTTTTGATGGAGAACGCGTTTTTGTCCTGAAAAAATCCGACGATGATAAAGTTTCATTCTCCCATAAGGAAATATTCAGTGGCCTGGGTGTTAAATTAGTTGGAAACAAGTTAGATGAAAATCTTCGGGAAGGATTTGTTAGGATGAACGAGGCCCTAAAGGTTAGAGCTGAAAATCTCTGATTGAATTTTTGAAACTAATCTTCTAAACCTATATGGAGGTTTGTAATCTTCTGCATTCCTTAACTAATGTTTCCATATCCTCTTCTAGAACCTTACGAAGTTTATTGTTGTAAATTATAGCTGCAGGATGCACTGTAAGAAAATAAAGTCTGTTATCTTTTTGAATGAATTTGCCACGATTACCAAGGATTGAACTACCCCCAAGTAATGATTGGTATGCTGTCCTACCTAAGATGCAAATAATTTTAGGCGAAATAATAGAAATTTCCCTTTCAAGATAATTTTTACAAGTACGTTGTTCTTCTTCCGTCGGAACTCTATTGCCCGGTGGTCTACATTTCACGACATTAGTGATGTATACTCTTGATCTAATTACTCCCACCTTCGTTAAAGTTTCGTCAAGGATTTTTCCTGCCATTCCCACAAATGGTCTACCTTTCTCATCTTCATTCCTTCCTGGAGCTTCTCCGATAAACATGATACTTGCTTTAGAATCACCGTCTCCGGGAACTGCATTAGTTCTGCTTTTACACAAGTCACATGATTTGCAATTAATAACTTCTGCATGAATCTTTTCAATAGAGTCGTTAGGCATTTCCATTTCCTATATACTCTTATTGATATTGAAACTTGCTAATATTATCGTACTTTGGATCAAACAAAGAATTATTTGATATGGTAATTTCATTATGATCTCATTGAGGACAAATTTGCAATGATCACAATTAGGACCTTTTTTGCATTTGAAAGGAATTATTGGATAATTCAAATTCTCTACCACTTTGACAAATAGTTTTAACCATTGATTATTATTAACACATCATGCATAAAATAATGTGATGAGCTCGAAAGTAAATCAGTTGGAAAATCAACAAGATGAAGCGACTGAGTTGAACCACTTTAAGAAATTTCAGAGTAAGGATGGAACGGATAAGCAGAACAAGGTGGTTGAAACCAAGGATAATTTTACAACGGGCATTGTGATGACAGAGCCTAATAGAACTCCTCGTGAAAGAATTAATATTGAAATTGATATATTCCAAAGGACGGCAGTTTTCAGTAGTGACTTTTCTATGTGGATTTGAGTCTATAGTAACTCATGTGGCCAAGTTCTGAATAATTTCAATTTTATTGCGTTAAAAATAATCTAGTGTGGCTATCACTTTGATTAATCGCAAGTAGATATGATTTAAAAATGATGGTCAATTAGAAAATATCTAATTGAGTTCTAAGCAGGTTACATTGAAGTATCATAAAGGAACAATAGTGATAAGCGGACTCGAAAGCTTGCCTTACACAACAATTGACTCAAGAACCAATTCCCTGATTTCCTACGGAATAAATTATAAAAAAATTACTGAATACCTTAAAGAAAAAAATGTAGACTATGAAGACCTTGTATTGAACCTGTTACCTCTGGGGCAACTTCCAAAAATTAAGGTAAAGTTGCGTGATTACCAAAAAGAAGCAATTGAGAGCTGGAGTCAAGAAAAAATGGGATCCATAGTCCTTCCAACAGGAGCCGGAAAAACTATAATTGGTTTAAAAATTATTGAGATGATTAACTCCCCAACGTTGATTGTCGTGCCTACGCTCGATCTTATCAAACAGTGGACTCAGATACTCTCACAAAGTTTCAATATTGAAATAGGGAACATTGGTGGGGGAACCGAGAATATTCAAGCAATTACTGTATCGACTTATGATTCTGCCTATATTAAAGCCCCATCGATTGGAAACAAGTTCCTTTTGATAGTATTTGATGAGGTTCATCATCTGCCCGCGCCATCATATAGACTAATCGCAGAAACATACATTGCGCCATTCAGACTAGGCTTAACAGCTACCCTAGAACGCGAAGATCACTTGGACGCAGATTTCCCATATCTGATTGGAAAAACTACCTTTCGAATTACAGCGAATGAGTTGGCTAAAAATAATTATCTGGCAAACTATGTTATAGAACGAAAACAAACTTTCATGTCAGAAGAAGAATATCGGAAATATAAAGAAAATATGGCTGTGTATCATACTTGCTTAAGAAAAATTGGACTAAAAATGAATTCTTATAATTCATTCAAACGGTTAATCATGATTTCATCCCGAAATAATTTGGCCAGACGAGCCCTTGTAGCAAGAAACAAAGCTATTGACATAGCCCTCAATAGTAGATCTAAAATGGATGAAATCCGAACAATACTATCCGAAAACAAGAATATTAAAACAATAATATTCACACAGCACAACAAGCTAGTGTACGATATTTCCAATGCCTTTCTAATACCATTTATCACATACAAGTCTTCCAAAGAGGAAAGAGCGGACGTACTTGGTGGTTTTAAAGACGGAAGGTATAAGGCAATTGTTACCTCAAAAGTACTGGATGAAGGAATAGACGTTCCCGATGCGCAGCTGGGTATTTTGGTTAGTGGGACTGGTAGTAGTAGAGAGTTTGTACAAAGATTGGGTAGATTATTGAGACCAAAGAATGATAATCAACAAGCAAGATTAATTGAAATCGTATCTAGTGGTACTTCAGAAACACTAACTAGTAAAAGAAGACAAAGAAGCATGACAGGATAAATTCTCAGTTTATAGGTGCGTTTTGTAATTATTGTTCCATATAGATCTTCAAGTCAACTTTTGAATGATGTCAACTTCATCTGGCTATCCCTATCTGAAAAATCAACAGTAGATTTTACCATTCTAAGTGTACTACTGTCCTTGGAATCTCTAACATAAATTACATAAATCAACGCATAATTTTTTCTGATTGTTTTTCTTATTACTCTACCAATCCTTTGTGCAATCTGATTGAAATTTGAACTATTTGAAATTATTATTGCTATTCTGACATCAGGTATATCATATCCAATTTCAAGGGTATGAACAGATAGTAATGGAAAGTATTCTTTTCCCCATTCTTCTAAAATTTTCTTTCTTTGAGCAATAGGTATCTTGTTGTGAATCGATCTAGATGGTATTCCATATGACTCTAGTGTTTTCTCTATTTTCAATATTGAATCAATTGTTTCACTAAATATCATTATAGGTTCTGATGGATGTTTTCTAACTATATTTGCGGCAGACAACATTTTGTTACTAGCCGAGCTGAGTAATTCTTTTCTTTTTCTGACGTTTGCAAACCAAAGTTTCGCTAAATTTGCATTATATCCTCCTTTGAATAATAAGATTGAAATTTTTTTCGGGTCATATGCCCCAAGTTTCCTCGAGAGTAATGATATCTTGTTGGTAGTCTCAATATAGATTTTTTTTTCAGATTCTGTAAAACTAACAGGGACAGAAACAATTTGCGGTTTGGCTAGTCTCCCGTCTGTGACTGCATCTTTAATCAGATACTTCTTAACTGGTGGTAAAGCTTTAATTATTGTATTATACCTCGGATCATTCTCATTTATGGTAGCGGTTAATCCTAATACAGCTTTAGTTGGATCATTGTTTAAGGTATCAAATATTTTACTAAATTCTTTGGCTGACTCACTCAGCAAATGAATTTCATCAAGAATTAACATGTCGGAATCTTTTAGCAGTTGTAAATGATTTATGATACTCTGATAGGTGCCTATAGTAATCTCTCTAATATCCTTCTTCTCTCCAAAAAATGTCCCAACGGATTCACTTGGCAAGCCATAGCCAACCAGACGATTCACGTTCTGCTCAATAAGAACAATTCTTGGTACAAGATACAAAATTCTAAATTCCTCATTTGGATTACCCCATCCACCAGGTTTAGCAGGGGACGCAGCGTCTTTGGCTAATCTTATTTCCGCCAGCCTGCGTGCACATTCAAAAGCAATTTCAGTTTTTCCAGTGCCAGTACTATAGATTATTGACCCTTTAAAATTATTACTCAACCATGCATTGACTGCCTTTATTTGATCGTCCTTTAGTTCAAAAGGGAATTTCAGGTTTAGAATCGCAGTCAACATTGTAAATTCGGATCTATCTTCTAAATTCTTTACTGAGACCTACAATTTTTTTGTAAAATACAACTGGAATTTCTACTCGCCAAAAAATTGGAATTAAATATATCGATGGGTAATTGAGGATATGGTTATTCGCAAACCAGTACTACTAGTTGATGATACTGAGAATTCACGACTTGCAATAGAGCTTTTGGAAGATAATTATATTAAATTTGTTGAATACCATGTAAGAAAATTTGAAGAAGATTGTTGCGTGGAACTACCAACCACTAGAGCTCCAGCATTATTTGCACCTGAAGGCATATTTAGGAACCTTGAAGGAATTAAAGAATATCTAACTGTTGAAAAAAATAATACATCTGAAACTAGTGAGAGTGCCTACTGGTAAGAATCACATTACAACATAAAAGGGAGTAGGGGTGGTGGAGGAGTAGAATTCCAGGACGACAATGATTACGGGTTTGTCAAATTGACAATCAATAGCAATACGGTTTCTGGGTAGTTTATTTCGACAGGTGGGAAGATACTGGATATACAAGCCCATCCATTTTCGTACTTGAAATCCCTTTAAAACTAATGCTGATTAGTAACGAATTTTTTTTGAGAATGTGCTTTGAGATCGCAAATCAGCATACAGATCCACCTTAAAATAAACTTAATATATTGTGATGTAACTCTCTCGACTAACAGTTAAAATGCTGATAATCTTTGATGTAGAAGGTGTTCTTCTCAATGCAGAGTACCTTCCAGTTCTTGCTCAAAAGCTCGGTCCAGTGAAGGAAAAAGAAATCTGGGATATCACAAAACAGGGAATAAGAGGAGAAATCGATTGGGAAGAAGGGCTGATAATGAGGGTCAATGCACTAAGAGGAACTTCATTTGAAGATGCAAAATACATAGCCGATAACTTAGAAATAATGCCAGGGGCAAGAAAGCTCTGTTATTCGCTTAAGAAAGCTGGATGGAAGATGATAGCGATTTCAGGAGGATTCACGATAATTACAGACAAACTCAAAGATGAGTTGTATTTAGATAAAATATATTCAAATGAGTTAATTTTCAAAGACGGAAAGCTTGATGGTGTAAAAATTAATGTAAATTCAGATAAATCACTAGGCGTAAAATATATCATTAAAGAATGGGGAATAAAAAAGGAGGATATCGTGGTAGTCGTCGATGGAGCCAATGATTTAAAATTGTTTGATATTGCAGGGTATACTGTAGGTTTCTGTCCAGTTGACATAGTTAAACAAAGAGCCGACGCTACTATTGAAATTCGGGACCTATCAATCCTGTTAAGGCTTTTGGAAAAGAAGTTTGGTAAGACTATAGAGACACAGTTATGAAATCAGTTGTCATTTGTTTGATTGTTCAATATGGATGAACTTTCTAATACACAAGTCATTCCAATTCTGATTGACGACGACATTAGCAAAGGAGATGATATTGCTGGTCTCATCATGAAAGCAATTAAAGAAAGAAATGAGTCCTTACTAGAGAACGATGTTGTTGTCATTACACATAAAGTTATATCGAAGGCGGAGGGCAAAATTATTGATTTATCAACAATAATTCCTTCCGAGCAATCTAACAAAATATCATTAAATACGGGTAAGGATCCTAGATTGGTGGAACTTATAATTTCACAGTCCAACGAAATTATCAAAATTGAACGAGATATTATTATTGCTGAAACCAAACATGGTTTCATCTGTGCTAACGCAGGGATTGATGCCAGCAACGTGGGAAAATTATCCAATCAAGTTGTATTATTGCCCGATGATCCAGATGAATCTGCTAGAAAAATTCGAAATGATATTAAATCTAGGACCAACATTAATGTAAGTGTAATTATCTCCGACACCTTTGGTAGACCATTCAGGAAAGGCCAAGTAAATGTAGCAATTGGGATAGCAGGGATTGATCCCATCGTGAGTTATGTCGGAAAAACAGATATGTATGGAAAAATTCTAAAGGTTACCGAGATAGCTATTGCTGACGAATTAGCATCTGCTGCAGAGCTTGTCATGGGAAAATCGTCTCGTATTCCAGTTGTAATAGTCCGTGGTGTCCATTATATATCTGGAGATTCTTCAATATTCAAGATTACTAGATCAAAAGAAGATGATTTATTCAGATAGCCTGAATGCTCAAATTCATTCAAGAAATGCATACTAATTCCTGCATAGCGCTTCTAAATACATTCTATAAACATTTAATATAAACAGGACCTTGATTAATAGTGTTAGGAATGAATATGACGGCCGAAAATGGAACTAAAGAATCATTTGCTAAGGTTATTGATGTTAGAGGGTTATATTGTCCAGAACCTGTTTTTAGGACTAAAATTGAGATTGAAAAATTAGGCATTGGTGACAAGATCAAGATTATCGCAGATGATCCTGAATCAGAAGAGGACATTACGAGATGGGCAGATAAAACTGGTCATAATTTGTTATCCATCGAAAAAAAAGATAACGAACTAGAATTTGTGATAAAGAAAACAAAGTGAACTAGATGACATCTATAATTGGACCCGAAATATTGCAACGTATTGGCAATACTCCATTATACGAACTTACTTCATATTCAACTGAAAATATAAAATTTTATGCAAAGTTGGAATGGTACAATCCATTTGGTTCTGTTAAGGATCGTGCAGCATATTGGATGATAAAAGACGCTGAAAAGAAAGGTCTCCTTGTTAAGAATAAGAGCATTATTATCGAACCTACATCTGGAAATACTGGAATAGCATTAACTGGTATCGCATCTTCAATGGGATACAAGGTTGAAATTGTTATTCCAGAGAAAGTAAGTGCAGAAACCAAAAAGATACTAAGGAATCTTGGCGCAACACTTCATGAAACTTCAGATGATTTATGTCCGAGAGTTGGCGCAGGAACCGATCAAAGTATAGCGCTTGCTACGGCCATTGCAAAACCAAGATCAGATATTTATTATATGCCAAATCAGTACGAAAATGATTCTAATTTTCTGGCTCATTATGAAAGTACTGGTCCTGAGATTTGGGAACAAACAAATGCAAAAGTGACACATTTCTTTACAGGCTGTGGAACTGGGGGCACTATTACAGGAACAGGAACCTTTCTCAAGGAAAAGAATAAGAATTTGAAGGTTGTTGCTATCCAAGCACAACAGAACCATTTGCTGCAGGGCCTGAGAAACTTTGAAGAATCATCGATGCCAGATCTCTTTAAACGCAGAGAAACAGTAGTGGATCGATGGATGACGGCGACAAATCAGGATTCATTTGATGCAGTTAAGGACCTTCTTCATAAGGAAGGCCTGTTCGTGGGTCCATCTTCAGGTTCTGTAATGTCGTCAATGTTGAAATTTTCAAAGGAAATAGATAAAGGAGTTATCGTGGGTATTTTTGCCGACGACGGTAGAAAGTTCAAAAGTCTGTACAAAGAACAAAATGTTGTAGCAGAAAGTGATTATGCTTCTGCATTAGGTAAGTTACCAGAACTATATATCAAGCCGTAATTACTTGCGAAATTTTTTTTCACTTAGCCACTTTTCTACATCTAGTGCAGCCATACATCCAAATCCTGCCGCAGTTATAGCTTGTCTATAACGATAGTCGTGAACGTCTCCAGCTGCAAAAACTCCCTCAACACTAGTTCGTGTATTCTCATTGAGAACAACATAGCCCCTTTCATCCAACTCTAAATGATCTTTGAAAATCGAAGTATTTGGTTCGTGCCCTATTGCCACAAATAGTCCTCCTACTGCTAAATTTTGACTCTTACCTGTTGAAATATCCTTTATGTCTATGCTCTCTATCTTCTTATTCCCACTTATCTTTGTCACAACATGATTCCATATGAATTGTATTTTTGAGTTTTCAAACGCCTTTTCCTGTAGGATTTTGCTAGCTCGCAGAAAGTCTCTTCTGTGAATTATTTTAACCGATTTACCAAACTTAGTAAGGAAAGTAGCCTCTTCAATTGCAGTATCACCTCCACCTATTACTGCGATCTCCTCCCCTTTGAAAAATGGTCCGTCACAAGTAGCACAATATGAAACACCTTTTCCAGAAAAATCTTGTTCTCCAGAAATCCCCAATTTTCTCGGGGATGCACCAGTACAAAGTAATACTGCTTTGCCTTCGTAACTTTCAGAATGCGTCGATATTAGAAATGGATATTTTTTGAAATCTACCTTCAATACTTCATCATCAATTATTGTCGTTCCAAATCGTTCGGCTTGTTGTCGCATATTCATCATAAGTTCGGGTCCAAAAATTCCATTGGGAAAGCCTGGGTAGTTTTCAACCTCACTAGTAGTCATAAGCTGTCCACCTGGAAGTGAACCAGTAATTATTAGGGTCTTGAGCTTTGCACGTGAGGAATAAACTCCTGCTGTATAACCTGCTGGTCCAGATCCAATAATTATAACCTCATAAAGATTCTTTACATCTAATGTGTCATGAGAATCTTGATTTGCATTTTTTGACATGTGTGATTAAGTGGATGGAAGATTTAACCATTAATAATTTGTTCGGAAATAAAGAGAGTGTTATATTCAGTTACGTTTTGAAAAAAGACTGGATTGGTAATAATAACTTGAATATCTAAGATTATACTTGGATCATTTCCCAGCCTCGGCCAATATTCGTAGGTGTTCTTCACACAGTACTGGATTTATTACCTGTGTATAAATTAATTCTTCTTGCCAGTGGGAGTTGAATAATCTACAGGGATACTGTGAACAGAAAGGGTTACCATTGGTAAGAAAAAAAAAGATTGCCTGAATGATATACCCTGTGGCCACTTGCGTAAGTCGTGGATCGTCATAGCTAATAAAAGTACTAGCAAATTCATTTTCTATTTCTTTACTACTAATAGAGAGCAAGTCTTTCAACATTTGTTTGAAATAATATCCTTTTGGCTTCGCAGGACCTTCGATAATACTCGGAATTGATATTATGCTTGGAGAACCGCAAATTATAGGTCTGGCGTGATATCTCTTGTCAATTTCGTCATAGGTACACACCAAATTGTCTTCAAATACGAGATGAAAATGGCTCAATTGTGATTCATTCTCATCTATTATTCTGGAGTAGATTCTCTGAAGGTAGAAGCCATCAATTATCGCTATTTTTTGACAACTATTATTGGATGAATTTTGTGAATCAGCAGGGCTACCATTACCACTATGACAACCGTTATCATATGACAACTGGATCATCAAATTGTCTCTATAACTATCATCAATCATATTCTTCTTGGAATGGTGTGTAAAGGGCCTTACATCCACATCAATGAATGGTATGCATTCCTGTAAATTAGTAGAAACTTTTTTCGAAAGAAATGAATTCGTCAACGTTGACGAGTAGAGATGTACATATGATAATTTCATATGTATGTCTAAGTATACTCCGAACCTTACTTGATTTTTATATCTGGATTTGGAATTTTCTTCAATTTACTGATAGCAACTTGGGCCGCTTTCCTGCCTGATAAGAGCATCGATCCAAACGTAGGACCCATTCTTGGTAATCCATGTGTCTCAGTTGCTGACATCCCAGCTGCAATTAATCCAGGATAAACCTCGCCTGTATATTCTACAACTGCATCTTCTCCAGTCACAGACATTGGTTCCATTCCTTTCCATTTCACATATCCTCTATCCATCATTCTTTTTACAGCTACAGAGTCATGACCTGATGCGTCAATTACTATTTTTGATTCAAGAGCGACAGGATCCACACATGTTATATTTCTTGGTAATGCAGAGACAGGCATCCAGTTCACGACAACTCCACTTACTTTATCATTTTTCAGTACTAGATCATCAAATTTGGTCAGCTGGAGGAATCTAACTCCTGAATCACACGCTGATGCAATTAGCTTTGAGCAAGCGTGAGGTCCCCAAGTGGCAAATAATGAATCTGAAATCTTTCTATAAGGTACTCCAAGTTCATCCCAAATCTTATTTGCTGGATATCTAACAGTTACAGGATTCATCATATATCCTCCCACCCAATATCCTCCACCGATGTAGTTATTCTGCTCAATTATGAGCGTTTGAACACCGTTTTTGCATAATTCTCGTCCCGCCATCAATCCTGCAGGTCCGGCACCGATTATTATTACATCGCAATCGCTATATTCCATCAATGTTTCATTGAACATTTGTGCAATAGTTCGCGTTATGTCTTTTTCACTTGTCTCTGTGAAAATTTTTTCCATGGTTCAATTAACGCTCTGTCTTGTATTAATATTATGTGTATTCCTAGTTTTAATTTGGCGCTCTAAGGCCATAAATTCAAATTTTAATTAAAAGAGTATTGTGAGTACATTCAATGTCAGACCCTACGGCCAGGCGACTACTTTGGTATCTTTTTGCGGGTTCAAAGGGAGGTGAAAATAGAATCAAGATAATAAATTTGCTACAAGATACCCCGCTCAACATAAATCGCATGGCTGAAGTTTTGGATCTTGACTATAAGGCTGTTCAGCATCACGTAGATGTATTGGAAAAAAATAATTTAGTTTACCGTATGGGTGAAAAATATGGAATAATGTATTTTGTTTCAAATTATCTAGAATCTAATATGGATACGTTTAGGGAGATCGTAACAAAAATAAACAAATCAAAAATAGGTTAGAATTTTAATACAAAATTTCATATGTGATTTTCTGAATTAAAATAACAAAATGTAAATTTATTTGATTCTAAATTGTTCTGGATAAAGGACCACTTCGTACCTTTTCAATAATATCCTCTAACAAAGTAGTCAATTCTGACTTGTGCGAATCTAAATATTCTTGACCCTTATCGTTTAGTCTAGCCTGATAAAGTCTCAAGTCACGATGCTGATCAAAAAATTGTTCAATCATTGTATTTCCGTGTTTGGATGGGTTTGTTAGTTGCTCAAAGGAATCCACAGTCTGGTTCAGGTCACCATTTTTGACAGACTCTGTGGATTTATCTAGGATTTCAATAATGTCTTTTATCTCCTGAATAGGTGCGGAGTATTCCTTAGGCTTGAGAAATCCAGATCTTTTTACCTCTCCCAATTTATCTGATATATCCCTTGAAAGCTCATAGTACTCTTCCTTGCCCGTAATTGATTTCTTTTGCTTTATTGTCACCAACCCCTTCATACTTAATCTCATAATCGCTTCTTGAACATCTTGACTATCCATACCTGTTGCCCAAACAATTTTTCCCGCGTAATCATACCCCTGTCGTAATGATTCAAGTACAACTACCTCAATAATTCTCATGAAACCTTCTTCAGCACGGGCGTTTTCAAAATCCTTATCCCGTACAGCTTTTTTTGCATGTGAAATGTCAATTTCAATTGCCCTCTTTAGGGCTTCCATTCCATTGTCTATCTTGCCATCTAATGTGAGATAACACGCATAGTTATACCAAACCAAACCATCGTTAGGATTAGAGTCTAATGCTTTGGTACAACATTCTATGGCCTTGGTATAGTTATTCATCTTATAATACGCAAGTCCCTTTAAGTTCCAAGCTTCATGATTGTCAGGATCTATGTTTAATGCCATATCGTAAGAAGAAATAGCGTAGGAAAAATCTCGTAAATGAAAATGGGCGTATCCCTTTTTAATCCAGGCTTCCACATAATTTGGGTCTAATCTCAGAGCTAATTCAAAACTACGAATTGCATCACTTAACTTGTCGTTTGACATGTAATTTACGCCTTTCTTATATAGGTCACGTACTTGGAAATCGAGATGATCCGTACCTTTAGCTACTTCGGGTTTAGAATTATCCTCCTTCTCTTTAGCTCTGAAGAATCTGCTCATCGCTACTGATTATTCGTATCAAGATAAATACATTTGGACATCTAAAATCTTGTGGATTAGAGTTCAAAATTTGCCTATTGATATGTCCATCAAAAACGACATTCAGTAACTACGAACGATTAATTTTTGCATACTATTCAATCTATCTATTCTGAATACAAATGTTATCTTCATTTATTCAATCCCGAAATTAAAAAATCATAGGGCCAAAGAATTTTGCAGATTTGATCTCCTATATTAAATTATTTTTATAATATCGAATGATCGGCCAATTCAAGAAGATCAGGAAGAATCATTGTTACTATCTGAAGGAATATTATTGAAGCAGAAATAGTGGCCTCATTATTTGCCCCTTTTTGATTTCAGTGCGACTAATAAACGCTAACTTATGATGATTCCTGAGGAATATGATACTTTCAGTAGTAATCATAATTTTATTGGGTGTTCTGTTAGAAAGTTACAAACATCATGGTTTTTAGCTTTAATCAAATATGGATTGTTAGGATCTTAGTAAGGAATTGAGATAAGCTATTACTGATTCAATAAGAAATATTTTGAGATTCTAAATTTGATACACCAGCAATTAGTAATTTCACCAAGGAAAATTTGACACCAATTGAGTTGACAGGTAGAGCAATTGATGATTCCTCTAGTTTTCCAATTCAAAATGAGCGCAAATTTACTAAAATTATGTTTTATGATAATTTCATAAATAATTAAAATTATGATTAATTAATTTCATAATGATATAAAAATAGAATCATTAGAATTTCATATTATATTGTTATATTTTTTATACTTCTCTAAAATATTGGTGAATAATGTTTAGGAAGAACCTCACTATCGTTATGTTAGTTGGAATTTTGACAACAATCACTGTTACATCAACTTACCTCATGAGCGCTTCCGCTTACAAACCGGGTGATTCTGCTGCAAAATATAATTGCTTTATGGCTGATGCCAATGGAAATTATAATTTAACTGCAGAAGGAGATTTAATCCCTTGCGAATTCGATACAGGTGATCATGCATGGATGCTAACTTCGTCAGCATTGGTACTTGTTATGACACCTGCTGGTTTGGCGATATTTTATGCCGGCCTATCAAGACAAAAAAATGCTGTAAATACGCTGCACATGGTGTTTCTTACTACAGGTCTGGTTGCTGTTCAATTTGCTTTATGGGGGTATAGCTTAGCTTTTGGTCCTGATGCGGGTGGCTATGGGTTTATTGGAACATTAGATTGGGCTGGTCTGGCTGATGTTGTTCATGACGCTCCTTCACTGGTCTATGCAACAACTATTCCACATGGTACATTCATGGTATTCCAGATGATGTTCGCTATCATTACTCCTGCCTTAATCGTGGCTTCTGTAGCGGAGAGAATGAAATTTAGCGCATTCATAATATTCGTAATACTCTGGTCGACATTTGTTTATGACTTTGCTGCACACTGGACATGGTCAATCTCAGCAACAGACAATTATGGAATGAATGCGGGATATTCGGGCTTTGGATGGACGGGTGCCTTTGGATCTCTCGATTTTGCGGGCGGAACAGTCATTCATATCACTTCCGGATGGGCTGGACTTGTGGTAGCACTCATGCTAGGAAGGAGGATCGGATATGGAAAAATTCCTATGGAACCACACAATCTTACACTAGTAGTTTTAGGAGCTGCGTTACTGTGGTTCGGTTGGTTCGGATTCAACGCTGGTTCCGCCGGTGCTGCGGCTACTAATGCTTCAAGCGCATTCGTTGCAACACAGTTAGCTACTGGAATGGCCGTAGTTACTTGGTCATTGCTCTCTTGGGCACATACAGGTAGAGCCTCAACTGTTGGAGCTGCATCTGGTGCTGTAGCTGGTCTTGTAGCAATCACACCAGCAGCAGGTTTCGTTTCACCAATGTCGTCTATTGTGATTGGAATAATTGCATCAGTTGCGTGCTATGCGGCTGTTATGTTCAAGAATAGTAGAAAGTGGGACGATGCTTTGGATACCTGGGGTGTTCATGGAATCGGTGGACTTGCCGGCGCACTATGCACTGGATTATTCGCAGAAAAGCGATTTACATCTTGGGGAGACGATGGACTCGTATTTGGCAATCCAGCTCAGCTATACGAAAATGCTGTAGGTGCATTCGCAGCAATTGCATGGGCAATGGGTATTACTGCAATAATCATCAAAGTAATGGACAAAGTCTGGCCTGGAGGCATAAGAGTTACTCCAAAAGAAGAAGAAATAGGATTAGACTTAACCCAACACGGCGAACGAGCTTACGTAAGCGAATAAGCACTCCTACCTTTTCTCTTTTATTTTCTTTTATTATAATAGTTTAGAATACTGAATTCCTTTTTGTAGGCTTATATATTTTCAAATATTAAGAGTAGCATGCTTGATAAGTCTACAATAGTAAGATTAAGCGCGGGAAATGAAAAATTTGAAATTTTGGTTAAACCGGATCCTGCCCTTGAATACAAACTTGGTAAAAAAATGGACATTTCAAATATCATGATTTCAGATGAAATATATTCAGACGCTAGTAAAGGCACTAAAAGTTCAACTGAGAAATTAATGAAGGCATTCAAGACAACCGACCAGTTTGAAATAGCAAAACAAATTATGGCCAAAGGAGATTTGAACCTGAATACAGATCAGCGCAGAAAGATGATTGAAGAAAAGAAAAGACAAATTGTCGAGTATATCAACAAAAATTTTGTTGATCCTAAAACCCACATGCCTCATCCAATATCCAGGATTAGTACTGTACTTGACGATGCTCGAGTTGCCATAGACCCATTTAAGCGGCTTGATGACCAAATTAAGAATATTATTGAACCCTTGAGAAAACTACTGCCTTTGAAGTCGGAAATATTGGAGTTGACTGTAACTGTACCCGCACAGTTTTCGGGACAATCATTTAGTGTATTCAAAAGTATTGGTGATATCAAATCAGAACAATGGTTATCTGATGGCTCATTACAAGTGGTTCTCAACCTTAATGCTGGGATGAAAAGCTCATTTCTGGATCGAATTGGTACGGCAACCAAGGGTTCAGCACAGGTCTCCGAAAAATAATAATAACTTTTCTTTTCGCCACACTTAAAATATAAGTCTGTTCTAACTTCCCAAAAAGGGAGAATTATGAATAAAAGATTTTTGAATTCCTGTTTAGGAGGAATGCTCTGTGCAGGAAGTTAAACGAAAATACGTTATTCCTGGCGATATTGTGGCTGAAGGTAATATGAGACCACTGGTAAATGTATTTAAGAATGGAAATTCAATTGTGGCAACTAGAATTGGAATCACTGAATCTAACCAGGACGGAGCCAAGGTAATTCCATTATCTGGAATTTATTTCCCTAGAGCAAACGATATTGTCATAGGTAAAATACTTGACCACTCGTCCCTGTCTTGGTCCGTGGATATAAATTCATGCTTTGCCGCTCATTTGCCAGCTCAGGACATATTTGGAAGAGATTTTTCACCCGCACATGACGACATGGGACGTCAATTATCAACTGGTGATGTTATTGCCGCTAGAATTGCTATTTTTGACAGGACAAGAGATCCGATCCTTACTATCCAGGATAAAGACTTGGGAAAAATACCTACTGGAGAATTGATAAAAATATCTCCAACCCGTGTTCCAAGACTTATAGGAAAAAGGGGTTCCATGATTCAAACAATTGAACAGGCAAGTTCTACAAGGATAACTATAGGTCAGAATGGAATCATTGTTGTATCAGGAAAAGACAAAGAGGGAACTACTCTTGCTATTAATGCAATCCACATGGTAGAAGTAGAGGCACATACTTCAAACCTTACACAGAGGATTAAACAATTATTGAATGTGCCAGAATCTGAAATAGAAAGTGATGACGCTCAAACTAACGAATCTAACGAGACAACAAATCAGGATGAAATAAATTCAAACAACAATGATAAAGAAATGGGGATGATTAATTCAAATGGTTCAAAGTAGAAGCCTTATTGATGAAAGTGGAAAACGAACCGACGGTAGGGTCATTGATGAATTAAGAGAAGTAAAAATCAATGTCGGAATTGTAAAGAATGCAGACGGCTCTGCTTTGATAGAATTTGGTAAAAATAGAATTATCGCCGCAGTATACGGTCCACGGGAAGTCCACCCAAAACATATGGCATTATCAGATCGAGGTGTGGTAAGATGCAGATATCACATGTCACCGTTTTCAACTGACACTCGCAAGAGTCCAGCTCCTTCTAGAAGGGAGACAGAAATATCTAAGGTAATTCGAGAGGCTCTCGAACCTGCTCTTATACTTGAGGATTATCCACGTGCTGCGATTGATATCTTCATAGAAGTCCTTCAAGCTGACGGTGGCTCAAGGTGTGCTGGTATCTCAGCTGCTTCTGTTGCACTTGCAGATGCAGGAATTAATATGCGTGACATGGTTTCAGCATGTGCAGCGGGAAAGGTAGATGATAAGATTGTGGTTGATATTAATGATACTGAAGACAAAGAAGGCGGAGCTGACATGCCTGTAGCATATATGCCAAATCTAAAGAAAATAACACTATTGCAACTTGATGGCGAATTAAATCCAAACGAATTTAATACTTGTTTGGAGGAAGCTGTACGTGGTTGCTTGAAAGTATATGAAATACAACGTTCCTCCTTAATGGAAAAGTACTTTGGCGATGAAAAGGGAATGAAAGAAGAATGAGTCTGTCAAAAAAATCTACAGTTATTGTTGAAAACCTTCGCAAAAAACAGATGCGAGAAGCAATTTCAGCAGGAAAAAGACTAGATGAAAGATCGTTAGATGAAATAAGACCTATTGAAATTGAATTAGGCGTTATCAAAAAAGCAAATGGATCTGCTTGGGTAAAGTTAGGTAACACTGAAGTTGTAGCAGGAGTAAAAGTAGAAACAGGTGAACCTTTTGAAGGGTTAGAAAATAGTGGCGCTATGATAATCACTGCTGAAGTTCTCCCGATTGCATCTCCACACATTGAACCAGGGCCTCCTGATGAAGAAACCATTGAGCTTGCCAGGGTCGTTGACAGAGGTGTGAGAGAATCTGAGATGTTGGATTTGAAAAAATTAGTTCTGGTTCCCGGAAAAATTGTATATACTATTTTTGTTGATTGCAGTGTCATTAACGTAGATGGTAACCTTTTAGATGCAACATCTTATGCTGTAGTATCCGCATTGGCAAGCTGTAAATTACCTGTCTTTGAAATTAAAAATGACAAAGTTGTAGACACGGGAAAAACCCAGGAACCTCCTATTACTACTCTACCTGTATCTATTACAACCGTTAAAATTGGTGATTACTTGATCTCAGATCCAACTACAGAGGAAGAGGCTTGTATGGATGCCCGACTTACAATTACTACAAACTCAAAAGGATCAATTGTAGCTATGCAAAAGGGACTTAAGGGGTCCTTTTCAATTGATGATGTGAAAAGTATTGCTGATAAAGCTATTACCAAGGGAGAGGGAATTAGAGGGAAACTAAAAGGAATGATCAATACTGGTTAGCAGAGGTAAACACAAAGTAGCCCGACTTAAGGGCTTAGGGGTAAAATATGGAGCTACCGTCAGAAAGCGATACGGAACGATTTACAGGCTTTTAAAAAAGAAAAGAAGATGCCCCAAATGCGGTTCGGTGAAATTTGATAGGCAAGTGCTAGGAATTTGGTACTGTCCAAAATGCAATTACAAAGTTGCTGCTGGCACATATGATGTAAACTTTGAAAGAGCAAAGAGTAAATATTAAAATTAAGATTACTCTGGATAATCTTTCTCCTGAAATTTCATCTAATGTTGGGCATACTATTTGCGCTGCGCTAGAACCTGAAACTAAATTTCTCACATCAGCTGAAAAAATAAGCATTGCATCAAACAATGATGCAATTTCCATTGATATCAGCACGAATGATTTACAGTCAATGCGGGCTATAGTTAACACCTACATCAGATTGTTGAGTTTATCTTATTTGTCTCTAAATTTATAAAACGCTATAGATTTATGATGGTGAAGTCAAGTAATAAGAAATGAGCGAGCAAGAAATTCCACCATGGTTGAGAGAACAGCTAGCTAGACTGCAACAATTGCAACAAAATCTGCAAGCTATCATGATGCAAAAACAACAACTAGAAGCAGAATCTGTAGAGATAGAAAAAGCAACCGAGGAACTCAAAAAATCAGAGCAGGATGAAGCCGTATACAAAAGCGTTGGTCCTCTATTGATAAAGACAAAAAAAGATGACACATTAAAAGAGTTGGATGAAAAGAAAGATCTCGCTAACACAAGGTTAGTCGTCCTGGGAAAACAGGAAACACGAGTAAAAGAAAATTTGAAGGAAGTAGAGAACAAGATAAATGAGATGATCCGCATGGGACAAAGTCAAGGGCAAGCAGGAAACTTGGGAACAAAACCAAACCCGTAATTATTACTTTTTAATTTGATTGATTGTTCAATCTAATCTAACTTAAATTCCTATCTTGAGTAACATTCGTTCATGTTTGAATCTTTGATATCACTCAGAGTATCATTATTCTCATAATTATTAAGTGAGGTATTATCTTCACATTATACTATTTATGCTATTGCATTATTGGCCGTTGTAAGCGTAATTAGTAAACGAGTTACATTTCAGGATGCTTGTTCGTATTTATTCCTGTTCCATTGGTGGTATCGGAACTTCTCTGGTTGTTTTTCTCATTTCGATGAATGTTTCAGTCTTCTGTACTCCTTCAATACGACCTACTCGTTCTGAAATCAGTTGATGCATTTCGTCCAGAGAGTGGGAATTCATCGTCACCAGTATATCGAATCTACCAGTAACTTCAGAAACTTCTGTAACACCGGGAATCCTGAATAATTCATTCAAGACATTATCTCTCAATTTTGAATCCATGTTTATACCAGTTAGTGCTTTTACATTAAATCCAAGTGCTTCGTCGTTCATCAAGATAGTAAATTTTCTAATAATTCCCCTCTTCACTAGTCTCTTTATCCTACTGTATACGACAGATGCATTGATGTTGATTTTTTTTGAGAGTCTTGGGACTGAAATAGATGCATCATTTGAAAGTTCTTCCAGAATTTTGAGATCTAAATCGTCTATTTTATACATTAGAAATCACTAATTATATCGTAAATTCTGTGGTTAATAAATGTATTAATTGCAATTTTATTCAATTTTTTTATCAATAATGTAGGATTAAATGATTTTTTTCGACCTGAATAACTCAGCCAGTAATATAGCACCTTTAGCGGACCCCATTTTTTCATTATGTGTAAGGAGAACATATTTTATGCCATTTTCAAATACTGTATCCTTTCGCAACCTTCCAACAACTGTAGTCATTCCATCGTTTATTTCTCTATCAATTCTTGGTTGTGGTCTAGTGGGATCATCGTGAACTATAATATAGTCTGCAGGTGCAGAGGGCAAATCCTTTATTGATACGGATTTCGAAAAGTTTAGCATTGCTTCTCTTACCTGATCTGGTAAAGCAGTTTTCTTGAGCTGAGCAAACACTGTTTCAGTGTGTCCATCCATTACAGGTACCCTTGTACAAGTACAGCTTACTTTTATGGAAGCATTATTGATTGAGTTACCGTCAAATTTCCCCAAGATTTTTTTAGTTTCAACCTGAACTTTTTCTTCTTCTTTTGGGATATAGGGAATTACATTATCCATTATATCTAAGGCTATCACTCCTGGAGATCGACCCGCACCAGATAGTGCTTGCATGGACGTCATGAAAACACTTTCCAGACCAATATTATCCATTAAAGGCTTGAGTGTTATGGCCATACCGGTAGTTGTGCAATTAGGCAAAGGAGCAATAAAGCCGTTCCAATTTCTGTTCTTCTTTTGAATATTCAACATTTCACAATGATCGTCATTAATTCCAGGAATCAGTATTGGGACATCTTCTTCATATCTAAATGCAGCAGCTGTGCTTATCACGGGGACTTGAGCTGCCATTTTTGGTTCAATTATCCTAGCATCCTCAGATTCAAGTGCGGTAAAGATCAAGTCTACTTTCTTTGGGTCTATTTCATCCACTTTAGCTAAGATCATTTCTCTAACATTTTCGGGAATATTTTCCTTATTGTGCCATTTGAGTAGTGAAGTAGCTGGATCTCTGAGTGCATCTACGTATTTTTTTCCAGCTGATCTCTCTGATGACGCAATTTGAACCAGTTCAAACCATGGGTGTTTGCTGAGTCCAATGACAAACTCCTGTCCTACAGCTCCCGTCGCACCTATTACTGCTACTTTTAACATAATGTGCCGTTATTCCGAACGCAACTAATATTCGTTTACAGAAAAAACATAATATTATGTATTCATGTTATATTGGAATTCATATGGAATTTAGATGATTCAATATTCTTGTTCTCATGGCGGGGTTTATAGTGTAGATCCAAGGTTAGTAAGAGTTGATTTTAGCTCTAACGTAAATCCATTGGGAATTTCGGCGAATGTTTTGAAAATTCTTCGAAAAAATTTACCAAAAATATCCTCAATCTATCCGGATAATGAGCATAAAAATCTAAAAAAAAAAATTATCAACTATTTGGATAGCGGGTTATCATTCGATTCGATAAACATAGGCAACGGAGCTACGGAAATAATCTATAACTTTACCAGAGCATTTGTTCGAAAACAAGTGATCATACCATATCCCACATTCTGCGAGTACGAACTGGCATCCAGAAAAATTGGTGCGAAAATTAAACATGTACCCCTTAGGGATTGGAAACTAGATGTAGATAGTATTTCAGAAAAAACTCGGAATTCTGACGCAATTTTCTTGTGTAATCCAAACAATCCCACTGGACTTTTCTCATACGAATTAGTTGAAAAACTCGTAGATAATATAGATAGTTCAATAAAGATACTCATTGATGAGAGTTTCATTGAATTTGTCGATGAGACAAACCATCCAAAATCCTTTATTGAAAAGATTAATGAATTTCGAAATGTAGTAGTCTTACGTTCGTTGACAAAATCATTTGGGCTAGCTGGATTACGACTTGGCTATAGCGTATCTCATCCAAGCATGGAGAAAAAAATATCGCATAACAAAATAACATGGAACATAAATGGATTAGCTCAGTTGGCAGGTATTACTGCTCTAGATAACTTGTCACATCTCAGAAAAGCAAGAAAAATCATAACAGGAGAACGGGAATTGATGTATGCTAGAATAAATCATCATTTGCGCTCATTTTCAGCAATCAAATCGGATGTTAATTTCTACCTGATCCGACTGAGTCATGGTCATTGTAGGCAAATTAGAGATTTACTTTTAAAAAAGAATGGGATTCTTGTTAGAGAATGTAGTGATTTCAAAGGTATGAATGACAAGTACATCCGGGTAGCGGTAAGGACTCATGACGAGAATTTGGCATTATTTGATGCATTGGAGTCACTTGATAAATGAAAGCAAATCTGCTTATGATACAAGGCACTTCATCGGGGTCAGGAAAGAGTACCTTAGTGATAGCTCTATGTAGGATATTTTCTGATTTGGGTTATAAGGTATCTCCTTTTAAAGCGCAAAATATGACATCAAATTTTCATTTTGTTAAGCAAAAAAAATCACTAAGGAGAATGGCTGGAATACAAGCTGTTCAAGCTACGGCGGCCCGAATAGATCCAGATATTAGAATGAATCCCGTTCTTTTGAGACCCCTGGGAGACAATCTAAGCGAAATCATTCTAGGCGGAATAGGAGACTTGAAGATGACTGCAGAAGATTACTACAAGAGCTTTGTTCTCCAAAAGGGATTTCCAAAGGTACTTCAAGATTTGGATAGCCTTAGAAATGAAAACGATTTAATCTTGATAGAAGGTGCTGGGTCTCCTGCGGAAATTAATTTGTTAAATTATGATATCGCAAATATGATTCTCGCAGAAAGAACAAATTCAAAAGTATTGTTGGTGGCAGATATCGAACGGGGAGGTTGTTTTGCAGCCATAGTTGGAACAATAAAATTATTGCCGGCGCGGCAACGGAAGTTTGTAAAAGGTATAATAATTAACAAGTTTTTGGGACAAAAATCAATTCTAAATAATGCTATAGTCCAGGTGGAAGAGATGACGAAGAGAAAAGTCATGGGAGTAATTCCAAAAATTCAATTTGATATTCCAAGCGAAGATTCCCTAGACCAAAAAAGAGCAAAGTCTTCATATAGCAAACGATATCTTGAAGAACAGATCAACATAGTGGCATCTACTTTTAGGAAGAACACCGACATGCAATATCTATTAAATATTCTAAAAATGAAGTGAATCATGAATTCTGAATTTATTTTGATATCCCTTATTGGTGGCATTGCATTATGTTTTGCGCTTATCGATCCTCCGAATAGGATCCATCCTGTTTCATGGCTTGGAAAATTGGTTTCTTACTCGATTCCAAAACTGAAACACACCAATCCCAATCAAGAAAAGCTAATGGGAATTTTTTTTACATTGTTTTTAACTATAGGCATTACTGTGGGATCATATTACTTTTCAATTGTCCTCTATAAATTATTTGGGATAGTTGCGCTACTGATATATTCACTACTAGTACTTAAATTTACAATGGCGATCCTTACATTAGAAACACATGTAAATGCGGTAATTCATGCATTGGAAGAAAAAAACTTGATAAAAGCAAGAAAGAGCCTTTCTCTTATTGTTGGAAGGAACACTGATACCCTTGATAGAAATCATATTTTGTCCGCAACAATAGAATCCATAGGGGAAAGCATGGTAGATGGAATTGGTTCTATATTATTTTTCTTCGCTCTATTTGGTCCACCAGGTGCGATTGCTTACAGGATAATAAATACACTTGATTCAATGATTGGCTATACTGACAGCTATCACTATTACTTGGGTTGGATGGCAGCAAAGCTAGATACCTTTTCAAACTATATCCCAGCTCGATTATGTGCAATTATGTTAGTTCTTTCTTCAAAGCTAATTGGTGGAGACTGGAAAAATTCCATGTTGATTATGCGTAAGGATCACAACAATACACCTAGTCTCAATGGCGGATATCCAATGTCGGCATTGGCAGGAGCCCTCAAAGTGAAGCTGGAAAAAATAGGATATTATGAATTGGGAACCAGTATCGAACCTCTCTCTATCGAAAAATGCAAAAGTGCTCTCACAATGGTAAAACTATCGATTCTTTTGTTCCTTATTTTAATCTCCGTGCCAATAGTATTGTTTTTGTCAATTCTTGGTTGGTGGAATTTCCTATATGTTTAGTCCAATCCTTTCTTTATTCTCTTTTTTGACAATCATTCCAGCGTCAAAGGAGTCTGTTTTTGATCTAAATATCATTGCAAAGAACATGCATTACTTTCCACTCTGTGGTGGAATAATTGGTCTAATTGTAGGACTAGTTTCGCTATTCTCCTCTACTTTTTTGCCACAATATTTCTCTAGTTTTATAGTATTAGTAACGTTTGTTATTATTACAGGTGTACATCATATTGATGCATTAGCTGATTTTGCTGATGGAATTATGAAAAAGGGTGATAGAGAATCCAAACGAAAAGCGATGTCTGACCCATATGTGGGCTCTGCTGGAACTACTGCACTTGTTATTAATTTTATAGGTCTGTACATCGCACTATTCAACTTTGAATCACCCATCAAGTTATTCTACGCGATAATTGTTGCAGAGATAATATCCAAATATGTTATGGTAATGCAAGCATCTATTGGAACTTCTGCCTGGTCAGGTCTAAGCTCACCATTCACTATTGAGATGAAAAAACGAGCCAAAATAACTATATCAATCATAATAACTGTGGTGTTAATATTCATCATAGAAGGTATAATGGGGTTACTAACATTAGGTATTGTAGCAATCATAGGTCTAATAATTTGCATCATTTCTTACAAGAATTTTGGAGGGGTAAGCGGTGATGTCTTTGGCGCTTCCAATGAAATTTCGCGCTTGTCATCGTTACTAATATTATCCATCTTTACTTTGTGAGATGACAAGAGAAATGCATGCATTAATTATGTGCGGTGGTAAGGGAGAAAGAATAAAAGACTTTTGTCCAGACAAAACGATGCTAGAATTTAAGGATAAACCATTGATTGACCACATTATCCTTTCATTGAAAAAATCTGAACAGTTTGATAAAATATTCGCAGCTGCAAGTCATAATAGTAAAGCTACGATAAATTTCTTGAAAAACCATGATTATTTTCGTGGAGGCCTCCTTGAGGTAATAGAGACTACGGGTATTGATTATTCCACTGATCTTGTCTCTGCTTTAGAAAAATTGACACCAGCCATAGTATTTGTAATTCCCGCAGATATACCACTAATCACACCCGATATAATTAGGAAAATAATCTCAAACTGGGGTGGAGATAAACCCTCAATCTCGATTGTAATGGATAAGGAATTCATGGTGAAATTGGGTTTGTTACCCACCATATTACTAAAGCTGGGTGACAAAGAATGCTATCATTCTGGAGTAAGCATTTTTGATTCATCCAAAGTACAAGCAGGGAAAATAGTAAAAGAACATTACATAACATTGAATGACGAAAAGCTCGCCTTCAACGTAAATACAAAAAAAGATTACTTTTTGTTACAGTCTAAACTTAATCGAGCGTTGTAAGAATTTCCCCCAAAACATTTGCTCTTCCGCCGGTTTTTTTTGCTATTGGGTTCCCACATGATTTACAATTAATATCACTCGTTGCATGAGAAAAAATAACTTGTTTTTCTTTGCAACTGGTGCATTGTACAGACAAAAAGTGGCTTTTTGGTTTTGGAATCAAAATATTTTCCCTTTTCATAGCACATCACAATCTAAGGCTGGATCTCCAGCTTTCGCATTCGCATCCCTTCTTTCATTGTTTTACGTTGACAGGTTTTACAGGTATATCTTAAGGTTATTTTCTTTGTAGTTTTGGCCGTTCTCTTTAGCTCTGGGAACTTTTGTCCTCCATATCCTTTTTTATCTTCAGCGTGTCTTCTAGCTCCTAAAGCAGTTTTTCTATCCTTGCCCTTCTTGTAGATGGCGACTGATTGAGTTGTATGCTTCTTGCATTTTGGGCAGAATTTTTTCAGCTCTTTCTGCATTTTCATATTTTGAAATAGCCACCTGTGGGTAATTTAAGGGCAGCGAACAGCCAATTGTGTGTCTCGTCATTATAACCGGGATAGAACCGGGAGATCTCGATTTTGCATTTTAGAGAATCTTAGCTAAACCTTATTGCTTGAGAAAATCTAATATACTCATTAATTTATTACCACATTAATAATGTTCGAAAGCATAATTCAACAAATAGTACCGGCGACTCCTGAAAGCTTCGGAGTATGGATACCACTTGCATTTGGTTTGGCTGTAGGTCTAGGTTATGCAATAGTATCCGGATTACGAAAGGCAAAGTAGTATCTCGCCGACCTTTTTTCTTTTTATTCTAATGTATAAAAAATGGTCTTTTTAACATGATTAAGAAAGTTCTGATAGGTGCTACAAAGGAAAGAGAGATTGAGGTAAATGCAGGACAGAGTACAAGCTTCCTATGGGAAGGAGAAAACGTGTTTTCTACTCCATCAATGATCTCAGAGATGGAAGAGACGTGTAGATTATTGTTGAAGGAAAAATTTTTGCAGGACCAAGAATGGGACTCGGTAGGGACTCTGGTTAATGTTAGGCACCTGAAGGCAACTCCCGTTCAAACACAGGTAAAGCTAAAAGCTAAGGTAATTAATGTGGTTGATAAAAGGATTACGTTTGAAGTAGAAGCGACGGACAGGATTGAAAAAATTGGTGATGGAGTACATGAGCGGGCAATTATTAACGTACCAGAATTTAGAGAGAGATTCAACAAAAAAATAAAAAAATTAGAGAATTTCTAAACTAGTAAAATTATTACAGTTTAATTTGATGCGAATGTGAAAGGTAGTAATGAATACTTGACTTTAAGAAGGATGAAATAATTTTTAGTGAATAAAAGTTTATATGATATATTTCGAGTCTGTAGATTTGTATGGCTCAGCAGCCTTCGAAAAGTGGAGGTAAAGTCTCAAGACGTGATTTTATGAAACTTATGGCTGCCGCAGGTACAGTTATGACTTTTGCGGTTTTTGCAGACTGGGGTAAATTTCTTCCACCTCCCAAACAACAATCAGGAGAAAGACAAATGGTGGAGCTCCCTGATGGTTCCCAGGCCAATGTTAATTCTTTTCCAGTTAATCATGCAGAAGCTGTCATTTTTCCTAAATCCGATGATCCAGTATTGAATAAGGAGGCTTTTCGAACATGGCAATTTATTAGATTACCTGAAGAACTTGGTGGAATAAAGAACGACGCATCTGCCTTTAGAATGTATAGTATGGTTTGCCTTCATCTTTGGTGTCTATGGAAATACTGGCCAGAAGACGGTAGGAAAAGAGGTGAATGTCCATGTCATGGAAGCTTGTACGATCCTCTTACTGGTAAAGCATTTGCGGGTCCAGCATCTTTGCAGGCTCCGCCTTCTAACGTGCTTCCAAGTTTAGATTTAGAGATTACTTCTGATGGTAACGTATGGATTAAACCTCCGAATTGGAGTCCTAACGGTAATGGGGTAGTGGGATTTGGGCGTTTCCTTACATAGAGAGAATAGTTTAACTCGATTTTTAAGATGGACTTATGCTGGAGTAGACCGAACCATCTTTATGGGGCTCAAATTTACGTTCCCAAGTAGATTTGTTAGCCCACTAGGATTTTTGGGAATGCTCACATTCGTAATTTTCATTATTCTAGGAATTACGGGGGCATTACTCATGCTTTATTATGAGCCAATCCTCGATAGAGCATGGGACAGTGTCCAAAACATTAATGATACTATTCCATATGGGTTTCATCTTAGAAACATTCACTATCATGCATCAAATGCAATGGTCATGGTTGCCTTACTGCATATGTACTACCAGTATTTCAGCGGTAGATATAAAATTAGAAACGAAATACTCTGGGTCACCGGAATTATCCTAGGCGTACTTACAATTTTAGAAGCCTTTACTGGATATGATATAATATTCAGTGAAAGAGCTGAACTGGCTATTTCGATTGCTGCTTCACTTACTAATTCCATTCCCATATTGGGACCACAGATGACAGAAGCTTTCTTTGGAGGGGGATTCCATGATTTTGTACTTAGGTTCTATGCGTTCCATGTATTCTTGTTGCCTATCGCAATGTTGGGACTTATGGTTGTGCACTTCCCTCGATTCCTAGTTTTTGATATTCCAATGGTGATGGCTATAACTGGTGCAATTATGCTAACTGGAGGAGTATTTCCAGTGGATATGGGACTAAAATTCGATCCAAATGTTCCACCTGGTATTACAGTCCCGGAATGGTATCTGACCGGACTTTACGCATTCCTACGAAGTGCGTATGATAAATTTACAACAGGTGTGGCTTGGCCAGGGTTGTTTATTTTTGCACTGCTTATAGTACCATTCATCGACAGATACAAGAAATTCTCCTGGAAGGATAGGCCTATTATTACGGCTGTAGGAATTACAAGTTTAGCACAGATCATAGTAACAACTTACTGGGGATTCTACATAGATCCAGATAGAACTAAATCGTTACTAGAAAGGCTTGTTATTGATCCAGTCTTCCTATATCTTGTCATGATTTTACTCGTACCATTGTCATTTGGTTTCACTTACATGATGATAAAATTGGCAAGGAATGCAGAAGCTAACGCAAAGGTCCAACCAAAGAAACCGACTACCAAAAGCTCGATAAACCTAACGGAAAAATGGATATACGGCATCTTTATTGCTCTCCTCGCATTCCAAGTTTATCTTAATATCGCTGCATACTACGCAGTTCTCAGTGGAATGAAGAACTACTCTCTCTTTATCATTGGTATAATGATGCTTGTGTTTGCGGGCATGTTTCATATATTCAGACATGGAAAATCCATGCAAAAAGCACCACCTCCAAAGCCTACGCTTCCTCCAATGCCCGCTAAAGCAAAGCCTGCTTCCTTGACAAAGACAGGACAGCTAGAAGCTCCTCAAATTGCCGCCGGTACGAAAGAACTTGAGAATTCTGTCGCTAAAGAAAATACAGTGGCACCATCTGCATCATCCGGATCATCAGCATCATCCGGATCATCAGCATCATCCGGATCATCAGCATCATCCGGATCATCAGCATCATCCGGATCATCAGCATCATCCGGATCATCAGCATCAGCGTCGTCAACTTCAGCGTCGTCAACTTCAGCATCGACATCAGTTCAATCTGCTAGTAAAACTGAATCAACTGGTGTCCAAAGCCAACAAAAAATAGTTGCCGATGAAAAAAAATAACTTGTCATTAAATCAAGATCGGTAAAACAAGGCATTTATGCAACGGAAGACTAATCTTAATATTATATATATTAGTCTAATCAAAGCAGATGACAGATGAATAATCACGCTGCAGGGATCAGCATCATTGCATTTATTGTTGCTGTGACCGCAAGTATGAGTTATTATCAATTTGTTTATACCAAAGAAGCAAGTGCTAAGCCAGAATTACCAGAGGAAGTTCTGAATCCACTAGAACCAACAAAGGTATCTATACTAGAAGGTTCAGCTCTACCATCACAGCAGAAGAATTTTGACCCCAAGGAAATTAGAGGAACATTAGGTATCAGCAATAAAATAATTTGGACTAACGCCGACACTACAGCGCATACTGTTACTACTGATACTCAATATGACGATCAAATAAGCGGTCCCTTTAATTCGATAGATTCTGGGGGTCTAATACTCCCGCAAGAAACATACGAATTCACATTTACTAAGGATGGAGAATATCCTTATCATTGCGAGCCGCACCCATGGATGACGGGCAAGGTAATTATTGTAAAAAGTTTCGCCTAACTTTTTACGAGCAATTTCCATTATCCTTTAAGCTCTTAAATTTTTGTTCAAGACCAAGGACAAAAATGTAGTAGTTCAACACTATCTGAATATTGCATGTTCTTTTATAATACTATTTTCAGGAACGCAACATCATCCGCAACTTCCTTATGTTCTTGAATTATGGTAGCTCTGAATTTGACGTTTGAACTTATTTGGGGAACATGTTTTGTGAGTACTGTGAATTTGATTTCGCTTTGATTTTTGAGGTCCTGTCTTAGTATCGGCATTCTTGCATATGAATAATTTATTTTTTTATCGTTGAGTTTTACGAAATTAAATATTTCGCTAGTATTTTCTATCTGTGAATTTATTACTATGCTATCGAACCGACCGGTGTAGTTAATTATTATGACTCCATCGAGTTCTTCATCTGTTTTCACTTCTTTTTTGTCAAAATTAATGATAATGTCGTTTTCTCCCATAACTGTTGATTAAAGGCTGTTCAATTTTAATTATTGTTAACTCATGAATAGAATTGATATAATTAGTTTCTAAAAAGGTACTCCAAAGCGCAAAGAGTATGAAAGTGCTGGATGAACAAAGCAAAGCATCTTTAATTTCATAAACTCGTTAAAGTCCGAACCCCCGAAAAGGTTCTAAAAAATTTATGTAACTGAGGCCGACATGACAAGGTGAAGTAAGTGAAAACAAGATAGTCATTAAGTGCATTCATGAACTCACCTCTTTAATAGTCGAAAAGACATTACAAAAACTGAAAATATTATAACCGCGCTAACTAGAAATGTTGCACCTCCAGTTAAATTATACAAGACACCACCAGCTATTAACCCAATTATACTCGCTATTCCTCCAAAGCTGCCTGCAACGCCTTGAACAGCTCCTTGAAGAGCTGTTCCTGCACGTTTTGAGAGTATGGACATAAAAGAAGGCCACATAAGCCCGTTACCAATAGCAAATAAAACTACAGCGGTATACACCGAGATTATGCTTTCTGAAAAAAATAACACAAAATTTATACCCAAAATCAAACTGCCAAAAATAACTAGTTTTTCTTCAGAAAATTTTTTCAATGCTTTACGCAAGACAGGTCCTTGGATGAATACCATGATGCCACTTAATATTGCATAAAATATTCCTAGCTGTGTTACTGACCAATGGAGCACGTTTGCTGCATGAGTCGGAAATGAAGCATAGTATACATTAAATCCAAGGAATATCAAAAAGTATAACACAAGTAAAAATGAAATCTGTTCTAGTTTGAACACGTCTCCAAACTTGGACTTCACAGCACTATCTTGGTGGTAACAATCTTTACACTCTTGAGCAAAAACCTTTCTGATGGTTCCTTCTTCAGGAATCATAATCGGATTAGACTTTGGTCTAGATTCCCGCAATAGGAATCCTATTACAATCAGAGTAACTATAGATAGTAACAATGCAGCCAGGACCGGAAGCAATGAACCATAAAATGTCCCTCCTAAAATTCCTGCTAGTGCAGGGCCTAAGATAAAACCGA
>Ga0193741_1000016_pt1 | contig 51240 bp, 64 predicted proteins | sample L2s2metaG_FD_143059 | JGI IMG/M metagenome (GOLD analysis project Ga0193741, IMG submission 143059) | Soil microbial communities from a riparian zone of the East river system, Colorado, United States - L2s2 | ecosystem: Environmental > Terrestrial > Soil > Riparian zone | place: USA: East River...
TTCGATTCCCCATTTTTTACGTCATGATACCCAAATGTTATTTGCAGTTTATCATCGAATGGAGCTATTAGGTCCAGCCAGCAAGTCGCCGTATTATCGACTGAAAGATCTCCCAGAGGTAAGACTAGCTCTGGTTTCTTATCCTTCATATTATTAATGGTATTCTTTGTGTTTTTCGAACACCCATAGTCGCCTGCTGCAACAAAATTAAAGTCTTCACGTTTAGTATCACCTTCATCTGAGAAACCATACCCATAGTCTGTTTTTGATTCTTTCTCATCTTCTTTCTCATCTTCTTTCTCATCTTCTTTCTTATCATTGTCTTTATCCTTGAGTTTTTTCTTTACATCTTTCAAAATCTTATCAATGTCTTTTTTGAGGGATGTAGCTTGGGCAGTGTGCTCAATGCTTATGATTAAGCTTGATGTGAAAACAAAAGTTATTGCCGAAAAAGCGACGATAATTGCTATAGTTTTGGAAATGTTAGGAACCAACTTCTATTTGGAATTCGTGGGAGATTATAAAAGATTTTTGCAAGTGCGTTCTATTGCTGCAAATTACTGAAATATTACCTACTTCATTACTTTCCATCATTTTGTTTCTTATAAAGCAACGTATCGAGAGAGCATAAAAAGTCATAAAGTCACATTTGTTCTATATATAAAGAAAAATATATATATTGTAAGAGATATTACATAATGTAAGGTGATATGGAAAATTGTATAGAGATCCATGGGGATTTAGAGATAGATTTTTTGAACAAATAGAGAAAGAATTCTCGGATGCAGAAGATATGCTGAATAGGATGTTCAAGACAGTAGCTGAATCTGGTGCTGACGGCTTAGATACACAGCCATACTTTTATGGGTATCAAATCAGTGTCGGAACTGACGGAAAGCCTCACATACGAGAATTTGGTAATGTAAAGCCCTCGCAAAAAGGATTGATTGAACAGAGTGAAGTTCGCCAGCCACTTGTAGATACATCAATTAATGAAAAAGAGAACACTATGATAATAACAGCAGAGATGCCTGGTATAACAAAAGAAGATGTAAAGGTAACAATGGAAGAAGGGCTGGTAAAAATACATGCTGAAAAAGGAAATAAAAAATATCATACAGAGCTACCAGTAGATAATGAACTAGACGCTGATTCTACAAAAGCCAGCTACATAAACGGAGTACTAGAACTCAGGATACAGTTCAAAAAACCCCTAAAGGCAAAATCTAAAGAAATTAAAGTTGAGTAGTCATACTAGTCAACTAAATATTTTTTTTCATTTTTTAAATTAGGACTGAGTTAAATGATTCCAAAAAAGAGTAATCAAATTTCTCGTCTAATAGATGACAACTCAAAATTTACTCAAGTTATTTTCGACGATCCTTTACTTGAATCTTATCAGGATAAAAAATCTTTATCATCGGATTTGGTAAATTCCCTAACCGAAAATAAGGTGAAACGAGTTCCAAGCAGAATTGATTATAACTGTTTTAACTACTGTTCTATCTGTGAATTGAAATATCCAAAACAGATTTTGCGTTGTAGGGATTGCAATCAGAAAGTAAGAACGAGGCCCTGGCATCGATCAAAGATTATTGATCGTAAAAGAATTTAATATATTCTGTGGAACTGAGATGATAGTATGAAAAAACAAATCAAAGCACTATTTCCTGATATAGACAGAGAAATCTCAATAGAGCTGGATGATTCACGTTCTCCAAAGACTTTTCAAGCAATAATTGAAAATTTGCCTGTCGAAATTAACATTACTAAGTGGGGAGATGAACTGTATACCGAAAGAACCCAAATTTCGGAAAATGAAGAAAACGCTAAGAGAGAGGTAGATTATTTGGATGTTGCCTACTGGCCTGAAGGTAATGCATTATGTCTATTTTATGGACCTACCCCTATCAGTAAAGATGGACAGATACTGGCCTATTCACCTGTAAATATAGTGGGAAGAATAAATCCTCGCGGTAACGAAAAAGACGAATTATTAGAAGAAATTAAAGATAATACAAAAGTGATCTTCAAGTCACTCTAGTAATGATGCAGTTTGCTGAAGCCATTACCTGGTAGAATATAGTTGATGCCACATTTTTGACAAATTTTGGGCATGTATCTTTCAATCTGTAAATCAAAATCTGAAATAATAATTATTACGTTGCTATTCTACAATTTGCAATACCTGGATTCTAGAATTCCTTGTATCAGTAACATAAATTGCTCCATCATTGCTAACAGAAATATCTTCTGGTTTGTGTAACTGTTGAGGACCTTTACCATCTGTTCCCCAACTAGACAAATGGTTTCCCGTATTATCAAACATTTGAATTCTTGAATTTATCTTGTCTACAATATACACTTGACCATTAGCATCAATTGCTATACCTGGAACGGTTTCAGAGAACCTATCTGGTCCTATACCTGAAGATTTCCACTCTCTAACGAACGAATCATTACTATCAAAGACCTGAATTCTGAAATTCTTCATATCAGTAACGTACATATTGTTGCTGGGATCAAATGCTATGCCATGAGGAGTATTAAATTTACCTGGTTCTGTACCCTCCGATCCGATAGTTCCAATAAAAGTACCATTATCGTGATACTTTAATAGTTGGTTGCCGTTTGAGTCAGTTAAATATACGTCGCCTAGAGAATTTATTGCAATTTGATGCGGAGCTCTGTTAACGTCACGACCTCCCGTACCATTATACTCCCATTTTGTGACAAAGCTTCCATTAGAATAAAACTTTTGCACTCTATGATTCTTGAGTTCAACTGTGAAAACAAATTTTCCTTCAGGGTCAACTGCCACATCATGCAAACCCATAAACTGCCCACTCTTGTTTCCTTCAGAACCCCAACTCAACATGAATGTGCCATTGGGAGAGAACTTTTGCACACGTTTGTTGCCTGTATCTCCCACGAAAATGTTACCAAATTTATCTACTGCAAGACTATGGGGATTGGTAAACTGTCCTTCTTCAACACCTTTCATTCCAATCTGTTTAACATATTTTAGGATTGACTCCTGAGAATAAGCTTCATGACAGCAAAACGGAGTTTGATAGAATATCCCAAACAATGCTACAATTAGCAATTGAACTAGAAATTTTTTTGACCCAGACATTAGGAATTAATGTAATTATGTTATTGAAAAATAAATATGTATTCAATAAGAAAGAAATGATGAATGTCGTCTACATCATATTTTATCTATTCTAAAAATTAATATTTAATTCAGATAACAAATGTTAATAATTTGAATTCTGCGCGGTATATAGAGGTAATTTACATTCTTCACATTTATAGTAAAGCAAATCGAAATCAGAACACAGTGTCATGATTTCATGACATCTCGGGCATTCAATTTCATTTTCAAGATTGTCAGTAATCGATATCTGTTTATTATCCGTCTCTAACAGATATTGCATTGACTTTGAGCTATATGCGACCTTCATGGTCAGTCCATAATTATATAGACAATATATTATAAAAAAGCTATAAGATTTAAAATATCTCAAAGGGTGTTTCTACGAGTCTTACTCAAAGTATCATGTTGTTGTGTATTCTGTAAATTAAGAACATCTTGTTGGCTTATTCAGGTACAATCCTTAAATACTTGATTAGCGTATATATAACTACTTAACCGTTATAATGTCAAAAGTAATTACGTGTTCAACCTGTAATATAAAAGAGGATAGGCTGGTTACTGATGTAGTATCCGGAGAGATCGTGTGTAGTAACTGTGGAACAGTTGTGATAGATGGCATTGAAGAGATTGGTAAGGAATGGATTAATCCTAAAGATCACGAAGCCGATAAGAGTAGGATAGGACTGCCATTTTCTCTTGCAGTACATGACATGAATTTATCAACAATTATTGGCAAAACAAACAAGGATTCTGCCGGACAATTAATTGATTCAGGCATGCAAGCCAGGATGAACAGGTTGCGAATATGGGATTCGCGTACCCTGTATCGAGATAGTTCTTCACGCAATTTCACAACCGCCTTCGTATTACTGGGTAAATTGAAGGATAAACTTAGTCTTACACCTTCCATAGTTGAAAAAACTGCATACACATATCGAAAGGTTCAGGAAGATGGATTAATAAGAGGTAGAACAATTGGAGCAGTTTTAGTAGCTTGTCTATACATAACATGTAGAGAACAGGGCGTATCTAGAACAATTGATGAACTTGCAGAAGCTAGTAACATAAGAAGGAAGGCTATTGCAAAAATTTATAGAGATATTGTATTTCATCTGGAAAGAAAAATACCACAGGTAAATTGTTTCCAATGTATAGATAAGATTGCAAATAAAATCGAGCTGAACGAAATAACAACGAGACATGCAAGAGATTTTATGAAAAAAGTTCTTGAGCAGGAATTTTCTGCTGGAAAAGATCCTATGGGTTTTGCTGGAGCGGTGTTATATGTATCACTTCAAATGGAAGGCAAAACAGTTAGACAGATTGACATTGCAGATGCCGCAGGAGTTACAGAAGTGACTATAAGAAATCGAGCAAAGGAATTAAAAAGCAAACTACACCTGATTTAGAAGTTATTCAAATACTGGTATCACATCAAGTAGTTTATCACTAGTCTGAAATGAATTTTTTATTCTCCCCTTGGATATTAGAAGCGGTAATTCAAAAATATTTTAATGCTTCAAATCATATTAGTATACATTGGCAAATGAGAATGTAGATGCTCTATTTTCACTCTATGACATATATGATCGAAACAGAGATTCTTTTCTTTGGGTCCTTGAAGATTTTAATGTAAAAAGCTATCAAGAATATAAGCAAAAATACCATGGTACAAGTAAGGACAGGTGCCATTTTATTCGCGTTTGTGGTTTTTTTGAGCTTTCAGGAACTTTAGTAAAAAGACAACTAATTGATACCAATTTGTATTTTGATGTTTTCAATCCCACTCCTTTCTGGCATAAGGCAAAACCAATTATAGAAGGAATGAGGCAGACAAGACCATTTATTTATGAAAATTTCGAACTTTTAAATCAAATGAAGATAAAATGGTCTCAAAAGAGAACAATCGAAAATGAATAAGTAACCTCCCGTTTTCAAAGATAAATTATGTTGTCAGTGCGTATAGGATGCTCGGGTTGGAGCTATTCTGATTCCTTTGAAGCAGGAGGCTGGGTCAAGGTGTTTTATCCAGATGCTCAGACCAAGAAATTGCAGTATTATGCTCAATTTTTTGACACGGCTGAAATGGACGCTACATTTTATGAGAAATTTTACATGTACATGACCAAGGATACATTTACCATTATTAATAAAGCAACTCCTGACAAGTTTCAATTTTCGGTTAAAGTTCCTGAAGCAGTAACACACGACCATCGACTTGATGTAAATAAGGGAGCAATAGCCCTTTTGGACGAGTTCCTAGAAAAAATATCACCTTTAAAGTACACTAATAAATTGGGAGCAGTTTTGATTCAATTACCTCCAAGTTTCACCGTTAAAGAATTCCAGAATACAGAGGAGTTCCTTGACAGACTTCCTAAGGGTTATGATTATGCAATTGAATTCAGGCATCCGTCATGGAATACAGAGGGGCCATGGGAAATGCTAAAACATTATAACATTGCAGCTGTGATGACAGACTCTCCCGAGTCGGATAAGTTGAAATTTCTTGCTGAGCCGATTGTAACCGCAAGTCATGCGTTCATTCGATGGCATGGGAGACAAGTAAAACCAAGATATAATTATCTTTACTCTAGAGAAGAACTAAAGCCATGGGTTCAGAAGATTAAGCAAATTTCAACAGAAACTACCATTGTTAGAGGATATTTTAACAACCATTATGGAGCACGAGCCGTAGTAAATGCCATTGAATTCAAGGGGTTGCTAGGGAACGCATTGTCAGAAAAGGAAAAGGCCGTAATTCAAAATGCTAGAAATTATTTTTATGAGACTGCAAGACAAGCAACATTTGATGATATTCTGAGAAGTAATTAGAGTTGCATCACGTTCTCAGCTTTTAGCGTTATACCAAACGGCTCTGTTACTGTATTAGTTACTTCTTGTAATATTTCGCAATATCTTTTGACATCGAACTTGGTTTGAGAATGAGCAAGTTCTATAGGGATACTCCTTTTCTTAGAATGCCTGCCATAATAGTCTGTAACAACATATTTTAAAATCTCTCCAGCTCTCAATGATTTGCCTCCCAAACTCAAATCTAGAAGGGCATTATTTTCAACAGTGTCTCTATCTTCATATTCATAATAATTTTTTGAAATCCTTTTAGTAAATACCAAGTCGGTAAGACTAACTCTCCTTTCTTTCAAAAGTTTCAAATGTGAATTGAAAATATTTCCTATTTTCGGAAACATTGCTTTAACTTCACTTATGTTGGCTGCTTCTGACAGGACGTTTAAAATTAATTGTTGGTAATTGGAAAAAAAAACTGGGGTGTCATGCCTCCTTGCTTCAATTCCTCTAAGCTTCAGGGTGCCATCCTCAAAGACACCGAAATATCTGTTGGGAACTCCTACTATGTTATTACTTTTTGAGGGAACAAATGCAACCCATTTGTACACCCCCTCAACTGATATGTCAAAACCTGTTTTATTTTCTATAGCTGTTTTCAACGACTCATAGGTGTCAATCGTTATATCTTTTTGGGGATTGCTTTTCTGTACCCAAATTGAATCTACTATGGCGTGTAGAACCTTAAATCCCTGTTGTTCCGCTGTTCTTATGGTGTCAATTAAAATGTTCCTGTCAAAGGCACACACTGCAATGTGAGCGTCTATTCTTCCAAATTTGGCATTGTTAAAACCAAGGTATCCGAAACTTGTTACCAGAACCCATTTAATGGCGGTTTGCCTTGCATCATAAATTTCTTTTAGTTCAGTATCGGCAGCGGAATTTCTCATATTCTTATAGATTTTCCTTTTAGCAAGAAGAATCTCAAGGGCTGTCGGCACTAGTCCTTTTCTTTTTTCGCACCTGTAATAGTTATCCAAACCAGGAACTCTTAGACTTGAATCAGGACAGCAGTCGCAGAATACCGTTTCTGCTGATATATTCTTCTTTTCCATTATCGATGGATACAAAGAAACAAAATCAAGTTCTGCGACATTTTCATGTACGCCAATCCAAGGTTCAAGAATCATCCCTCCTCTGTCTGCAATTAAAAGTTCTTCCAAGCTCTTGACGTGTTCAGCAAGAGTAGGTTTCCATGGGATAAGAACATTTTTTCTGTCAGCAGTGTAAAATTGCAAGCTGCTCATACATTTTCCTATACTCGCTCTAGATGCGGTATGAAAGGGCATTCTGCAGATTCTTGCCAGCTCGTATAAGCCCGGTAGTCCCGATTCTGCCATGATAAAAGAATTATCGGTATCAATGTGTATCCTTCCGGGTAACTTTATTGTAGACGGTTTGAAAAAAATTTTGCCATATGAAAAGTATGAAATTCCTTCTCTTGCAGGTTTTATTAATCCACCATCATCTTTTTCTCTTCCTAATTCTAGTTTTATACGATTACTATTTGCCCTTTCAATCAGGTACGGAAATGTAAATGAATCCCCATCATCTGTCAGCACAAAGTCTGCATTTATATTTGCCATTTGTCTCATAAGTTTGTAAAGTATATCACTTTCAGAGTCTTCCTCAATCCGAATTGTCTCATTGTCATAATATTTTTGTATTTCGATACGGTCTATCCTATCAGTGTACCTTGGTATGGTACCTTGCGCAACTTTGGGAAAGACCCTGAGATGTACGTTCTCAAATTGTGGTAACTTATAATTAGTAGACCATACATTATCTCTCACATCCCAATCCAAACCAGACTTTTTCTCATTAATATGACAATAGCATGTCGGAAATATGCCGTGTTCATAAAAGTATGTCTGAGCGGGAAGTACGTCTACATTATAAAGTCTAATTTCCCCAAACCTGAATTTTTTTTCAATTTTTGAAGCTACACTGGCAGCACTATTAGAGTCTTTTAGTCTTAATTGAAGAACAAACGATTCTACTGAATCTGTCAAATTTTCATATTTTCGTACAATTTCAGAACCCAATATGTGTTTGGCAATGTCTTCGCTTGCTAAAATTTGCTCAAATAATAATTCATCATCCGCTGCTACATATATTGGATGGGACCAATCATCTTCTAGTCTTATGGTGTCTCCATTGGTCTGCCTTATCCAAAAGACCATCTTGTCATTTTTAGCATATGCATCAAATAACCATCCTGAGAACATGTCTGGCTGCTATTTCCTCATATTGGTTTATCTCCAATCTTGCAAGTTAAAATTTCCATTATTGATTAACCAATTAATAATCTTATGTTGAACAAAGATTAAACTTATCAGCAGAGACTCTGTCGAATAGTACTCTCCTTTTGAATTGATTGAATCAACATATTTGTAACATTGCTTTAACATTCGTAAAAATAATACTCTGTCTTCCTCTCGCAGTGCCTCAGCAAATCCGCTCCATGCCTGAATTTCCCTAGTTAATATATCTTCGTTTGGAAACAATGTCAACTCTGTCACCGAATTTCATTAGATTGGTCTTGAGTCAAGGTTTTCTTATTGTTAGTTTTCTTCATAAATTCTGTCAATCTCTTGAAGTCATTCAGAATAATTGACATAATGATACACTCCAAAACTATGGGTCTAGCCGCATTTGCAGAGGCGCTGTTATAGAGACGGCAGGTAGAAAACATCGCATCAAATTTTTTTCTATCACTCTTGCTCAGCAGAGAACGAAATTTACGCCACCTCAATTCCTCGGCCATACATGCTAGCCTAAAAGACGGAATTGTCCTCCCCATACATCATCTTACCTTTACTGTCAACACATCTTCAGCTGTTAACGACATATGTCCTTTAATGGTAATATAGTCCGCATCTTGTTTTTGCTGTATGACAATTTTATATTTATTATTAGTCTTGTTTTTGTCAATTACGATACATTTGTTAAAACATTGAGTAATCATGTTCCCTAATTCTATAACGAAAGGAGGTAATTCGTTGTCAAGAGATAGTGAAGTTATTAAAAGAACTTTATCATCACGAGTAATTGTCTTAAGAATATTAAGAATATCTGTTAACAAAAACTTCACTTCGTTAAAGTCTATCTCTGATTCCTGGAAAAACATTGCCAATAAGTCTGGAATTATAACTATGTTAATTTTGTAATCATGGACCGTTTTAGGAAGCTCGTATTTTAAAAAATGAGTAAGCTGATATACGGTAAATACTCTGGATATCATTATTTTCTTGAGATTCCTTTTGATGTTCAGGCCATATTGTTTCATAAAATCTACAAACTGATAAACATCAGTACAATTTCCGGCATCAAGGATAAATGCTTTTGAAATTCTAAATCCACCATATTTCTTGGGCATTAAACAATGCACCGTTAGCCTTGTCAACATAAGATTTGTCATTCTTGAATTACCAAGCAGACATATGGCATCGTTAGGCAACAAATCTATGGTTTTGTTTGAAGTACCGTCAACTGTAAATGAAATTTGATTAAGGTAGTCAAGAGCAGTTCTAAGCTTGTGATCCTTAATTTTATTGTTCAAAGAAGTTCGTACAGAACTCTTTAGATTTTCTTCAATGAGGTTCGACATGGAGCTTAGCTTTAGTGCATTGTACTCTTTTTAATGGAGGAGCTACTTTTAGAGAGGGAGGGTTAACGAGTTTTGTATTATCAAAACGCCAAATTTCAGCAACTATAAAATCAATATTCTAAAGACATCGAAGAAAATCTACAACTTTGATGCTCTCGAGACGGGGGAAGTATATTGATTCTATTTTGCGCAAAATACAGAACTTCCGGATTGTCTACAGAAAGGAGAATTTCTTACGACTTTAAAAATTAATCTTTCCAATTCTACCATTTCGATAATCCTCCAATGTTTTATCTATTTCTTCCCGAGTATTCATCACGAAGGGGCCGTACTGAACTATTGGTTCATTAAGAGGCATTCCTGCGATAAGCAGTACATCAAGAGGAGACTTTGCATTATCCGATTCTCTAATTGAAATAATTTCACCATCATTTTCAAACACTATCAAGTTTTTTTCTCCAACTGCTGTTTTATCTTTACCAAAAAGACCCTCTCCACCAATAACATATGCAAATGCATTATAATTTTCAGGAACAGATTGCACAACCTGTCCTCCTGGTTTCAGGGTAAAGTGCAAGTAGAGGATAGGGGTTAAGGTATTGATAACTGCCTTAGCGTCAAGGTAATTTCCTGCAATGACTCTAGCCGATACTTTACCATCCGGCGTACTGACCTGAGGAATTCTTGTGGAAGGAACATCCTGGTAATCAGGTTTAATCCACTTGTCTGTTTTCCGAAGGTTGATCCATAGCTGAAATCCATGCAACCTTCCACCATTTTTGGCGAATTCCTTTTCAGGCATTTCCGAGTGAACCAAACCCGAGCCTGCCGTCATCCACTGAACGTCACCGGGTCCAAGTTTGCCAGAGTTTCCCTGAGAGTCTTTATGTTCAAATCTTCCCTCAAGCATGTATGTAACAGTTACAAATCCCCTGTGAGGATGTTCGGGAAAGCCTTTACTCTCATATGGTAACAAGTCTAATGGACCCATCTCATCTAAAAGTAAGAAGGGATCCAGATTTCGAATAGACCCTGAAGGGAAGGATCTATGTACCACAAAACCATCGCCTTCTGGAGTTTCATTACTTTTTGTCACAAGTTTTATTGACCGATAATTGAAATTCGTTTCATCAGAATTATCTAAAACATTACTGCTCTCTTTTCCATTTTCTTCCTTTTTCATATTATATATTAAATAATATGATATTTAAGTAAGGTTGTGTTCCATTTTATTCTGACAAGGTTAGTTGAGCATACTGACCATAGTCGTCCTTTGATACAGTTTCAAGTAACTTAGCGCAGGTATTCTTGCCATATAGAAAATAAATAACTCTAAATTCCAGAAACAATTCCAAATTATCCGGAAATTAATTGGAACCTAGTCCAGCACTATTGCCATTGCTATAGGATTTGTACCTCTAATCTTGTTAAATGATCTAATTAATGCTGTTAGAAAGCCGTATTTCTTATCAATCATGGAAAATACAATTGACGATTCTTTAGAATCAGCAAACTTTGCTTTGCCATCAAACCAGATTCCTTTAAGGTTTCCACGAATATCGCATGGCGCAATCCTAACATGAGGATTGTTCCTAATTCTCTTTACCTTGCCTGATTTGGAATCAGTTCTAAAATAAATAATCCCTTGGTAAATAATGAACCAAATGGGAGTTCTAACTCCAGATCCATTTTTCTTGAAAGTTTCAATGTTAATGTACTTGAAGTTTGATAAATGAGATAGCTTGTCTTCAGACATGTATGTTATGTAGTACATAGAATGGACTTATTAGTGATTTGAAATAAGATACTAGGAATACGAGTCTCTACAGTATGGATGATGAAACCTTAGTACTGATTTCATCTTTATCTTCCACACTATCTTTAGCTGACCTGTTTCTACATTTCTTATTTATAGAACGTTTAACCCAAATGTCCCATTGCTTTTTTTAGATCCTCAAATACCATTACTGGATGGAACTCAACCTTTGCGCCAATGTCTTGAAATAATGGTTCAGCAATGCTAGGTATCATGTCAACACTATCAATGTTAACTATGAATGCAAATGTTCTATCGCCCCCGGCCTCAAAAAAATAAGAAGCCTCAGGATTAACTTTCTTCATATACTCTTCTAGATTTTGCATAAATTTTGGATTCTTTATCATTTTATTGCCTACCTCTGTAGGAATTTGTGCCCTTACTAAAAATCTCATAATTTTATTCATATTGCATGATATAAAAATTTTTGATCAATTTCAAAAGTGTCTTCTGACATGCACTTTCGAACTTCGATTAATCAAGACCTATACTAAGTTGAATCATATCGTTTTAGCAGGCATGCGCTAGATGTATTCATAGCATGAATCTTATCTTGAAGGGTATGGTTGGCTCGCGATATCGAACAAATACTAGAATGCAATAATACGGGATATCGAACAAATACTAGAAATGCAATAATACAGAATACGTTTACCATTGTCATAATCCACAATATATCGTATCTGCATACAGTAAGTTCAATATATGCAACTTTTGTAGCAAATATGGACTATGCTCGATGATCTTTTCAAGGGGAGGGTCGATGGTAAGAAACCTCGTCAGGAAGGATTGACACTTACTGTGGATAAGCTTGAATCATTTGACAGAGAAAATTTTGAGATCTTGGCTGCGTTTATAGACCAAATCAAGATCTACAACACATATCCTTTATTAATCTCCAATGATCTTCTTCAGAAAAGGATATCATACTATCATAATTTTGACATTAAAGTTTCAACTGGCAGTACGCTTACAGAGTATGCTATATCAGAAAATTCTCTTGAAAAGTACATTAAAGAGTGTGCTAAGATGGGATTTGACATCATCGAGATTGGTGAAAACAACATTGACATAGATATCGACAAAAAGAAGAAAATATCTAATTCGATACTTTCCGCAGATTTGACATTTAACTGGAAGATCGGAAAAAAAGATCCTAGACATCAGATTGGAATTGATAACACACTTTTGAGGATTGAAGATGTCATAAAGGTTGGTGCAAAAAAAATAATTCTAGAAGCAAATGAAGGTATTAGCGTCGGAATATATGATCAAAATGGCTCCGTCATTTGGAATTATGTGGCTGCGCTTACAGCAAAATATCCACCAAATACCTTTATTTTTGAGGCTCCCCTTCCAACTCAACAATCTGCATTGATAGCAGAATTTGGTCAGCGGGTGAATCTTGCCGAAATCAATATTGATAGCGTCGCTTCTGTAGAATCTCAAAGACGTGGATTTCTTTCCAAATCCTCCTTTGGCATGTCCTTCTCTCAAAAGGAAATAGGTGGAGGTCCTGCATCAAAGTTTATCTATTATCTAATAAAAACAAGGAATCCAATAGAACAGGGCGATCTTATCGGTATTACCCATTTGCCTAGAAGGACGGTCCAAAGCGCCATTGAAGATTTGAAGAATCAAGGTTTCATTATAGAACGAAATAGTTTGGATGATAGCAGAAGGAAGGTGTATTACCCTGTCAAATCTGAGTGGTTATAATTATATCTAGTTAATCATGTTTATGCTGCCATATTAATTGTTACGATACTGAACTCATTCTATATGTCGCTTATGTAGGGATAAAGTTTTCCTAATCAGAATATAAGTATAAAAAATGTATCTTCTCTAATTTCAAGTATTGCCAAAAATAAAATTCGAATTGAAAGCTCACAGATGGAAATATTGATCAAAGTAGATCAAAGTAAAATGTTGTTGTTTGTGGAACATATAATATGTTAATATAATTGGTAACTTACATGTTAGATAATCCAATATCATATCAGTTCTTCAAAAGGGAACAAATGAGGTTGAAATACATAAAAATAAAAAGTATTATTTGCTCCCAGACCATCTATTTTATGTACTTTAATACCATACTCAAGTTGTATTTTTTACAATTTTCTTATCAATTTGTGACTATGCAAGCCTGAGCATTATCTTTAGCTGAGCAATTTCCTCTAATAGTGCTATGCGATCACTCATGCTTTTGGTATAATCCAGCGACCTTTCACAGGCTTCTATTTGTTCTAATAAAATGCTCTTTTTACCGATACAGAGACCATGAAAGGACTCTACAATAGAGTAAGCGACAGTACGGTTTTCATTGCATCCACAAGTTTTCGCTTTTAGTTCAAAAGAATATTATGCCTTCCCAATGTTCAAACTTTCATTTCCATCTCCTTTATGACAAACAAACCTCTTCTCGCATTCCTTGTTTTCATCTTATTATTTCCTTCATCAGTTATGCTGTTAATGATTACAAATATATAGAAATTCAAATGCGCAAGATGCAATGATTAGATGCCTAATATGCGTATTAAATAGGCTCTAAGACTCAATTAATCCTATCATACAGGCCAAGGAAGTGTATTCCTCAAGTTCCGGCTGATAAACTGGCATAATTTGCGCCTAATTCTAGAATTATACGTATTTGCAAGTATTCAAATATGCTTTTGATTAGGTAGGAGGCATGAACAAGAAATTAAAAATCATGGCAGTTCTGACTACGTTACTCATTGCAGGATTTATTGTAACGCCGTCACTCTCAAGTCATGCGAACGCACAGTTAACACAAAAGAAAGTATTTAGATTGGGATACTTTCCTAACATAACCCACGCACAGGCAGTCATTGGGGTAGGAAATGGAGACTATCAAAAAGCTCTAGGAGTTAATATAGAGCTTAAAAGTTTGACGTTTAACGCGGGTCCGTCAGCAACAGAAGCTTTACTAGCGAATCAAATCGATGCAACTTACATAGGTCCAAATCCAACCGTTAATGGTTATGTAGTTTCCGAAGGTAATGCAGTGAGAGTAATATCTGGAGTGACAAGCGGAGGTGCCGTATTCATAGTAAGAAATGATTCTGGTATTCAATCCTCAAAAGATCTTGGGGGTAAAAAATTTGCAAGTCCGCAAATAGGTAACACTCAAGATGTCGCATTGAGAAAATATCTACTTGATAATGGATACAAAACAAAAGATAAAGGTGGAAACGTTGAGATCCTTCCTGTGAAGAATCCAGATATCTTGACATTATTCTTAAAGAAAGAAATCGATGGAGCTTGGGTTCCTGAACCATGGGGTGAAAAACTTATCAAGGAAGGTAATGGCAGATTATTTTTGGATGAACGAACTTTATGGCCGGGAGGAAAATTTGTTACCGCAAACATAGTCGTTAATCCTGAATATCTTCATAACAATCCTGACGTGATAAAGAAGTTCTTGGAAGCTCATGTAAACGAGACACAATGGATTAACAGTCACAAAGAAGACGCGCTAAAAACCTTCAATGTTGAGTTAAAGAAACTAACAGGCCAAACAATCCCAGAGGATGAGCTCAAGGAGGCCGTCTCCAGACTGGAGCTGACATATGATCCCTTGCAAGAAACTCTAATCAAGTCAGCAAACGATGCCTTTGAAATAGGTTTCTTGGGAAAAACAAAACCTGACTTGGGAGGTATTTTTGATGTGAACATACTTAATGAAGTACTTAAAGAAAAAGGACTTCAGAGTGTCGGAGAGGCCCAAAATCAAACATCAACGACTGGTAACGGATCTTCAGGGGGGAACTTAATAAATAATCCAATAGAAAAATAGGGAAGGATACCCAAAGTCTTGCCGCTACATTACAAACGTTCTAGTATTGACAGTACTGGAAAATCTACTTGGGTTCCAAAGTTACGCCGCAAGAATTAGGACCTGCTTCCAAATCAGGCATTTGCATGTCATCAAAAGGCAGTAATCTTTTGTTGATTTCAATAATTGTCTTGTAGTTCATTGGTCTTGATGGCAAGGTATCGGTAACCTGATTAACAAATTCTTCCTCATTCATAGAGAGTAGTTTTATTTTTTTCTTTAGTGAACCAATTGTTTCAGATATAGGTTCTGCATGTTTTAGCGCAATTGAAGTTGCATTAAAGTGAGCAGGGAGAATTAAGGTATTTTCCGGCAAATTGACTATTTTTTGATGATACGTTTGGTATAATAACGCAGCATATTTCTTGGCTTCTTCTCTCAGGTCAGGTCTTCCCACACTGTCGACAAATAAGGTATCTCCAGTGAATAAATATGAAATTTGAGACTTGTCTTCTGTATCTTTACTTGCATCAGTACTATTCGCATATTTTAACAAAAAGGACATACTACCGTTTGTGTGGCCTGGTGTGTGAATGGCTTCGAGTGAAATTTTCGGTGATATTTCTACATTATCCCCGTTATTTAGATAATGGGTTTTGATTTCTGTATTTTCACTATTGTATTCTTCCAAAGAGCTAAAGCATGCCAGAGCTTCTATATTCTCTTCTTCAACTATTGTTCTGGTTAACTTTGCTACTCCCGAAACATGATCGGCATGCTGATGTGTGTCAATTACCTTTATTATTTTCAGCCCATTTTCCCTAGCAACACTCAGAAAAGCCTCATAAATTTCGCGACTTGGATCGATGGCTGCAGCAGTATTATCTTCTTTTGAGGATACTATATATCCCATACATCCTTTTGAGATTCTTCTTATCTGCCAGATTCTAAATGGAGCTTCAATTGCAACCGGAACTTCGGCAACATCGTAGACCTTATTCCAGCCCGCCATTCCGCCCCTAACACTTTTTACATTATATCCTAGTTGGTTTAGCAACCTTGCTGCCATCATTGACCTATTTCCATGAGCACAGAGCGTAACAATTTCTTGGTCTTTTGGAATCTCTTTTAGCAAATTGGGATCATTCATGAACAAACGATCAACGGGGATTAACTTGGGATTTTGATGATTTTCATAGGATAGTTTCCAAGCCTCATATTCCTGGGGCGTTCTAACATCCAGAATAAAAATATTCTCATGATTATCTATTTTCTTTTTTAGTTCTTTAGGTTCTATCTCTTGATTATTTCCTGTCGTTTGGCCATCCATACATGATAGTAGAAAACTAATCATATTTGTAGGTTTAAATTCTAGCTATAAACAAGGTTCAGGATATAACTAAAACCAAAATCAAAGCTCGAACAAACTATTCATAGTTTGAAATTTTAAATAAATATTAAAAAGTAATGTCCAATACTTGACATTTATTGTGATGCTTATGAGTATCTTAAAATTCAGCATTTATTATTTTATGATTAAAAGGTCTTGATTAATTTTGAATGCCACCAGAGATTTAAAACAAGATCATATCCTAATTAATCGTCTAGGTAAGATAGCAAAGAAATGTTCTGATTTATTATACGGCAATGTAGACATTCCAACAGAAGATATCAAAATAGTTTCGATGCTTATCCATGAATTCGTAGATAAATTCCACCACGGTAAAGAAGAGAAAGCGTATTTTCCACAAATGAAAGATAAGAATAATTTTTCTCAAGATATCCGAGACTTCTTAATAGAGCATGAGCTTGGTAGGCGCATAGCAAAAATGTTATTCCAAAGTCTAATATCTTGGAATGGTGGCGTTGATTCAAGAGAGCGAGTTGCAAGATTCTTGAATGCATATTCAGTTTTCATAACCATACATACCGAAAAAGAAAACATGTTTTTCGAACTAATTGAGAAAAAAGCTATCCTCTCTGAAGAGGAACATTCACTATTGTTGAAACACTTTGAAACTTGTCATAATGATGTAGGGGGTAAAGTTAGAGTTGAACAGATGACAAGACTGATAGGATGCCTTGAAGAAAGAGAATGGATGAAAAGGTAATAATGCTATTAGATGTCAGGTGAAATTTAGAACAAAACCATGAAGAGATAGTGGAAAACATATAAAATCCAAATGACCACTAGTAATAATGCAAAACAGGATAAAGGATTGTGTTTTATTATTTTTGCTTGTGTCCATAGCTCTATCGGTAACCTCATTAGGCATACTAGTGCAAAATACTTACGCGCAAGACCAATTGAGTAATAATACAGAACCAAATGTAACGATTAGTAAGGATAAAGTCAACGCTCAGACTTTTGACAATCTGAGTAATTTCTTTGGGACTCCAATGTTTTTTGAAACCAGTCATAACAGTATAGGGTCAATAACAATTAGTACTAATCCTCTCAAGACTCAAGATTCCTATAATGCTACAGGGGTTTTGAGGGATATTGGAAATGTTACGGAGATGGCTACTTTTGTAACAACTCATTTGGCAGATGGTAAATCAACTAGTGCAGGAAAAGGAAATTTTACGACTTCTGATGGCGATATTGCCAATTACACAGGTCAGGATGTAGGAAATACAGATAGTAATGGAATTGAAACATACAAAGGTATCCAGATTTTTAGTAGCAATCCAGAAGGCAAGCTTGGGTTCTTAGATAATGTAATTGGAATTTATGTCTACAAATACTTGCCAAACGGTACTACTACGGGGACTATCTGGGAATGGAAATAGTCTAGATATTTTTATTTGCCTAGACATCATGTTTTATTCGAAAGATCTCTTCAAGTGATATAGATTGGATAAACAAGATTATGATAATTCCAAGGCAGAAGAATTCGCCTCAAAGATGTTTCAATTCCTAAACAGTGGAATGCTGTCACTCATAATCAGCATCGGATACAAGACAGACTTGTTTGATATAATCGCTCAATTGAAGCCTTCGACAAGTCAGGAAATTTCACAAGCAGCCAAGCTTAATGAACGATACATTAGAGAATGGCTTGGTGCAATGGTAACGGGCAACATCATCGAATACGATCCGTTGACGGAGAAATACTTTCTCCCTAAGGAGCATTCTGCCTTTCTGACAAGAAAATCAGGTATTGACAATTTAGCTGTTTTAGCCCAATATGTTTCACTAATGGGCAATGTAGAAGACAAGATTGTCGAATGCTTTAGGAATGGTGGTGGTCTTCCATATTCAGAATACCCAAAGTTTCAACAGTTGCAAGCAGAAGAAACTGCAAGAATTTTTGACAGCAAGCTAACCAATCAGATATTACCATTGATTCCTAAAATTAACAATAGATTGAATGATGGAATTAAAGTACTAGATATTGGATGTGGGCGAGGTCGTGCCGTTAATCTAATGGGTAAGGCATTTTCCAGATCCAAATTTACTGGTTGTGATATTTCTAATGAAGGAATATTATCAGCAAAAGAAGAAGCAAAGAATATGGGATTAACAAATGTCCAATTTGAAATTAAGGACGCATTATTAGTTGAGGAATTAGGCAAGTTCGACCTCATTACTGCGTTTGATACTATCCATGACCAGGCTCAACCTACAAAGGTACTAAACGCTATAAACGCATCCCTGCATAATGATGGTTTTTTCTTAATGCAGGATATAGCCGCCTCAAGCAAGGTGGAGAAAAATATTGATAGTCTATTGGCTCCGACACTATATACAATATCTACCATGCACTGTATGTCCGTTTCTCTTGCCTTCGATGGAGAAGGTCTTGGTACTATGTGGGGTAAAGAATTGGCAGTAAACAAACTTACTGAAGCTGGATTCAAAAATATTAAAGTGAAGAACGTAGAGGGAGATATCATGAATTACTATTACGTGTCAAGAAAATAACAAAAAACATGATTCTCTACGAAAAATACGAGCTCGGAAATATCAAAACAGGGTAATTTATTCAAAGATTATTCATCACTGATCTCTATTCAGAGTTTCTTTTTCAGTTCAGAATTTTTTAATCCACATGACAGACATCTGTATGATATTATTTTTTCAGTCTCCTTTTCAAGTATCAAATCCTCCCCGCAACATGGACACTTCATTGTTCTCTGATATTATGAGTCATTGTGGTTTATGAATCATATTGTCCATGATATATCGTAGGCCAAATTCAAATTTCAGGTTCTATAGTTTCATGTTTATCTCTCTAATTAAGCAAGCAATACGCTCCATATGGCTACCTATCCAATAGATCTTGTTACACTGGCTGCATTTATAGAAAATGTCCTTAGTATGCAATAATCTATCTGGAATTTTATTCTTTATCGAATTCTTATCAATAATTGTGTCTAATAAGCCGTTACAGCAAGTACAAAAATGGGGTAACTCTTGTGAATTGATAGACTCAATATATAAGGACCTGAAAATAGTAACAAGGTTTTCTACCTCTGTCCTTTTATCCATAAGAATTGTATCTAATCCCTTTTTCTTACATCTTCTAAATAAGGCCCTGTCACTTGTTAAAACTATTCTGCCATAGTATTTTGATGAATTCAAAATATCCATGTCGTCAATTTTAGATTCGTAAACTGTATCAAATCCAAATATTCTCAATTTCCTCGCTATTTTGCCAAGCATGGCATCAACGATGAAAGAATATTGATTGATACTCCTTTCCATTAATTGGTAATACTAAACAAATTCATATTAAATAATATTTCTCTAACTTGGGTTTTTCCTCATAAAATTCATTTTCAGACTTTATTTACAAATTACAAATTAATCCTTTTCTTAATCGTTCATTTAAAATTGTAAACTGCTTGTGTGTAAAATCTATTGATTTGGTGACCTTGCAACGGCATCTACGGTATATGTAACAGTAAATGGCTCTCCGCTAGTTTTGTGAAATACAAGTGCGCTTCCAGTAAATTGTAATGAACCCGTACTTATTGGTGTATCGGTAACCTTCACCGGAGTATCTGTAAACATTGTCATTGTTGAAATCGCTATTGTCATATTATTGGGTAGTGTTGCATGATAAGGTTCTCCATGTTTGGCATCTATGGTAGATTGAGGCTTATAGAGATGTAGTACTTCAATTTCTATAGGCTTACTTGCAGTAAATGTTACTGTGCCTGTCCAAATCTTGCTATCGTTTCTTAAGGGTAGGGCGAAGACTATCTGATGAGGTATTTTACCATGAGGTGTCACAGTAGGAGACGCTGGATTTGACATTTCAGTTTTTTGGCCAACAAATCTTTCTTCAGACAACGTGGAGTTGGAGACCGTGACTGCTGCGTTCAATTGAGTTTGGGACCCAATTGCTACTAAAATGACGAAAATAATGACAATTGATGGCAATACAACTAGTACCTTATCCATACAAATCCAAAAAAGAAATCAAATAATAATTGTTTCTATCAGAATTGCTAACTTTCCCTAATCTTACACTAGAATTACAAAAAAATAGAATTGCAACATCGTCATTTATTGAGTCTCCAAATTCTAGTTTAATACTTCAAAACCAGATATTATCTAGTTGTGTCCTCTTACGGAAGGCAATATGGGTAAAGTCTTCGTTTTTATTTCTACATCCGTGCCAGTGCAAGATAAATGCCGGAACGCAAATAACATCGCCTTTTTCTATCATGACAGTTTTTTCAATTTCTATATCTGTTTTAGTAATGTTCTCGGGATCAATCATAATCCTTTTGGCGAAAACTACAATGCCCTTTCCTTCCGTGGCTATCAATACTTGATCTGACGCATGTATGTGGGGTCTAGTCCTGCAACCATTTCTAAATGTCACATGATACATTTCCTGTTCATTTGAATCATTATTGTCCAATACATTCTTAATTATGAAATCTCCAGTGAACTTGTCCTTGTACTTTTCATTTGTTTCTTCCTTTATAGACATGAAACTTTTTTTTTGCATTGTCTTTCCATGTGATATTCACTTATAAAAACTAGTGTAGAATTATAACTGTGTATTATTAACCTGGATCTTAAATTACAAAGACCAGTGATTGCAATTCATAAATTAAAAATGTAGAATTACATCAAATAATTTGGTTCTAAGCAGCATTTTTATAAAAATGGATAGGTGTATTTTCTAGTCGAAAATGTTACCACTAGACTCACATATTTAGATGCTTGTCGAGAAATGACAATGTTCTATCCCATGCATCTTTAGTTTCATTAGGCGCGTAATTATCACCAGAAGGATTTGCAAAAGCATGACCAACTCCCTTGTAGATGTGTATCTCATTTGGTATGCTATTGGCGTTTAATGCTGACTCAAAGGCTTTTACTGTGTCAACCGGTATAGACGTATCTTGATCTCCAAATATGCCAAGTACTGGCCATTTTATTTTTGCAAGAGTTGCGTTGTCCGTTACCAAACGACCATAATATATGATGGTAGCTGATAGAGGATGATCCTGACTATTCAGCGCAAGCTGTAGTGATTGCCCTCCTCCAAAACACCACCCCAGTGATACTATTTTATCTGGATTAACGTTTGGGAGTGAAGTAAGGTATTTTATGGCTGATTTCAGATTAGCTGTGGCCATATCTTGATTATCCCTGACATACTGGGTAAGCTCCGATGAACGGTTTCGATCAGTAGTAACCTCGCCTTTGAAAAGATCGACAGCTAACACTACGTAACCGCTCCTAGCTAAAAGATTCGCCATGTTCTTGATATTGTCATTTACGCCCTTGTTTTCATGGATCATAACCACTCCAGGAAGCGTATCATTATTCTCACTGTTGTTCTGGTTTTGCGTGATAGGATATACGAGATATCCATTTGCTTGATCGTAATAATTTACGGTTTTATTTTGTAAATCAACATCGGCGTTAGAGGCATCTAATCTTGTAAGATCCGTAACATTCGTTACTACATTAGAAGATTGAGCTGTTACCGAACTCACAAAAGTGCCAGACATTGCCGCTGAACTAACTAGAACAAATAGGAAAAAGATACTAGGATATATTTTATTCACGAATGAGATTACACGATATCGCTTATATTTTTTATGCATGCATAATACATCTACCAAACAAACACATGAAATTTTTACTTGTAATAATCTAATTTTCTTGTAAGAATTAGCAAAATTGGTAAAAAATGAATCAAAATGAAATGACCTATCAATATTACTAGTACAATTAGAAATCCAATGAATTTTACCACTTTATGACATCGATCGCTTTTAAATTTTACCTACTGATTATTGTATTATTCGTACATTATCGGATCGATGTCTATCTCCCTCCCGTTAACGAACACTGTATATTAAATTCTAATTAGTCAGATGAATTCTATGAGTGTAGTTCAGGTATTACAACAAGAGATTAAAGATTCTGAACTTAGTCTTTCTCGTACATATGAAGAATCTATTTACAAACGAGATCTTAAAAAAAGGATTGAATTAATCAATTGGGTTTTGGAAAATATGAAAAATCCTAATGTTGAAATTTGCAGTCTTATAGAACACAGGATGAACGAAACAATACAGGAAATAAAGAAGAAAGATTCTATATTTGAATCTGATATATTGGATAATGAATTGCGAATTTTGGATTGGATCTTCTACCAGGTATGTAAAGATCAACAGAAGAAATTGGCCACACTGTGATCACATGTTATAGTCAAAAAGGTTTTGCTGAATCCGCTACGTCTTACTTTATGTTCTGATATACTAATTTAAAGTATATTGTGCTTATCATAACATGATTAACGAGACAAGATGTGATCATTGCAAGCAAAGAACCAATTCACTTTTCGGTGTGGCTAATATGATGATTTGTGCTGAATGTCACGCCAAATTAATAACTTCTACAAACTTATAGTTGGCACTTAACACAAAGTAAATTTTTTATAACATTTTCACGGTACTATTATAGCCGGATTCACTGATAGGAGGGCTATTTCTATCGGTCATGGAATACTTGTAAACGAAACTCGTTTGCAGTTGTTCCCTCCTGTCAGACTTTAACTTTCTTATAGTTTATTGAAGAATTATTTATTTGAAAACCAGACATTTTCAAAACTGGTGGGAGGGTCTCTAGTCCCAGAGGGTTATACCCTTCTTATCCTCCCATCAGAACCGTTTTATAATTTGTTGACGGCATTACTATACCGTATACGGCCAGATGGTGAACAATACTGATGGGTCGCCGTGCTAACCAACCATGAATGGCCCATCAGTTTCTAAGGATTTTGTAATTCTGTTGCTTTTTATCTCGGACTTCAGCATCTTTGGTATTTTATTATTTATTAAGAGGTATGCCTATACTACGAGCACACGGTTTCTAATTAAGTGAATGAGAGATTATTTAGTTGGGTAGAAAGAGACTAGTCACTGACAGAAGACTAGTAGCGATAGTAGATGATGAAGAGGATATTACCGTTCTCTTCAGCGATGCTTTAAAGAGAATTGAGGGTATTACAATAGTACCATTCAATGATCCTCGAATTGCACTCGAACATTTTCAGAAGAACAAAGATGCCTATGTGTTAGTAATATCCGATTTTAAAATGCCAGGATTAAATGGTATGGAATTATTAAGAAAGATGAAGGATACGAATAAGTATGTAAGAACAATATTGATGACTGCCTTTGAAATAGAGGATAGTATATTTAGTGATTACACTAAAAACGAAATTATAAATGGATTTTTTCAGAAGCCAGTTAGAATAACTGATCTTATCAAAGAAGTCAATACGCAATTACATTCCTACGAAATACAAAAGACATTTCCTTCCTATCCTCCCACTGATTGATTGAGGAGTACTCGAAGGAAATCCAACGTACGCAACAGTTAGAATTGAGGATAGATGCGAATGCAAATAATGTAGTAGTCACATGGTGGGAAACAAATGAGACAAGTGATGTGCCAGTTATGAAAGTAAGCACAGATAATGGTGAGACATTTGGACCTCTTTTGAGACTAGGTGCCAATGGGACGATCGGAAGCGGAGAATAGTGAATTTAACACAGTATGGAAATGGAGGAAAATAAGTTAAGAAATAAAAGGCAAATTTTTTATATCATTTCTACAATACTAACATACCTTATCACTCACTGATAGGGAGGGCAATTGTTCCCTCCTGTAAGACTTGGAACCGTTATAAGTTTTTTTGAGGTGAATATTATAATGCAGATACATAACATCTGCCTTAGTTGTGGTCACAAAAAAGACGAACATAGTCCTGATGGTTCTCGTTGTCAAAGGGCATATTGTCCATGTTTGGGATTTAAAACAACATTCTTACAATACGGCTCCGGCTCATAGATCAAACCCGATGATTTTCTTTGCTAGTTAACGAAATGTCACATTTTTTAAATTATATTTGAATACACTAAAAAAACCTTGAAGCGATTCAGGAATTAATGGATAATGAATTTCAACAGACTTCACTAAATCATTTCTTGATTTTGCATTCCTTACATAGAATTTCATGACTTTTTCCTCAGGATAATATTCAAAATCAGTTTTATCAGCCTTGTCAGTGGACATACTTTTTGCAGTTGTTTCTATTGACGTAGTCCAGTGTTCAAGGTCATCAGGACTAACGGCAATTTTATCAAGAGTTTTTAGAATTTCTTGTATGGTCCTATCCTGTATCACAAACATTAAGTGTAAATACACTTGACTCGCTTAAATGGATGGATGATTAGGTTAAAGTTTAACACATTGGATTTTTATTGTTTTTAATCACGTTCTTTGATGTAAATGGCTGAAACACCAGTAATTTGTAATAAAAAACCATTTTTACATTAATGCCTATATAACACGTAACTTTATTATAAAAAAAATTAAGAGTGAATAGATTAATTTTTATTAATCTATCACAATGTTGCGCTTATTGTCGTCCTTCTCTCGAAAAATCTCTTAAATTGTCTCTTGCAGCGTTTACGAATGTATTTGCTACATTAGCATTCAGCCGTGAAAATTCTTTTGCGTTGTCTCTTGCATGTTGCATTGAATTTTTCCATGCGTCCATAGATGCAAAGAGTTCGTTATTTGCTAATCTGGTTGCGGCGATTGTGCTGTCTGTAATGTTACTTACTGCTCTTGCATAAATTTCTGTGAATCTTTGTGGAGAACTCCAATATGACAAGTATGAATTTTGTACATTTTCAATATACGGAACCCATAAGGATTGCATTGAATTGATAACCTCTTTTTGAGATTCTAGGAAACTATCTGCAATATCTTTTGTTGCTTGAATGGTTTCTTGTTGATATTCGTTAACGGCCTTTGTAAACCGTGGAATTTCCTTTACTGCTTCATCCGTCGTCTTTCTAACTGTTGATTTTGTTTCGTCGAGAGCGAAGTTGATTTTTTCTCTTTTTTCTTCTTTATGTGATGCCATACTATTATGTACGCATAATCGCTTATATAGGTCGGTATTAATTGGTATTTATTACCATTATATTCCCGCTCTTTCATTAATCTTAACGACGGCTACTTTGATAGTCGGCTTATTATCTTGGCTACAAAATAAATAAAATTAAAAGTTAACTCATATTTACAGTCTGACGCCCCCAGAGTAAAAGTTACCGTGTGGGGCCTCCTGAAATACAACTATCACTTCCTTCTGATCAACTCCTAAGATCTTACAGACACTTTCAGTTATTGCTTCGGCCAACCTATCCTTTTCTCTTTGGCTTCTTCCACCGATTAGCGACACAGTGATAATAGGCATGAGAATATACAAATGGTGATAATATCACTAATACTTTTCTGCGATTGAGAGATGTCGAAAACTTAAATTGATAATAATATTACGTATGACGTTGCGTCCCAATTTTGTAACCTTTCTCAAAAAAATATTTGAACTTAATGGCGGAGAATTCCGAATAATTGACAGGTACCAAGTAGGGAAAGAGTTGGGCTTGAATCTTTCTCAAACGGATGGGACAGTTAAACAATTATGTGATATTGGAATGATAAAACTAATAGAACAAGGTCGTAAAATCATTTTAACTCAAGAGGCCCTGGCCGTTATTGATAGAAGCCAAACTAGCAATTAGAATTGAGAGTCAGTCCGTCTTACCTTCAGCCTTTAAGTTTTTAATAATTATTGGGCATAGTATCTCACACTTTTTTATCCTATGGATCTTTCCCCTCTATAATGCAAACATTTTCTGGTCATAAATTCTAATACATTTCTCGTAAGCCATTTTATAGTTTGTAGTGTTTGTAAATTATAATAAAAAACAATTGGGGGTTGTTTCTTGATTGCACAATCAAATTAACTTCCACATCAATTGTTTATTTTTACTTGCTTAACTCAACCGAAATTTATATTTTGTAATCGTTTATCTAATTCACTTTTATGTTTCTGGTAACAGAGATCCTATTGAATAATCCGCACGTTGTCAGTACCGTGTCTATCTATCTCCCTTTGAATTTCTGGATCTTCTTTATCATCATAATCAATTCTTTTAGATTTGTATTTGTGTGCACCTTTCCTGTATCCATCCCTTCTTTCTCTTTTCCGTCTTGTAGTGGTGCCAGACAGTAAGAATGCTCGGGATAAAATACTAAAACAATCATATGTCCATTATTCGTCTGTTTAGGACTTACTAATTATCCTACTAAATTTCTCAAAATTGATAACAAGAATGGGATATTATACAAAAAGTTATCAACAAAAAGTGTCGAGTTCAAATAAAATACAACTTAAGAATAAGTTCTTAAATTGGGTAACCTGTAAGAATCTAAGTGTACATTAAATTATACAAATCTGATACTTTTTAAATCTGGGTTTGAGGACCGATTCTTTTTTATAACACAACATACAATTCAATACGAACTTGTATGAAAGAAAGTTTTAATATATTAAGGTCCGGTGCTGCTGGAAGTACACTTATCGCAGGAATATTGCATCTTTCATTGGTTGCAGGCGCGATAGACAGAAACTTTAACACGGGTATATTATTTTTGATAGGTGGTTTGGCTCAAGTATTTTGGGTTCTACCCACTCTCATGGGTTGGAATAAAGCATGGTATTATGTTGGTATAGCTGGTACCTTGACCTTCATGATAATTTGGGTAGTGACGAGATTTCCAGGGAACCCAATTAACGGTAGGGGAGGCTCAATTGGCGAAACGGCAATTGTAGTTGAAATATTTCAGGCTGCATTTGTTATATTGAGCATAATCATCTTATCCAGAGATCCAAAAGTAAGAAAATAAGGAAATGGAATAAAATTCAACCTTATTCGCTGGATGAATAATGGAGGATAAAATGCCATACATCAAATGACAGGAATTCGATATGACGCTCCCACGAAGTAAGAAATATGTATGATAACTCCTACTTTATAGTAACAATAAAAGAATCACAACGTGATTACTTGTGAGTAGTAATGAACTATAATATTTATGATTTATGGATGTGGGCCTTGATTTTTTCCTGCATCTCAGGTTTGAGTACATCTTCCCGTGTGAATCCATGATCTTTGATTGCATGGTCTACCAAATTGTCCATTAGTTCTTTTTCTGATTCACCCTTTCCAACGAAATCGCAGTCGACTCCAACTTCTCTACATGAAACCGATAACATACCTGATTATAGAGCAAAATAGTATTTAAGTATAATAACAACTAATTTTAGATAGATTTTCGTACAACACTTGGAAAGTGGTTTAGAGTATTTTTCAAAAACAATGTTGTGATAAGCAAAAAAAGAAAATTACTTCAACTAGACAATTTCAATAGTTTTTAATTTTCAAGAGAAGATGAATTGGTTGTAGTTGTAGTTGTAGCTGTACTTGCAGGGGGCTCCTCAAGATCAAGATTCACTGCAATAACATTCGATACAGGAACTTTCTTTGTCGAATCTGTGAAGGTTATATTTGCTAGTATACTTTGCATTGACTTGTCAAGAAACGTTGTCTTTAGTACTTCTACACCACCATCACCTTGTGGAGTAAACCCACTTGGAATAGACGTGGTACGAATTAGCGATCCATTTGCAGCATACACTTTCATAACTGCATTTATCATTTCATTTTCTATTGATTCATCCTCAATAGTATACTCTACCCCCACTTTAACCTGATTTGCATCAGTATTTGTTAGAGGTACAAAGCTCGAGTTGCTCACAGAAATGGATATTCTCTCGCTATTCTGTGCGAATGATTGTGTAACACTAGTCGGTGGAAAGAAACTAAAAAATGATAAAGCCAAGACAAACAAGATGATAGATTTTGGTAAATAGGACATTGTTGTTATTTAATCATTAATAATTTATCTTCTCTAAATAAAAAATCTTTCTTATCGATAAATTGTTTATCAATCATGATTTACTTGCTGTGATAGGAATGATAAATTCATGAGTGATTATCAGAAGCAAAAACCTCTACTACCTTATTCCAAGCAGTAGCCAAGTTCTCGGTATTATATCCCCCTCCTCCAAGGCCAATGATTCTGCCACCAGATCTTTCGTGAGCAATCCTGTGCAATACTTCAGCAGCATATTCATGTGATTTATCAGAATATTTCAAATGTGTTAGTGGGTCTCCTGTTAAACCATCTGCTCCACATTGGAAAATGATAAGCTCAAATTTCATAGATTCAATAAAATTTTCGATTTTTGTAAAAGCTGATAAAAAATCAAGATCAGTAGCACCTGGTTGTAGAGGTAAATTTAACTTGGTGCCTCTAGCATCTCCTAAACCTGTTTCTGATTCAAATCCAGTCCCCGGATATAGAAATGAACCATCCTCATGAATATCAGCTATGAATAGATCAGGATCGTCTTCAAATTCGTAGAATACTCCATCTCCATGGTGAGCATCAATGTCAACATACAGGATTTTCTTTAAGTTATGCTTCTTTCTAGCATGCATTAGTGCAATCCCTATGTCATTGAAGACACAAAAACCGCCAGCTGCATTTCTCCTCGCATGATGCAAACCTCCAATCGGATTAAATGCATGAACAATTCCATTTGTTTTATTAATCACAGTTTCTAGAGCCAAGATTGTAGATCCCACGACATACAAAGATGCATCAAATACACCCCTGAAAGAAGGTGTATCTCCTGAGTCAAGATATCCTGAACCGGTTATTGAAGATTCCTTTACAAAATCGATATATTTTTTTTCATGAAAAGAGGATACAGTCCTTTCATCCGATAAAGCAGGTGGCAGTAGTTTCAAATTACCTGTATGCATAGATTCTGAATGAATAAGTGTTGACCAAAATGCTTCAAGTCTTTTAGAATTTAAAGGATGTTTCTCGCCAAAGGAATAAGCTGAAAGTTCTTTGCCTATAATGACTGCAGAGTTACACATTATTTACTTAACCAAGACATACTATTAGTAGATTTTTAGAATAATAGTTCATAAAACAGATTTTACTTCTCTCTTTGGAATAAAATAAGCTCATCAAAATACAATCAAGTACAATCAAGTATTGATAATAAGTTTGATGTATCACGATATTTTTTTTCAAAAATGCTTTATAGTACGACTCTTAATATATGCTGATCAAGTTGTGCTACGATTTTGAAATCCCAGAGAGGATAAAACAAAAAAATAGATTTGCCTCAGATAAAGAAGAGCAAGAGAAAGAGGAATTAGAGCCAATTAAGGTTCGTAATTAATTCATTTTTTTCTTTTGTTTTTTTTGATTTAGAGTATTTCAAGTCGATTCAATGAATGTTACTTTCAAGGAAGAACCAGGTTAGATAACTACTAGTCTACTGTATGTAAGTTTGGTTAGAGTTATCAAAGTTTTTGATTAATTCATACTTATTTTCAAATTTATCATAGCTTACAGATCCTAGTTGAGGAAAAATTTTCAATGGGTCTTCTGCCATAACCGTTACCATGCGTTTTTCACCAAAGAATTTTTCACACAGTTCAACACTCATTTGTCTAACTGTATGCTCATCCAAAATTCCAAAACTATGAAGATACTCATGTAAAAGTACGGTAAACAGATAAGAATTGTATTCATCATTCGAAGCTGAGTATTTCTTTACTTGCTCCAGCAAGATGCTGTTAATGGCAATGACATTTGACCCCAATACATGATAGGCCCCAACTCTTGTCGGCATCCTGTGAAGCATCAAGCTCAAACCGGCACGTTTCATTTCATACACAGAATTAACAGAGTACTTTACAAACTCAAATACTTCATTAAAATCCTTAAAACCTCGTAGCTTGTCATTATTGTTGATTTTGTTCTCTACCGTAATGATTTTTGTCACTTAATCTGATTCTCATACTCTCGTTTTACACCTATAAATGATAGCCTCTGTATTAATCTGATGTGAAATTAAAGGAATTAAGCATGTTAATTAGGTAAACATGTTATACTATAATACATAATTTATGGAGACTAGATGGAAGGGAGATTCTGGTCTGAGGGCCAGAATGGTTTTGAGCTTCGTTATCTTGGGCTTATTATATGTCATATTCTTGAGCATACTTCACTATCTTGGAGTGGGATACTTCCCACTTGCAATAATTGCATCTGTAATGATTTTAGCGCAATGGTATTTGTCCGACAAAATAGTTTTATGGAGTTCTGGTGCTAAAATCATCTCAAGAGAGGAATATCCTAAACTCCATGAAATTGTGGAAAGACTTTCCACCAACAATGGACTCCCAAAACCTAAAGTCGCAATGGTCAATTCTAATGTCCCAAATGCATTTGCAACAGGTAAGAGTCCTAAAAGCTCGCTGGTTGCAGTAACTACGGGGCTTTTGGATCTATTGGACGATGATGAGCTTGAAGCCGTAATTGGACACGAATTAACCCATGTTAGGAGCAGGGATGTTTTAGTTCTAACACTGGCAAGTGTATTTTCTACGGTAGCATGGTATCTCATGCAATTCGGATTTTATGGTGGATTGCAAACCAGAAATCGAAATTCTGCCGGATCTGGAGCAATTGTATTGGTAGTTGCAGTCGTAACCTGGGTAGTAAGTTTCCTGATTATTAGGGCAATTTCAAGGTACAGAGAATATTCTGCAGATAGGGGTGGGGCTATTATGACTGGTAAACCTGATAAATTGGCCACTGCTCTTCTCAAAATAAGTGGTAAAATCAAAGTTATTCCGCCCAATGAATTGAAAAATGTTCAAAAATTGAATGCATTCTTTATTATTCCTGCTCTCTCTGGTAGTTCTATTGCTAATCTATTTTCCAGCCATCCGCCAGTGGAAAAGCGAGTTCAAAAACTAAAGGAAATGCAGAGTGGGATAGAATAAATAGATAAATAAATAAAATGAGTCGATGAAACTGAAACAGTTCTCATCGCTAAAGCTAATTGGTCTAATTATTGTATCTAGTTTTTTTGTTCTACATTAGTGCCTTCAGTAGTGCTATGTAGGTCCGAGCGGAACTTGTTGATTCACCACATGTACGGTGACGATATCATCATCTTCTCTGTCAACCGTATCGCGAACTTTGAGTTTGAATTCATATGTAACTTCGCCTGTTGGTACTTCTGGAGCCATAAATGATGCTTGCTTTTCATCATTGTTGCTTATCTCAAATGGATCATTATTTACCTTGGCGCCATTTACTCTGACCAATTCCCATTCAAAGTCAACAAATTTTTTGAAAGCACCTTTGCTATCAGAACCATCTAGTTTGACTTGTTGATTTTCTAATGCTTTGAAATCATCTCCCGCGTCAGCTCTTAATCTCGGATATTTCGCAGCCTCTGCCGTATTCCATGTTAAAAGTTGCGTTGCTGAAAATACTATTGTAAACATCAGCAAAACAGGTACGTATTTGTTCATCCTCAAAATATTCTCCACCTCCTATAAATAATCTTTTCGGTGAAAAATTCATTAATTTTGTGCATTCTTTTTGACTAAAAAATCACTTACTGTGAACCCGCCGCGTTATACGAATATTTAAACGAATGTCCTATTCTATACTTATCCTAAGAACATGAAGTAATACCTAGAATACCTAGACAACACATTTGTAACATGTAATTTGCTTAGCTCGCAAGTATATTAGGTGGTTCACTGCTTGCAGCAGAAACAGGAATTGCATATGATTGTTTAATTATTTCTAATAACTTGTAGTCTTTATTGAAATTCATGTAATGGTTTGTCCTTGTGTAGTTCTATTTTCTTGTTAACTTCTGCCCTATGTTTTTTCAAGATGTGTTCATTAGCACAATTATCATGCATTACACCAATATCACAGAATTCACAGGATGTAACAAAATCTTTATCTTTTAAAATTTTCTTGCAGGATTTACAAAGTTTTGTTTCTATATCATGAACTGAGAGGGGTTTTAGCCATGAATCACGCCAAAGAACACTCACCATTAACAAACAACTTTGACTTATCTTATTTATTTTAGATTGTAATTAGAATACGTGATTTTTTGGCTATGATACTATTCTTGTCCTTTCCTGGGAATGAGAAATTGATTATTTTAATTTTTTATGTTGATATTTTATCAACCAACTAATCATTTTATGTTGTATAAATACCAGGGTCATCAATAAAGCTTCAGCTGGGAATGGCTCTCCCTTGGCATTTATGGCGTTACTATATCTATGGCAATCATTTAACATTTGTAAAAATAATCCCCTGTCTGCCGAACATAACATATCAGCAAAGCCTTTCCATGATTCGATTTCTCGTATTAGCATGTCGTCATCTGGAAATAAGCTCATAGTCCCACACTAAATTAGATCTATTTTTACAAATTTTATATCAGTTTTATACAATTGAAACAATTTTTTGTAATGATGAAATACGATGGACATTAAAATAGATTGTATTCTGACAGGTCTGACACATTGATAAGATGCAGCATTATACAGACGTGCAAGTAAGAACATTTCATCAAAATCTTCTTGTCTTCTTTTTCAAGTAAATTCCGAAATTGTTTCCATTTTCGCTCTTCAATTATACTTGAGATTCTGAATGATGAGATTGTTCTACTCATGATATCATCTACTTGTTAGAAACTATTAGTAAGTCCCTTTTGGATATAACATATTTTCTATTAATGGTAACACAATTAGTAACATGCTTGGATTCGTTTATTTTCATGGTAATTCGCTCACTCGATTTGCTTTGAATAATTTCTATACTTTTATTAAACAAAGGAAGTAGAGTTTTGTAATATAAATCTGAAATAGAAAGAAGTTTATTTAATAGTATTGAAGTTATAAACAAGACATTATTTTTACGTGATAATTTAAATATTGCATCCATAATTTCTTTTATTAATAATTTAGCTTCCTTGATATCTATTTGATCTTGACTAAACATATCAAACAAATCTGGAATCAATATTAATTTAGCATTGAATTTGTGAATCATCTTTGGTAAATTATAGACTATTAGATGCACAAGCTGATATAATGTAAAAACTCTTGTTACCACCACTCTTTGTAAAACTTGTGCGGTATCCAATCCATACTGTCTTGCAAACTCTACATATTGATATACATCTATCCTGTTGCCCGCATCTATAACTAACACATTTGAATTACGAGATTCATTGGGTATAAAACCACAAGATCTTCTGGGAAGTAAACAACACACACCAATTCTTGTTAAAAGTATATTCGTGAGTTCTGAAATTCCAACAATACACACAATATCGTTAACTTCTAGTTCTATTGAAGATTTTAATCCTCTAATTTCAAGTTTAATATTATTAAGGTATTCATAAGCATTTTGGAATCGTGGTTTGTAATTATTTTGATCAAATACGGTGAGATGAGACATAAGTTCTTTCTACAATCTTGGAATATTTAATAAAGGAAGCTCCTGTGAGATGGGGAGGGGGATTTGGCAAAACAGGAATACTAAATCCAGTTGTATCAAACAGCTCGAGTACAAAAATGATAATAACGATTACAATTCATAATTATTCCAAAAATTAAAGAAATCACATGAGCGATTAGAATTTCCCCGCCGAATAACTTTATCTTCGTGACAAGTTTGACTCTAACACAATAATCATGGAATATTACAATGTACAGATAAATAACTAGAAAGATATACTAACACAACATGAAAGCTCCTTCATATCAAGTATTAATAGTTACATTACTCATAATAGTATCATCAACAGTTGCTCAGGGAAGTGGTACAGAAACTAAACAAGTACAAAAAGTCTCAGAAAAATCGAATCTTAGTGAAACAAACAATCTCACTCAAAATGACGACGATTCTGTATATCCACAAATAAGCTCATCCTCGGATAATATATACATCGTTTGGCAGGAATCTGTAGGCAGCTATGGAACTACCAATTATGATATATTCTTTAAAAAAAGTAACGATAATGGCAATAATTTTGGCTCGCCCATAAACCTAAGTGATAACGCAGGATTTTCAGAACATCCACAAATCGCAAGTGTTGGAAATCATATCTACGTTGTATGGGTAGACGATTCGTCGGGTGAAAGAGAGATAATGTTCTCTAAAAGCTCAGACAGTGGGAAGACATTTTCTAATAATATTGTGGTAAGTCGCAATTCAGTGAGTCCATATCATGTTGAACTGGCAGCAAAAGGACAAAATGTCTACGTTGTTTGGAATAGTTTCGGAATGGAAATGCGTAATATCATATTATTAAGTAAGAGTAATGATGCAGGTAAAACATTTGGAGAATTAACGGAGATCGGGGTAGGTGACATGGAAACGTATCCCAAAATAGCTGCAAATGCAGATGAATATTATATAACGTGGGATAGAAGGGACAATAAAGCCACAGAAATCTTGTTAATTAAAGGTCATAAATATTTCAAAATACATAATGTCACTCAACTTGGTAAACTAAATAATGAAGGTATAGATGGTGGAGAATCTCAGGTAGCTGCAGATGCGGGCCATGTGATAGTATCTTGGGCTAGCAATATACCTGTTGATAAAAAGTATGTTTATATTAGTAGTAGTATGAACAATGGTAACTCTTTTGGGAATAACATTCCCCTAGCCTCTACTAACTCATCAAATGTTGAGAATATTCTCATTAATGATAATTCATATATTGTATGGCAAGATAATATAGATGGTAATCAAGAAATCTTCTATACTAAAAGTAATACTAATGGGACTAGCATCTATAAACCAATAAATGTTAGTAACAATATCGGTATCTCAGAATGTCCATCCATTACAGTATCAACAAGTGGGATCCACATGATATGGGAAGATGATACAACCGGTAACCATGAAGTATTGTATAAAAGACTAGATAAAATGGCTTAAACTTATATTTACCATATATTAGTAACTTAGATAATCTACATACATCTAACTATCTATCTCTGCCCGCTCCGAACATACTCAGAATGCTAGTTACTATCATGCCAACTGTATATGAAGATTCATATTCTTGTAAAAATGGGATGAAATGCGCAGTAAGTAGAGTTCCTAGAGCAACCATCGCTCCATACTCAGTTACCTTCTTCAATACAGTACGATGCTTGTCAAATGGCGCAAGCAGCATACCCAATATCCATATACCGTACAACCAAATCATTACTTTTGATGCAATAGCAGCAGACGCAGAGAAGGATGCTGCAAAATACATTGCAGTTACTAGAAAGTCACCCATCATTAGATTTGGAAATATTGAATCAAACGATCTGAGCTTTGAAACATAGTATCCAAACAGAATCCCGACAATGGCGACTGCAGCTATGCTACCGCCTACAAATGGAACATTTTCGAAACAATGGAAAAATAGGACATTTGGATTAGTACTTCCACAAAATACATAACTAGAAACTATCGCCATCAGAAATGTCTTAACTATCACACTAGCCAAGAGAAGTAAAACCTTATGAGATTGTTCCAACTTTTTCAAAAAAGAGATTTCCCCGGAAAAATTCCCATATCTAGCTTTAATAATTCTACAAATTAAACCTTTATTTCAACATAGTATGAGTATTCGTCTGTCCTTACTATCAATAGGAATCATTCATGTAACTATTAAAAAGAATGGTTAATAACTTAGCAGGGTTGGTATATCGAACTTCTAAATGGTAAGAGATATTCGTAAATAAAGTTGAACCTAAACTTAATTAGGAGAAATTGAAGCCACTCCACCAGAAAGGTTTTCATTCAAGTTCCTTTCTGTTATGTAATCCATCATAAAGTTGTCTTTATCTTTACAATATTTCATGAGATCGTAATGTTCATCACATTCCATCTTCATGGCTATTACTTCATTATCGCATATTTCTAACATAGATTTCGCAGTATCGGATTCTGATGGTTCAACTGACATGACCATATTCATACTGCAGCCAGCATTGATAAGATCTGTCATATTTTCTATCTGCATGAGTTTTGACTCAAAATTTGGAGCATTTTTCAGGACTTCATAAATTTCTTTTACTTCCTCTTCAGTATCAAATTCAGGGTAGTTTTGATGAAACGCATATAACCTGTCTATATAGGAGTCCGTCCCCATCATCGTGCAACTAATCACTACAAGCACAATGGATTGGATAATAAATCTCATTGCTGTTTTATATGCATCTCATCTTTTTTCATTTATGTTTCTATTAAATAGGATTCTTCTATATTAATTCTTGCTTTCCATTTTAGTATATAGGATTGTACGACATAAATAGAAAACAGATTGATACGCATAGACAGTAAAATTATCATTTTCTCTAATTAGACATTGGAGAGGCTGTACTATCATTTTAGAGACTATCATTAAACATATTCATAGATAAAATTTAAACATAACAACTTTTTTCAAATTCAAAAAGTATATTTTTTTGAAATAGGATCTTATGATAATAAAATTAAGGATAGAACATCCTAAAATACTTATTCACAAGATAACTAGAACAATAATCTTACTAAAAAGTAGTAATCTAGTAGCTTCCTTGCTCTTGATTAAAATATTGTCCAGTAAAATCAATAGATATATAACCACATTTTAGCAATCAAATCTTACTTCAAATCTAAATATGCAATTAACTGCCCTCTGGCATACCCCTTCCCGATCTTTGTGATTTTGATTCTCACTCTATCATCAGGTTTAGTACCTCTTACGAAAGTAATCAACCCTCTTATCTTTGTAACACCCGAATCACCATTGCTACTCATGTCCAGGATAATTACATCATATTCTTCTCCCATTCTTACAGGATATCGAAACGATGAATCATGCATTGATCTTTTTTTAGAGACAAACATGTCATTCTCTTCAATAATCTTACGTCCATCATCTAAAGATCCATCTGCGGTATCCAAACTTACATAGATCTACATGTCCAGCTATTTCAATATTAAAAATATGGTATTTTCAGAACGAATAAGCTCGAAAAGAATTATTTTATTTAGGACTAATGTAAGAAAACATCAAATCGCTAATATCTGTAAACCATTTGTTAGAGCTCATCCATTGTAAATTTGTTATAACACATATTACACCTAAATTTCTCATTCCCGGGGTTACTTGATAGTACTTCAAGCTGACTCTTTGTCCTACATTTTGGACATTTACCATACACAGTCTTTCGTGGAATGAAAATAATAGGATTACGATGAATATAAATATTCTACTATGTCAAATTGCAGACTCGCATTTTACAAATCAGTTCTTGAAAATGAATGTGGATGTGATAAGGAAGCTAGAAGGGTTACTCTCGATTTAAACGATCACGCACAAATGAATTGCCTCATTATTTTTCTACCTAATGGAATAATCGGGTTTTATTAAATCTGCGATATCAACCCAGCATCTAGCAATCTCATCCATTGTGTATATAATATTTATAATCTTCAGCACAGATTGGTAATTTTCTTCGAGCTTTATATAATCATTTTTTATGAATGCAGATATTGCATCAAACTTATTGAAGAGAGTTACTACATGAGAAGACTTTTCAGTATCCTTGGTGATGAATCCTGATATGGATTTTTCCTGCATCTCCAAAATCAAGTAGTTTGCCTCGATGATTTTTTCATATTTTATTTCGTCAAGAAAACCTGATAATTGAGACGATAATCTCGAAATTAGATCTCCTGCATTTTCTAGGTGATTCGCAGCAATTCTATAGTCCAATATGTCGATATTACTAAGATCCAGACTAGAAGCAAGTCTACGATCCATCATTGCGGTTCTAATCAATCGAACAATCAAAAAGTACTGTCTGTTTACTTCATCATCTCTTCCCCTAACAAGGAGACCTATTCCACCATCCCTTGTTTTCATGGCATTAACTATATCCTTATGAGTGCCGCTGACAATGGAGCTCATTTGCTTTAATATTTTAGAGACGTTCAGAGAATGTGCATCGAGTAGAAATTGAATGGTCATATTTAGGCCGTCTTCATCTACAATTTCCAGCCCAATCAAATTTCTCATTGCTTTTTTTATTATTTCGCGATCTTCAAAATCGATCTGAGTTCTTCCTACAATCTTTATGATATCATAACCTAACAAGTACGCTCCATAAATCTGGTTAATCAATTTGTCATGTGAAAGATCAAGTAGATGAATAGCTATTTCCTTGGCCCGACTATTTCTATCGGCGGCCGGAAATATAGTAATAGAGTTGTCATCATTATTTTCAATCGATAGAATATCTCCTTTTTTAAGACCCATTGTCTTTATCCATTCAGCTGGTAATGACATAAGGACACTGCTCCCAATTTTTTGCAGCCGCCTCTCGTTTTGAAACATAATATATTTAAATGCATATAAATTAATTAAACATTATTCTTATATTTTTGGAAATATTATATTATGTACCAGATGACTTTAGAAATAGCTCCAACGATATCTATCGGAAAGGCGTACAGCCCGAGTCACATCACAGGCTTTTATAGCGAAATCAAAGATGAATCAATTGTGAAACATGGCTCTCTTGGAGCCGGAATTTCTATTAGCAAGGGTGTTACGACCGAGGTGGAACTCTATCGTCATGACAAGAATAATTTTAAGATTAGTATCAATGGTATGATTTCTAAAGACGCAATAGTTTCAAAATTCGTAATAAATGAGCTTCTGAAAAGGTCGAGAAAGAAGTACTTTGTAAAAGTAAATCACCAGGTTGATGTACCGATAGGTTATGGGCTCGGTACAAGTGGATCGGGAGCATTAAGTCTGTCATATGCGCTCAACCACGCTCTGTCTTTGGGTCTTTCAGATATCGAATCAGCTCAGATAGCTCATAAGGCAGAGATACATTGCAAGACGGGTTTAGGAACAGTACTGTCGGAGTACTACGGAGGATTATGCATTAGATTAAAAGGTGGTGCTCCAGGCATTGGGAAAACAAGAGTTCTAAAAATAAATAATTCCAAGGTTGCGATTTTCTGTTTTTCCCCTATTTTTACCAGATATTTCTTAGAAAGTATAGGAAGAATTTCAAATCACGGATGTATGAAAATGATGATGAAGATCCTGAAAACAAAAGAAATTATAGATTTCCTGGATCTTTCTTATGATTTTTCACAATCATTGAAATTTGTAGACAAGACCTGTAATAGCTTGATGGACCGATTAGCACAGAATGGCTTTCATAGTAGCGCGGCTCTATTTGGACAGACCGTTTTTACAATCGTGAAAGAAAATGAGTTAGAACAAATAAGAAAGATTTCAAGAAAATATCCTGCGAGGTTATTTGTTTCTGATATTGAAAATGAAGGTGCTAGATTAATTACAAAGCATGATACATAAAATACCTCCTACACATCCCAGGGCAAAATCGCTGATCATAAGAGAAAAACTAGTTGAGGGATTCAAAAATGGAATTGTTGTTCCAGAAGGATTGATTGCTCATGGCAGAGGCGAGGCTTTTGATTATTTGCTAGGGGAAAAGACTACAAAATATGCATACGAGGCTGAGAAAGTGGCAGTTTGTTTATTGTTGCTGTCAAATAAGTCAGTTATTTCTGTAAATGGTAACACGGCCGCTCTATGTGCAAAAGATTTAGTTAACTTGAGTAATATTACTAAATCCAAGATTGAGGTAAATCTATTTCACAAGAGTTTGACTAGATCCAAAGCAATTGCAAGGATGCTAAAAAAAGAAGACGCAAATGAGGTATTGGGATTGGACGCCAAATCAAGATCCACTTTACGGTATATTTCTAGTAATCGCAAATTTGTCGATAAGAATGGAATAATGAATTCTGATACTGTTTTTGTTGCGCTTGAAGATGGTGATAGAACCGAAAGTTTAGTGAAAATGGGCAAGAAGGTGATTTCTATCGATCTTAATCCACTATCACGTACGGCAATAGCATCTAATGTGACTATAGTTGATAATATTGTACGTGCAATGCCAAATATGATAAAGATCTCAAAACAATTGGTTAATAGGGATAGATCCTACTTGTCACAACAAATTAAGAATTTTGATAACATGCAAAATATGCACAAATCGTTGATAACGATAAGGAGAGGAGTTTGAAATGTCCCTACAAAAAAAATCAAAGATTACAATTTCTGAAATTCTGAGTAAGAAAAAAAATAAAGAGAAAATAACCATGTTGACTTCGTATGATTATTGCTTATCTCGCATATGCAATGAGACTGATTTGGACATGGTCTTGATAGGTGACAGTGCCGCAACTGTCATAATGGGATACAATTCGACAAGAAAAATAGGGATGGCCGAAATGTTGACATTTTGTAAAGGGGTAGTAAATGCGATAACAAGACAGGTTGTGGTTGCTGACATGCCATTTGGATCTTATCAAATGGGAAAGTCAATTTCAATAAAAAACGCGTTAAAATTCTTAAGATGTGGTTGCGACGCCGTCAAGCTTGAAGGCGGATTGGAAATTGTCAATATTATCAAAAATTTGACTGACTTGGGCATTCCAGTAATGGGACATATAGGATTGAAACCCCAGACTACTCCATTACATCACGGATATATTTCACAAGGGAAAACAGCAGAAGATGCACTTAAACTATTAAACGAAGCCAAGGTTTTAGAAGAAGCGGGAGTTTTTAGTATAGTTCTTGAAAAAGTTACCAGCGAAGTGGCGTCAGTGATTACACAAAGCGTAAATGTTCCCACTATTGGGATTGGATGTGGTCCTCATGTAGATGGGCAAGTACTTGTAACTCACGATATGCTGGGCCTGTATAGAGATTTTGAGCCCAAGTTTGTGAAAAGATATCTCAATTTATCAGAACAAATATTTAATGCTATAAAGGCATACGAAACTGATGTTAAATCTGGAAAGTTCCCACAGGAAGAACATATGTATCACATGACGGAAGAAGAATTTGCAAAACTGGAAAGAATGCTAAAAAGGGCTTGATATGAATAATTCAAACGAGAATTCTCAAAATAAGAAACATATTTCAAAGGAAATTATTGGTACGCAAAGCAATGTTCTGAAAGGAAAGAAAATTGTGCTGTGTATCACAGCCAGTGTAGCTGCCTACAAGGCAATAGATCTCAGCAGGACACTGATGCGTAATGGTGCCGAAGTATTTGCGGTAATGTCGAAGTCGACCAAATCCAAATTACTAAGTGAGGAAATGATGAATTGGGCCACTGGAAACAAAACTGTATCTGAACTAACCTCAGACTTGGAACATATTGCTCTTGCCAATTACGGTAAATCAGATATTGTAATCGTGTATCCGTGCACAGCCAATACTTTGGGGAAATTTGCAAATGGGATTGAAGATAATCCAGTAACAACTGTATTGAGTGTAGCTTTTGGATCAGGAATACCTATTGTAATTGCTCCCGCAATGCACGAGGCCATGTATGAAAATATTATCATCATGGAAAATATCAAAAAACTAAAGTCATTAGGCGTATCTATTTTAGAACCATCAATTACAGAGGATAAAGCAAAAGTAATCTCTGCCGATAAGGTAGTACAATTTGTAATCAATAAAATTACAACACCTAAGGCAAGAATGAAGTCGAAAATAAATGTCTTGGTAACAGCGGGTTCAACTGTTGAATATATTGATTCAATCAGAATCTTAACCAACTTGAGTTCTGGGAAAATGGGAATGAATATTGCACAACAATGTCTGGATAAAGGTTTCAACGTAACCTTTGTTTATGGTCACGGGTCCTTGAATATCCCAGATGATCCAAGAATGGAAAATATAAAAATCAAGACCACTGAGGAGATGTTAAAAACTGTGAAAGATAGAATCTTGGATGAAAAACAACATGTTGTTTTTCATACTGCTGCAGTAGCTGATTTTTCGATAGCACATAGTAATAGGACGATACCTAATAAGCTGGATACTCGAAATGGGACTAAAACTATTAAACTTGTTCCAACCCCAAAAATTGTCGATAAAATAAAACAATTTGATAGAAATATTTTTTTGGTAGCGTTCAAAGCTGAATATGGAATTTCAAAAGAACTGTTAATAAAAAAAGCATTCGATAAACTTGATGAGTGTAATGGTAACCTAATAGTAGCCAATGATGTATCAAGAAAAGGATGTGATTTTGGATCTGATACAAATGAGGTTTACATAATAGATAAAGAAAGGAAAATAATCCATATTCCACTTCGATCGAAGAAGGAGATAGCAAGTCAATTAATAGAGATTGTTTGCAAAAAGCTTGATATTCCTTGATTGATTAGTTTTAGTTACAAAATTAGTAACTCTTTGGAAAATTTGGTCAGAGTTAAATTAGTAATGCTTTTTTCATTAACCAAAACTGTATCTTCAATCCTGACTCCAAACTTCGAATATATGTAAATACCGGGTTCAACAGTTACAACCATACCTTTTGATAATTTCTTTGGTTCGTTTGGACGTATCCATGGCTGTTCATGAACTTCCAAGCCAACTCCATGACCTGTAGAATGAATAAAATTATCGCCATAACCGCTTTTTGAAATTAAATTGCGACAAGCAGTATCTACTTTTCCACATTCAACTCCTTGTTCTACACTTTCGAGTCCTTGCTGTTGGGACTTCTTGACAAGATCATACACCTGACTCATTTCATGGCTAACATTACCTAGCGCAAAGGTACGGGTTGCGTCGGAAATATATCCATCGTACCTTAGAGTTAAGTCAACAACAATGAAATCTCCGTCTATAAATTCTCTCTTTGAAGTTTCGAAATGAGGCAGGGCACTATTAGCCCCACCAGCAATTATGAAGGGATTCAAAGTAAATGGATAACACGTTGAAGTTCCTTCAAGTTTCATAGCTTCATATAGTAACTTTGCCTGAAGTTGTTTTTCCGTTACGCCTTTCCTTATCTCCTCGCTACATACTTGATATAGTTTGTCAATTATTTCTGATGCCCTCCTGATTTTCTGAATTTCAGAGTCATCTTTGAACATTCTTGCGTTATGAAACGGATATTCATTTATGACAAAATTACTGTTATCTGTATATGGTAAAATAGATTGAACTGTTTCATACTCGCTGCAATCAGAATAGAATCTGTGTTTTGGTAAGTAGGGTATTACTGATTTAATGAGTCCAGTCCCCCGCTCGGCTGTTATAATTTCCGAGTATTTAGATTCATTCATGGCCCTAGTGCTTTCTAATTTGGGAACAAATAATTTGATCCCGTCATGGGTGCATAAGGCCACAGATTCACCCCAAAAACCAGTTAGGTAGAATATATTTTCTGGCTTGAAAACCATCAATGCGTTAAATCCATTGCCTAGAGTATCAAGGATATTTTTCGCACGTTCTTTAAGCATGATTTAATGCAAATTATAGTCTTAGTATATATGTTTTAACAATATCAAAAATCATGATATATTGTTGTCTTTCTATTGGTCAAAGAATGGGGCACTTTTTCTTTCAAGCACGTAAATTTAAATTTTAAATTCAGGTATTCATTACTTATTCTTAATATTTGTTGCTCATTCATAAATGAATGGCAGAAAACGAAGACGAAAATATAATCAAAAAAGCGGAGGAAGATAAACGAGATCTCGGAGGAGAAGAGAGTCCGCCTATTACAGATCCGGAGGAAAACCTTCGAGAAGCAGAGGAAAACCTTCGAGAAGAAGCGGGGAAAATGGTTGACACTAATGAGAAGCCAAGCGATACCATGGCGCCCGAAAACATTGCAGAACATGAGCCTACTATAGTCAATAGAGATCAGGATATGCCAGAGAAAGTTGAAAAGAGAATTGGAGGTACTACCATACCTGGCATACTAGCCCGCAAGCCCATATTAATAATCTTAATTATAGGGGCAATAGTATTGGGCGGTTTTTTGGTTTACTCACAGATTCAATTAAGTAACCAATCATATAAAGTTGAGAACTATAACGCGCTTTGGAATCAATCCTTAGTAGATCTTCGTGGTGGAAACGCATCAATAGTTGAATATTGTAACAGCCCTGTTCATGATGAGGACCTATGCAATCGATTTATGAATCTACAATACATCGATTGAAATTATATCAACTGAGTATTTTTTAGTTTGTTACCTCCTGTAAATAAGGCAAACTAACACACGATCATATAACCGTCGGTGGGAATTCGTAGTATTTTACTACGTAATAGTACTAATTATTTTATATTTTGTTGGCCTAATTAGAATAACGTCATGAGTCCAGATTGGTGGGACCCGCAGAATTTGGCATTAGGTCCCGCCATTCGCCATTTAACTGTTATATAATTTGTAGTCAATAAAAAATGACGTATAACACCGTAATATGTTCCGCTGGTGGGATTCAGGTTATTAGAGCATTCCGCTTCGTAGTCCCACCAGTACTGATCACATATCTAACCATGATTTCATTATCGCTGTGGATCGCCAATATTCGGCACTCGATAATTGCAGTTAGATAAATAATATGTTAATCATAATAAAATAGGTCTAATCACTGATAATAAACTCGAATAGTTTTCAATTGATATCTCTCACTATGTGCATATGCATGCTTATCTTTCTAAATCTCCAGACAACTGATTATGCCAATGCTCAACTTAGAGGAAATATGACTTTGAAATGTAATCCGGGAGGAGAGTGTATTACTGAAATTTGTATTGATGATCAATCTTGCGATACGATAATGTCAGACTCAAGTAATGGTACTGACCTTCGGGAATTTTTGGAGAATAAAACTAAAGTTACCTTTATTCCTCGAGAAATAATTTGATAAACGTCAGTCCATGAAGTCATATATTCTTGTTCACGATAATCCAGCCGGCGGTCTCCTTATTGGTCGAACATTTGCGACAGCACTCATTCAGACTAAAACCAGTCTTAATAATTTATATAAGTTTTAATGTCCAACCTATCCTTGGACAGAAAGTGATTCATTCAAAACATGACTAATCTATCTTTAAGGTGGACAGTGATAACAGTTTTTGTGTTAATTGGTATATTTGGAATTAATTTTATTATCTTAAGATCTTGGGGAGTTGACATAAAAGGAACACAGGGTGCTGATACTATGCAAGGAACTGCAACTGATGATGATATTAGAGGATACAATGGAGACGATATAATAAACGGATTGCAAGGTAGTGATGAAATAGAAGGACAACAAGGCAATGATTTGCTGAATGGTTCTGATGGAAACGATTACCTAACAGGTGGAGGTGGATTCGATACTTTAGACGGGGGACCGGGGAGTGATGAATTGAATGGAGAAATTGATCGAGATAGTCTATTCGGCGGAACTGAAAATGATGTGTTGTATGGTGGATTAGGAAATGATATTCTTGATGGTGGACAAGGTGATGATCGTCTGTATGGCGGACCTGGTAACGACACATTGAAAGGAGGTCCAGGTGGAGACTACTTTAGATGTGGCTCAGGAATTGATAGGATAGGAACGTTTAGCCCAGCCGACGGCGACCATGAGTTTGGTGACTGTGAGATAAAGTAGCGTTAGAATATGAGCATGCAAGAAGTCTGCACCTATTCCCACCATAAAAGAGAGAACCATAGTGTGCTTGTACAATACGATCTATTAAGAGGTGTAAATTATGTCTGATGAATTTCTGAAGGCTCTGTATAGGATCTCCGATGGAGAGTACAAGATCATTGAAATGTACAAAGTAGGTAAAGACATTGGTATACCAAATACACAGGTGGACGATATTGTCAATGATCTATCTAATATAGGGTTGATAAAAAAATTGGAGAAACTAAATTACTCCTAACTTTCGAAGGCAAACAAGAGGTTGAAAGTTCAAAAACGAGTGAGTTCTATTCTCTGCGTCTTAATTTCAATGCTGATTAAGAAGATGAGCGCAATCCTTACTACCTCGAGGATTGTATTATCGTATAGAAAATTAACATGTAACAATATCTCATACAGTTTTATGCAACCCTTTTTATATAAGAAACCTGTTCGGTAATTTAACGAATAAATTGAAGTGTCCGTGTTGCAAAGAAAACGTAGATTCGCCTAATCCATTTCTAGACATTTATGTATGCAACGGATGTTACCATAAACTGATATCTAAGGTCTATTATTCGAACCGCCTTTAGTCGTTCTATTTTGCTTTCCACCTGTGGGATCATCCATAGGCGTCTGACAATAAGATCAACTATCCGGTTTTAGTCCTGGATTTTTCATTAAATGCTAGAATAAAGTCTTGCTTTTTCATGCCATGTGCATTGAAAACGTGATTTTCGCCCTCTGCAAAGATTTCGTAGTCACTCTCTGCTTGCACGACATAATCACAATCAAATCCAGCATCTCGACATGAAAATGATCTCATGTTAAATATCGTTCAGTAAACTATAAAAGAGTTAGTTCATATTGTTTGAGTCTTAGTCATTGCTTATCTGAAGTTAACCTGTTACTATGTCTAGTCTAACACTAATACCAACAAATTTTAACAATTTGCGACGTTATCTCTGTCTTTTCAAACTAGTTTTTTGCATATTTTTTTGTCGTTTTATTTTGGTTAGGACATATTTCAAAAGAACCATTTGATCCGTAAATCCATTCTTTTTCCAAACTAGTTTATAGACTACAAGCGATATCAGATACCACATTATAGAGTTGACAATTATGGTCACAGCGAAGCCTAAGAAGTAAGACATTATTATTCCAGTTATTGTACCGCCTATTAGAAACGGAATTTGTCGTTTAATAGCGGACACTACCTCACGATTCATACTATAACAACTAATACACAACAAGTCTTAATAGGAAGATTTCAAGTAACAGGGATCGCAATAGAATTCAACTAGTTATCTGAATATATTGAAAAAAATATTTGGAAGAGAAAGGTTACTTTGAGGCATTCGTGAGTTTTTCACTGGCGTTACCAAGTAAATTTCCTATGCCACCGGCGATCTTCTTGCCTACGTCTTCAGTCCCGTTCATGATTTTTCCTCCTAAATCACTGGCATTCTTCCCTAATTCCGAACCAGTTTGGTTTATTGCCGCACTTGCATTTCCCGCTGCATTTGAAGCGTTAGAGGTCAAGTTCTGAGCGTAAGCGGCTGACGAATAAATCAATGCAAACGCCAATGCTATGGCCACAGCGCTAAGATAAGTATAGTTTTTCATCAAATAGAATTGAACAACAATGTTTTAATATGTTATAGAATCTATTGCGATTGAATTATTCTATAAGATTTAAAATCATTTTATATTTTGTTGCTAATTGACTGGTAACGTCACAGACATTATACACCCGCCGGTGAGATAGCAGGTTCCATTCATCACCCGCCGGTGACTTGTTATTATTCTTTGTATCTTAATCATTATTACTACAATACAATGTAGGAATGATGGGATGTGATTTCCAGTTCCATCCCATCAGTGTTGTTATGTTTCTATGTTAACAGTGACCAATTATGAGTAAAACCACTTTCCTTTGATAAAAGTTAGTATAAATGCAAATATTTTTAATAATCTGGTTTTATGATTCAATCAATTGGTAATAGTAAACAATATATCTTAATAACAAAGTGTTATTAGGAGGCACGTCTCATATAATAGATGAAGACTGGAAATCACGGAGTGGTAGCAAGATGAGACGTTCCTTTGTCACTCGCTAAATTAGTTGCAATTGTTGACGATGAGCAAGACATTACGACACTTTTTCATGACGCCTTAAGGAGTATAAACGGTATAACCGTATTCGCTTTTACAGATTCTATATTAGCGCTTGAACATTTTCAGAAGAACAAAGATGCTTATGCGTTAGTAATATCCGACTTTACAATGCCAAGATTAAATGGTATGGATTTATTGAGAAAAATGAAGGAGTTGAAAAAGTATGTAAGAACAGTATTGATGACTGCCTTTGAAATAGAGGATACTATGTTTCGTGATTACACTAAAAAGGAAATTATAAACGGATTTTTTCAGAAGCCAGTAAGATTAACTAATCTTATCGAAGTGGTCAATACGCAGTTACATTCCTACGAAATGCAGAAGACATATCCTTTCCAGCGTTCCCACTGATTGACGAGAGAAATGCCACGGAAGTAATACACATATCCCCTAAATTAGACCTGAGGATAGGGCTTCTCTCTAACTAGATCTAACATGTCGTTTTCTATCTGCTGTAGTCTTGCAGGTTTTAATAATACTTTTAGTTTCTTCCCGTCAAATATTCGATGTTTAGACAATTCAGACTCTAGATATTCATTAGCAGTAACAAAGAGCCATTATCTTTAATTTTTCATTATTTAGTGAAAGGTCCATACTAAAAATTGACCAACATAGTTTATACCACTTGGCTTATCTAACCACTTAATATTTGATCTTATCTTGTGGGAAAGGAGGAGAATGACCAGTCTTTATCATATATTGATTTAACAAACGAAGTTAAAGTTCCTTCCAAGAAATCATTTGTTATTTCATCTTTTTTATACGGACCTAGGGTTCCACCTCTACCACCTCCTGATGGCGTAAATACACTCTGATAAATAGAAATAGACTCTCCCTTAGTAGTAAATCTATTTCTGAATAACTAGCATAATTTGACGGAAATCCAACTCGCAAGCATATGCTCGGTTCTTCCAATTTACTGTATACGTTTGAGGGTTTCACGAAAATTTGGCATTGTTGACCTTTGCTGACTAAGAACTCCTTGTATTTGTCCATAATTGGCTTAATTTGTTCTAATGAGAAAGTTTTGAACTGCTCTTTAAAGTCTCATCACTTTGCTTTTTTTCAACCTTTTGTTTTTTCATCTCGTCTTTTGCCTGGTTAAATTTATTTATTAATGGACCCAATTCCTTTTCAAGATCAACCATTGTAGGAATTTAATTCTATTACAGAATTTAACTTTTTTACTTTATATTACTACTTTTGTTCGTATATATTCTTGAATAGATTTCATATAATAGGTAAGAGTGTTTTGGAACTCACCTCCCATCGGATTTGAACTCAACCGTTACATATTTTTAATATTTGTTGTTCACTCATAAATCAATGGCAGAAGACGAAGACGTAAATATAATTGAAAAAGCGGAGAAAAAGAGAAATGGGAATAGGAGACCAGAATCCGCATAATAGAAAGAAGGAAAAGATGGAAAAGAAAGTGATCCCACCAAATACAAGAGAACATCATATAAAAAATTTAAATGAAAATGCCGGATTAGATGAAAACGATAATTATATTCATAGAAGAATGCAAGATCAAGAGTATATAAAGAAGGAAAAGGTGAAAAATAAAAATTATCCCGAAAAAGAAGGTCTTAACACAGTTATCGGTTACACTAAATATGCAGTAGGCGGAGAATCCAAAGAAGTTCCAGCATCAGCATTAGATGAAAACGATAATTTTGTTCATAGAAGAGAACAGAATCAGCCAAAACAAATGAAGAGTAGAAAGAAGAAGTAAAGAAGTTCGAATTTGTCTTAAGACGCACTAACTTACAGGGCAAGCGTCTTAGTTTGTTAGGCCAGTTATTTCAAGATGTTGAACTGTTTTATAATTTATTGATGATAATAAATTACTCTAATCCATAGGACTTTTTCAGTCTGGTGGGCCGGCTTATCAAATACAATTTTTGGCCCATCAGTTTTAATTATATTTTTAAACCTTATATCAAACAAAATTATATTTGGTGTAATGGTAAAATTTCATACGGACCAAGCCGTACCTTCTACAGGCACATACCATTTTGCGGGGCATATGGAAAACAGCGCATGTCAGCCCACGGAAAACGAAAAAAGAATACAAATAGTCGCTGGAGAAATTTTTCCACCTTGCTTACACTGCAAAACTGGTGCATTTTGGGAAATCAGACTGTAAACGTCAAGACAAATTATGAGTATTGAATTTGTTCCTGTTGGCTGGACCATACAATGCCCTCCTCCCCTTACTAGTGATTTAGATCAAAAAATTGAATCGGTCAATCAACAAAGTCGGACATAGTTGTTTGTCTCCCCTTCCTGCCTGATTTTCTTTCGCTAAAGTTAATCCTAGCCTCTAGTTCTAATTCTCGGCTTATTTTTCCAATATTTACATTTTCAAAAGATAAACTTTCTAAATCCATATTCTGTCGAAAGATATCAACAGTTCCTGGGCCGTATCCACCATAATGATTATTTGCTGCCACTATTGCTATTTTGACATCTTTTTCATTTTGTTTTATTTCTTTCATTTTATTGGCCCAGTTTCTAATCTCTACAGTTCTATCAATCTGTAATTTTCCGAATTGATCATCAGATAACCTTCTATCGCCTATTAGTCTTAGATAAACAAAATCAGATGTTACTATTGGAGGAGTTTGTAATCTATCCATCTGACTCCAGACCATTGCAATATTGTTATTTTTAAAAAAGTTGTATGCTAAATCACTAAACCACGATGAATGTCTTACCTCTACCGCATATCTGAAATCTCCTTCAAAGAAAAAATCATGACTATTAAAATCTTCCAATCCTTCCTTAAGTTTGTACGAAGGGGGCAACTGTATCAGTAACGCTAATAGTTTGTCTTTGAGGGGTTCCATTCTTTTGTAAAATAATTCCAAATCCTTTTCTACATTTTTAAATTTTTTATCATGAGTTATTATTTTGGGAAACTTTGCGCTAAATCTAAAAT
>Ga0193741_1000017_pt1 | contig 49838 bp, 45 predicted proteins | sample L2s2metaG_FD_143059 | JGI IMG/M metagenome (GOLD analysis project Ga0193741, IMG submission 143059) | Soil microbial communities from a riparian zone of the East river system, Colorado, United States - L2s2 | ecosystem: Environmental > Terrestrial > Soil > Riparian zone | place: USA: East River...
GCCCTCCGCGACCGGGGTTCAGGAGCCAGACTCCCGGCTTGACGAGCTGCTGAAAATCCTTGTCACCGGATATGACCACGACGTTCAGTCCTGCCTCCACGCTTCTCGCCACCAGAGTACCGATGACGTCATCAGCCTCGAAGCCAGGCAGAGTTATGATGGGAATGCGGTAGCCGTCGAGTATTTCGCGGATGCGGTCCATGCCACGATCGAAATCGGACTGCAGCTCTTCAGTCAGTTTCTCACGGGTCGCCTTGTAGGCAGGATACCGCTCGTGCCGGAATGAAAGCCCGGAATCATGCACCCACCCCAGATAATCCGGCTGGTGCTTTGTAATCATGCGTTGAAGAAAGTTCGCGATGCCCCAGCTTGCTGAAGTGTTCTCACCTTTGCTCGTGGTGAGCGGGCGCGAAATCAGCGCGAAAAAAGCGCGATAAATGAGCGCATAGCCGTCGACGAGAAAAAGTCGCGGACCTGGTGGACCATTCATGAGATGAATATAAAACGCCTTGGTCTCCTGAGAGCGCGAAGGCATTTCACCATGGTTGCCGCGATGTCACGCAGTTACACGAGCGTGGTCCTAGCGCTGTTGCTGCCGACGAGCGTTTAGCGAAAGAAACTCGCTCTCGCTTTGGCGAGTCAGTCGCCATCTCCCCGTTTCCTCGCAGAATACGAGCTGCGAGTTGTAGCGGCGGTATTGCCAGATCTGGAGTCTGGTATTCTGCGCCACCTGAGCCGTCCAGCACGCTGCATTGATGTTTCGCTCGATGACCTGATCCGGCTCTCCCAGAGCGACGAAGACCATTCCCCGATCCGATAGCCATCCAGGATTACGATCCATTCTGAACTGGAGGTTCGCCAGCTGGATTCGGCCGAAGTACGCCTGCATCTCTTCGTTGGTGGCAGTTTCGGGAATCGGATCCGTTGCACGCAGAAACTCCGCCCATACCGTTGCTCGCCTTTCCAGCGGAGCCGTTCTGAGCGCCGCGAGACGCGAGTTATTGGCGAAAAAGCGCAAAAAGCCAAGCATGTCCTCGAAGGACATCAGCGGAATGTCCTCGCCAAAGCTCACGAACAGCGGGGCTCTCACGCTGTCGGGCGAGTCCCTTCGAGTAAAGAAGACGTTCGCTACCCCAACGCCCACCGTCGAGATCGGCACATTCACAATTCCGTTGAAAAGGCTGCCCCTTCGCGCGAGCGCTGTCGAGTCGCTCCACAATCGGACTCCCTTGTCGTTGCGGACGACGTAATCCACTGGAAGCCGTGTTCCCGGACCGTATGCTTCGACGTAAATCGCAACCGTGCTATCACGTCCAAAAACAGCGCTCGAGCGCGGACTGGCCAACACCCGTGGCGCGGAGTCGAGGACAGATCTTCCAGAAGCCTCGTAGACGAGAAGCGGCGTCGAGAGACGGCCTGCCCCCAGTGAGGGAACCGTGATCGCCGTCTGCTGGCTCGCAGCACGGGAGCCCCCGACATCCCGAACCACCGCTGAGAGATTGTATGCACCAGGGGGAACGTGGAAATAGTGCTGGAAAATGACGCTCTCGTCGGTTCGATTTATTTCCCGGAAAGAGCCGACTCTCACTATTTCCATCGCGTTGATGGCCGCAACGTCTACGTTGCCGCGACTCAGGGTGATCTTCACCTCATAGGGGGCCCGATACCGGTCGCCCTCCCGGGCGAAAGTGAGCGCGCGATTAGGAACCGATATGCTCACGAGAACGAGCGTCGTGTCGGGGCGCGCGCTTGCAAAGGAAGAAATCTTCCCCACGAATGCGAGCGGATTGGGCGCCGCCAGCAGGCCAATGCTCCGATACAACTCGCTCACATCCGACGTTGCACCACCACTATCCGGTCGAAGAACACGGATGTCCGGCTCGGGAGTTGGGCGCGTGGTGGTCGTGCTCGAGCTGCACGCGCCCACAAGAATGCTGCTCAGGACGAGAAGTCCCAGAGGTTTGGTGGAAATCGACATGAGTGGTTATTACCCTATCCGGTTTTCCCGGTTTCTATTAGCTTCGCGGCGTGTCTCGAGAGCAGATGGTCGGCACTACAGTAGCTGACTATATCATCCAGAAAGAGGTAGGCGAGGGCGGAACATCTGCCGTCTACCTGGCCAAGCATCCGAATCATGGCACCGTAGCACTCAAAGTGCTACGGGAGAAGCTGCGTCAGGACAAGACTGCCGTAGCTCGTTTCGTCCGTGAGGCGAAGTACGGCGCCAGGGTAAAGCACCCGAACGTCGTCGAGACCATTGAAATCGGACAGGCCGCGAACGGTCTCCACTTCCTGGCCATCGAGTGGGCTGAAGGCGAGATCCTGGAACGTTACGCCAAGCAGTTTGCGCCTCTACCGACGGATGAAGTTGCGACGATTGTCTCCCAGATAGCGGCAGGGGTTCAAGCGGCACACGATGCAGGAATCGTCCATCGCGATCTGAAACCCGAAAACGTGATGTACGATCCGAAGACCAGGCTTGTTAAGCTGCTCGATTTCGGGATTGCCACCGACACGCAGGCTTCGGGCGATGAGCGTTTAACACGGGCGGGGTTCTTTGTCGGCACTCTCATGTACATCGCTCCTGAGGCCTTGTCAGGAGAGATCGTGACGGCGGCCGCCGATCAATACAGCCTCGCTACGATTGCCTATTTTCTGTTGACACGGTCTCTCCCTTACACCGCGAAAGCCCCACGCGAAATGTTCACTCAGCTTCTCACCATGCCTCCAATTCCACTCAAGGAAGCAGGAGAAGGTGACTTCAACTTCTCACCAGCGCTCGACGTCGTCGTAATGCGCGCTCTTTCCCGTGCGCCGGTGAGTCGCTACCCGACTGTCTTGGCTTTCGCGCAGGCCTTCACCGAAGCAGCGAGCATCGCACCGGAGCAGCCCAAGATCATGGACAAGTTCAAGGGCCTACTTAGGCGTAGTCGATAAATCGGCAGGATCGACCGGAAGCCACAGAGTGAACGTCGAGCCTTTCCCCAGCTCGCTCTCCAGCTCGACCATTCCGCCGATCAAGCCTGCGAGCCGGCGAGAAATAGCCAGTCCCAATCCGGTACCGCGTTCTGCCGATTTGCCGCGGGGCCCTGCATCGATCTGCTCGAACTCTTCAAAGATTCGGTGTTGATCAGCGGGCGCGATGCCGATTCCCGTATCGATCACCTGAATTCCAATCCATGGATTGGTCGGGTAGGAGGGTCGATCCGTCAAGGAAGGCCCGCTGTCCGGCAGTGTGTCGACCAGTCGTGTGCGAATCACGATGGCACCTTCATTCGTGTATTTGACGGCGTTTCCCAATAGGTTCACGAGAATCTGACGCAGATGCGTTGGGTCGGTTCGGATTCGTGGGAGCGCCGCGCCCATGACCAGCGAGAGACTCAGTCCTTTTTCACTCACCAGCGATTCTATCTCGCTCGCGACATCGAGGACAAACGGACGCAGGTCGATCGTCTCGGTGTGAATCTCGAGCCGACCGGCGGCCATTTTCGCCAGATCCAGAATCTGATCTACCAGATGACGGAGGTGATTGGCTGAAGCTTCAATGCGCTCGACTGGCTTTACTTGGCGAGGAGCCAGCTCTCCATAGACGCCTTCGCGGAGCAGGTCCACAAATCCGACGATCGCGTTCAGTGGGGTCCGGAGCTCGTGCGATACGTTAGCAAGGAACTCGCTCTTCATCCGATTGACACGAAGCAGCTCCGACGAAAGCCGCTCGAGCTCCTTGGAGCGCTCGACCAGACTGCGAGCCTGACGGCGTTCATGACGTAAGACGAGAGCAAGGCCCAGCACAGTTGCGAGCGATACGAGCCACCCGACAAGACCAGTCCAGTGATCGAAGCCGATCTGCGAAAGAGCTTGCATTGACTCCAATCATAAGAACCCCTAACCTCCCGCACCATGACTGAGCACTCGACGCTCATCGCACTTCTCGCTGAGCGCTCCGCGAAACGCGGTCAGTTCACCCTTGCTTCGGGAAAGCAGTCGACCTTTTACATCGATGCGAGGCTTACGACGATGAGTCCGGAAGGTCTCTCGGTCATCGGGCCGCTTGCACTTTCCGTCCTTGGAGAAAGCGATTGGCGTGTCGATGCCGTCGGCGGGCTCACGCTGGGCGCCGACCCTATCTCTTATGCGATCAGCTACGCCAGCGCCCGATCCGCTCACCCCCTCAGAGCATTCACCGTACGAAAGGAGGCAAAGGGTCACGGAACCGGCAGACTGCTCGAGGGCCCCTTCAGACGCGGCGATCGCGTAGCTGTCATCGAAGACGTCATCACCACCGGCGGTTCCGCGCTCCGTGCCATTAATGCCGTCCAAGCGGCGGAAGGTATTGTTGCGGGGGTCCTGGCGCTCGTAGATCGCGAAGAGGGAGGGCGGCAAGCAATTGAAAGAACCGGGGTTCCCGTTGTCGCCCTCGCAACAGCAGGTCAGATCATGAGCGTTCTTCCAGGATAGTCCGCTCGCCCGCCTGAGGTTTGGGCATCCAGCCGGGAAATGCTGCCGACGGCCGAAATGTCATCAGCACATCGACGTAGGGGAGAATGAGATCCGTCCTGAAGAACTGAAGCATCCCTTGTCCATCGTAAGTGCTCCTGAACGTCACCGGGGACATTTTCATTACCGTTCGCACGTGCCGGCCGAAGCTCTGTGGAGACGAGTAGTCCAGATGATTCGCGACGCGGGCAACCGACAATCCGGGATTCTCAAACAGACGCGCCGCACGTATGAGCCTGGCCAGCGATAAATAGCGCTTCGGCGCCGGCAGCCTCGCCCGGAAGAAGCGACTCATCAGTGTACTCGGCAGAATGTTCAAGTGACGCGCAAGTTGTCGAACTGTCGAGATCTTCGGCGAGGGGTCAAAGAGCACCTCGAAGAACCGCCAGCAATCCTTCGACACTCCGGGCAGGTCGAGGCTGATCTGAGCGAGAGCTGAGCGCAGCAAGTCGTTCGAGCCCTGTGATGCAAGAAGGTTTCTCAGCGTTTGCCAACCGGCTGGCAGCCTCGCATCCACCAGTGTTCGAATCCCGAGCTGTCCGAGTGCGAGCGTAGAATGTGGCGTGGAGTTCTGTGTCTCGGTCAACAGAGCTACTGCCGGTATTCTTGGAAACTCCCTTACCATTGCCGCCACACGACTCGAGCTCTGAGATCCGTAGCGCGTGACTGATATGAGCACCAGGCTGGCCCTCTTCAGTCTGAGATCCGATACGACTTCGTCGAGAGATTCTCTGTGAAGTGCATCACATAATCCCTGGGCCGCGGCATCGACGCGCGAGCGCTCGAGCGGAGTAAGAATGGTCGAGACAGGAGTACGTTGCTGACTACGCTTCGAGTCGGATGTCATGATTCTCCTCCGGAGCCAAGGGGTAAGCTACTTGATTCGGAAGGATATCCGGCCATGGTCAGAAGACCGTCTGAGGAGATTTCTCGATTCTCCCAATGTATGGTCCCATAGTCAGAAGGACGTCTACGTCCAACAGGAAATGCAACAAGGAACACGTCTGGTCGCCCTGTTGTTATATTCAGGAGAGCAATCGGTCGGACGATCGCGCATTGGTATCCATGTGATACCTATTCGAGGAAAGTCCGGGCTCCAGTGGACAGGCTGCCAGGTAACCCCTGGGCACGGTTGGCGAGAGCCTTCCGTGACGGACAGTGCCACAGAAAAGAGACCGCCATCTTCGGGTGGCAAGGGTGAAACGGTGGGGTAAGAGCCCACCGCGCTCGTGGTAACATGAGCGGCACGGTAAACCCCGGCTGGAGCAAGGCCAAATATGCGGCGAGAGGCGTCCACCTCGATCAAGACACCGCGGGTAGGCTGCTAGAGAGCATGGGTGACCATGCTCGTAGAGAAATGATCGTCCGGATAACGCAAGTTGTCCGACAGAACCCGGCTTATAGACCGATTGTCAGGAATCCGACAACCTCCGATGGGACATCATCGGAGGTTGTTTTTTTCATCAACCACCGGTTGGCAGGAGAAAGGTGAATACGCTACGTGGAAGAGCCGCCTCCCATTTTGTTATCTGTTTGCTGATCGCGTGCAGCAGCGCGCGTACCACGCCCCCAGCATTTCCGGTACAGGTAGTACCGCCCCCACCGGTAGTGGCCTCTCCTTCTGCCAGCTCCTGGGCATTCAGATACACGCCCGGAGCAATGAGTTATCAGGTTTCGCGAACCGCAGCCATAGAGAGCCTGTCTGGCTCCAGCAGCAAGCGAGAAGTCTCCACGAATGCCACTCACGAACTGGTCACACTGACTCCAACCGCAGACAGTGGAATCGTCCTCACGGCGGCGATAGACACCTTTTCAACAACCACTCAAGGACAGATTGGACCAGTACAATCTGTCCAGCTGCCTGTCGAAGTCTCGGGAGTATTCACCGCTGATAGTCTCGTCGTCAGCATCGATACCGCCACGGGCACAGGTAAATGCAGTCCGACAAGATCGGCTCTCGTATCCGATCTCCACAGTCTGCTTGTGCGATTCCCGGCGGAAATGACTCCCGGATTGGCTTGGCGCGATTCAGTGAATTCGGGCGGATGCCAAGCTGCTATCCCGACGACATCGCGGACAACCAGATCATTCGCAGTCGCTGGCGAGGCTATCTACGAGGGTCGACCAGTCCTGCTGATCCACCGATCAGATGCGATTCAGGCGCATGGGGAAGGAGCACAGCAGCAGCACCCGTTGAAGCTCGATGCGACCGGTACTGGAAGTGCGGTCTACTACCTCGACACAAAGACTGGTCGGGTGGTGAGACTCACCTCTAGCCAGGAGCTGAGTCTCACAATTACAACCTCGAGCAAGTCACATCAGTTCAAGCAGAGCTCAAGGCAGGATTTCCTACTTCTACCCTAGTCGACTAGTCGCAGCGGCATCACCAGGCACATGTAAGATGCCGGATCCTTCCAGCCTTCGGGTTCGATGGTCGCCGCTCTCTCAGGCGCCTTGAACGTCAGACGGACTTCGTCGGTAGGGATATAGCGCAGGATCTCGAGGAGGTAGCTGGCGTTGAATCCAATGTCGAGCTGATCCCCGGTATATCGAATTGGAAGCTCATCCTGGGCTTCTCCGAGATCCGGTGTCTGCACGCTGAACTTGAGCATGCCACTGTTGAAAGACAGCCTGATTCGGTGCGTCTGGTCAGAGGCAATGACCGACATCCGCTTTAGGGCGCTCGCGAGGGCGACCTTATCAGCAACAGCGACGCGGTCGTTGTCCTTCGGAATGACCTGCTCGTAATTCGGATACGGACCTTCAATAAGCCGAGTGAACACCGCAGTGAACGGCGACCTGAACCCGATATGGTTATCGCCGCGGGCAATTTCCAGCTCCTCTTCAGCAGGGAAAAGCCGACGAATTTGCTCAAGAGCCTTCGGTGGAACGATAAGGTCACTTGCCGGCGCATTTGCTGCATTGATCGGCATATCCATCTTAGCCAACCGATGACCGTTTGTTGCTACCATCCTCATTCTGTCAGGCCTCAGTTCCCACAACACACCATTCAGAATCGGCCGGCTCTCTTCGGCAGATACGGCAAACGATGTATGCGAGATCAACTGCTGCAGATCACCTGAGCGAATTCGCCAGCTTTCGTTGAATCGGACAGACGGGAAGGTTGGGAACTCATCCCGTGGTAGTCCAAGCAGTTTGAACCGAGACCGTCCACACTCGATTGTCACACGCTGCTCTCCAACTGCGGCCATCTTCACTGGGGCCGGTGGCAGCTCCCTCGCAATTTCACTAAGCTTTTTCGCTGGAATTGTCACTGCTCCGGCCATATCTACATCAGCCATTACCTCAGTGCTGACTGCGATGTCCAGATCAGTCCCGGACAGCTTGATCCCCTTATCCGTCGTCTCGAGAAGAATATTCGCCAGGACCGGAAGCGTCGTCTTCGCTGGAATACTTGCGGCAACAGCTGCTAATCCTTCCTGGAGCTTTTCACGAGAGATCGTAAACCGCATTCCCTTCTTCCTGTGGAGTTCAGGGTGAGCTTCTAGTAACTGTCTTTAAAGAGATTAAAAGATTAGTAGCTGTAGTAGGTAGTGTGGAGCTGTGTCGAGGTGGGTCTAACTTATGAAGTGAGCGGCATTTCCGCTATGCCGGATGATGTGCGGTCAGATGTTGGTAAACCAAGGCTCAGGTAATTCTCGACATCACTTTTATGAAACACCAATCCTTTCCACACGAGACGATGGTTTAAAGTTGAAGGTTTCCAACATTCCTCGAATGCGATTGATCCGGATCTTGAGCTGGGGATCGGTGCTGATTGACTCCTGGACTTTTTCCAAGCTATGAATGACGGTGGAGTGATCTCGTCCTCCAAAGGCATTTCCAATTTCAACGAGCTGGGTAGCCAGGATCTCTCGTGTGAGATACATCGCGATCTGCCGCGGAGTCGTAAGGTTCTTTGTTCTCGTCTTTGATCGAAGTCCATCGACTGTTACTCCCCATTCTTTTGCGACAGCCTGCTGAATGGTGAGAATCGTCAGCGTAGTACTGCTGTCAGGCTCGAGACCTTCAATCGCCCGAAGCTTGTCGCGTAACGCTTCGCGAGCTACGTCGACAGTTATGTCCTTGTGCTTGAGAGATGCATAGGCAAGCAGCTTTATGATTGACCCTTCGAGCTCCCGGACGTTTGATCGCACATGCTCTGCGATGAAATGGATGACGTCGTCCGGGATGGTCATCTCGAGTCGATCGAGTTGAGCTTTTTGCTTGAGGATCGCGACTCGGTGCTCGAAATCGGGCAAACCGATATCGGCTACCATTCCCCACTGGAATCGGCTTACAAGCCTGGCTTCAAGACCTGCAATTTCCGATGGTGGGCGATCACTCGTCAGCACGATCTGACGCCCGGCCTCGTAAAGGGCGTTAAAGGTATGGAAGAACTCTTCCTGGGTCGTTTCCTTTCGTCCTTTCAGAAAGTGCACATCGTCAATGAGTAGCAAGTCGGTCTCGCGATAGCGGCGTCGGAAGTCCGATCCAGTGCGGTCCATGATGGAGCTGATGAGCTCGTTCATGAACTGCTCTGTTCCCACATATGTGACGCGGCTCGCTGGATTGCGCTGCAGCGTCTCGTGTGCCACTGCCTGCATCAGATGTGTCTTGCCAAGTCCTGTGTCCCCGTAGATGAAGAGAGGGTTGTAAACTCTTCCTGGAGCCTGACTTACTGCATGAGCAGCAGCGGCCGCCAACTCGTTGGACTTGCCAATGACGAAAAGATCGAAGGTATAGCGTTCACTTAATGGCGGACTGCTGGTGCCATTCTGAGGGTGTAGGGGTTTTGGGGAAGCTGGAGGCGGGGCGACGAAAAAATCCATCTGGGAACGCTTTTTCCGCTCTTCGTGCACCCGGAAAGCGACATTGAGCGGGTGGCCTAGAACGATAGGAGCATAGCTGGATAGCAGCTCCGCATGCTTCGAATCATTCCAGTCTGCCGTGAACTGATCGGGTGCCCCTACAAAAATGGTATTGCCCTCGATCGCAAGGGCTTCAGTCGGCTCCAGCCACGCCTGAAAGGTTTGATCGGGGAGCTCTTGGCGGGCACGATCCAGGAGGCGTTTCCATACTTCAGCGGGACTGAGCGACATCATCACGCTACCCTAGCCGACTTATGTGGAAAAGTCAAACGAGCCTGATGCGAACTCCTTCAGCTGACTTGACCTATCTTCAATGGTGGGATAGTTTTACCGGCTCTATACAGCAACTGATCTTCTTGGTTTCCGGAGCATCGTAATGGGTAAGCCCACCTACCGTCCCCGCAACAAGCGCCGCATCCGCACACACGGCTTCAGGTTGCGCATGGCTACTAAATGGGGACGTGAAGTTCTTAGCCGCCGCCGCAAGAAAGGACGCAAACGGCTCACTGTCCAGCTGCCGACGAAATACGCTGGCGCGTAAGTCACTCGGCTTCCCTCGCAGCTCCCGGCTGACGAAAGAGGCCGAACTTGAATCGGTAAGGCGTACAGGGAAGCGGATGCAAACCGAGCGTCTTGATGCTCGAGCATCTGCTTCCCTGTTGCTTCGTCCACGAGTCGGGGTGGTTGTTCCGAAATACCGACGAAACATCATCGACCGGAACCGCACAAAGCGACGCCTACGCGAGCTGGCGAGAACGAGAATGCTGCCGATTCTTGGAAGGATCGACGTCCTGCTCCGCGCAAAACCTGAAGCGTATGGTGCGAGCTTTGACCAACTTTCGGTGGAGGTTGATGCGATCGCGCGGTGGGCGTCGGGAATCGTGTCGCCTTAGTCTATGCGGACGATATTCATGCTTTTGATTCGCGGCTACCAACTGGGAATATCGCCACTGTTTCCGGCCAGCTGCCGCTACTATCCAACTTGTTCGGCCTACGCGCTCGAAGCCTTCGAGCGCTACGGGGTGCTCAAAGGAGGTCGGCTCACAGTCAGCCGGATCCTTCGCTGTCATCCCTTCCGGCCGGGCGGCTACGATCCGGTCCCTTGAATGGATAAGCGTTTTTTCCTGGCTCTTTTTCTTTCGCTAATCGTCATAGCGCTTTCTCAGCTGCTATTTCCACCGGTCAAGCCAGCGACTGTGCCTCTGACCGGAACTGCAAAGGATACCAGCTCCACGTCGCAAGCCGCATCGTCGACGCAACCATCGGTTGCGCCGGCGCCTATTGCCGCTGCTTCACAGACTCGCATCACTGCTGCAGTTCCTGGTGCCACTACTACGGTAGCGGCTGAGACTACGGAGATCACCACAGCGAAAGCGATCTACAGATTTAGCAATATTGGTGCGGCACCTGTCTCGATCGTGATGCGTGATTACCAGAGGCAAGCGTCTTCAGGAGGTCATGTCGACCTGGGCATTCCCGGTGCCTCTCTCCTCGCATATCGATTGGTTACGCCGACTGACACGGCTGATCTGTCGCAGGTGCCCTTCTCGCTGTCACGGGCAAAAAATGAAAAAGGGGATGAGCTACTCACCTACAGGGCGTCGGTGAAAGGTCTTCCCGTCTCGATTACCTACTCGATTCCTCAAGACACGGCTGCGAGCTACACAATGCACGCTGAGGGACGTGTGGAAGGGCTGCAAGGGCAGGCCTACCTGCTGACGGAACTCCCGAGAACCTTACTGCCCACCGAGGTCGATACTGTTGGCGACCATCAAAGTCTGGCGTACAGCGTCAAGCCGCAACGCGATCATGCGCGCAGCGTGCTCTTCGGGGGACTCGATCCCGGCGAGAAGACCCTCGAAGCAGGACCCCTCAATTGGGCAGCGGTCAAGAACAAGTACTTCGTCTTCGGCATTCTCGCGCCAGCTAATGGGACCCCGTTCAGTGAGGTAACGCTGACCGGCGGGCCCCGAACGTCCAAGGTCGCCACCAACGCTTCAGCAAGCGTCGTCCAGGCCATTCGAGACGGCACATTTTCGTTCGACATCTATGCGGGCCCGCAGGAGTCGCAGCGGCTCACGCGAATGGGCCGGGATTTCGATCACGTGAATCCGTATGGGTGGCGATTCCTGCAGACCGTCGTACATCCAATTGCCTCGAAGGTGATCCAGGCACTTCTCTGGATGCACCACCGGCTGAATCTGAGCTATGGGTGGGTGCTGATCGTTCTCGGAATTCTTGTTCGACTAGCGCTCTGGCCTCTGAATCAGAGTACCATGCGCTCTAGTCTGAAGATGCAGGAGTTGCAACCGAAGCTGCAGGCTGCGCAGAAGAAGTACAAAGATCCCGTGCAACAACGTGAAGCAATCATGAAGGTCTACAAGGATGCGGGTGTGAGTCCTTTCGCCGGGCTCACCGGGTGTCTCCCTGCCTTGCTTCCGATGCCCATCCTCTTCGCGCTGTTTTTCGTGTTTCAGAACACGATCGAATTCCGCGGCGTGTCGTTCATGTGGCTGCACGACATCTCGGTGAAGGATCCGTTTTACATTCTGCCCCTGTTGATGGGGGCATCCATGTACGTGCTTTCCTGGATTGGAATGCGTAATGCACCTCCAAATCCGCAGGCAAAGATGATGGGGTACATGTTTCCGGTAATGATGACGGTCGTGCTCCTGAACATGGCTTCGGGCCTCAACCTCTATTACACGGCGCAGAACATCGCCGCGCTTCCGCAGCAGTGGCTGTTGGCGCGGGAGCGAGCGCGAGCACGTTCGACAGGGTAGGGAAGCGATGCTGCGTGTCACGTATATTGGTCACGCAACGCTACTAATTGAGATTGGTGGCAAGGTCCTGCTCACTGATCCGAACTTTGATCCGGCTCTGGGGAAGTTTCTTCCTCGCGTCAGCGCTCCGGGGATAGCGCTCGAAGCCCTGCCCAGACTGGATGCAATGTTGGTGACGCATGCCCACGCAGATCACCTCTCCTTTGATTCCCTCGACGCGCTTCCAGCCGACATTCCGCTGTTCGCCCCGCCGGTGATTGCCAGATGGCTCATCAAGCAGGGCTATAAGCACGCGGTTGCGGTGGCACCGGGTGAGTCGACCCAGGTTGACGGCGTAATGATCCGCGCCGCTTCGGCGATGCACAGAGGGAATCGGTACGGAGTGGATCGATGGAGGAGCGCCGCGAATATGTATCTTATCGAGACTAATAAGACTTCCTGTTTCTTCGCGGGCGATACGGCTCTCGCTCACGATACCACGCATCTCGTAGAGAATCATCTCGCTGCCAATGGTCGGACGCTCGACCTGGCACTTCTTCCAATCGGATACGCACCATGGTGGAAGCCGGGGTTTCGTAAGGGCCATCTGACCAGTGCGGATGCTCTGGCTCTTTTCGAAAGGCTCAAAGCCCGATACTTCATTCCGTATCACTGGGGAACCTTCGACCACGTCACGTCAACCGCTTTCGATGCGATCGATCGTCTCAGGGCAATGCTCGAGAACCATCCACTCCACCCTGCCGTGAAAATTCTGGAGCCCGGCACGACATTCGTGCTTCCAACAGCGGCGTGAGCACTGCGAGTGGAAGCGCGGTACAGCTCGGGGACACGATTGTCGCTGTAGCAACACCGAACGGCCGTGGAGCGATCGCACTGGTGAGACTGAGCGGTCCGGACGCCTTCGCGATCGCCGCAAAGCATCTCGAGCCAATGCCACCACAACCTCGAGCGGCACACCTCTGCAGCGTCCGTGATGGCAGCGAGTTACTCGACCAGGCGCTCGTAACCCTGTTTCCAGGCCCCAATTCTTTCACCGGTGAAGATACGGTCGAGTTCTCAACGCATGGCGGTTACCTCGTTCCAAGCTCGGTCGTTGCGGCGCTCATCTCTTCGGGCGCCAGGCAAGCCTTTCCTGGGGAGTTCACTCGAAGGGCGGTACTCAACAGCAAGCTCGATATTCTCCAGGCCGAAGCCATTGGAGACTTGATCGATGCACGCTCGCAAACGATGCGGCGCACCGCCCTCAGCCAACTGGATGGCGGACTGTCCCGCCGACTGCTGGCACTCAGGAACGGCCTCATCGATCTCGAAGCGCTGATCGTCTATGACATTGATTTTCCGGAGGAAGACGATGGACCCGTTCCCCGTGAGAGAATAGACAAGGCGGCAATGGAGATCTCTCGATCGCTCGAGGCACTTCTCGCCACCGCTCCGGCCGGTGAGTTGATCCGGGAAGGCGCGATCGTCGTGATTGCCGGTCCGCCGAACGCCGGCAAGTCTTCGCTCTTCAACGCGCTACTCGGACGATCGAGGGCGATCGTGACGGAGATACCTGGTACTACGCGCGATGCACTCGAAGCTGTGATCGACAGCGGGAAGTGGCCGCTGCGGCTCGTCGACACTGCGGGGCTTCGGGAGACCAATGACCAGATCGAGCGACTTGGGATAGAAGTGAGTGAGCGCTATCTCGCCGAAGCGCATGTGGTGCTAGCCTGTGCCGAAACTCCTCGAGACCTGGCGGAGACCGTCAGGCTGATTGCCCGCACCTCGAATGCACCAGTCCTGCCCGTTCGCACAAAATCTGATTTAGTATCACTAAGCGAAGAATCAAACGGACACCAGCCGGCCATTGCCGTCAGTGCGGAGACCGGAGCCGGTCTCCAGAATCTCCTGGAAGCGCTTGACGAAGTGTTGAGCAAGGAGCACGGGGAAATTCCTCCCGATCTGCCGATTCTCACGAGAGCCCGACATCGTCATGCTCTCACCGTAGCCTCCGCCGAGCTGGAGGAGTTTCATCGAGCCTGGCAAGAGGATAAACTCCCGGCCACCATCGCATCGGTTCACCTCCGTACGGCGGTGTCCACGCTCGAGGAGCTGATAGGAACAGTCGAAGTAGAAGACATCTTCGACCGGGTGTTCAGCTCGTTTTGTGTTGGGAAGTAGCTTAGGCTGAAGCCGCAGCCGAGCTCGCGATGGAAGTGATCTCACCGGCGCTCGCACGAATTGCCCAGGAGAGTCCGCGAGCGTTCACAGCTGCCTCGACCATCCGGGCGCCGAGAAAATAGCCGGCCCTCTCGGGGAAAATATGGCGGTCGACGGTCCTGGCATCGTCGCTCATTCCCCCGGAGAGATATCGGAGCCGCAGGCCGAGGCCGGCACGATCGAGATCAGCGGTTAGAGATCGTGTCATCAATGGCTCCAGCTCTCGAACGCTGGCATACTCGCGCCTGGTGTAGCCGTAGTACTCCCAAGCTGCGTGTCCCGGGCTGATGATCCTCGAGGCATGTGTCGCAAGTCCCTCATTGAGCATGAGCTCACGGAGCGAGGCACGCCTGCCGGTTTCCCAGTAGGAGTAATAGCCGCCTGCATCCTCGATCAGCTGCCGAAGCTCGCTCCGGCTGGTGGGTGACGTATAGCGGACCGTGTGCGCGATTTCGTGAGCGAGCCAGAGTGGAATCAGCTCGGGGTCGAGGCCCAATCCCTGGGTTTCCGGGTTGGTAACGCTGGTAAAATGCTCGAGACAGACAAAAGCTATCCCCTTCCCATCGACCACCAATTCACCCGCATTGGCAGCACCTACACCGACCATCAGCACGACATCGATGTCGGTATCGACATTCAGCAGGGCTCTGCACTGCTCTTCCGTATTTCTGGCGAGGGAGACGACGTCGATCCGCTCCAGCATGGTGCGAAGGTCTACACGGCTCGCAAGTGCGGCAGAGCGAACGACTTCCAGAAAATGTGGCCCGGCTGGATCGAGGACGTAGTTGTGCCAGTAGGCCTCTAAAAAACGGCGGTGATTTTCGAAGTAGCGGAGATAGGCGGCGACACGGTCGGTACTGTTGTGAACTGCAAAAAAGTCAGGCAGTAGGTTGATGAGCATCAACGACCAGGTCGCGGGAGTGGGGAGCCTGTCGCGGTTTTTGCGATGCGAGAAGATACAATCGACCCAAAGTCTCAACAAGGCCGATATACCTCCAAAGAAGAAGTTTTGAAAATTGTGGCACAAATATTCCCTCTCATTTCTTCGAAGTTCCGAGGAGAGAGGAGGCCAGCCATGACAACGCTGCGTCAGATCGACCTTCGTTGTCCCGTGTGTGACAACGAGTTCAAGTCTCAGAGCGTGGTCTCGACGAATGCATTCGGCGGGAAACGGACTGATTTTCATGAGCGAGCCGCTGGAACTCAGCCCCTCGCCTATCTCGTCCATATGTGTAGCGAGTGCGGATTCTCCGGTGGAGAAGCTGATTTCACGGCCGCTATGGATGTGAGTCCGGTCCTCAAACAACAGGTTCTCAAAGAGCTGGCTCCGGTTCGTCCCGCCCTGATCTGCGGCTCTGAGAAGTACGAAGCGGCAGCCAAGGTCGCCCAATGGCAGGGGTTGGATCCCCGGCACATCGCGGATCTGCTTCTTCGCGCTGCCTGGTGCTGTGTCGATGAGGGAGACGTCGAAGCGGAACGATACTTCCGGCGTCACGCCGCGTGGATGTTCGAGGAAGCGCTAAGAGCCTACGATGCGGTACCGCGGGAAGAGCGTCCTATCCTTACCTATCTGGTCGGCGAGCTGTGGAGGCGAATCGGCGATACCAGCAAGGCCGCGCACTGGTTCGAAGCTGTAGATGGCGAAGTAACTGATCCGCAGAATCAGCAGTGGGTCGTAGATGCAGCCGACCAGCAGAGGCTGAACCCCAGAGAGTGGTTCGGCTAGAGAATCATCTCGTGCCGAACAGTCTGTCTCCGGCATCGCCCAGGCCGGGCAGAATATATCCCTGGCTATTCAGCTCCCGGTCCAGCGCTGCGCAGTAGATCTGGACGTCTGGATGTGCTGCGCTTAGAAAGCGTACTCCTTCAGGCGCCGCTACCAGACAGAGGAAACGAATCCGGTTTGCTCCTGCCCTCTTGAGTGACCCGACAGCAGCAGCCGCACTGCCGCCAGTCGCCAGCATTGGGTCCAGCAGAAAAAAATCGCGTTCGGCCGTATCCCCTGGAACCTTGAAGTAGTAGTCGACCGGCTGAAGGGTGTTATGGTCCCGGTACAATCCAATGTGTCCGACTCGAGCAGATGGAACCAGGCGAAGGATTCCCTCCACCATGCCGAGCCCAGCGCGCAGAATGGGAACGAGTGTCAGCTTCTTCCCGCTGATGTGCCAGCCAGACGTCTGTTCGAGCGGCGTTTCCACGTCTCTTGCCTCGAGCGTGAGCTCACTGGTTGCCTCATAGGCCATGAGCATGGCGATCTCGTCAACGAGCTCCTTGAAATGCTTGGTCTCCGTTTTCAGATCGCGCAAAATCGTTAGCTTGTGCTGAACGAGGGGATGCCGGATAATAGTCAGAGAGGGAAATTCCTTGACGCGCTCGATCATTCTAGCCCCAAGATTCCAGCATCGGCACAATAGACGCTAACGAGCTCATAATCTCTAACTCCCGATGAAAGAATACCAGGCTGTGGTGGTCAAGCTGACGCGGCACACGCGCGAAGACGAGGACACCCTCACCGATCTTCTCAACGAGCGGAGCAGAGGAGGATGGGAGCCAGCGCTGATGTCGCAGGATGAACAGCGTCTCACCATCCTGTTTCAGCGTGATGCCGTAGCAGAAGGTTAGCTGTTTGGAGATCACCTTCGTCGGTGCCGCACGTGAGGTCACCGGCTCCTGCCACCTTCTGCACGTTAACGGGCACACGGTTGCCCTCGACTGTGGGATGTTTCAGGGAAAGCGACAGGAATCCGCCGACAAGAACCGTCGCCTGCCATTGCCCATCAAGGATCTGGATGCGGTCGTTCTCTCCCACGCCCACATTGATCACTCCGGCCGTCTACCCTATCTCATAGCGGAAGGCTACGCCAAGACGATCTGGGCAACCTCGGCAACGCGCGACCTCTGCGCGGTGATGCTGGCCGACTCAGCGCACATCCAGGAAAAGGATGCCGAATTTCTGGCAAAGAGGCACAAGGAATTCATCGAGCCGCTATACGGAATGCGTCACGCGGTACGAACGATGGATCTCATGGTCGGCGTCCCGTACAACAAGCCGTTCGACGTCGTTCCCGGTGTTCGAGCTACGTACGTCGACGCGGGCCACATCCTGGGCTCAGCGTCCGTTGTTCTCGATTGCACGGAGGGCGGGAAAACAAAACGGCTGGTGTTTTCGGGCGATATCGGCCGTAGCGGCCTCGCCATAATCCGGGAGCCGGTTCCCCCCGAAGGCGCCGACGCTCTCATAATGGAATCCACCTACGGGAACCGGGAACACGAGTCTGTAGAAGGAGCGCGCGCAAAGCTGGCGCAGATGGTTCGGGAAACTGCCGCGCGCGGCGGCCGTATCCTCATCCCGGCGTTCGCGGTCGGTCGAACGCAGGAGGTGATATACGCCCTGCACGCGCTGGTGAGAGAAGGCGCGATTCCTTCGATTCCCATCTACGTCGATAGCCCGCTGGCGATAGATGTGACGACCGTGTTCGAGATGCATCCGGAGAGCTTCGATCGGTCGGAGGAGATGATCCAGAAGGCAAAGGACCTGTTCCGCTTCGATCTTCTCCATTACACACGCGATGTGGAAGAATCGAAAGCGCTGTCACGCGCACACGGGCCGATGGTGATCATCGCAGCGTCGGGGATGATGGAGGCCGGCCGAATTCTGCATCACCTGGCACAGGGCGCGAGTGACCCGCGTAACACCATTCTTGTAGTGGGCTTCCAGGCGGAGCATACTCTCGGACGCCGAGTGGTCGAGCGACGGCCGATTCTGCAGATATTCGGCGACGATGTGCCTCTTCGTGCCCGGGTCGAAGTGATCGACGGGTACAGCGCGCATGCCGATAGAACCGAGATGATGACATGGCTCGGACGGGTGAAAGACAAATCACCAGGCCTCCGTCAAATCTGGCTGGTACATGGAGAAGCTCCGGTGCAGGACGAATTCAAGGAGACACTCAGCGCGGTTGGCTACTCCGTCGACTGTCCGGAGCCTCACACGCGACAGGCTTTCTAGCGTAGCTTCCACAAATGACTCGTGCTGCCAAGGCAAAGGAGAAGGCAAGACAGGCGGTAAACCTCGTCCGCCGGATACTGACCATTGTGGTGGTTGCGATCTTTGCGCTCTGGGTCATCTCGGCTGCGGCGGTCCTTATCTGGAGCTCTCGGGATGAAGCCCGACCCGCTCAGGCGATAGTCGTACTCGGTGCAGCTCAATACGCCGGGAAGCCATCGCCCGTTCTTCGCGCGCGGCTCGATCACGCACTGGATCTCTGGAACCGCCATCTCGCCACGCTCCTGATCCTGACGGGTGGAACAGGCGCTGGAGACACCACCAGCGAAGCGGCCGTGGGAAGAACCTACGCCAAAAAGCGCGGGGTCCCCGACAGCGCGATCCTGGTGGAAAATGAGGGTCGGACGACGAGCGAATCCATGAGGGCGGTGGCGGGTATGCTGGAAGTGCGGGGACTCCAGAGCGCGCTTCTCGTCAGTGATCCATTTCACATGCTGCGGCTCCGGATCCTGGCAAGACGCTTTGGTTTCACACCGTACACGTCTCCGACCCAGACCAGCCCCATTTCACCGAATCGCGAACAGCGCTGGAAGTATATTTTCAGCGAATCGATCAAAGCACCGCTCGCCTTCTTTTTCGAGAGGAAGTTGTGAAGAAGAAAACACCCTTAGTGGCGTTGTGCTACTTAATGTTCGGCGCACTGTCAGCCCTTCACGCCAACGCACAAGCCACCCCTCGCATCCAGTTCGAGAAGTACACGCTTCCGAACGGTCTCGAGGTCATCCTCCACGAGGATCACTCGACTCCGATTGTTACGGTCGACACCTGGTATCACGTCGGCTCGGGCGATGAGCAGGTCGGGCGCACCGGATTCGCGCATCTGTTCGAGCACATCATGTTCATGGGCTCGCAGAACGTGCCGGTGGGAGCATTCGACCAGATGCTCGAGGCAGCTGGAGCGGACAACAATGGATCGACCACGGAAGACCGAACCAACTATTACGAGAACCTACCGTCCAACGCCCTGGCTCTCGCGCTGTGGCTTGATGCGGACCGAATGGGCTTTCTCCTGCCGACCATGGATCTGGCCAAGCTCAATCTCCAGCGCGATGTCGTGAAGAATGAGCGCCGGCAACGCGTCGACAATCAGCCATACGGACGAGCGGACGAAACCATACTGGCCGCGCTGTACCCCAAGTCCCACCCCTACTCATGGCCTGTGATCGGATCGATGGCGGATCTGAGCGCCGCGTCACTCGATGATGTGAAGAACTTCTTCCGGACCTATTACGCACCGAACAACGCCACGATGGTGATAGCCGGAGATTTCAATCCTGCGGAGGTCAAGAAGCTGGTCGCCCAGTATTTCGGCCCAATACCGCGTGGGCCGACAGTGAAGAGAAGGATGACTGTTCCTGCGGTCGTCGTACCGCGCGACAAATTCATCGTGCTGGAAGACAAGGTCCAGCTGCCGCGGCTTTTCTACACCTGGCCGACTGTTAGGGCATTCGCACCGGACGATGCGGCGCTCGACATCCTGGCGCTCGTGCTTGCTAACGACAAGAACTCTCGCTTGTACAAGAAACTTGTATATGATCTGCAAATTGCGCAGACCGCTCGCGCGTTCCAGGAGAGCGGCAAGCTCGATGGCAAGTTCCAGGTCGATGTGACTCCAATGCCCGGACAAAAAGTTGCCGACATCGACAAGGTCGTTAAGGCAGAGATTGCCAACGTCATTCAGAACGGAATCTCGACCCGAGAGCTGCAGCGGGCCCAGAACTCTTACAAGGCAAGCTTCCTCAACCGACTTGCCAGCGCGCTGGGCAAAGCGGACCAACTCAACTTCTACAACTATTTCGTCGGCACTCCGGACTACGTTCAGCAGGATGCTGCGAGGTATGAGCGTGTGACCGCCGCCGATGTCCAGCGTGTCGCTCGGAATTATCTCGGCAAGCCCAAGATCGTGCTCACAGTCGTGCCAGAGGGAAAGACAGATATGATGCTGACTGCAGCCGGAGGCGGTCGATGAGAGTACTCACCTCAAGCGGCGTGATCGGCGCGATTGCTCTCACCGCCATTCAATCCACAGTCTTCGCTCAAGGCACCTTTGATCGTAGCAAGCCGCCCGAGCTTGGCCCTCCGCCGCGGGTAGCATTGCCACCGATTGTGACCAGAGAGCTCCCCAATGGGCTCAAACTGCTGATCGTCGAACACCACGAGCTCCCTCTTGCGGATTTCGTCCTACTCGTCGGGAGCGGAAGTACCACGGACCCGGTCAGCAAAACGGGCGTCGCCAATCTCACCGCAACGATGCTGCGCGAAGGAACTACGACGCGAAAGAGTCTGGATATCGCGGATCAGATCGCGTACCTCGGCATCAGCCTCTCGCCGTCCAGTAGTTGGGAGTCCAGCACGCTGTCGCTGCACACGCCTATAGCTCAACTGGACAGCGCGCTCTCACTTTTCGCGGATGTAGCGCTCCGGCCTTCCTTTCCAGCTGACGAGTTCGAGCGGTTGAGGAAGAACCGGCTTACGGACCTGCTTCGACTTAGAGACCAGGGGCCGGCAATCGCCAATCTCGCCTTTCCGGCGATCATCTATGGCGGCGTGCACCCGTACGGAGCAGCAACGCTCGGGACAGAGGCGTCGGTCAAATCGCTCTCGGTCGCCGATCTTCAGGGCTACTACCAGACGAACTTCAAGCCGAACAACTCTACCCTGATCATTGTCGGGGATGTGAACCCGGCTCAGATCGAGCAGAAGATCAGCGCGCTGTTTGGGGGATGGCAGCGTGGCGATGTCCCGCAGCCCACGTATACGGACCCTCCGAAAGCCGCAACGACGACGGTTTATCTCATCGACAAGCCCGGAGCGGCTCAATCCTCATTTCGAATCGGCTCGGTTGGTGTGCCACGCTCGACGAAAGACTATTTCGCGCTGTCCGTCATGAACACAATTCTCGGCGGATCGTTCACCAGCAGGCTCATGCAGAACCTGCGTGAGACGCGCGGATATACCTACGGCGCCAGCTCCCGCTTCGACATGAGACGCAATGCGGGGCCATTCCTGGCATCGGCAGAAATCGTTGCCGCGAAAACTGATTCCGCTCTGCTGGAATTCATGAAGGAGCTCAATGCAATTCGGCAATCGGTACCCGCCAGCGAGCTTTCTCGCGCCAAGCGGTTCCTGCAACTCCAGCTGCCTGGGAACTTCGAGACGACGCAGGACATCGCGTTCCAGCTGGTGCCGGTCGCGCTCTACGGACTTCCGCTGGATTACTACAACAACTACGTCCAGAACATCGAGGCAATCACCGAGGCGGATGTGGCGCGCGTCGCGCAGCAATACATCAATCCCGGCTCGCTGGCCGTCGTGATCGTAGGCGACAGAAAGAGTATCGAGCCGGGATTGAAGGCGATCAATGTCGGACCTGTCGTCATCAGGGACATTAGCGGGCAGCCGATTCAGTAGCTGAGCGCGGTTTTCAACCAGGCCCAGTATTTGTCTCCGCCGACTTCGGCCACATCATTGTGTCCGGCCTGGTCGAGGATCAGGATCTCGCCTTTTCGTTTGGCGGATTCGTAGACCTCGACTCCCATCCTGAACGGCACAATTCGATCGCGCTTACCATGCGCGACTGAGACCGGCACATCGAGACGCGCCACGGCCCGCTCGGTGTCGAAGTGAATGCGTGAGATCGCCTTCCAGGCAAGCACCACCGGAGGCGATACGATGAGTCTGGCCATCGCTCGCGCAGAGGAAAACGGCGACTGTAGCACCAGAGATCTTGGGGGATGAATCTCAGCCAGCTCAGTTGCTATCGCGCTGCCGAGTGAATGGCCGAAGTAGGCAATACGCCCAGGCTGGATCCCAAGTGCTGAAACCAGATGATCGTAAGCGGCCTGTGCGTCCAGCTTTGTGTTCGAATAAGTGGGAGAGCCGCCGAGCGACATATAGCCTCGGTACTCAGCAAGGAAAACAGCGTAATGGGTGTGGCGCTCTACCTCGGCCGCCCAATCCAGCTGCCATACGGCAAGATCCGCATTGCCATGAAAGCAGATCAGGACCCCCGGCGCGGTTCGCGGATCTCCGACGACGAATCCGACCAGCTGCTGTCCGTCCGCGGCTTTGTAATCAACTCGTGCGGATTCGACGGGAATCCCATCGAGCCTGGGCGGCTGGAAGAGAATTCGCTCCTGGGACCACCAGATCAGAAACACGAAGCCGAGCAGCAGCCCAAGAACGATGAGCACTCCAATCATGGGAGCACCGAGGGGGTTCCAGTGGGTTTGCATGGCGGGCAATTTACGACAATGCGAATTCCGATAGAAACCTACCACCTGGAGAACGGGCTTTTCGTCACCCTATCAGAAGATCACACTGCACCGATCGTAGCGGTGAATCTCTGGTACCACGTGGGATCGGCGAACGAAAAACCCGGGAGGACGGGATTCGCGCATCTGTTCGAGCACATGCTCTTTCAGGGCTCCGCGCATGTCGGCTCCAACGAGCACTTCGAGCTCATTCAACGGGCAGGCGGAACGTTGAATGGATCGACGTGGCTGGAGCGGACCAATTATTTCGAGACCGTTCCGTCCAACGAGCTGGCGCTGGCGCTCTGGCTGGAAGCCGATCGAATGGGTGAGCTGCTTCCCGCCATGACCCAGGAGAAGCTGGACACGCAGCGCGATGTCGTGAAGAACGAACGCCGCTGGGCGGTCGACAATCAGCCGTACGGGACAATGCTGGAGAAAATGCAGGAGCTGGTGTTTCCGTCGTCGCACCCGTTTCAGCATTCGCTCATTGGCTCGATGGAGGATCTCACAGCAGCGTCGCTCGATGATGTCGCACAGTTCTTCTCCACGTACTACACGCCTGACAATGCTGTCCTTTCCATAGCGGGTGATTTTGACCCGGCCGAAGCCCGGCGGCTGGTCTCGGAGTACTTCGGGCCGATTCCCAGTGGGAAGGGAAGGCCTCCGCTTGCGCCGATGAGTCTTCCGGGCGTTTTCGGCAAACAGCTGCGGGAAGTCGTTTATGACAATGTGAGCCTGCCACGGCTGTTCATGGCTTTCCGCTCTCCGGTGTTCGGCAGCGAGAAGTACTACGCTGCCAGTGTATTGTCCGCCGTGCTGGGCCTCAGAAATGGAAGCCGGCTTCACCGCTCTCTGGTGCGCGAGCGACAGATAGCCGCTGAAACTTCGGCATTCACTTTCGATCTGGCCAAGGGAACGGATCTGCTGGTGGTCGATGTGACTGCGCGGCCAGAGATCGGGTTCACGCAGCTGGAAGAGGAGGTGGAACGGGAAATTGACCTTTTACATAGTGATGGAGTCACGGAGCTCGAAGTGAAGCGAGCTGTTGCGCTGATCGAAACGGACCTCGTTGCTTCACTACAGTCAGCGGGCGAACGGGCGGACAGGCTGTCGATGTTCGCCACCTATTTCAATCGCCCGGAGCTCATCAACGAGCAGGCTGATCGATATCGGGAAGTGACAGCTCAGCGAGTCGATGATTTGATCGCTGAGCGGTTCGGTCAGGACAATAGAGCAAGCCTGCTTTACGTTCCGAAAGAAGGCGTCGAATCCGAAGACGCGCTGGCTCTCGCGGCCGGCACCGGCTGATGGTGGCCTCTCTCCGGCCCAAGTCAGGGCCGACGCGTGACTATCGTTTCCCCCCGTTCCACGATGAGGTGCTGCCAAGCGGAATCCGCATCGTAACCGCGCCGGTCGACAAACTCCCACTTGCCACGGTCCTCGTGATCGTCGAAGCCGGCTCCGTGAACGAGCAGCGCGGAAAGGAGGGAATTGCAGCGCTCACGGCAGCGGGTCTCCTCGAAGGCACAAGCACGCTCGATGGAGCCGAGCTGGCGGAGAAGTTCGAACAGCTTGGAACATCTCTCGAATCAGGCGCCGACTGGGACAGCGCAGTCATCAAGATCACGACCTTGTCCGACAAGCTGGAGGAGGCAACGCAGCTTCTCGGGGAAGTGATCAGCAGTCCAGTGTTTCCGGAGCGCGAAGTCGAACGCCTCAAGGCAGAACGTTTGGCGGAGATTCTCCAGCTGGAAACCGAACCGCGCGGCCTGGCGGATGAGAAATTCTCGGAGTTCCTGTATTCACCGGAGTCGCGGTACTCGAGGCCCGACGAAGGGAGCATGGAAAGTGTCAGCGCGCTCTCACGCGACGATGTGGAGCAGTTCTACCGTTCGAACTACCGATCGGGAGGCACCACTGTAATCCTGACAGGAGACGTAACGCCCGAGCGCGCGCGGGCGATGGTTACCCACGCGTTTCAGAAATGGCCGCCCGGCTCGGCTCGAGAGCCGCAGCTGACAACCGCGCCGCGTACCAGAGTGAGAAAGGTTCATATCGTGCACAAGCCGGAGGCACCGCAGTCAGAGCTCCGAGTAGGACACGTTGGCCTGCCACGGAAACATCCCGATTTTTTCCCGACCCTGGTGATGAATGCCGTGCTCGGCGGTCTGTTCGGCTCGCGGATCAATCTCAATCTTCGCGAAGTGCACGGCTACACCTACGGTGCCTCATCGTACTACGACTGGCGGCGTGGAGCGGGTCCATTCGTCGTATCCACTGCCGTCCAGAGCGAAGTGACCATGCCCGCACTCACGGAAATCCTTCTCGAGATCGACCGGATCCGAAGCGAGAAGATCTCCGATGAAGAATTGACGCTCGCTCGTGATTATCTCGAGGGCGTCTTTCCGATTCGCTACGAGAGCACGGCAGCCATTGCAGCAGCTCTTGCAACGCTGGTGATACACGACCTGCCTGCCGACTACTACGACACCTATCGGAAAAACATCCACAACGTCTCGACTGAAGCAGTGATCGAAGCGGCAAACGCACACCTGCACCCTCCGGAGCTCCAGATCGTAGTCGTCGGAGACGCGAAAACGATTCAAGCGTCTCTTGCCGATCCAAAATTCGGCGAGCTGGTCATTCACAACGCGCAATGAGTATCCGTGGCAAAGCCTAGAGGGGATGATGTCGGCCGCATCGAATCGCGGCGGGCCTACACCGGCAAGGTCATTTCTCTAGACGTAGACGTCGTGCGGTTTCCTGACGGATCAGTCGGTGAGCTCGAGATGATAAGGCACCCTGGGGCGAGCGCCATTGTGCCTTTTCTGAGCGATCCTCGAGGAGAGGATCCCCAGGTTCTTCTGATCCGCCAATACCGGTATGCCGCTGAAGGCTACCTCCTCGAACTCCCGGCTGGGCGTCTCGACGCGGGCGAAGATCCTCGTGATTGCGCCCGGCGGGAGCTCAAGGAGGAGACCGGCTGTTCAGCTGATGAGATTGAATATCTCTTTACGATGTATACGACTCCCGGCTTTACTGACGAGAAGATCCATCTCTTCATGGCGACAGGACTCGTCGCGGGGGAAACCAAGCACGAAGCGGATGAGTTTCTGGCCCTCGAGCCAATGCTCCTCTCACGAGCGCTGGAGCTCGTCGAGACCGGCGAGATCAAAGACGCCAAGACCGCGCTCGGTCTCCTCTTCGCCGCGGGATTTCGCGCTGGCCGTTAACCCTTTGGGCCAAATTGGCGTCTAATCAAGGAAAGACGCTGACATGTCATGTAAATAGGACGTATTGGCAGAATCAGGACAAGCTCGACCTTTGAGCCAATCGGCCTAATCCCTTGTCAATCAACAACTTGGCTAGAAAGACCGACCGGCATGGCCCCTGCATTATATGGTAGCGCAGAAAGTTCCACTGAGACTGTGCACGATTCTGTGTCGTGTGAGTCTCTATATAGAGGAGAGAAAAATGGCTGACATCGTCCGTAAGAAAGTAGTCTCAGTCGAAGGAGCGACCGTCCGGGAGCGCCTGCAAGCGATGGATGACTCAGCCGTCGTTACTGCGTTCCTTGGTGGTGAGGAGCGTGCCTTTTCCGAGCTGGTAACCCGCTATCAGACCCGCCTGCTGAATTTCGTCTATCGTACCATTGGTGATCGGGAAAAAGCAGAGGATCTGGTGCAGGAAGTGTTCATCCGGGTCTACCGGCACCTGCATCGCTTCGACAGGTCGAAGAAGTTCTCGACCTGGGTCTACACGATCGCGTCGAACCTGGCGAAGAACGAGCTCCGCAACAGGTCGCGCAATCCTCTGGTGCTGTTCCAGACGGTTCAGAAGAACTTCCAGGACGAGGATCGTCCGCTTCAGTTCGAGGATCCCACGTCGCGTCCGGATGACATGTACCGCAAGCGCCATCTGAGAGAAATCGTCGAGGAAAGCGTGGCCAAGCTCCCCGAGCACCACAGGAATGTGTTCATCCTGCGCGAGCTGGAGGGCAAGTCCTACGAGGAGATCGCCGAGATCACCGACTGCAATCTTGGCACGGTAAAATCGCGCCTTAACCGGGCGAGGAATTCATTCGCGGAAATCATTGCTCCATACGTAGATTAGGTCTGACGGTTCGGGGAACAGGCACCCTGCTGGTGGGTACCTGTTACCGAACCCTCAACCAATCTCCATGGACTGCCGCGAGTTTAACGATCAGCACCTGGCCTTCGTAGACGATACCCTAGCCGGTATCGAGCTCGTTCGCATGCAGCTGCACCTCGCGGAATGTAGGAGCTGCGCGAAGCAGGATGCGAAGGTCCGCCGTGCTCTTCTCCTCTTCAGAAATCTCCCTTCCATAGAGCCTTCCGCCGACTTTTCCGAGCGACTCGAAGCGCGTCTCAAGGCCTCCGAAAACGACAATCTGTTCCTGACTACGCAGCGGAATCTCCGACGCAGCGCGATCGCGGCAACGGTAGCCAGCGCGATGATGCTGGGATACATAGGAACGACGCTGTACTCCGATACTCCACGCGATCTTGTGATGCCACCCGTGGTCGCGACCCTTCCGGAGCCCGATTTTGCCCCCATCACTGTCTCAGCTCCGGCAATAGTCACGTCTGTCTCCGCGGGGCTGACCCTCTGGCCAGCTGCCGTGTTCGCGGAACAGGTTCCGATTCGGTTCGCCAACTCCAGTCTCGAGCTCGCGAACTACACTCGATAGCGCTCCCGAACCATCGGCAGCCTGCGAAGGGAGCCGTATATTTCGAGGATGTCCGCTTCGTCCCTGAAAACAGTGCGTGAGGCCATCAAGCGCCGGTCTTTCGACGGCGCTTATTGCATCACTGGGGAGGACGACTACCAAAAGGATGATGCGGTAAGACAGCTCGTTGAAGCCGCTCTCGAACCCGCATTGCGGGACTTCAACCTGGACACGAGGCGTGCCGCGGACCTCGATGCCGAGACGCTGGGAGTGTTGCTCTCTACCCCGCCGATGATGTCGGACCGAAGGGTAATCGTCCTTCGCGAAGTGAATGCCTTGAAGAAGGACGCACGGAAGGCTCTCGATCAGTACCTGAAAAGCCCCGTGACTGATCTGCTCCTGATCATGACCGCGGCCGTTGGTACGAAGGCAGACGCCGGGGTCTCCGCTTCGGCCACGGCCCTCGAATTCAACCTCCTGACCGGTGACAGGGTCCCGAAATGGATCTCCCACCATGCTACCAGTGTGCTCGGTATCCGGATCACTGAGCCGGCCATCGAGCTTCTACAGGCTGCCGTCGGCAGTGACCTGCATCAACTGGCTGGCGAGCTGGATAAGCTCGCCAGCTATGTGCAAGGACGGGGGGATGAGATCGGCGAGGACGCCGTTGCCGCAATAGTGGGAGTCAGGCGCGGCGAGACGCAGGCGGATCTGCTGGATGCGGTGGCTGACCGGAACGTAGCGCGCTCGCTGGAGCTGGTACCCCATGTTTTGGCCCAGTCGAAAACAACGGCGGTGTCAGTCGTCATGGCATTGTCCACACAGATGCTGGCAATTTCTTGGGGGCGCGCCCGACTGGACGAAGGTCTTTCGAGAGCCCGCCTTGCACAGGAGTACTTCGATCTTCTGAAGGAGACCGGAGCCTTTACAGGCCGGTCATGGGGATCCGCTACCGCCGTCTGGGCACGTGCAGCGGAGCGCTGGAGCCGCGAAGCACTGGACCGCGCGCTCGATTCCCTGCTCGAAGCGGATGTTGCTCTCAAGGAGAGCAGAGTCTCGTCCGAAGAACAATTGCTGGCCACCGTAGTACTTAGCCTGTGTGCAGCCGAAGAGAGAAACGCTGCCGCATGAGCCAATAGGAGAGTGGTGAGATGTTCAGATGGGCATACTTTCACGGCGCGCTTTTATCCTGCGCGGCCACGCTGGCGGTCGCGCAGACGCCACCTCGTCCGACGGACCCGGTTTTTGTAAGGGCTCAGACGCTGGTGAGCGATGGAAATGGCGCGGCAGGGAGAGCGCTTATCGATTCCGTCATAAAGGCAACCTCGCCATCAGCCCGGTTGTACCCTGAGGCTCTATTCTGGCGAGCAAGCCTTGCATCGAACGCGGCGGATGCGGAGAGCGACTACAAGCACATAGTCGTTGACTACCCGCTCGCGCCCCAGGCGGAAGACGCCTTGCTGCGTCTGGCGCAGCTCGAGCTTGCCCGCGGGGATAGAGAGGGCGCGCTCATCCACCTTCAGAAGATCCCACGAGACTACCCCCGCAGCAGATCTCTCGCGAGAGCAAGCTACTGGACAGCGAGAGTACTCTTCGAGAAGAACGACATTCCGAAGGCATGCGCGGCCAACGCCAACGCACTCGCACAGGCGGGGGAGTCGGAAATAGAGCTGCGGAATCAGATACAGTATCAGGGCCAGCGGTGCCCACCGCCTGCAGCTGTCGCCTCAGCACCGCTACCAAGTGGAAACGCTCCGCCTGTCAATTCAGCGGCATCAGTGACGGCGTCCAGTACTCCAAACACTGTTGCATCACAGCTGGCTGTGTCTCCCTCGAATACGGTACGTCCTGTCAGCCCTGCCGTTTCGGAGAAGGTAGCGGTTGCCGACACGGTATCTACCAGTGTGTCAATCGCGCCGGGGACAATTGACCCAAATCAACGGCCGAAGCCTCCCGCTCAAGCCAACGACACGAAGCCGAGTATTGTCGATCCGACCAAATCGCCAGCAAACGCCGGCGAGAAATCACCGGCCAAAGCGTCCACAAGTATCTCGCCTTCGAGCGGTTATTCCGTACAGGTCGCGGCGTATGGCAGCAAGTCTGAAGCGGATAAACTCGTGTCGACCCTCACGAAGCGAGGGTATCAGGCGCGGGTCGACGGAAATGTCGCTCCGTTTCGAGTGAGGATCGGCCGCTACGCGACGAACAGGGAAGCCGAAGTCGCGCTGGGAAAAATCAAGGCGAACTACAAGGATGCCTTTGTGGCGCGGGCGCCAGAACGGTGAGCCGCGCCGCATCAACTCCGTTGATGCAGCAGTATCGGGAGATCAAGTCGCGTCATCAGGACGCGATTCTGTTCTTCCGGATGGGCGACTTCTACGAGATGTTCTACGAGGATGCCGAGTTGGCTTCGAAGACACTCGGTCTCACGCTCACATCGAGGAATAACGGCGGCGCGAGCGAAGTACCGCTGGCCGGCGTTCCCGTCAAAGCCGCCGGCGAATATCTGCGGCGACTGGTCCAGCACGGATTTCGTGTCTCCATCTGCGAGCAGACCGAAGATCCAAAATTCGCGAAAGGCATCGTCAAGCGCGAAGTCGTGGAGACGATCACGCCCGGGGCTGCTTTCTCCGACGATCTTCTCGACGGAACCCGCAACAACTATCTGTGCTCGTTTAACCGTACCGGCGATTTCATCGGGATAGCCGCGGCCGATCTCTCTACCGGTGAGCTCAGGCTTACTGCCGTCAGGATCGACGATCTGGAGTCTGCGATGTCGAGACTTACACCACGCGAGGTGATCGTAGCACGTGGAGTAAATCCCATCAGCGTGTTAAGGGGGCCACTCGGCGAAGAAGGGCCAATGGTCACCGAGCGCGAAGCCTGGGAATTCGATGCCGAGCTTGGCCGCGACCAGCTGACGGAACGCTTCAAGGTGAGCTCGCTGGAATCGTTTGGAATCGAAGCCGAAGACGGGGCAGCGGTTGGAGCGGCGGGCGCGCTGCTTCGCTATCTCGACGAGCTTCAGCCTGCCGGCACTCCACACCTCGCGCGACCGAAGATGGAACGCCCCGGAGGCACCATGCCTCTCGATGAGATGACGAGGCGAAACCTCGAGCTCGTCGAGTCCATGCGAGGCGGAGAAGCTTCAGGGACTCTACTCCGGGTTTTGGATCGCACACTTACGCCAATGGGAGCACGCCTGCTCCGCCAGTGGCTGCTCGCCCCGCTTGTCGAATGCGCACCGATCGAAGCACGTTTGAGTGCCGTAGCAGCTCTGGGAGACTCGCTTGTTCGTGAAGCAATGCGCGAAGCTCTGGACGGCGTTCGTGACATCGAGCGTCTCGGTGGAAAGGCTGCCGCCGGCCGCGCTTCTCCGCGAGAGCTGAGAGCCCTTGGGGATTCGATGGCGCGCCTGCCACTGGTTCAATCCGCGTTGGAGAGAGCACAGGCGGCAGCGCTGGCCGAGCGCGAAGCTGCATTCGGAAGGCACTTCTCTCTCTGGGATGCCTGCGACGATCTCTGTCAGGAAGTCAGGCGCGTGCTCGTTGATCGGCCGCCAATCGCGATCGGAGACGAGCCAAGCATCCGTAGCGGAGTCGACACTGCTCTGGACGAGTGGAGAGCGCTGCGCGACGGGGGCAAAGACGGAATTGCGAAAATTCAAACCGAAGAGCGTACAAGAACCGGAATCACCTCGCTCAAGGTCGGATACAACAAGGTGTTCGGCTACTTCATCGAGGTGACGAACAGCAACATCCACCTCGTGCCAGCCGATTATCAGAGAAGACAGACTCTGGCGGGCGCGGAGCGGTACGTAACGCCATCGCTCAAGGAGTACGAGGAGCGTGTCCTGACGGCGGCTGAGAAGGTGGAAGAACGGGAACGTGAGCTGTTTGAGTCCCTGCGTGCGAAAATCGGATCACATGTCGCACGCCTGCAATCGGTTGCACAGATCATCGCCGAGCTCGACGTCCTCGCATCGCTCGCCGAAGCAGCAGCGAGAGAGGGATATGTGCGCCCGGTTCTCGTGGACGAATTCTCGCTCGACATCACGGCGGGACGGCATCCGGTGGTCGAGAGGATGATGCCGCGCGAGAAGTTCATCCCGAACGACATCTCGCTCACGGAAGATGCGCGGATGATCATACTAACCGGCCCGAACATGGCTGGGAAGTCGACCGTGCTCCGGCAGGTGGGGTTGATCGTGCTGATGGCCCAGGTAGGCAGCTTCGTTCCAGCGACGCGCGCTCGCATCGGAATCGTGGACCGGCTCTTCACTCGCGTCGGGGCGAGTGACAATCTGGTTCGCGGCCAGTCAACTTTCATGGTGGAGATGTCGGAAACGAGTGCCATCCTCCACACCGCCACGCGGCGCAGTCTGGTGCTGCTGGATGAGATTGGGCGGGGCACGTCGACCTACGACGGCATCTCAATCGCGTGGTCGGTGAGTGAGCATCTACACGATGTGGTAGGGTGCAAGACAGTCTTCGCCACCCATTACCATGAGCTTACGCAGCTGTCAGACAGTTTAGTAGCAGTACGCAACTATAATGTCCAGGTGCGGGAGGTCGGAGATCAGGTCCTCTTTCTCCACCGTCTCCAGCCCGGCGGAGCTGATCGCTCCTACGGAATCGAGGTCGGAAGGCTGGCAGGGTTGCCGCCCACTGTTCTGAAGCGCGCAACGGAATTGTTGAGGCTCCTGGAAGCGGAACAGATCGTGCCCCGTTCGGGGCACGCGCCGCCCGCATCGCGGAGCGGTACAAGCGACCAGTTGGCACTGTTCGGGCTGATGACGCATCCAATCGTGCAGCAACTGAAAAACATGGACCCCAATACCATGACACCAATTCAAGCGCTCGATCTGCTCGTCAAACTCGTCGACGAAGTGAAGCGAGAGAAGGGAACGTCGTGAACATGAGATCAAGACTCCGGATCGCCTGCGCCATGCTGTTGATTGTCTACGCAGGCGCCTGCAAGAAAGGAGAAGGGTCGAGCTTGCCGTTCCAGACGGTCGGCCGACAGCCCGATGAACCCCCGGTGATGCTCAACAAGGAGCTGCCGTTCCGTTATCCGCCCGCTCTGTACGCGCAAAAGGTTCAAGGCAATGTCACACTTCGCATCTATATTGGGAGAGATGGCTCGATCGTGGCGGACTCCACGCGTGTCGCCGAGACCTCTGGCTTCAATGCGCTCGATTCGGCGGCGATGAAAGGGTCACGGGATCTGAAGTTCGAGGCGGCCAAAACTCAGGGCCAGGCTGTGCCGGTGTCGATTCTTCTTCCCGTATACTTCAGGCATCCGGATGCGCCACCGCTCGCCGGGGATTCCGCCATCGGCCGGGACTCTTCCCCTGCCAAAAGCAGCGATGCCGGCGCATCAACAGCGGACACGGCGAAGCCCGCTGTCGCCAAACCTGCCGCGAGCATGCCGGCGAGCAAGACGACGACGAAGCGCAGAACCACCCGCTAGATGAACAACGAACGAAATCGCCACCCATACGACAGTGTCCTCGATACGATCGGATGGACGCCGCTGATAAGGTTGAATCACGTGACTCGGGGAATACGCACGCCGGTCTACGCCAAGGCCGAGTTCTTCAATCCCGGGGGATCGGTCAAAGACCGGATAGGTCTGCCGATCATCGAGCGTGCCGAGAAAGAGGGCAGGCTGAAGCCGGGCGGGACGATTGTTGAAGGCACCAGCGGAAATACTGGTGTCGGTCTGGCAATCGCCGCCGCGCTTCGCGGATACAAATGCATCTTCACGATGCCCGACAAGATGTCGCAGGAAAAAGTGCGACTGCTGAAGGCATTCGGCGCCGAGGTAATCGTCACGCCGACGGCGGTGCCGCCAGACCATCCCGACAACTATGTGATGATGGCGAAGAGGATCGCTGAGGAGACCCCGAACGCGATCCTCGCCGACCAGTTCTACAACGACGCAAACCCCGAAGCTCACTACGCGACCACGGGCCCGGAACTCTGGCAACAGACCTCCGGAAAGATCACGCACCTCGTAGCCTCTGCAGGAACTGGTGGAACCCTCACTGGCGCTGGTCGCTACCTCAAAGAGCAGAACAAGAAGGTCAAGGTCATTGCCGGGGATCCGGCGGGCTCGATACTGGCCGAATACTGGCGCAGCAAAGGGAAGAATAAGATCGAGGGCACACCGTATAAGGTTGAGGGAATTGGCCAGGACAAACTTCCCGGCACGCTCGACATGGATGTGATCGATGGGTACCACACCGTCAGCGACAAGGAATCGTTCGCCATGGCGAGACGACTGACCCGGGAGGAAGGACTCTTCGTGGGCGGGTCGTCTGGATTGATCACGTCAGTCGCGCTCAACGTTGCGCGTGAGCTCGACGATCCAAAAGCGATGGTCGTGACGATCCTCTGCGACACCGGAGAGCGTTACCTCTCCAAGCTTTACAGCGATGAGTGGATGCGCGAGAACCAGATGCTCGATACGCCAAGGGTTGCCCTTCACAGTGTACTCGGCAGAAAGAACGGCAGTGCGCCATCGGTGGTGAGTGTCGCACCGGGCGCGACGGTAAGACAGGCAATCGGGCTCATGAGCCTGCACGATGTCTCGCAGCTTCCGGTAATGGATGGTGCGAACTGCATCGGCTCGGTCAGCGACTGGTCGCTCTCACAAAAGAGCCTCGAGAATCCAAAGCTGCTCGACACTACCGTCAGCGAGATAATGGACTCTCCGTTTCCGATGGTCGCATCAGACCAGCCGGTCGACAGTGTTGTAAAACTGCTCTCCAAATCGAACCCTGCCGTTCTGGTGCAGGAGCATGGCGTAGTGCAGGGGATCGTCACTCGGTCCGACATGCTGCACTTCATGATGTCGCGCTAACAAAGGAAAATCGGAATGAAGATCACGGTACTCATGGGCGGTACATCCTCTGAGCGCAACGTTTCGCTCGCGTCAGGAATCCGGATAGTGCAAGCGCTGCGCGGTCGCGGGCATAAAGTCACCGCGCTCGACCCCGCGCGCGGGGTGCTGAGCGCAAAAGAGGAGCAGGAGCTGAGCACCGGGAAGGTCGGAACCAAACCGCCGTCCCTGGAAGATCTGACAAAAGTGGCGGAGGGCGCGTTCCTACCCAACCTCACATCGATGAAAGAGGTGAGAGAAGCGGACGTCGCGTTCCTGGCGCTTCATGGAGGGCAGGGGGAAGATGGAACGATTCAGGCGCTCCTGGACATGGCACGCGTCAAATACACAGGCAGCGGACATCTGTCGAGCGCGCTCGCCATGGACAAGGATCTCTCGAAGAAACTGTTCCGGGCCGAAGAGGTCAAAACCGCCGACTGGCTGATGGCACCGGCTTCCACTGAGCAGGTCGAAGGAATACTGGGACTCCCGGTGATTGTAAAACCATCCAAACAGGGGTCGACCGTCGGTCTGACGCTAGTCAAAAAGCGCAAGGACCTGGTCCCGGCAATCGAGGAAGCGTTCAAATACGATGATGAGGTCATGATCGAGCGCTTCGTGCCTGGCCGCGAGCTTACCGTCGGCGTGCTTGGCGACGTTGCGCTGCCAGTGGGAGAGATAATCTCGAAACACGAGATTTACGACTACGAGTGCAAGTACACAGCGGGTATGGCTAGGGAGGAATTCCCCGCCAAGTTGACGCCTGAGGCGACAGAAAGGGTGCAGCATCAGGCCCTGGCGGCATTCCGGTCGCTCAAGCTCAAGGGTTACGCCCGCATAGACTTCAGGCTGACCAGCGAAGGCGAGTTCTACTGCCTCGAGGCAAACACGTTGCCCGGGATGACCGAGCTCAGTCTGATACCACAGGGTGCGGCGGCGATGGGAATAGACTTCCCTGAGCTGTGTGAGCGGATAGTGAAGCTCTCCCTCGAATAGGGTATTCCTCAGGAACCCTGCGGCGCCCACTGTGTCTTAGGATGTAGCCCCTTTGTAGAAGGTCTGCATGAGCGAGCAGTACGAAGCAACTTCGTATCAGGAATCCCCGCGCATGACGCGCGCTGTTCAGTGGCTGCTGGCGCTGAACATCGGCGTGTATTTCCTGCAGCTCACGCTGTTCGGGCCAGAAGCGGTGTATTCGGTGCTTGCGCTCAACCCTGCCGAGTTCCCTGGCTCGTGGTGGACTCTCGTCACGTACATGTTCGTGCATGCGTGGCTGGCGCACATTGCCTTCAACATGTTCACGCTCTGGATGTTCGGGCCGAGGCTCGAACAGCTATGGGGCACGCGCACTTTCGTTCAGTTTTACCTGTGGTGTGGACTTGGCGGTGGAATCGCGCACCTGCTGTTCGCGCAGCACTCAGCGGTAATCGGCGCTTCCGGGGCGATAAGCGGTGTGCTGGTCGCCTACGCGCTTCGGTGGCCGGACGAAGAGGTGTTTCTGTTCGGGGTAATCCCGATGAAATCCAAGTGGCTCATTGCCGCGATGATCGGGATGAACATCATCTTTGCGCTGTCCCCGAGCTCGGGGATCGATTGGACCGCGCACCTGGGAGGAATGGCCTTTGGATGGGTCTTTCTGAAGCTCTATTCGCTGGGTGGTCTCGATCGCGTCAGAGGGTGGGTGTCGTCCGTGCCGGATGAATCGGAGGACATGCCTCGCGCGGTGCCACGTACCCGGTCGTCAATGCGGGATCGCGCGCGCGGCGTTGACGAGGTCGTTACGCGGAGCAACGCCGTCGTGCTTCGCGAGAGCAAACCGCTCCAGCACGTGCCGAAGCAGGAGACTCCGAAGGAATACGCAGCGAGGGTCAACGGCGTGTTGGACAAGATCTCTCAGCAGGGAATGGAGAGTCTTACGAAAGATGAGCGGCGGCTCCTCGAGGACATGTCGCGAAAGCTGCGCGACGAGTAACAGGACTTCCCTGTGTAGCGCCCGCGTAGAGCATTGTCGCGGATTGATCCGCGCCAGTCGTCGGTGCATCGTTCGGGATGCCAAGACCAGAGCTCCTCGAGACATTCGATAATCCCTACGCCGACCGTGACTACGAAATCCACATGGATTGCACGGAGTTCACGTCGCTGTGTCCACTCGGCGGGATCGAGAGCGATGCCGAGGAGCTGGCACTTCTGAAGGGGGGCGCCCCCGATTTCGGGACGATTCGGATCACGTATGTCCCGGCGGCAAAGTGCATCGAGCTCAAGAGCCTCAAGCTCTATCTATGGAGTTACAGGAATGACGGGATTTTCTACGAGCGTGCCGTGAACCGCATCCTCGACGATCTGTTAGCGGCCTCGAAGCCAAAGTGGATGCAAGTGGTGGGCGACTTCAACACTCGTGGCGGCATCAAGTCAGTGATCACGGCAGTATATGGCAAGGCTCCTATTCGCTAGAAACGCGCCGCTTCCAGTGGTAGCAGTTTTGCACCAGGTCTCAGGTAAATTCTCAGGTCACTCCATGCCGCGCCCCTCCGAACCACCGCAGCCAGATCCGCTTCAGCCGGTTCTCGACGACGCTGAAGCCGAACTTCGGCGTCGCCTTCACGAGGCTTGTGTGGCCGAAGCAAAGGGGGTCTCGACAGAATCGACTCAGGAGATCAGGCGCCTCGAGGACGCGCTCCTCGCTGCCGCAGTCGCCGCGCAGCAGACGATCACAGTGCGCCGTCACATGAAGAGTCGCGCACCCGAGGAGCGCGATCGTCCAATCCCAATCAACCGGGCCAGTGACACCGAGAGGCCGGCGGATTCCCAGGCGGGGAAGAGTCCCGACGATTCAACGATTGGTGAAGTGCATGAGAGGCCCGACACCCGCGTTCGCGAATTCAAGGACAATACGGGGCGCGCCTGGCGAGCGTGGCCGGTGATACCAGGTCACATTCGAGCGAGTGCCAGCGGGCGAAGCTTCCTCGGGAGCTTCCAGGACGGCTGGATTTGTTTCGAGGGGATGGATAGTACGGCACGCCGACGGCTTCCCCAGCGCCAGACAAGTTGGGCCAGCGTTACGGACGACGAGCTCCAGCGCCTGCTGGGGCAAGCGATCGATGCGCCGGGGCGTGAGACCCACCGAAAGGACAAGAGCTGATCAAATTCGCTGCACTCGAGCGAGTTGAACACCATTCGCGCCCCGTTGATTAGAAGATCGCGATTGGGTTAATTGTCCTGTCCAATCTGTTAAGTACTGCGGCTAGGTAGCTCAGTTGGTAGAGCAGCGGACTGAAAATCCGCGTGTCGGCGGTTCGATTCCGTCCCTAGCCACTCCTTCAGGTGTCTCCAGAAAAGAGTCGTGAACACCGACGATAAAAAGACGCCGCGAAATCAGCAGGCGTCTTTTCTTTTCCGTGATCACGCATTGCGTGTCAGGTACCCTCTCCCACCCGCGATCGGCGATGCCTTGTATCACCGCGCGTGTCAGAGTGTTCGGTCGAATTTTCATCTGCTGAGCTCTCAAGCGGAATCCAGCGTTCCGCCCAGGCCCCAATCTCGTGCAGAGCATTCTGAAGAGAGCGACCCTTCTCGGTGAGCTCGTACTCGACGCGGACAGGGGTGGCGGCAATGACCCAGCGTGTCACCAGATCTTCTGCCTCGAGCGATCTGAGCCGCTCAGACAACATTCGATCGGTAATGTCCGGGATTGCCGACTTGATAAGCGCGTACCGCGTTTTGCCCTGCAGCAGGGTCTGAATGATGGCGCCGGTCCAGCGGCTACCGATGAGCTCGACAGCGCGATGGAAGCGGGTGCACACCTGCGGAACGATTTCAGCCATAAGAAGAAAATAGGAAGAATTGATACTTGACACAACTAACTAACTAAAGTATAGTACCTTGTACTGAGTAAGTCTAGTGCCAGTTAGGGGACCCCAAGATAGTAGCTAAGTCATTTCACCCGATCAGATTCGAGAGGAAAGCATGACCGCAACAGTAGAGAAGGCTCCCGCAGGGACCAGGACGACATGGAAGCTCGACCCGTCGCACACCGCAGTCGAGTTTTCCGCCAAGCACTTGATGATCTCGACCGTAAAGGGAAGGATCACAGATATTGAAGGCACAATCCATACGGATGAGAAGAATCCCAGGAACTCCTCCGTCGAAGTGACACTTAAGGCCGCGAGCCTCGACACCCGGACCGATCAGCGCGACCAGCACCTCCGGTCGGCGGATTTCCTCGATGTGGAGAAGTATCCTGAGATCAAATTCCGCAGCACTCGAATCGAGGGCGACAAGGACAGCTTCAAGTTGACCGGAGACCTTACGATTCGCGACATCACCAGGCCAATAACGCTCGACGTCGAGTTCGAAGGGGCGGGCAAGGATCCGTGGGGTGGGGAGCGCGTCGGTTTCAGCGCCAAAGGCAAGATCGACCGTCGTGATTTCGGGCTGACCTGGAATCAGGCCTTGGAAACGGGCGGTGTAGTCGTCGGGAACGATATCAAGATCAGCCTCGAGGTAGAGGCGATCAAAGCCGACTGAGCAGGAAGACATCAAACTAACAGAGGGCGGGACGCATCGGCGTCCCGCCCTCTTTCTTTTAGTTGAGCTCGCAACCCTTTGGCTTACAATCCGACGTCATGCGCCCTGTTGTGTGAGCCTGATTGTGTCTTCCGCGTTGCTGCATCGTTACTGCCGGATACCCGGGACGTTACGACGCCGGATGATCATGCGGGTCCTTGCTCACAAGGGCGAGGTCACTTCACTCAATGGAGCCACGCATGATTCGAACGTTCCGCCATCAGCGCACCGTGTGGGCGAGTCTGGGTCTCGCCGCCACAGTTGCAGCGTGCACCGACGGCACCACCCCAACGAAACTTCTTGCTCCCTCCACCCTCGCGTTCGCAGCTGGAACCGGTGGCCAGTTCGAGGATTTCACGCCGATCTCGAGATCGGCCTCGTGTGTCGCGCCACCGTCGACAGCCGCGGGATTCGCGAGCTACCAGCCTTTCGTGCTCCCGAGCGGTTTCAAGCAGACGATTCTTGCCACCGAGATCGCCGATTTCCGCCCAGTTGCCGGAGCTGGCGCGGATCTCCCCGACATGATGGTGTTGAACGAAACAGGTCCAGAGGCGGGACGGTATCTCTATCGCACGCATGAGGTAGGGTCGAACGGCGCGGTGACGGTGACGGACCTCCGGACCGGAACGACGTCGCTGGTGGACCAGCAGTCTCACTATGAGGCACTGGACGGCATTGTCTGGACACCCTGGCACACCCTGCTGTTCGCCGAAGAAAGGATCGTCGCTTCATTCAGAGATCCGCGTGTTCCAAACGCGGTGGGTGGGCTAGTCTACGAGTATGATCCGCGCTCCGGAGCAATAACACCGCGGCCCGCCGTCGGAGCGCGCTCGCATGAAGGCCTGCGCTTCGACGCACAAGGGAATCTCTACGGCATTTCCGAATCGACACCCGGGCAGAATGGCTCGGGCGCGATCTACAAGTTCACCCCTGACCGCCGCGGCGATCTCTCCAGTGGGCAGCTGTATGTACTCAAGGTCATGAGTGCGTCGCGCACTGGTGAAGCGGTATGGGTGCCGCTCGACCGGCAAGGGGTGCAGGTCAACTCCGATGTGCCAGCGATCGCGGCAGGCGCGACCGGCTGGGGTCGTCCGGAAGACATCGAGATCTCGACGAGCAGTGGCAGCACCAAAGGCGGGAACATCATGTACGTCACGAGCACGTCGGAGGATCTGGTGCTCCGGATCGAGCTGAATGGCGACGAGGCGTACGTTTCCAACTTCGTGCAGGAAGGCGTGAACGTGTCGGGGCTGAATAATCCAGACAATCTGGCGATCGACCATCAGGGCAACGTCTATGTGGTCGAAGACAACGGGCCGGGAGACATCTTCATTGCGCGTGTGAGGAGCGGCAACGAGCGTGTCGCGCAGGACGTGGCTCTGTTCGCAAGTCTCTCGGACTGTGCCGGGGAGCCGACGGGTTTCTACTTTGACCGCAACGGTGAGACCGCCTGGGTCCATGTTCAGCATGCCGGCGGAACCCTTCAGAACGACCTGTTGGTGGCAATCGAGAAAGAGTAGGCAAGATAGAGTAAGTTAATAAGCTAAGAGGGCGGACGCGTTTTACGTCCGCCCTCCTTTTTCGTGTGTTAAGCCAGCGGATTCGTCAGAGCGTTGTGCGGGGACTGGGTCCAACGCTTATTCTCATACAGCGTCAATGAGAAGCTCCCCGATCTTTCGATCCGTCTCGGCCTTGAAGAATTCAGAGCCGCGGGCAGCGCCTGAGCTCTGATGTAGTTAAATATGTATCTAATACAGAGCCTCCTAAGCCGGCCGTATCGGTCACGCGCCATCGCAATCGTGGCGCTAGCGTTCGGAATCGCGCCAAGCGCCTATACGCAGAATTCTGGTGGCGCACCGCTCGATGCCGTCATCGTCGCCCATCAGGACGACTGGCAGCTCTTCATGGGCGACGTCGTCGCACAACGCGTTCAGGCCGGCCACCGATTGGTCTTCGTTTATCTCACTGCTGGAGACGACGGCCGAGACTCTGTTTACTGGGCAACCCGAGAGCGGGCGGCACTCCGGTCGACGGGAATTGCAACTGGTACGGTGGTTGGGGATTCCTCAGCCGATCAGTGCTCGATCGTCAGAGTTCTCGACCACGCGATCAAAAAATGCTCGATCGCGAATACTGAATCGTATTTTCTTCGCCTGCCGGACGGACACAGGAATGGAATCGGGTTCGCCAGACATTCCTATCAAAGCCTGCGGAAACTACGACGCAATCGCGTATCCTCCATATCAGCTGTCGACGGAAGCGCTGTCTACAACGGCTGGGCAGATCTCAGGTCGACCGTCGATTCACTGATTGGTGATAGCTCGACGGCCCGAATCGTCACGGTTCACACGAGCGACCCCAGCGTCGTCATCAACCCGCACGATCATTTTGATCATCGCATGGCTGGCTTGCTGGTCTATGACTCGCGCAGGAAGAACAAATGGAATGTGACGTACTATGCTGGATACGCCCTTGCGACACGAGCCCCTAATCGGACCGGAGAACAGGTGAGGCAAAAAACGTCGCTCTTCCGGGCTTACGACAATGTGATGACACAAGCCAATCCGAAATGGAGCGCATACCGGGAGCGTCCTGCATTCTATTCCCAGTGCATGATGCGCACATATGGGCGCCGTATTTTACTTTCGCCCGTCAAGGATATGCGCTGACACCGTGTATCCCTGCGCTTACCGACGCATTATCGCCTGAGCACAGCCGCTGTCCTACTTTAGGGCCTCGCGGGAAACCGGTAACAACGGAGTAATGATGCGTTCAGGTCTGGTCATCGGAGTGGCATTGCTCGCTGCGCACCAGGAGGCGGCGGCACAGTGCACGGTAAGGGCGGGCAGCAACGAAGGGAAACTTCTCGCGTTCTATACGGCGCCGATCGTTTTCTCAATGGCTACCGCTCCACAGGAGATACCGCCTGGCAGAATCAGAATCGGCGCCGAGGCAGAGTACATCCCGAAGCCGGACCCTGAGATCGAGCAGACGGGAGCGTGCTTCACCCAAAAGAGCGAGAACACTTCCCTCTCGCCCGTGTTCGGCAGGCCGAGGATAACTATCGGAGGGCCGTTCGGGTTTGCGCTCGAGGCGGCCTACCTGCCGCCAGTGACCATCGCGCGGGCGAAACCCAATCTCTTCAGCTACGCCATCTCGCACGCCCGCCATCTCGCCTCCGGCCCGGTCTCTGGCGGAACGACTCTCATGTTCCGGCTGCACGGCACGCTTGGAAACGTGAAAGGGGCAATAACCTGCCCGCAATCAGCCCTCCAGCAGAATGCACCCGCGAGCCCGTGCTACGGGAACAGCCCGTCGAAAGACACTTTTCATCCCTACATGTTCGGTGGGGAAATCGCGGCAGGATTCGTCCCAGGAACGCGTGGAATCTCTTTTTACGCAGGCGCCGGTGCCAACAGAATCAATCCGCATTTCCAGGTCGGATTCACTGACCTGAACGGAAGCGTCGACGCGACTCAGGTCGAACTCGAAAGGCCTGTTGTGCGCGCAGCGGTTTTCGGAGGTGTCACAGCGGTTCTTCGCGAGATACTGGATGTCGGCGCCCAGATTTACTCAGTGCCGGCGGACGCGACGCTATTTCGCCTGAACGGGGGGATCCGCTTCCGCTAGAGCGAAATCGCGGGCACGGTTCCTGTACGTCTCAGCGGCACACCGAAGAGGGGGAGAGATGGATACCAGGCACCAGAAAGGTCCAATGTCGACGGATCACAAAACGATAACTGAGGACGAGCATCTGCACGAGCTGGACAAGCGGCAACTCAAGCAGAGCGAAAAGGATAAGAAGGATGTGGATCTCATACCGAAGCCAGCCGAGAAGCGCACCTTCGACAAAAAGAAGTAAGGACAACCGCGCACGTGAAAAACGCCCCTCCTGCGCGAGGGGCGTTTTTGTGCGGAGAAATCACGACCGAGGTGTCAGCTCAGCCTCGAGCACTTTTCCAAATGTCCCAGGATCCGTAGGCAGAGAAAAAGACCTGATCCCATGCCGCTCCGCCGCCGACTTTACTTCCGGCTGCATTTTGAACGGGCTGAAGAGGACAGGTCGTGCTCCAGCCTTCTTGATGGTTTCCAGGAGATCGTCTCCGCAATCGGGATGGTCACAGTCAATGACAACGGCACGGGGTTTTTCCCGAAGGATTACATCCTCGATAGGCTCTGCCTTTCCGAGAAATCTCGGCTGCAAACCTCGGAGCTCTACCAGCATCCCCAACAGCGCCGCGACGACTTCCTCACGCGCGAGAATCAGCACCGTGCCCAATGCAAAAACCAGCCAAGAGAAGTTGAGCCTAGTCGGCAACTTGTGGACCCAAGGGATTCTCTGGCGTATTGGAGGCCCTGCTTAGATATTCAGGAACAGATGTCCACCCTCTTCGCCACCAGTCAGAGGGTTGGTAGAACTATTTGCAAGAACGCCAGTGAGCTCACTCTCGGAAAGCACCATGAAGGAGTTGCGCACTGCGCTGACGGAACAGCTGAAACAGCCCGACGGGCCGACGCCTGAATTAGCGACTCTTCTCCGGAAAGTCGCTCACGAGGCGCATGAGCAGAGCATTCCTCCCGAGGAGCTGATTGTTACTTTCAAGAAGCTGTGGAACTCTCTGGCAGAGTCGTTGCGACCACAGAATGCGGATCAGTACGAGCGGATCCGCCAGCGCCTGGTGACCATCTGCATTCAGGCGTATTACGCGGAATAGCGCAACGGGGGTATTTTGCGGGCGAGCCCCGAATCGCAGGCGGCACATCTCTGGCGTTGAGTAAGTGACGTGGCAACAGCAATCCCGCCCAAGGCTCCAACAACAATCCTAAGTCGTCTATTCGGCCGTTCCCGAAACGGTGCCGGCGAAGAACTCGTCGGTCCGATTCGTGGCGAAGTGCTGGGCGCGGAGCGACTTGGGGAAAGAGCGCGCGCGGTTGCTCGCGGCCATCACCTCCTTCCAGCGCAGAAGCAGCGTGGGGTGGGCCCACTTCTGCTCCGCCTCGAGGACACCAGGAGTGTTCTCGATCGGGTCTATCACGAGCTGAACACCGGGGCTGAGCGCGGTCTCGACATCAGCCCGGCAGGCGACTGGCTGCTCGACAACTTCTACATCGTGCAGGAGCACATTCGGGAGATCCGGACAAATCTTCCGAAAGGCTACTACGAAGAGCTTCCCAAGCTTGCCACCGGGTCCCTGGCCGGCTACCCGCGCGCCTACGAAGTAGCAATCGAGCTCATCGCGCACACCGAGGGCCACCTCGATCTCGACAACATCACCCTCTTTGTCCGTGAGTATCAGACCGTCACGGCGCTTCGCATGGGGGAGCTGTGGGCGATCCCGACAATGCTTCGTCTCGGGCTCGTCGAGAACATCCGCCGGATGGCTCTGCGTGTCGCGGCGCGCCTGCAGGAGGTGGAGTCGGCCGACAGGGCAGCCACGGTGTTGCGTGAGGCGAGCGAAGAATCGCAAAAGGCGCTCGCCGCGGCACTGGCCGACTTCGTCGATAACCATCCGCCGTTCACGCCGACCTGGGTAGCGCGATTCCTCCAGCAGGTCCGTTCGTACCAAACGAACTTCACACCGCTGATCTGGCTGGAGCAGTGGATCGCCGAAGACGGACCGAGCGCCGAGGAAGCAGCTACGCGCTCCAACCGGCGAGTGGCATTGACTCAGGTCACTGTCGCAAACAGCATCACGAGTCTTCGCACCATATCACGACTCGACTGGAAGGATTTTGTCGAATCGCAGAGCGTGACGGAGAAACTCCTTCGGCAGGACCCGAGCGGACATTACCTGGCGATGACGTTCGGAACGCGCGACCACTACCGCCACATCGTCGAGCACATTGCCAAGCGGGTCAAACGACCCGAGGAGGAGATCGCCAGCGAGACCCTCGCGCTGGCGAGGCTGGCAGCCCCGAACGACGTGAGGCGTGCGCACGTCGGCTACTTCCTCGTCGACAAGGGTCGCACCGTGCTCGAGGGAAAGGTCGGCTACACTCCTCCGCCGGGCGAATGGCTGTATCGCTGGACACAGCGTCACCCCAACGCGCTGTACTTCGGCGGGATGGCAATCTTCACGACTCTTGCTCTCGCGGTGGTTCTCGAAGCACTCGAGTCCGCATCACCGACGGTACAGGTCATCATCGCGCTCGTTTCTCTCGTCTCCGCGAGCGAGATCGGCATCAGCATCATCAACCAGCTGATAACGCTGCTGATGCCACCGCGTCTCATGTCCAAGCTGGAGCTGCGGGACGACGGTATTCCGGAAGAGTACATGACGGCGGTAGTCGTACCGACTCTGCTGGGAAGCGTGCACGCGGTGGAGGAAGCGCTCGAGCACCTCGAAGTACAGTACCTCGCCAATCGCGATCCCAATCTCCAGTTCGCGATTCTCAGCGACTTCACCGATTCGCCAACCGAGCACAGGCCTGACGACGAAGGGATACTCGCGGCCGCAGCGACCGGAATCAAAGCGCTCAACGCGAGGTACGGGATCCCCGGTGAGGACGTGTTCTTCCTCTTTCACCGGCCACGGCTCTGGAATCCGAAGCAGCGCGTGTGGATGGGTTGGGAGAGAAAACGTGGAAAGCTCGCACAGTTCAACAAGTTTCTTCGGGGTGAGGCCGAGGGCGTGTTCACCACCGTCGTCGGAGACACGAGCAGACTCCGATTTGTCCGGTACGTCATCACCCTCGACTCAGATACGGTGCTGCCCCGGGACGCGGCACAGCTGCTCGTCGGCACGATCGCGCATCCGCTCAACCGCGCGCACTACGATCCCAATGTCGGCCGCGTTACCGAGGGTTACGGGATCCTCCAGCCGCGGGTCGGGGTGTCGCTGACGAGCGCGCACAAGTCCTTCTTCGCCGCCATCCACTCCGGACACCCGGGCGTCGATCCATACACCACCGCCGTGTCCGACGTGTACCAGGACCTCTACGGCGAGGGTAGCTTCACCGGAAAAGGCATCTACGATGTCGACGCCTTCGACGAAGCGACGCACGGGCGATTTCCCGAAAACACGCTTCTCAGCCACGACTTGATCGAAGGAACGTGGACGCGTGCGGGGCTCGCGACCGACATCGAAGTGTACGACGACTACCCGGCTCGATACCTGACGTTCACGCGCCGGAAGCATCGCTGGATTCGTGGAGACTGGCAGCTTCTGGGCTGGCTCAAAGGAACGGTTCCAGGACCCGATGGGCCGATGACGAACCGGTTATCGGCGATCTCGCGATGGAAAATTCTGGATAACCTGCGTCGCAGTCTCGTCGAGATCGCTCAACTAGCGATGCTGATCACTGGCTGGTTCCTGCTCCCGGGTCCGGTCATCCAGTGGACGGCGGTTGTTCTGCTGGCGATAGCTTTTCCGTGGCTGTTCTCACTCATGATCTCGCTGCTGCGACCGCCACGTGATCAATCGTGGCTCGCCTACTATGTCGCGGTCGGACGCGATGCGATCACGAACCTGCAGCAGTTCGCGCTGGCGATCGTATTCCTGCCGCACCAGGCGGTGGTCTCAGCCGACGCGATAGTGCGCACCCTGTACCGACTCCTCATCAGCCACCGAAAACTTCTCGAGTGGCAGACGGCCTCCCAGGTAGAACGAACAATGGGGGTTGGGTCGCAGCTCGAGACGTGGCGCAAGATGTGGCCTGTTACCGCTCTCTGCCTGGCTGTAGGAGCGCTGATAGGTCTTCATGTAACAGTTGGCGCGGCATCGAACCCGGATGAGCAGTTCCTGTTCGTGACCGGGACGCTGCCGTTGGTGCTGGCCTGGCTGGCGAGCCCGAGCATTGCCTTCGCGCTGAGCCGTCCGGCGATTCTCGGCGAAATCCATCTCACCGACGCCGAGCGACAGGCTTCAGTCCGATACGCGAAGCTGCACTGGATGTACTTCGAGAAGTTCGTCACGGAAGACACCCACTGGTTGGCGCCGGACAACTTCCAGGAAGATCCGGAGCCTGTTCTTGCGCTCCGAACATCGCCCACCAACATCGGCCTCCAGCTTCTTTCTACCGTGAGCGCGGTCGACCTTGGCTTCATCACGCGCTCGGACATGATCGACCGCGTGGAGAAGGTATTCCGATCGCTGGAGAGGATGAGGCGCTTTCACGGGCACTTCTTCAACTGGTACGACCTGAACGAGCTGCGCGTGCTCGAGCCGGCGTATGTCTCGACGGTCGACAGTGGAAACTTCGCCGGGCACCTGATCGCTCTCAAGCAGGCGTGCTATGAGATGATGAAGGACCCAGGCTGCACGGAGCTCGACGCGAAGCGGTTGCGGGCGATCGCCGAGCGCGCCCACGCCTACGCCGTGGAGATGGATTTCCGCTTCCTGTACGACATGAAGAGGAAGCTGTTCACGATCGGTTATCACATCGGGAGCAACACGGTCGACAACTCGTACTACGATTTGCTGGCCTCGGAGTCGCGACTGGCGTCGTTCATAGCGGTCGCGAAGGACGACGTATCCGTCGATCACTGGTTCAGACTGGGTCGTTCGCTCACGGCTGCGGCGGGCACGAGAACGCTGCTCTCGTGGAGCGGCAGCATGTTCGAATATCTGATGCCGGCTCTGGTGATGCAGACGTTCCCATTCACCCTGCTGGATCAGACCCACAAGGGAAGCGTCAAGCGCCAGATCGCCTATGGCGCGGAGCGAGGCGTGCCGTGGGGTGTGTCGGAATCAGCGTACGCGGTGCGCGACAGGCTGCACACGTACCAGTATCGCGGGTTTGGCGTGCCCGATCTCGCGCTCAAGCGTGGGCTCAGCAAGGAGCTGGTGGTCGCGCCCTATGCAACGGTGCTGGCGATGCTGGTCGAGCCCCGGCAGGCGCTCAAGAATCTGACGATACTCGAGGCTGAAGGAGCGCTTGGGCCATACGGGTTTCGCGACGCGCTCGACTATACGCGTCCTGCTCCAGGCTCGCGGAAGACGCTCGTGTGCACATTCATGGCGCACCACATCGGAATGAGCATCGTTGCTCTGAACAACGCGCTCAATCGCCAGATATGGCCGCGTCGCTTCCATTTGGATCCGCTGGTGCGCTCGGCGGAGCTGGTGCTGCAGGAGCGGATTCCGCGGCGCCTCACGGTGCAGGACGTCCAGGGTGACGACGCAGCGCGCGTACCGAGCGAGATGGAGAAGCCGGCCGTGCGCGAGATCGAGACGCCGCACACGCCGCAGCCCGTCGTGGGCATCCTCGGAAATGTGCCGTATACGACGTTGATCACGAATGCGGGTGGCGGGTTCAGTCGTTACGGCAATCTCGCGATCACGAGGTGGCGCCACGACTCGACGCGCGACAACTATGGGCAATGGTGCTACGTAAAGGATCTAAGCTCCGGCCACGTCTGGTCGACGGCACACCAGCCGTCAGGCACCGAGCCCCAATGGTACCGGGTGCTCTTCGCCAGCGATCGCATCACGTTCATCCGCCGCGACGGCGACATCGACACCGTTACGGAGATTGCGGTTGCGTCGGACGATGCAGCTGAAGTACGCCGGGTGATCCTGACGAACAGATCACTGCAGCCACGTGAGATCGAGCTGACCAGCTATTCGGAAGTCGTGCTTGCGCCGCCCGATGCGGACAGGGCTCACCCCGCGTTTCAGAACCTGTTCGTCCAGACGGAATTCCTGGAGGGCAAGGCAGCCCTGCTGGCGACGCGCCGCCCACGTTCCTCGACGGAGGCCTCGATCTGGTGCGCCCATGTCGTTGCCTGCGGTCCGGAGGCGATGGGCAAGATCACATGCGAGACCGATCGCGCGAGATTCGTCGGACGAGGGCGTTCGGTGAGAAACGCGACAGCGCTCGATGAAGGCGCGGAGCTGAGTGGAACCGTAGGTGCAGTGCTCGATCCCATTTTCTCGCTGCGCGTGCGCGTTCGCATCCCACCCGGGGGCTCGACGCACGTGGCGTTCACGACGTTCATCACCGAGAAGAGAGAGCGCGCGATCGAGCTCGCGGATCTTTATCACGATCCGTACAGCGCCCGGCGCGCGCTGGATCTGTCGTGGGCGCAAGCGCAGGCAGAACTGCGGGATCTGGGAATCGCACCCGCGGATGCCGCGCTGTACCAGGACCTCGCCGGGCACCTGATGTTCCCGCATCCGGGATTCCGCCCGGCGCAGAGCGCAGTCGAGGAAAACCGGCTTGGGCAGCAGGCGCTCTGGACGCTGGGTGTTTCCGGTGATTGGCCGATTCTCCTTGCGACAATCGACAGCTCAGTCGGTATGCCGAGCGTGAGGCAGCTTCTCCGGACGCACCACTACTGGCGTCTCAAGGGAATCACTTGCGATCTCGTGATTCTGAACGTGCATCCCGCCAGCTACATGCAGGAGCTCAGCGACGAGCTGCTGGCTACTACAATGGCGTCGAGTGAAGCGGGATTGCTCGACCGACCGGGCGGTGTATTCGTCAGGCGCGCGGACCTACTCAAGCCTGAAGAGATCACGCTGCTCAAGGCGATGGCCAGAGTACAGGTGAACTGCGACGGGCTGGGTCTCGGCAATTTCCTCGAATTCCCAGGCGTCGAGGACAGATATCCTCCCAAGCTGGAGATCATGAACCGCGATATTGTGCCGCTCGGCACAGTGGCGATTCACGCGGCAACCGCGGATCCAGGCACCGGCCTGCAGTCGTTCAACGGGCTCGGCGGTTTCAACAGCGACGGAGAGTACGAGATACACCTGACGGGAAGCGATCTGCCCCCTGCCCCGTGGATAAACGTGGTCGGCAATCCGACTGCAGGATTCCTGGTGAGCGAGGGCGGAAGTGGCACGACATGGGCCGGCAACAGCTTCTTCTATCGCATCACACCGTGGCACAACGACCCGGTGCGGGATCCATCGAGCGACTCCGTCTTTCTACGCGACGACACCAACGGTGATCTCTGGACGGCGACGCCTTGCCCGATCCGCGAGCCAACACCTTATCGAGTAAGGCACGGCGCGGGCTACTCCGTGTTCGACCACGATCACAAGGGAATAGCCAGCTCGTTGCGGCTCGGAGTCGACC